>JAABUX010000083.1_pt1 | contig 155842 bp, 140 predicted proteins | sample 5561851 | NCBI WGS metagenome assembly JAABUX01 (sample SAMN10711883, study PRJNA513361) | rock metagenome | isolation source: Antarctica rocks | place: Antarctica: Victoria Land, Richard Nunatak red sandstone | collected 2016-01-03
AGGGTGACCGGGACCGGCTGGGTGAGCTGGCGCGGCTGCCGAGCGTGCCTTCTGGCCTGGCGAAGCGGGCGCGGATGGTGCTGCTGGCGGCGGACGGGGTGCCGAACGCGCAGATAGCCCGGGTGACCGGGGTGTCGCGGCCGACGGTGATCGGCTGGCGGGGCCGCTATGCGCGGGGCGGGGTCGCCGCTTTGGAGGACGAGCTGCGGTCCGGGCGCCCTGCGGTGATTGACGAGATTCACGTGGTGGCCGCGACGCTGTCCGATGAGGGCCGTCCGCCGGAGCGGCTGGGCATCTCGCACTGGTCGGCCCGGTTCCTGGCTGCGGAGCTGGGCATCTCGTTCGCCAGCGTGGCGCGGATCTGGCGCAAGTGGAACATTTAGCCGCACCGGGTCACGGGGTTCAAGTTCAGCACGGACCCGGAGCTGGAGTTCAAGATCCGCGACGTCGTCGGCCTTTACCTGGATCCGCCCGCTAATGCCGTGGTGGTCTCGGTGGACGAGAAGTCCCGGGATCCAGGCCCTGGACCGGACCGCGCCGATGCTGCCGCTGCGCCCCGGGATGCCCGCCCGGCAGACCTTTGACTGCAAGCGGAACGGCACCACCACGCTGTTCGCGGCGCTCGAGGTGGCCACCGGGAAGATCACCGCTGACGCGTGCTACCCGCGGCACCGGCACCAGGAATTCCTGCGGTTCCTGAAGAAAGTCGCCGCCGCCCACCCCGGCGTGCAGCTGCACATCGTCGCCGGTAACTACGCCACCCACAAGCACCCCGAGGTCCGCAAGTGGCTCGCCCTGCCGGAAAACCAGCGGATCACCCTGCACTTCACCCCGGCCAGCTGCTCCTGGCTCAACATGGCAGGGATCTTCTTCGGCATCATCACCCGCCAGGCCATCCGCCGCGGCACCTTCCGCTCCGTCAAAGACCTCACCACCGCCATCGGCGCTTTCATCGACGCCCGCAACGACCGGTGCACCCCATTCGCCTGGACCAAGGACGCCGACGAATTACTCGCCAAAATCAGACCGTCAAAGAACTAACGCCACGCGACACTAGTGCACCGAGTCGGCAGCCTTGAGGCCCGGCGCTGGAGCATCCTGGCTGGCCGGGCCGCGCCCCGGCCGGACGCCGCCCACCCGCCCCGACCCGGCTAGCTCGCGGTCAGCTCAAATCCCGCACCGCATCCTGGACAGCCCGGTGGAAGGTGGGATATGCGTAGATCATCTGATCCAGGCGCCGGACCGGGACGGCAGCGTGCACGGCGAGCGTCAGCATGCTCAGCACCTCCCCGCCGACCGGGCCGGCCGAGGTCGCTCCGACCAGGACGCCGCGGTCGGCGTCGGCGACGAGCTTGATGAAACCGTCGTTCCCGGCCTTGTGAATCCAGCCCCGTGCCGACGCCGGAACCTGGACGTGGCCCGTCTGAACCCGCAGGCCGCGGTCGCGGGCCTGCGCCGCCGTAAGGCCCACCGAGCCGATCTCCGGATCGGTGAACGTAACTCGGGGCACTGCGTGGTACTCCGCGCCGGCATGCTCGCGGCCGAGAATGTCGGCGATGACGATCTCGGAGTGATACATCGACATGTGCGTGAAAGCGCCCTTGCCGACCACGTCGCCCACCGCCCAGACGCCCGGCGCCACCCGCAGGTGCTCATCAACGCTGACCGCGTGCGCCTTTTCGTCCGCGCCGACGGCCCCGGCGCCCACCGCGGCCAGATCGGCGCGCCGGCCGGTAACAACCAGCAGCTGATCGGCGGTCAGTTCCGCGCCGCCATCCAGGGTCACCGTGAACGCGCCGCCCTGATAGGCAACACTGGCGGCGGCTTGCCCGGTCCGGACCCCGATGCCTTCGCTGCCAAAAACGGCAGCGAGCAGCTCGCCCGCCTCCGGCTCCTCCGGCGGCAGCAGCTGCCCCATTGCCTCAACTACGGTGACCTGCGCGCCGAACCGCGCGAAGACCTGCGCCAGCTCAGCGCCGATCGCGCCGCCACCAAGAATCAGCAGCGAGCCGGGCACCTGCTCGGTCTCGATGGCCTCGCGGTTGGTCCAGTACGGAGTGCCGGCCAGGCCCGGGATCGGGGGAACGGCAGGCGCAGTGCCGGTCGCGATGATGATTCCGCGGCTGGCCCGCAGCACCTCGTCCCCGACCGCGACAACGCCGGGCGCGGTGATGGTGCCGCGGCCGCGGAACAGGCGGCCGCCCTTGCCGGTGAACCGGTCCGCGGCCGCGCTGTCGTCCCAGTCGTCGGTGGCCTCGGCCCGGATCCGGGCAGCGACCGGCGCCCAGTCCGGGACTACCGAGGCGGTGCCGGCCATGCCGGGAATCCGGTTCCCCTCGGCCACCAGGTTCCCCGCCCGGATCATCATCTTGGACGGAACGCAGCCCCAGTACGGGCATTCGCCGCCGACTAGCCGGGCCTCGATGCCCGCTACCCGCAGCCCGGCGTCGGCGAGCTGCCCGGCGGCGTTCTCGCCGCCCGGGCCCATTCCGATGACGACCACGTCGAACTCATGCTCGCTCACACTGACCTCCCAGACGTCCGACTCATCGGGCACCGGCCGACCTGCTCCCCGCGCATCGGGGCTCCCGCGTACCCTACGGCGGCCGGCCTCAGTGCGCGTCACTTACCTTGATCACGGCGACCGGGCACGGCGCCCCGGCGGCGCAGCCCTAGCTGACCGAGCCGAGCAGCAGGCCGGCGAACGGCGAGCGACCGCGGATGCCGGCCGCGAGAATATCGGCATCGGCGTCCCTGGCGGCGGCGATCAGCGACTCGGTCGGGTCGCCCTCGGCCACCAGGGTGCGCAGCGGCACCCGGGGCGCGGGCTCGATCTCGCTGACGGACCTGACCAGGAAATCCTGGTAGGACCGCTGAAGTTCCTCCCGGCGGAAGATACCGGGAAACGACAGGAACGGGAGCTGCCAGCAGAAGACCGCGGTGACCTCACCGGAACGCCCGGCTGCCTCGGCCAGTGACCAGCGCAGCGCGGCGGCGCTGTGCGCAGAACCGTCGAAGCCGGTCACGATCCGGTAGCTCACGCGTGCTCCAGCTGCTTATCCGGCACGTACAGGGCCTCCGCCGTCAGCTCTTCCAGGCTCTTGCCCTTCGGCTCAGGCAGCAGGGCTGCGGTAAGCACCAGGCCGACGGCGCAGACCATGCCCGCGACGACCTCCGCGCCGCGAACTCCCATCGACGAGGCCAGCATCACCGGGAAGAGGTAAGCGCCCGCGAAAGCACCCAGCTTGCCCGCTGCGGCCGAGATGCCATGCCCCGTGGTCCGCACTTCCAGCGGGAAGATCTCCGCCGGGTAGATGAACGTGGTGGTATTCGGCCCGAACTCGGTGAAAAAGTAGCTGATCCCGTACAGCAGCGCGCACGGCAGCGCGTAGGCGGTGACGCTGGGGATAAGCCCGATCAGCAGGAACATCAGGCCCATCATCGCGAAGCCGAGCAGCTGGATCTTCTTGCGGCCGGTGCGGTCCATCAGCAAGATCGCGACGATGTAGCCCGGCACCGCGAAAATAGCGAAGATTGCCAGCTGGGTGAGAATGTCCTGCAGCAGCGACGCGTGCGGGGCTCGGCAGCCGGAGGATTTCCGGCGACGAAATGGTATTGCCGTAGTACGCGAAGTCCAGCAGGAACCAGCAGCCGGAGGTGCCGGCCAGCCACAGCAGCATCCGCCTGCTGCGGGCCAGCATCGCGAAGCCCGCCATCGCCGTCTGCCGTCCCCGGGCCATCGACTCCCTGGCCGGTCCTGTCATCGCCGCGGTGCCCGTCGCCGCCGCGCTCGCGGCCTCGGCCTCCGCCGCGGCCCCCCGGCCATGGCGAACCTCGGCGTCTCGTGGATCTGCCGCCGCAGGTAAAAGACCGCCAGGCCGGGAATCGCGCCCAGGCCAAGCAGGATCCGCCAGGTGTAATTGCCGGAGATGTCGGAGCCGAGCAGGATCGAGGCCACCAGCGGCCCGACGATAAGGCCGAGGCCCTGCATGGCGAAGACCAGTCCGACCATCCGGCCGCGGGACTGCCTGCCCGCGTACTCGCTCATGATCGTCGCGGAGACCGGGTAATCACCGCCGATGCCGATGCCCAGGACCGCCCGGCACACCAGCAGGAACACGTAGTTGGGCCTTGAGCAGCGCGACCACGATGCCGACCACGAACAGGTCGTAGGCATCGGTGAAAAACCCCATGCCCGAGACGAACATGATTTTTCACTGGAACCCGGTGATCTTCGAGTCGTCCAGCGCCTCGAACGCGCCGCGCACGGCCGCCGAGTGTGACTCTCCATGACGGACCAACTACCCATAGTGACTTCGAATAAAGGTAGCGGCAAGTCTTCCGTACGCGCGCTGTCAGTCCTGCGCTGGCTCGCCGCGCGTGATGCGCTGCGTCCGGACGGCCGTCAGCCGCAGGTCCCGGACCAGTGCTTCAGCCACCGCGTCACCGTCGATAGCCCCGCAGCTGAACAGGTCGATCGCGATCAGGTCGCGTTCCGGCCAGGTGTGCACGCTCAGGTGCGACTCGGCGAGAATGAGCACCAGCGTCACCGCGCCGTTCGGGAAGATCACGTGACTGGTTTCCAGTACGTGACCGCCGCCGGCCCGCACGGCCGCCGCCGCGATGGCGGTCAGCGCGGCCAGCTCGTTGACCGGCGAATCGGCGCCGATGGTAGCGTCGACGGCGAGCAGCATCATCGGCGCTGCCGCCTCGGCCCGCCGCAGGTCGGCGTAACTGCGGGGCACCTGATTGCCGGGCATGATGTGGGAGGATACCCGCAGTCGCGGAGCGGCGCGGCGGGGCGCCGTCAGGGATGGCCTGACTACGCAGCCAGCACTGCAGCCGGCACTGCGGAACCTCCGCGCGCGGAGCAAAGCCGAGCTGCGAAAATACGGCCGATTGCGGGAGTCGAAGACACAGCTGATGGACGTTGAGGTGGTCGTTGCCGAGGTCGCCGCGGCGGTAGGCCTGGCTGAGGGACGCTCCGGCGTCCGGGACATCCTGCGCGTGATCGGGCGGGCCGAGCCGGTCGCCGTCCGGGATATCAGCAGGACGGCAGAGCTGCCGGTCCCGATCGTCGCGGCAGTATGCAATGAGCTGCGCAGGCGGGATGTCGTCGAGCACACCCGGCCGGTCCGCCTGACGGCCGCTGGCCGGCAGGCACTGGGCGGCGGCGAGGCGGCGCACAGCGCCCTGTGCCCGGCGTGCGGCGGCCGCGGCCTGCAGATCCCCGCCGGCCTGGCCGGACTGGCCGCGCAGCTCGAGCTGGCCGCCGCAGGTGCCCCGGCTGCGAGGCGTGAGCTTGACCAGACGCACTGCACGGTCGCGACCAAGATCGCCCGGGTGCTGCGGCTGGACGAGGCGGGCGCGCTGGCCGGCCAGCGGATCCTGCTGCTCGGCGATGACGACCTGATCTCGGTGGCGATCGCCCGCTTCGCCGCGGCCCGCGGGCCGGCGGCCGCGCCGCGACGGCTCACCGTGGTCGACGCCGATCCCGGCGTGCTGGCCTGGGCAGGCCAGCAGGCAGCTGGCACCGGTGTCAGCGTTGAGCTGGTCGAGCATGACCTGCGCAGCCCGCTGCCACCCGGACTGCTCGGTCAATTCGACGTCGCGTGCACGGACCCCCCGTACACGGTCGCCGGCGCGCGGCTGTTCTTGTCGCGTGCCGTGTCCGCGCTCGATCCGGAGCCGGGGCAGCATGTCTTCTTCTCCTTCGGCAGCCGCCGCCCGGCCGACACGCTGCGCACTCAGCAGGTCATGGCCGAGCTGGGACTGGCCATCCGGTCGCTGTGGCCGAACTTCAACGAGTACGCCGGCGCCGGCGTACTCGGGGGCACCAGCAACCTGTATCACCTGCGCAGCACGGCAGGCTCCCGGCCGGCCGCCGCGGGCAGCTACGACGGGCCGCTTTACACCGCCGACTACCGGGCTGCCGCGACCCGGCCGTACCGGTGCGTCAGCTGCAAGGCCGTGCACCAGGTCGGGCCTGGCGCCGGGGGCACCGCGGCGGGCGGCGGCTGGCTGCAAATCGCTGACCTGCAGGCCAGCGGCTGTCCCCAGTGCGCTGGCACGGTGTTCCGGCCGATGCCGCTGCGGCCGGTGCCAGCCAGCCAGCCGGGCGACCACAGCCGGCCGCCAGGCTCCGCATCGCCGCCCGGCTCCCTCCCGGACAGGACGGGGGAGGCGCAATGACCAGCAACGATCAGGCCGGATCCAGGTACCTGATCCGGCCCGCGGACGAAGCGGATCTCGACGCGATCGCGGGCTACGAAATCGACATTGCCACCATGTCCTTTGCCGACGAGGCCATCACGGACCCGGCGCTGCACCGCAAGCGGGTCGCCGGGGCGCTCGGCAAGGCCGGAGAGATCACGCTTATCGCCGCGGCGGGGGCCGCGCCCGCGGATCCGCTGGGCTGGGCCTGGCTGTCAGCGCGCACCAACTCGCTGACCGGCGCCCGGTACGGGAACTTCCGGTCGCTCGCGGTCACTGACGGCCAGGACCGCAGCCTGATCGGCGAGCTGCTGCTGGCGGCTGTCATCGACGCTGCCGACGAAGCGGGGCTTGCCCGGCTCACCGGCAAGGTGCACGCGTCCAACCTGGGAATGCGGGCGCTGTACCGCAAGTTCGGCTTCGCGGCGGCGCACCTCACGATGGAACGGCGCGGCACGGAGCAGCCCGGCACGGAGCAGCCCGGCCCGGGTACGGGAGCCGCCGCCGGGCTCGATGCGCCGTCATGATCAAGTGCGTGGTGTGGGACCTGGATAACACGCTGCTGGCCGGCACCTACCTGGAGTCCGATCCTGGTTGCCGTCCGGGCGCCGATCCGGTGCTTCTCGGCGTGCTGCGCGAGCTGGCCGCCCGCGGCATCGTGCATGCCATCGCCAGCCGCAACCCGCCCGAGGCCGCCGCCTACGCAGCCCGGCTTACCGGCACGCAGTTCGCGGCGGCGCAGTGCGGCTGGGACGCCAAGCCGGACGCGATCAGCCGGATCATCGCCGATCTGGGCTTCGGGGCTGACTCCGTGGCGTTCGTCGACGACGACCCGCTGGAACGGGCTGAGGTGGCGGCGGCGCTGCCCGCGGTCCTGGTGCTGTCCCCGGAGGACGCGGCCGGAGCCGGCTCGTGGCCGCAGTTCAGCCCGGCGGTGGTGACGCCGGAGGGCAGGCGCCGCAGCGAGATGTACGCCCAGCGGCGGCTGCGGCAGGAACAGGCGCAGGCGTTCGCCGGATCGCGGGCCGAGTTCCTGCGCCGTAGCGGCACGCGGCTGCTTATCGGGGCCGCTACCGCCGCTGACGTGCCCCGGCTGCACGAGCTGTCGGTGCGGACCCACCAGTTCAACTCAGCGGGCCGCCAGGTAAGCCAGCAGGACCTGGCGGAGCTGGTCAGCTCGGCCGGCCACCGGGTCATCACGCTGCGGCTGTCCGACCGGTTCGGCGACGACGGCACCGTCGGCGGCTGCGTGGTTCAGACCGGCCCGGCGCCAGCCTGGACGGCGCCGCTGCTGATGATGTCCTGCCGGGCCATGGGCCGCGGCGTTATCGATGCGCTGCTGGCGTGGCTCTGCCAGGCTGCGGCGGCCGCCGGTGCCGGCCTGGTCCGGGTGCCGTGCCGGCTTAGCGAGCGCAATGTTCCGCTGCGGGTCGCGCTGGCAGCAGCCGGCTTTCGGGCCGAGCACACAGCGGCTGGCGATGCCGGCGGGGAAACAGCCGCGGCGGCCAGCGCAGTGGCGGCCAGCGCGGTGCCGGTCAGCGCGGTGTTCAGCCGCGCGCTAACCGGCTCGCTGCCTGATCTGCCCGAGTGGGCCGCGGACCGCACCTTGTCGGTGCCCGGCGTGACGGACGGGACGGCGAGATGACTCCCGAGGCCGACGCGCCGGTTGCTGACGCGCTGCGACTAATTGTCAGCCGGGTAACCGGCAATCCGGACCTGCTTGCCATGCCGCTGGACACGCCGCTGCTGGGGGCCGGCGCCGGGCTCGACTCGCTCGCCGCTACCTTGCTGCTGCGCGCGGTGCAGCGCCAGTTCGGCGTTGACGTGGCGGGGGAGGACCTCAACCTCAGCGCGCTGGCAACACTCGGGGCGCTGGCCGATTTCGTCGGGCAGCGCGCAGTAGGCTCGAAGAGTAACCCAGGGAAGGGAAAATAGCTCATGGAAGAGCCCAGCATTAACGATCTCAACCCGGTTCTGAAGGCAGGCGTCCCGCGCGAGCCGGTCGCCATTATCGATACCAGCGGGAGCATGGACTGGCCGGCGTCGGAGGCCAGCTCGGTCAAGCGCCGCGAGGTAGTGGGCGAGGCGATGGGCATGCTCGTCGCCGCGCTGGCAGCCCAGGACTCTCAGGCTGCGCATGAGCAGGAGGCCGGCGAGGAGAAAGGCGGCCTGCTCACCTTCACCTTTGCCAGCGAGGCCGGTGAGCTCGGCGATCTGTCGCCGGAGAACTGGCGGCAGAAGTGGGACGCGATCTTGTGGGGCGGCGGCACGAACATCATGCCGGCCTGGGGACTCGCGGAGGAGGCCTATCTGGAGGAGTTCGGCGAGACGCCGGCGCTGGACCGGCCGGCCCTGCTGACCCTGGTTATTACCGACGGGGAGGCCAGGGACGCGGCGGAGTTCTCCAAGGTGCTGCAGCAGGCCAAGACGGGCCGGTATTTCTGCGTCGCAATCGTCGGTTTCGGCGACGACCACGACCAGACGCTCGCGGCTTACCAGGCCGTCGCCGCCGCGAACCCGCACGTGCGGGTCGTGACCTTCGGCGGCGAGACTAACCCGAAGACCATCGCGGACGGGCTCGTCTCGCTAGTCGGCTGACCGAAGCAATGAACGGCCGACGCGGCCGGCGGCTGCCTGCCACCGGCCGCGCCTGCCGTACCTGATCGCCAGGGCCGCGGCCAGCGGGGGCGATAGCGGCGCCGTAGTCGGGGTCGCCTGGTTAGCAAGGCCAAACACGGCGGCCAAGGCTTCTGCTAATCCGGATTGGCAGCAGTCTGATCCGCGCATTCGATGGCTACGAAGTCGATGCGACGAGTCTCCCGAGACTGGTGCTTCGGAGGGAACGGTACCTTCAATGGTTCAGCTGGTCAATCGTCTCTCCCGGTCCCCTCACCAGCAGCCGGTCGGCCTCCCCTTCGCCGACGAGGCCGCTCGGGCCGACGAGCTTCTCCGGCTCGCCTGTCTCAACTACGGCGCGGACAGTCCCAGTCGCTGGCAGGAAGCGGCGCAGCTCCTCGATGCGCACCCGGGTCTGGCAAGGTTCTCGATTCACACGGCGGCTGCAGTCGGGTGACCTGGGCGCTGCCACCGAGATTCTCGCGGTCGACGCGGCAGCCGTGTCGAGGGAGGGCGGTCCCTTCGCCTGGGAGCCCCTCGTCTACCTCACCTACTCCCGCCTTGACCGCGTGGACGCCGATCCTGTGGCCGTCGCCCGCCTCCTCCTCGAGGCCGGCGCCGATCCGAACGCTGGTTACCTGTGGGATGGCCTCCCTTCACCGTTCACCGCTCTCACCGGAGTCTTCGGGCATGGCGAGCAGGGGGCACCCGCGCATCGCGACGAGCTTGCCCTGGCCCGCTTGTTGCTCGACGCCGGTGCCGAGGCCAACGACAGCCAGACCATCTACAACCGTGGTGCGGGCGACATCGCCCACGATGACACCGACTTCCTCGCTCTCCTCCTCGACTTCGGCCTCGGCCAAGGTGACGGCGGCCCGTGGCGGCACCGGCTTTTCCGCGAGCATCAAACGCCAGCCGAGATCGTCGGGGAAGCCCTTCAGCACGCCGCCGAGGCCGGCCTGATCAACCGGGCCCGCCTGCTTGTCGGCCGGGGCGCGGATCCGAACGGAAAGGGCACCCACCCCGGTTACCAGGGGCGCAGCCCCTACGAAGGTGCCGTCCTGCATGGCAACCCGGAGATAGCCGGCCTGCTCGCCGCCGCCGGCGCCGACACCACAGTGGCAGAACCGCTCACCCCGTTCATCGGGCTCTGCCTGGCCGCCGATCACGTCGGTGTGAATGAGGCCGTTGCAGCCGGCGACCGCCTCCTGGAACGGGCCAAGGCCGAACGTCCGGACCTGGTAGCCCGGGCCGTCGAACTGGGCCGCCCCGACGCCGTACGGCTGCTTGTTGACCGTGGCTTCGACATCAACGCCCGGCGCCGCACGACCGCCCTGCACGAGGCCGCACTACGCGGCGACCTCCCCATGGTCGTCCTGCTCCTAGACCTCGGTGCCGATCCCGCCATCGTCGACGAGGAATTTGACTCGACACCGAGAGGGTGGGCTCAACACGGCAACCAAACCGACGTAGTCGAGTATCTCGACGGCGACCGACGGCAAACGGGAACGGCCCAGTGAGCGTCGGGCCCGTGGGGGGCGCGGATCCAGCTGGGTTCCGGCGGCGTGGCCGGGGTCCAGGCCGCGGAGCTCCAGGGTCACGATCAGCTGGATCTGGGTCGGCTGTCCGGCCCGGCCGGGACGAACCCCGCCGCGATCAGCCGCCGGCAGGGCTGCTGCCGTAGTTGCATCGTGATTGACACCTGTGGCCGGGCCGCTCGAAACTTCGGCGTAGCGGGTCCCGCTACGATTGGAGAGCGACCACCAAATGCGGGGAGACGCCAGCGATGACCCAGGCCGTGCATGTCCCGTACACCGTCGAGCAGGACGAGGATGGTGCCTGGTGCGCTCACGCGCAGCTGCGGCCGGGCGTAGGCGCCAACGGAGAGGGTGATACCCCGGAGACTGCTGTCGCTGACCTGCGGGCAGCCCTAACCGGACTCATTGCCGAGTTCGGTATCCCGGATGAGCTCACCTTGCTGGTCGATGTTGCCTGATGCCGTCGGTGCCTTCTGTGCGCGGCGAGCAGGTCGTGCGCGCCTTAGAGCGAGCTGGGTTCAAGGTCGCGCGGACGGCCGGGAGTCACTACGTCATGCGGCATCCTGACGGGCGCGGCACCACCGTCCCCGTCCATCCCGGCCGTGATGTTGCCAAGGGGACGCTTCGCGCCATCCTCGCTGACGCAAGCTTGACAGTGACCGACCTGCAGCGCCTGCTCTGAAGCAGGCGGCCGGGGCCGCCGGTCAGCCGTCGGCACGCTTCTTCCAGGGCGTCCCGGTGTCACTGTCAGCGGCGGTGGTGCGGCGGCGTATTTCCTCCGCCAGCGCGCCCGGATCCGCCAGCGGCGCCACGCCCGCCAAGATCTCGTCAGCGCCGCTGCGGGCAGCGGCGGGCAGCACGGGAGGTGAGTCGCAGACCTGCCGGGCCGACGACGGCGACCGGTTTCCCGCGGCCAGCGCGGCGCGGACCCCTGCCCGTCCGTCTAGAACCCGCGGCCCGCCGTTAACGCGGTCAGAACCCGCTAGGTACGCCGACTCGGCGCGTTCCAGCCGCGCAGCACGTTCGCCTGCTCCGCGGCCGTCAGCGTCCCCGCAACCGCAGCCGCCAGGCACGACAAGGCGCCTTTCAGCACGGCGCCTTCCCCGTACTGCACGGGCCCGGGTAGTGCGGGCCCGTGCAGCCTGGCAGGCCGGGACTAGCGGGGAAGCCCGCGGCGGCGGGCCCGGCGGGCTGCTGACCGAAAGAGCACATGTTCGGAAGCCTCATTTACGGTAGGGCGGAGCTGACCCGCACCTGCGCCGACACGATTCCGCACGCCGGCGAACGGCTCGCCCGGCCGCCGGCGCGTCCGGCACCGCCGCCATCACCCACCCCGGCGACTACCAGCAGTGAACGCCACCCGAACCTGCACCGGATAGAGACATACGAGATGCGGCACTAGCCTGGGCCGAGGCAGCACTAGCCTAGGCCGAGCGGGTCGGGGCGCAGCGTGGCAGGCTCGATGCGATTGGCCTCCGATTTGCCGAGCAGCCGGGTCCGGCGGTCGTGCAGGACGGCTCCGCGTGCCGGCCCCGCCGCACGCTCGAGTACGTCGTAGGCGGCGAGCAGGCGCCGGACCACCTGAGCGGACGAGGCTCCGTAGTCAGTGATCTCAGTAAAAGCGAGTTCCACCAGCTCTTCCCAGCTGATCACCGGCTGGAGCAGCCGCACCTGCCCGTCGCTATCGGCGAAGTACCCGGTCAGGCCCGGCCGGGCGGCAATCCGCAGCAAGAGGTCCTCGATCCTGTCGATGACCTGCACGGCGGTAGTCGGCTGATTAACGGCGGGCGACAGCGCCTGAATGGCGATATCCACCAGCTGGCGCAGCCCGAAGGCCGGATCCTGCCACAGCGTCCTGGTGCGGCCCAGGTCCAGGCCGGCCAGTACCCGGCCAGCCGCCGGGCCGCCGCCGTAGACCTCGATGACCGCTCCCTGCGCCGGCACGTGCTCGCCGACCCGGAGGAGCAGCCGCAGCATGCAGTCATGGTGCCGGGCCAGCTCGGCCAGACGCCGGTAGTCAATGCCCTGCAGCACGCCGGCTGACTTACGCCGCCCGGCGGCGAGCGTGATTGTCGCCGTGCGGCCGAGCAGCCGGGGTTCGGCGCGGCCAGATAAGACGGCTCCAGCGGGAAGCACCGGGCCAGTTCCCTGCGGGTGCTGTCCGCGACCGCGGCGATCACCAAGTCGACCTGCAGGAGCCGCAGGGAACTGGCCCGGTGCGGGCCACAAACCCGACAAAAGTCACCAGGCTGGCCGAGATCAGGCCGATTGCGATGGCGACACCGCGCGAGTTGGCCTCGCCGCCGCGGCCGGCCGTCAGCACCAGGAACGCGACCGAGTAGGAAAACGTGGCGAGCAAGATACCGAAAGTCAGCTTGGTCACCCCGGACCGGACGAACATCCGCAGTACCCGCGGCGACAGCTGCGAGCTGGCCAGCTGCAGCGTGACAAGCGTCAGGGCGAAGACAACCCCGAGGAACGTCAGGGTCGAGGACGCGATGATTCCCAGCAGGCCGGCGGTTTCGCCGGCATTGACCGGCGGCCCGATGCGCAGCGACGGCGGCACGCCGGCGCCGCGGGCGTGCACGGTGAACACGGCGAGGGCTGCCCCCGCCACGATCAGCGCTGCTGGCACGACCCAGAAGCTGCCGGCCAGCTGCTGCAGCCCACGCCCGCCGGTAGCCGCGGGACGCGTCGGCGCACAGCGCGCGGACCTGCGGACGTGCCATTTAGGCCGTAAACCCTCGTCACCTGCACCGCCGCAGCCCCCGCGCTGCGGTGCCCTGGTGCTGAAGCGTGCCCGCTAGCGCCCCCGGTTACGCCTGTTACGCCTGTTACGCCGGGCTCAGCCGGGCTCAGCCTTGGCAGCGCCCGGTCAGGCGCCGCGAACCGCGACGACTCCGCCGGTCGTGCCGACCAGGATCAGCGGCCCGGACAGGGCAGGGGAGGCAAAATGGGGCAGCGGGGTACCCAGGCCGATCTGATGACGGACGCCGCCGGTGGCCGGGTTCAGCTCGGCCAGCGTCCCGGCCTTCCAGTCCGCGACCCAGACCGCGCCGCCGCCGAGCACCGGCGATCCCGCGGCGCCGGCCGGACCGCGCCAGCGGACGTGCAGCCGGTCACCGGCCGTGGCGACAGCCGCCATCCCGCCGCCGCACGGGACATAGACCGTCGTGCCGCTGACCGCGGCACCGCCGAACGCCGGGCAGATCGCGGCCCTGGCCAGCTGGCCGCCGATACCGCCCAGCCGCGCGGCGCGCAGCAGGTAGCCGGTGCCGCGCTTGCCGACGGCCAGCACCAGCCCGTCCGGCAGCAGCGCCGGGGACATGGAGCCCAGATCCAGGTCGGCCGCGTTGTCCGCCGCCCAGCCGGACGGCGCGAACAGGCCGGTGCGGCGCAGTCCGGGGGACAGCGCGGTGACCGAGTCGCTGCCGTCATACGGGGGCGCTTTCGCTGCGCCGTTGCCCACGCTGACGTACAGCGTGCCGCCCGGCCCGACCGCCGGGCCACCGGTAGACCAGATGCCGCCCTGCCGGGCGGTCGGAACCCGGTAGGACAGGATACGGGCGGAGCTGGCAGCGGGAACTGCCACGACCGAGCCGATGTAGGGGCCGCAGTCGCCGGCGTGCCCCCCGAAGGCGACATACACCCGGCCGCGTTCCAGGGTCAGTGCCGCCCGCTGCTGGTCGTAGGCGGGCTGGCCGTCGGGAGCCGGCAGGTAACGCCGCATTGCCACCCGGCCGTCGCTGACACGGATGCCGACGAGCAGGTGCCGGGCGCGGGTCGTCTGCGCGACCGCGTAAACGAGGCCGTTACCGCGGTCGTAGACCGGCGTGCCGGTGATGCCGAGCGGGCCGACATCACCGCAGCGCTGGGCTGCCAGCAGCGTCGGGGTCCCGACGTGCGCCCGCCACAGCACCCGGCCGGCCGCCCAGCTCAGCCCGTACACCGAGTCATTCTCGGTCGCGGCGATCACCACCCGGCCGACGACCAGCGGCTGGCCGTACACGGCCCCGTCAAGCCGCCGGGACCAGGCCCTGGTCAGGCGGCCGGCTGCGGGCAGGCCGACTGCGGCGCCGGTCCGCGCCGCGTTCAGGTGATAGGCCGGCCAGTCTGTCGGGCCGGCCCGCGCCCGCGAGCCGGCCAGCAGTGAGCCAGCGGGGGGGCCCGCGGCCGCGGCCGCAGGCACTCCGCAACCCGTCAGCCCCGCGGCCAGCAGCGCGCCCGCGGCCAGCCCGGCAGCAGCCGGGATCCGGCGTCCCGGCGCGGTCCGCGCCGTACTGGCTGGCGGCCGCGCTCTGCTGACTGGCGGCTGCGCCGTACTGGCTGGCGGCTGCGCCGTGCTGGCGTGTCCCCGGGGCGGCAGGAGCCTGCCCGGCCGACGGCCCGCAATAATTGGCATACTGACCAGAAAACTCCGCATACGTTAGCCCCCCCGGACCGCATGCGGGCGCTGGCGCGCCCCGTACCTATCCTGGTGCAAGAATACTTCCGGCATCGCTAATTCGCCGGTGTCCGGCCGGCGGGGTCACCGGCGAGCGAGGGGACCGTCATCGTGCAGCAGGGCGAGATCGCGCCGGGCACTCCCGGCGCGGCGGCGACCCCCGATCCGCGGCAGCGGATCGTCACGATCCCGAACGCGATCAGCATGGTCCGGCTGGCAGGGATCCCGGTCTTCCTCTGGCTGGTCCTCGGCGTGCGCACCCAGGCAGCCGACTCGTGGGCGGTCGGCCTGCTGTTCGCCTCCAGCGCGTCCGACTGGCTGGACGGCAAGCTGGCCCGCGCGCTGAACCAGCAGACCAATCTGGGCGAGCTGCTCGACCCGGCGGCGGACCGGCTGCATATCGTCGCCACGGTCATCGCGCTCGCGATCAGGGCCGTCATCCCCTGGTGGCTCGTGGGCATACTCGCCGCCCGCGAGCTGCTGCTGGCCGTCGTGCTGCTGATCTTGCGCCGGCACGGGTACCCGGCGCTGCAGGTCAGCTTTGTGGGGAAGGCAGCCACACTGTGCCTGCTGTACGCGTTCCCGGTACTGCTGCTGGGCATCCATGCGTCCGGCTACGCGCAGACCGCCCGGGTTATCGGTTGGGCCTTCGCGCTGTGGGGAAGTGCACTCTACTGGTGTGCGGCGCTGCTTTACACCGAGCAGGCGAGGCGGCTGCTCGGTGCCGGCGGCGCGGCAAGCCGGGCCGCCGCGGCGGAGCCGGACAGCACGACGGGCTGACCGGACCGGCGCTGCCGGGCCGCGGATAGGGAGGGCTGCCAGCGTGAAGGCCGTTGTCATGGCCGGCGGGGAAGGAACGCGGCTGCGCCCGATGACAGCCAACCAGCCCAAGCCGCTGCTGCCGGTGGCCAACAAGCCGATCATGGAACACGTGCTGCGCCTGCTGCGCCGGCACGGGTTCACCGACACGGTAGTAACTGTCCAGTTCCTGGCCTCGATGGTGCGCAATTACTTCGGCGACGGCGAGGATTTCGGCATGCGCCTGCAGTACGCCGCCGAGGAGGCGCCGCTGGGCACGGCCGGCAGCGTCAAGAACGCTCAGGACGCGCTGCGGGACGAGACCTTCCTCGTCGTCTCCGGCGACGCGCTCACCGATATCGACCTGTCCGGCCTGGTGCGCTTCCACCGCGGCAGCGGCGCGCTGGTCACCATCGCGCTGACCCGGGTGCCCAACCCGCTGGAATTCGGGATCGTCATCGCCGACGATGACGGCCGGATCCAGCGTTTCCTGGAGAAGCCGACCTGGGGCCAGGTGTTCTCGGACACGATCAATACCGGCGTCTACGTGATGGAACCGGAGGTGCTCACCGAGTTCGGCGGCGGCCTGGCGCGCGACTGGTCGGGGGACGTATTTCCGGCTCTGCTCGAGCGCGGCGCGCCGCTGTACGGGTGGGTCGCCGACGGCTACTGGGAAGATATCGGCACGCTGGAGAGCTACCTGAAGGTGCAGGCGGACGTCCTGTCCGGCCGGACCGGGGCGCAGATCGACGGCTTCGAGGTGTCGCCGGGAATCTGGGTCGCCGAGGGCGCCGAGGTAGACCCGGCTGCGGTGCTGACCGGCCCGCTGTGCATCGGCGACTACGCCAAGATCGAGGCCGGGGCGCAACTGCGCGAGTACACCGTCATCGGCAGCAACGTGGTGGTGAAAGAAGGCGCGTTCCTGCACCGCGCGATCGTGCACAACAACGTCTATATCGGCCTGGGCGCTACCCTGCGCGGCTGCGTGATCGGCAGGAACACCGACATCATGGCCAGGGCGCGAGTGGAGGAAGCAGCCGTCGTCGGGGACGAGTGCGTGATCGAGCCGGAGGCGTACCTGTCGTCGGGGGTCAAGGTCTACCCGTTCAAGACGATCGAGGCCGGCGCGGTCGTGAACACCAGTGTCATCTGGGAGTCCCGCGGCCATCGCGCTATCTTCGGCCCGCGCGGTGTGTCCGGCCTGGTCAACGTGGAGATCACGCCCGAACTGTGCGTCCGGCTCGCCAGCGCCTACGCGACCACGCTGCGCAAGGGCTCAGTCGTCACCACGTCCCGCGATGTGTCCCGCGCGGCCAGGGCGCTGAAGCGGGCGGTGCACGGGGCGCTGAACGCCAGCGCGATCAACGTGGTGGACCTCGAGGCCCAGCCGCTGCCGGTAGCGAGGTTCGAGACGGGGCGGCACGAGTACAGCGGCGGCATCGCGCTGCGGACCACGGCAGGCGACCCTCAGTCCATTGACATCATCTTCCTGGACGAGGACGGCGCTGACCTGTCCGAGGCCGCGCAGCGGAAGCTGGAGCGGGTTTTCTCCCGGCAGGACTACCGGCGGGCCTTCCCCGGTGAGATCGCCGAGCTGACCTACCCGCCGCGGGTCGTGGAGTCCTATGCCCGCGAGCTGGTGCGCTGCGTCGACATGACCGGCGTGCGCGGAGCCGGGCTCAAGGTCGTCGTGGACTGCGCGGGCGGTACGGCGTCCCTGGTGCTGCCCGGCCTGCTCGGCAAGATCGGGGTCGATGTCCTGACCATGAACAACCGGCTGGACGAGGCTTCGCCCACTCAGTCGCCGGCCCAGGCCCGCGCGGGCATGCTCCGGCTGGCTGAGGTGGTGGCGTCGTCCCGCGCCGCTTTCGGCGTCCGGTTCGATCCGGTCGGCGAGCGGATCGCGCTGGTAGATGACACCGGCGCGCTGGTCACCGACGACCGGGCGCTGCTCGTAGTCCTCGACCTGGTCGCCGCCGAGCGACAGGGCGGCCGGGTGGCCCTGCCGGTCAGCACCAGCCGGGTCGCCGAGCAGATCAGCGGCTATCACGGCGTTGCCGTGAACTGGACCCGCACGTCGCCGGACGGCCTGCTGGAGACGACGGCCGACGCGGACGTGATCCTGGCTGCCGACGGCCGCGGCGGTTTCGTGGTACCGGAATTCTGCCGGTCAGTGGACGGCATTGCCGCGTTCACCCGGCTGATCGGCCTGGTGGCCAGAACGCGCCTCACCCTCAGCCAGATCGACGCCCGCATTCCGGCTGTCTTCCTGCTCCGGCGGTCCGTGCCGACCCCGTGGGCGGCTAAGGGCCTGGTCATGCGCACGGTGGCGGAGGCAGCCGGGGACCGCGAGATCGACATGACCGACGGCGTCCGGGTCTTGCAGCCCGGCCGCGGCTGGGTTCTCGTGCTGCCCGATCCGGCGGATGCCGTGACCCACCTGTGGGCAGAGGGATCCGACGCTGACGGGGCTCAGTCGCTGCTGGACGAATGGTCGGCCGTAGTGCAGCGGGCGGGCCGCTGACGTCGGCCGGGTGCCCGCCGCCGTGCCCGCCGCTAAGGTCAGCCGGGCGTGCCTGAGTGCCGGCGCGAACGACTCCCGGCGTGAGACAATCGCCGACATCATTAGCTAAGCGGCCCGGCGGAGGTGTTGCCCAGATGTGGCGTAGGGGTCGCGGGCACTCTCAGCCGGGGTCGGAGCGGCCGGAAACCGCCGGCCACGGCGGCTCTAGCCGGGCCTGGCGGCTGGCCCGCCGCCGCTCGCCGCGGGTAGCTTTGATGGCGGCACCTGATTCCGGCCGGGGCGCCGTATCCACCAGCGTGATTGCCCCCCCGAGCGCGGGGCCGACGAACGGGAGGCTAGGCCCGCACATGCTCAGCGTCTATTGCACCGTCTGCGGTGCGGCCAATCCCCCGGACGCGCGGTTCTGCTCGCAGTGCGGTGCCCCGCTGATGCGCGGCACTGGCGAGCGGCCAGGCGAGACGACCTCGATGATCTCGCTGGCCGGCGCCGAGATATCGGATGCGGAGTTCACCGAGGAGGCGGGCACTGACGCCGCCGCCGTCGACGCCCTCCCGGCCGGCACTGCGCTGCTCGTCGTGCGCCGCGGGCCTAACGCTGGCAGCAGGTTCCTGCTGGACAGCGACCTGACCCTGGTCGGGCGCCATCCCGAGAGTGACATCTTCCTGGACGACGTGACGGTTTCCCGGCGGCACGCGGAGTTCTACCGGCAGGACGGCGAGTTCCTGGTCCGGGATGTCGGCAGCCTCAACGGCACTTACGTGAACCGGGAGCGGATCGAGGAACTGCGCCTGAGCGGCGGGGACGAGGTCCAGGTCGGCAAGTTCCGGCTGGTCTTCCTGCTGAGCCCGGACTCCGCCGCGCACCATCTGGCAGGCGCGTAGGCGTCCGCATGAACGCTCAGCCAGCGCGTTCTCCTCTCGGCATCGGCGAGGTACTTGCCCGGCTGAGCACTGAGTTCCCGGACATCACGATTTCCAAGATCCGCTTCCTGGAGTCCGAAGGGCTGATCGAGCCGGCCAGGTCGCCGGCCGGTTACCGTCAGTTCGCGGACTCCGATGTGGAGCGGCTCCGGTTCATCCTGACGGCCCAGCGCGATCAGTACCTGCCACTGCGCGTCATCAAGGAGCAGCTCGCCGGGACCGGCTCGGCGGCGGCAGCCGGTCCGGCTGCGGCCGGGCACCTGGCTGCCGCCGGACCGCCCGGCGGCGCCGGGACCGGGGACGTCGGCACCGGGGACGCCGCCGGCTCCGGTGCGGTGCTACTGAGCCGCCGCGAACTGCTCAAGGCTGCGGGCATTGACGAGGAGCAGCTCGCTGAGCTGGAGGCTTTCGGGCTGCTGCGCCGAACCGGGCGCCAGTACGGCCAGGACGCGCTCGCGGTGGCCGCCGCGGTCGGGGCGCTGGCCGTCTACGGGGTGCAGGCGCGGCACCTGCGCGCGGTGCGCGCCGCGGCCGAGCGGGAGACCTCGCTGATCGAGCAGGTCATCGCGCCGACGCTGCGGCAGCGCAACCCGAGCGCGCGCGAGCATGCCAGCCGCACCGCCCGCGATATCGCCGCCCTGTGTCTGCGGCTGCATGCCGCGCTGGTGGAAAATGCGCTGGCAGAGGCCGGGCTGCCGGCCGCAGAGCGGCCGCGGCCCGGTGCCCGGCCAGCTGACGGCAGGCCTGCGGACCTGCCGGGCCGCGGCGTCGAAGGGGCCAGCGCGTGACTCGCCATGCCGCCAGCCAGGCGAGTCGGTCACGGGTGTACGTTGAAAAAAGGAGTGCCCGGCAAGCAGTTGCCCATCAGCAAGCAGTTGCCCGACCAGCAGCAGGGCCCGCCACCGGGCATGGCTGCGGCCTGGGCAGCGCAGGAGCGCGCGTAAGGACGGAGCCGCCGTGAGGCAGATGGAGGTCGTTGGCGTTCGGGTGGAGATGCCCACGAACCTGCCCATCGTCCTGCTGAAGGAAATGCAGGGGGAAAGGTACCTGCCGATCTGGATCGGCCCGATGGAAGCGACCGCGATTGCCTCCGCCCAGCAGGGCATGGTGCCACCGCGGCCGCTGACGCACGACTTGTTCAAGGATGTCCTGGAGGCGCTCGGCGTGCAGCTGCAGACCGTGAACATCACCGCGCTGCGGGACGGCATCTTCTTCGCCGACCTGGTCTTCTCGAACGGCAAGGAAGTAAGCGCGCGCCCGTCGGACTCCATCGCGCTGGCGCTCCGCACCGGCGCGGCCATCTTCGCCGCCGACGAGATCCTGGACGAGGCGGGCGTGGCCATACCGGACGAGCAGGAAGACGAGGTCGAGAAGTTCCGCGAGTTCCTCGACACGATCACGCCCGAGGATTTCGGGCCGCCGGCCTGACCAGCCGAGCGCCGCGGCCGGGCCTGCCCGGGCCGCGGCGCGGCAGTAGCAGCGGCGGCGGCGGTCACGACTGGCTACCGTTACCGCGACGCGCCGGGGCAGGTCGTTGACGCGGTCACCCTGCCCGGCCTAGCGTGCGAGAAGTGTACCCAGGCAGTTAGCTCCTGGGCCGGAGGTGGGCGTGGCAGTGACCAGAAGTGAGGGGCAGACGCCGGAGTTCCGCGGCGCCGTCGCCCGGCAGGCTGACGAGCAGGGACTGCTCTTCGGCGCCGAGGTACCGCCGCGCCCGGAGGATGTCGGCTATCGCGGCCCGGCAGCATGCCGGGCGGCCGGCATCACCTACCGGCAGCTGGATTACTGGGCCCGGACCGGGCTGGTCAGCCCCAGTGTCCGCCCGGCCAGCGGTTCCGGCTCCCAGCGGCTGTACGGATTCCGCGACATTCTGGTGCTGAAGATCGTCAAGCGGCTGCTGGACACCGGTATCTCGCTGCAGCAGATCCGGGCGGCGGTCGAGCACCTGCACCTGCGGGGCAGCACTGACCTGGCGCGGGTGACGCTGATGAGCGACGGCGTCAGCGTCTACGAGTGCACCTCGCCGGACGAGGTAGTGGACCTGCTGCAAGGCGGCCAGGGCGTGTTCGGCCTCGCGCTCGGCCGGGTGTGGCAGGAAGTCGAGGGCACCCTGGCGGAGCTGCCGGGCGAGCGGGCCGCCACGGCGACGGACGCCGGCGTCGCGGCGAACGGCCCGGGCGTGCCCGCCGGGGGCGCCGACGAGCTGTCGCACCGCCGGGCCCGCAAGACCGGCTGACCGCGCTGGCCCGGCGCTGGCCCCGCGCTCGGGTAAGCTCAGTGCTGCTGACGACACCGTCCGGGAGAGTTCCCGCATCAGCATGAGCGGGGCGCCGAAGGGGCAACCTCCCCGGAACCTCTCAGGCAGCAAGGACCGGACGGGACAAGCGTCTCTGGAGTCCGCCCGCCGCCTTCCGGGCAGCGGGCAGCGACAGAGGGGGACTAAGGCCGCCGTGCCGTCCGCAGGGGCTGCCCGGATCCCGCTCCGCCCTCAGGAGGCTCCCGTGGACTTTTCCCGGCGTCATATCGGCCCGTCGGCGACCCAGCAGCAGCAGATGCTCACGGCCCTCGGCTACGCGTCGCTGGCCGAGCTGACCGCCGCCGCGCTGCCGGCCGGCCTGGCCGGCGGCCGCGAGCTGCAGCTGCCCGCCGCGCTGACCGAGGAGCAGGCCCTCGCGCGGCTGCGCGAGCTGGCCGCCGGCAACGAGGTGCTGACCTCCATGATCGGCCTCGGTTACTACGGCACGGTCACCCCGGCGGTGATCCGCCGCAACGTGCTGGAGAACCCGGCCTGGTACACCGCCTACACGCCCTACCAGCCGGAAATCTCCCAGGGACGGCTGGAGGCGCTGCTGAACTTCCAGACGATGGTCGGCGACCTGACCGGGCTGCCGGTCGCGGGCGCGTCGATGCTGGACGAGGCCACCGCGGCCGCCGAGGCGATGACGCTGTGCCGCCGCGCGGCCGGCCGCGGTTCCGTCTTCCTGGCCGACTCCGACTGCCTGCCGCAGACCCTCGCGGTGCTTGCCACCCGGGCTGAGCCGCTCGGCATCACGCTGGTCACCGGCACGGTCACGGCTGAGCTGGTGGCCGCGCAGCCCGCGGACGATCTTTTCGGCATCCTGGTGCAGTATCCCGGCGCGAGCGGCCAGGTAGCGGACCACACCGCGGCCATCGAGGCGGCCCATGCCCGCGGCGCGCAGGCGGCGGTCGCCGCTGACCTGCTGGCGCTCACGCTGCTCACCCCGCCCGGCGAGCTCGGCGCGGACATCGCAGTCGGCAGCACCCAGCGGTTCGGCGTGCCGATGGGCTACGGCGGCCCGCAGGCCGGCTACATCTGCGTCCGCGACGGGCTGCACCGCCAGCTGCCCGGCCGCCTGGTCGGGGTATCGGTGGACGCCGGCGGCCAGCGCGCCTACCGGCTCGCGCTGCAGGCCCGCGAGCAGCACATCCGGCGGGAGAAGGCCACCAGCAACATCTGCACGGCGCAGGTGCTGCTCGCGGTGACCGCCGCGATGTACGCGGCTTACCACGGGCCGGACGGCCTTACCGCGATCGCCCGCGGGGTGCATGCCAAAGCCGCCGGTCTTGCCCGGACGCTGGAAAAACACGGATTCAAAACGGAACACCGGGCGTTCTTCGACACGCTGCGCCTGAGCGTGCCCGGCGGAGCTGCCGGCGCCGTCGAGCGGGCCCGGCTGGCGGGCTTCAACCTGTACCTGGCCAGTCCGGACGCCGTCCAGATCGCCTGCGACGAGACCACGACCGACAGTCAGCTGCGCGCCCTGGTCCGGGCGCTGACCAGCCGCGACGCCAGCGGCGACAGTGTCAGCAGTGGCGCCAGCGACGCCAGTGGCGCGGGTACCGGCGCCGACGGACCGGCTGGTGATGCGCTGCCGGGCGGGCTGCGGCGCCGCAGCGCGTTCCTGACCCACCCGGTGTTCGCCGCGTACCGCAGCGAGACCTCGATGCTGCGCTACCTGCGGCGGCTGGCGGACCTGGACATCGCGCTGGACCGGTCGATGATCCCGCTCGGTTCGTGCACGATGAAGCTGAACGCGGCAGCCGAGATGGAGTCGGTCAGCTGGCCGCAGTTCGCGGACCTGCACCCGTTCGCGCCTGCTGCCCAGGCCGCCGGGTACCGGCAGCTGATCGGCGAGCTGGAGCGGATGCTGGCCGAGATCACCGGCTATGACGCCGTGTCGCTGCAGCCGAACGCGGGCTCCCAGGGCGAGCTGGCCGGCCTGCTCGCGATCCGCGCCTACCACCGGTCCCGCAGCGAGCCGCGGCGGACCGTCTGCCTGATCCCGGAATCCGCGCACGGCACCAACGCGGCGTCCGCGGTGCTGGCAGGCCTGCGGGTCGCCGTCGTCCGGTGCGGCGGCGACGGCGCCATCGACCTGGCGGACTTGCACGCCAAGCTGGAACTGCACGCGGGCGCGATCGCGGCCATCATGCTGACGTACCCGTCCACGAACGGCGTGTTCGAGGAGACGGTGAGCCAGGTGTGCGACGACGTGCACGCGGCCGGGGGCCAGGTGTACGTCGACGGCGCTAACCTCAACGCGCTCGTCGGGCTTGCCCGGCCCGGTGCTTTCGGCGCCGACGTGTCGCACCTGAACCTGCACAAGACGTTCTGCATCCCGCACGGCGGCGGCGGTCCCGGCGTCGGCCCGGTCGCCGCCCGCGCCCACCTGGCCGCGTTCCTGCCCGGCCACCCGGTCCTGGGCCAGCCGGCCGCGGTCAGCTACGACTACAGCGGCGGGGCACCCGGCGGCGGCCCGTGGTGCGGCCCGGTGGCGGCGGCGCCGTACGGCTCGGCCGGGATCCTGCCGGTCTCCTGGGCGTACATCGCGATGATGGGGGCCGCCGGGCTGCGCCAGGCCACCAGCGTCGCGATCCTGTCCGCGAACTACGTGGCGCGGCGGCTGGACCCGTATTTCGGCGTGCTGTACACCGGCCGCGGCGGCCTGGTCGCCCATGAGTGCATTCTCGACCTGCGGCCGGTCACCCGCAGGACGGGGATCACCGCCGAGGACGTCGCGAAGCGGCTGATCGACTACGGCTTTCACGCCCCGACGATGTCGTTCCCGGTCCCCGGCACGCTGATGGTCGAGCCGACCGAGAGCGAGGACCTGACCGAGCTAGACCGGTTCTGCGACGCGATGATCTCCATCGCCGGCGAGATCGAGAAAGTCGGCTCCGGTGCGCTGGACGCCCGCGACAACCCGCTGAAGAACGCCCCGCACACAGCCGCGATGCTGCTCGCGGCGCAGTGGGAGCACGGCTACGAGCGCACCGAGGCCGCCTACCCGGCCGGCGTGGACCGGCGGTCCAAGTACTGGCCGCCGGTCCGCCGGGTCCAGGGCGCCTACGGCGACCGGAACCTGGTCTGCGCCTGCCCGCCCCCCGAGGCCTTCGCCGACTGACTCCGCACCGGTTCCGGTGGCCCGGCCGGGCCACCGGGCCGCATGCACGAGTACAGACTGGCAGATGGCGCTCGGCGGCCGGTGCGGCAGACCGGGGGAACCGATCGGGCCTGGAGGCAGCAATGCGGGAAATAGCCGGCGCTGGCCGGTACGCCAGGCCGTCAGCCGGGCAACCCAATCACTGGGCTGAGCAGCTGCGGGTTCCCGATCTCAGCGCGGGCACTTACTCGATTCCGGCCGGCGGCACCGACGATCAGGAACCGCATGGCGAAGACGAGATCTACGTGGTGATGTCCGGCCGGGCGCGGCTCTCGGCGGGCGGCGAAAGCCTCCTCGTGGGGCCGGGATCGGTGATCTACGTACCCGCGCGCGAGGTACACCGCTTTAGCGAGGTAACCGCGGACCTCGCCGCGATCGTGCTCTTCGCGCCCGCGTTCGGATCGCGCGGCAGCGAGACAGCCTGACCCCCGCGGCGGCGGCTGCTGCGGCAGCGCGGGCCGCCCCGCATTGCCCGGACCGGCCGGCCGGCGGCGGTGACGCGCATACAGTTAGCGTGTGGCAGATCCGGCGAGCTACCGGCCGGCCAGCGGCTCGATTCCCGAGCTGCCCGGCGTCTATCGGTTCCGGGACGACCACGGCCGGGTTATCTACGTCGGCAAGGCGAAGAACCTCCGGTCCCGGCTGAATTCCTACTTCGCCGATTTCGCCGGCCTGCACCCGCGCACCCAGACGATGCTGACCGCCGCGGCGGCCGTGATCTGGACCGTGGTGACCACCGAGGTAGAGGCGCTGCAGCTGGAGTACTCCTGGATCAAGGAGTACGACCCGCGGTTCAACGTCCGGTACCGCGACGACAAGAGCTACCCCTACCTTGCCGTCACCATGGACGAGCAGTACCCGCGGGTGCTGGTGATGCGCGGCGCGAAACGGCGCGGGGTCCGGTACTTCGGCCCGTACTCCCATGCCTGGGCGATCCGTGACACGGTGGACACGCTGCTGCGGGTGTTCCCGGTGCGGACGTGCTCGGCGGGAGTGTTCAAGCGGGCCGGCCAGATCGGGCGCCCGTGCCTGCTCGGCTACATCGGCAAGTGCTCGGCGCCGTGCGTCGGCCGGGTGGACCCGGCGGCGCACCGCCAGCTCGCCGAGGAGTTCTGCGACTTCATGGGCGGCCAGACCGGAAAGTTCACCCGGCGCCTCGAGGCCGAGATGCGCCGGTGCGCAGCCGCAGAGGAATACGAGCGGGCCGCGCGGCTGCGCGACGACATCCAGGCCCTGCAGCGCGCCCTGGAGAAGCAGGCGGTCGTGCTGCCCGACGGCACCGACTGCGACGTCATCGCGCTCGCCGAGGACCAGCTGGAGGCGGCCGTCCAGGTTTTCTACGTCCGCGGCGGCCGGGTCCGCGGTCAGCGCGGCTGGGTCGTCGACAAGGTCGGGGACGTCAGCAGCGCCGACCTGGTCGAGCAGTTCCTCGGCCAGGTCTACGGCGACGACCCGGCCGCCGACGACAGTCCGCCGCCGGGCCGGCCCCCGGACCACGGCCCGGCTCGCGACGGCCCGCAAGCAGGCCGCGGCCGGCCGGCCGGGATCCCCGCCGCCGGCACGGTCCCGCGGGAGGTGCTCGTGCCGGTACTGCCCCCGGACGACGCGGCGGTCGAGGAATGGCTGGCCGACCGCCGTGGCGGCCCCGTCAGCCTGCGGGTGCCCAAGCGCGGCGATAAGAGCTCGCTGCTCGAAACCGTCACCAGGAACGCCGCCCAGGCCCTCATCCTGCACAAGACGCGGCGCGCCAGCGACCTGACCACCCGGAGCCGCGCGCTGCAGGAGATCCAGGACGCGCTGGGCCTGGACGACGCGCCGCTGCGGATCGAGAGCTATGACATCTCCAACCTGCAGGGCACCCACGTGGTTGCCGCCATGGTGGTCTTCGAGGACGGCCTGGCCCGCAAGTCGGAGTACCGCAGGTTCGCCGTCAAGGGCCTGGACGGCACCGACGACGTGGCCGCGATCCGCGAGGTGATCGGCCGCAGGTTCCGGCGTTACCTGCAGGAGCGCGACGAGCCGGGCGGTGACGCGGGCGCTGACCCGGCGGCGGCAGGCGCCGAGCCGGCGGCCCGGCGCAAGTTCGCCTACCCGCCCAACCTGCTGGTGATCGACGGCGGCCCGGCCCAGGTCGGCGCGGCCGTGCGGGCGCTGGAGGAACTGGGCGTTGTTGACGTTTCCGTCTGCGGCCTGGCCAAGCGGCTGGAGGAAGTCTGGCTGCCGGGCGAGGACAGCCCGGTTATCCTGCCGCGGAGCAGTGAGGGCCTGTACCTGCTGCAGCGCGTGCGCGACGAGGCACACCGGTTCGCGATCACCTATCACCGCAAGAAGCGCGCCGCGGCGATGACGGTCAGCGAGCTGGACGGCGTGCCGGGCCTGGGCCAGGCCCGGCGGGCAACCCTGCTGCGGAACTTCGGCTCGGTCCGCCGGCTCAGCGAGGCATCCGCCGAGCAGATCGCGGGCCTGCCGGGGATCGGCCAGCGGACCGCCGCGGCCGTGGTCGCGGCCCTGCGGGCGGCGCAGGACGCGCCGGCCGGGCAGGCCCCCGGCATGCCGGGGGCGCCGGCCCGGCCCGGCTAGCTGGCACCGGCCAGGCGCAGGCCGGCAGGCACGGCGAACGGGGGAACGGGGAACGGGGGAACGGGACATGGCCGGGCACGCATCGGGCGGCAGCGCCGCGGGGGGAAGCGGGAAATGAGACCAGACGACGGGACACCGGAGATCGTCATCATCACCGGGATGTCGGGGGCAGGCCGCAGCACGGCGGCCAAGTCGCTGGAAGACCTGGACTGGTTCGTGGCCGACAACCTGCCGCCGGACCTGCTGCCGATGATGACGGACCTGGCGAACCGGGCCAGGGACGCGGTGCCCCGGCTCGCCGCGGTCATCGACGTGCGCAGCCGCGCCTTTTCCACCGACCTGAAATCGGCCATCGCGGAACTGGACCGGCGCGGCATCCGGCCGTTCGTGGTCTTCCTGGAGGCCAGTGACGACACGCTGGTCCGGCGGTTCGACAGCGTCCGGCGGCCGCACCCGCTGCAGGACAGCGGCCGGGTAGTCGACGGCATTGCCGCCGAGCGCGACCAGCTGCGCGGCCTGCGCGCGGACGCCGACCTGGTCATCGACACCTCGGAGCTGAACGTGCACGAGCTGCGGGCCCGGATGCGGGACCAGTTCAGCGCGGACTCGGGACCGGGCAGCGGCACGCAGGTGCACGTTGTCTCGTTCGGCTTCAAGTACGGACTGCCGGTCGACGCCGACATGGTCGCCGACTGCCGGTTCCTGCCCAACCCCCGCTGGGTGACCGACCTGGCGCCGCTGAACGGCCACGACGCGGCGGTCCGGGACTATGTCCTCGGGCGGCCCGGCGCGGCTGACTTCCTGGCCGCTTACCTGGCGGCCACCTCGATCACGCTGACGGGCTACGAGCGGGAGGGCAAGCATTCCGCGCTGCTCGCGATCGGCTGCACCGGCGGTAAGCACCGCAGCGTGGCGATGGCCGAGGAAATCGGCGCCCGGCTGGCGGCAAGCCGCCCTGGCGTCCGGGTCACGCACCGGGACCTGGGCCGCGAGTGACGGCGGCGACCGGGGCCGCCAGGCCGCTCAGCCGCAAGGTCGTCGCACTCGGCGGCGGCCACGGGCTGCATGCGTCCCTGTCGGCGCTGCGCCGGGTAACCCGCCAGCTGACAGCCGTCGTCACGGTTGCCGATGACGGCGGCTCGAGCGGCAGGCTGCGGCGCGAGTTCGGCGTGCTGCCGCCCGGCGACCTGCGGATGGCACTGGCAGCGCTCTGCGGCGACGATGCCTGGGGAACGACATGGAGCCAGGTCGTGCAGCACCGGTTCAGCGGGGACCAGGACCTCGGCGGGCACGCTGTCGGCAATGTCCTGATCGTGGCGCTGTGGGAGCTGCTCGGTGACACCGTGCAGGGGCTGGACTGGGTCGGGCGGCTGCTCGGCGCGCACGGCAGGGTACTGCCGATGGCGTCGGTGCCGCTGGACCTGGTTGCCGAGGTAGAAGGGGCGAATCCCGCCAATCCCGACGAGCTCACTGTCGTTCACGGCCAGGTAGCCTGCGCGACGGCGGCCGGGCGGGTACGGTCGGTCTCGCTGATACCTGCGGACCCGCCAGCGTGCCCGGAAGCCGTGGCCGCGGTCGGGTCGGCGGACTGGGTCGTGATCGGGCCCGGCTCCTGGTTCTCCAGCGTGATCCCGCACCTGCTGGTCCCGGATCTTGCCGCGGCGCTGGTCAGCACCCGGGCCCGGCGGCTGGTCGCGCTGAACCTGGCGCCGCAGCCGGGGGAGACTGCGGGCTTTTCGCCGCATGCGCACCTGGAGGTACTTGCCGACCACGCGCCGGAGCTGAGAGTTGACGTCGTGCTCGCCGACCGGACCGCCGCGGCGGGGGCGGAAGCCGAGCTGGAGAAGGCCGCCAGCCTGCTGGGCGGCACGCTGGTGCTGGCCGACCTGGCCCTGGCGGACGGGTCGCCGCGGCACGATCCGCGCCGGCTGGCGGGCGCGTTCGCGCAGATTTTCGAGGGGGAGTGAGCCGATGGCACTGACAGGCGTGGTGAAGGACGAGCTGAGCCGGGTTAGCGTGGTCAAGCCGTGCTGCCGCAAGGCGGAGGTGTCCACGCTGCTGCGGTTCGCCGGCGGCCTGCACCTGGCGGCCGGGCGCATCGTGGTGGAAGCCGAGCTGGACACCGGGGCGGTGGCGCGCAGGCTGCGCAAGGATATCGCCGAGGTGTTCGGTCACACCGCGGAGCTGATCGTGCTGGCGCCCAGCGGCCTGCGCAAGGGCAACCGCTACGTCGTGCGGGTGTACAAGGACGGCGAGAGCCTGGCCCGCCAGACCGGCCTGGTGGACATTAACGGGCGTCCCGTCCGCGGCCTGCCGCGGCAGGTGGTAGCGGGCACCGCTTGCGACTGCGAGGCGGCCTGGCGCGGGGCGTTCCTCGCGCACGGCTGCCTGACCGAGCCGGGCCGGTCGATGGCACTGGAGATCACCTGTCCCGGCCCGGAGGCAGCGCTGGCCATGGTCGGCGCGGCCCGCCGGCTGAAGATCGCGGCGAAGGCCCGGGACGTGCGCGGCGTGGACCGGGTCGTGATCAGGGACGGGGACGCGATCAGCGCGCTGCTGACCCGCCTCGGCGCGCATGACAGCGTGCTGGCCTGGGAGGAGCGGCGGATGCGCCGCGAGGTCCGGGCGACGGCGAACAGGCTCGCCAATTTCGATGACGCGAACCTGCGCCGCAGCGCCCGGGCGGCGGTAGCGGCCGGCGCCCGGGTCGAGCGGGCGCTGGAGATCCTCGGCGTCGAGGCGCCCGACCACCTCATCCTGGCCGGCCAGCTGCGGATCAAGCACCGCCAGGCGAGCCTGGAGGAGCTGGGTCAGCTGGCTGACCCGGCGATGACCAAGGACGCGATCGCGGGCCGGATCCGCCGCCTGCTCGCGCTCGCTGACAGGCGGGCGGCGGACCTGGGAATTCCCAGTACCGAGGCGCACCTGACCTCGGACATGCTCGTTTCCTGACGGGGCCACGGCGGCGCCGCGGGGCCGTGCGCTCCGGGGCTGTCCTCGCCCCGGCCGGCGGCGCCGCGGTCCGGTAAGGTTTCAGCGGGCCGCCTGCGGGCCGCCGGCCCGCGAGGCCGGCCGGCAGCGGGCGCAGCCGGCCGGAATTCGACAACCGAAACGGGAGTGGGCTTGCAGTGACTGTCCGGGTGGGCATCAACGGCTTCGGCCGCATCGGGCGCAACTTCTGGCGGGCCGTGCACTCCGGTGCCGGCGGCTCAGCCGGGATCGAGATCGTCGCCGCCAATGATCTGACCGACGCCGCGACGCTGGCGCACCTGCTGAAATACGACACCGTGCTGGGCACGCTCGATGTCGACGTCGCCGTCGAGGGCGACGTCATCCGGGCGGGCAGCCAGCAGATCCGGGTGCTGGCCGAGCGGGACCCGGCCGCGCTGCCGTGGGCGGACCTCGGCGCCGACGTGGTGATCGAGTCCACCGGGCACTTCACCACCGCCGACGGCGCGCGCAAGCACCTCCAGGCCGGCGCCAGGAAGGTCATCATCTCCGCGCCCGCCAAGGGCGAGGACATCACCGTGGTGATGGGCGTGAACGACGCCAGCTATGAGCCTGACCGGCACGACATCATCTCCAACGCGTCCTGCACGACCAACTGCGTGGCACCGATGGCCAAGGTGCTGCAGGACAGCTTCGGGATCGTCAAGGGCATGATGACGACCATCCACGCCTACACCAATGACCAGGTGATCCTGGATTTCCCGCACAAGGACCTGCGCCGGGCGCGGGCAGCGGCGCAGAACATCATCCCGACGACCACCGGCGCCGCCCGGGCGACCGCCCTGGTGCTGCCCGAGCTGGCGGGCAAGCTCGACGGCATGGCGATGCGGGTGCCGGTGATGGACGGCTCGGTCACCGACCTGGTCGTGCAGCTCAGCCGGGCGGTCACCGCGCAGGAGGTCAACGCGGCCTTCCGCGCCGCCGCCGACGGCCCGCTGAAGGGCTACCTGCACTACACCGCGGACCCGCTGGTGTCGTCCGACATCGTCGGGACGCCGTACTCGTGCACCTTTGACTCGCTGCTCACGATGGCGGCCGGGGACCAGGTGAAGGTGATCGGCTGGTATGACAACGAGTGGGGTTACGCCAACCGGCTGGCCGACCTGGCAGCCCTGGTCGGCGGGACGCTGCCTGCCGTCCCCGGCCGGTCATGAAAGGCATCGGGGACCTCGATGTCGGCGGCCGGCCGGTGCTGCTCAGAGCCGACCTGAACGTCCCGCTGGACGGGGCCGCCATCACCGATGACGGCCGGATCAGGGCCAGCCTGCCGACACTCACCGAGCTGACCAGGCGCGGCGCGCGGGTGATCGTCTGCGCGCACCTCGGCCGCCCGGCTGGCGCCAGCTACGCCGAGCGCGCGGCCGGCGGCCCGTCGCTGGCGCCCGTCGCCGGCCGCCTCGGCGAGCTGCTGGGCCGCCCGGTGCAGCTAGCGCAGGACGCGGCCGGGGAGTCGGCCGCGGCGGTGGCAGCAGCCCTGGGCGACGGCGAGGTGGCGCTGCTGGAGAACATCCGCTTCGAGCCCGCCGAGACTAGCAAGGACGACAGCGCCCGCGCCGGGCTGGCGCGCCGCCTGGCCGCGCTCGCGCAGCTGTACGTCGGCGACGGCTTCGGCGCGCTGCACCGCAAGCACGCGAGCGTCTACGACGCGGCGGGCCTGCTGCCGCACGCGGCCGGCCAGCTGGTGCTCGCCGAGATCTCGGTGCTGCGGCAGCTCACCCATGATCCCCAGCGGCCGTACGTGGTCGTGCTCGGCGGCGCCAAGCCGTCCGACAAGCTCGCCGTCATCTCGAATTTGCTGGCAACCGCGGACCGCCTGATCATCGGCGGCGGGATGTCGTACACGTTCCTGGCCGCGCAGGGGCATGAGGTGGGCAACTCGCTGCTGGAAGCCGGCCAGCTGGACAGCGTCCGCGGTGTGCTGGCGGCCGCGCGGGAGAGCGGGGTGGAAATCGTGCTGCCGGTCGACCTCGTCGGCGCCACCCATTACGCCGCGGACGCCGAGCATGCCGTTTACCCGGCGGCCAGTTTCCCGGCCGACCGGGAGAGCCTGGACATGGGACCGGCCAGCCGCGAGCTGTTCGCCGGCAAGCTGGCCGACGCCCGGACGGTTTTCTGGAACGGCCCGGTCGGCGTCTTCGAGTTCGCCGCGTTCGCGGCCGGCACCCGGGCGGTAGCCGAGGCCATCAGCAAGGTAACCGGGCTGACCGTGGTCGGCGGCGGCGATTCGGCCGCCGCGGTGCGGCAGCTCGGTTTTCCCGACAGTGCCTTCAGTCATATCTCCACCGGCGGCGGCGCCAGCCTGGAGTACCTCGAAGGTGCCACCCTGCCGGGCCTGGCGGCGCTGGAAGCCGAGATATGAGCAGTTCCGGCGGCCGACGTAAGCCGCTAATCGCGGGCAACTGGAAGATGCACAATACGCATTTCGAGGCGCTCGCCCTGACCCAGAAGCTCGCCTTCACGCTGACGGTCAAGGACTTCGAGGCCGCCGACATCGCGGTACTGCCGCCGTTTACCGCGCTGCGCAGCGTGCAGACGCTCATCGAGGGAGACAAGCTGCGGCTGGCCTACGGCGCCCAGGACGTGTCCGCGCATGACGACGGCGCTTACACCGGCGAGATTTCCGGCCGGATGCTGGCCCGGCTGGGCTGCAGTTACGTGCTGGCCGGGCATTCCGAGCGGCGGCAGTACCACGGCGAGGATGACGCCATGGTCAGCGCCAAGGTCCAGGTAGCCCTGCGGCACGGAATCGTGCCGGTCCTGTGCATCGGCGAGCCGCTGGCCGTCCGGCAGGCAGGCGGCCACCTCGCGCACACGCTGGGCCAGCTTGACGGCGGGCTGGCTCAGCTCACGACCGCTCAGGTGGCCGGCCTGGTGGTCGCTTACGAGCCGGTATGGGCCATCGGGACCGGCGAGGTGGCGACCCCCGAGGACGCGCAGGAGATCTGCGGTGCGATCCGCGGACGGCTTTCGGCACTGCACGGGGCTCAGGCGGCCGCAGGGACGCGTATTCTGTATGGCGGGTCTGTAAAACCCGGCAGCATGCCCGCGATCATGCGGCAGCCGGATATCGACGGTGCGCTAGTGGGCGGAGCCAGCCTCGATGTCGGCGACTTCGCCGGTATCTGCCGCTATCGTGAAGTGACCGGATAACCGTGCGCACAGCCCGGAAGGACGAGCAGACGTGGTCATCGCAATTTCCGTCGTCCTGATCATCGCAAGCTTGCTGATGATCGTGCTCGTCCTGCTGCATAAGGGGAAGGGCGGCGGGCTGTCCGATTTGTTCGGCGGCGGCATCTCGTCGAACCTCGGCTCGTCATCAGTGGTTGAGCGGAACCTGGACCGGATCACGGTCTTCACTGGCATCCTGTGGTTTCTGTGCATCGTCGCGCTCGGCCTGCTGGGAAGAAACAAGTAGCGGCCGGCAGGCCCGGCATTAACGGCCGCCGGACCAGCCGTCAGCAGGGCCGGCGCGCATGCCGGTTCAGCATTTATCTTGAGGTAAGGGGTGAGCAGTGAGCAGTGGCAACGCCATCCGCGGCAGCCGCGTCGGTGCGGGACCGATGGGCGAGGCAGAGCGGGGCGAGGCAGCCCCGCGAGTCCGGATCTCGTTCTGGTGCTGCAACGGACATCACACCAAGCCGAGCTTCGCCAGCGACGCCGCGGTGCCGGACACCTGGGACTGCCCGCGCTGCGGCCTGCCGGCCGGCCAGGAGGAAACCAACCCGCCCGCCCCGCCGCACGCGGAGCCGTACAAGACGCACCTGGCCTACGTGAAGGAACGCCGCAACGACACCGACGGCGCCGCCATCCTCGCCGAGGCGCTGCAGCGGCGGCGGACGGGCGCCTGAGCACGTCCCCGCCCGCCGCTGGCCAGCCCCCCGAAATCAGTGCGCGAAGCTGCTGCGCTGATCGCCGGGCAGCAGCGGGGCCGGCGGGTGCGGCATCGCGGTCAGCGCGCTGGTCTGCTGCCGCAGGTCCGCGAGCAGCAGGTCGGCCATGTCCAAGCTGAACCCGTTGCGGATCACTATCCGCAGTACGGCGGTATCCTCCAGGTTGGCCGGGAACGTATAGGCGGGCACTAGCCAGCCGCGCTGCCGCAGCCGCTCGGAAACGTCGAACACCGTGAACCCGGCCGCCGCCGGATCACGCAGCCGGAAAGCGAAGACCGGCAGCTCACTGCCGTCCGACAGCAGCTCATACGGGCCCAGGCCGGCGATCTGCCCGGACAGGTGCCGGGCGATGTCCTGGCAGGCCTGCTGGACCCGGCGGTAGCCGTCGAACCCCAGCCGGATGAAGTTATAGTACTGAGCCACGATATGCGCGCCGGGCCGGGAGAAGTTCAGCGCGAACGTGGGCATCTCGCCGCCGAGGTAGTTGACCTTGAACACCAGGTCGTCCGGCAGACTGGCGGCGTCGCGCCAGACCACCCAGCCGACACCGGGGTAGACAAGGCCGTATTTGTGCCCGGAAGCGTTGATGGACGCGACCCTGGGCAACCGGAAATCCCATACCACGTCGGGCTGCAGGAACGGCGCAACGAAGCCGCCGGAGGCGCCGTCCACGTGGATATCGATGTCCAGGCCGCTATCGGCCTGGAGCCGGTCGAGGTGCGCGCTGATGTCCGCGACCGGCTCGTAGCTGCCGTCCATCGTCGAACCCATCACCGCTACCACGCCGATCGTGTTCTCGTCGCAGTACCTGGCGGCTTCGGGCCCGGTCAGGTGCAGCCGTCCTGGCTCCATCGGCACCAGCCGCGGCTCGACCTGCCAGTACCGGCAGAACTTGTCCCAGCAGACCTGGACGTTCGTGCCCATGACAAGGTTCGGCGCGGCCGCCGCGGCGCCGCGGCGGGCACGCCAGCGCCACAGCAGTGCCATGCCGCCGAGCATGCAAGCCTCACTGGACCCGGTTGTCGAGCAGCCGGTCGCCGCTTCCAGGCTGGCGCCGGACGCGCCGGGCGCATGCCACAGGTCGGCGAGCATGCTGACGCACCGCTTTTCCAGCTCGGCGGTCTGCGGGTACTCGTCTTTGTCAATCATGTTCTTGTCAAAGCATTCCGACATCAGCGCGGCTGCCTGCGGCTCCATCCACGTCGTCACGAATGTGGCCAGGTTCAGCCGGGCGTTGCCGTCCAGGATCAGCTCATCGCGGACTACCTGGACCGCGGTATCGGGCAGCATCCCGGCTTCCGGAAGCCGGTTACGGGGAACTGCCCCGCCGCTCAGCCGGACGTACATCGGGTTGATGTCCAGTCCGTCGCGCCGGGCATCGTCATCAGCGTTCGCGTGCAGTGCCATTGCGGGCTCCTTGTGTTTCGCGTCGCCGGCCCGCCCGGGCCGGCCGGCCGTCAGTTACTGTTCTCGCCGCAGGTAGCGGCACAGCAGGTACCCGTCGTCCTCCAGCACCTGCGCCAGGCGCAGGCCGGTAAGCCCCGCGGCGCCGGTTTCCCGGCCGGGGGCAGCCGAGACAATCCGGCCCGCGGCGCCCCCGGCCAGGACCGGACTGAAGGTCAGGCACAGTTCGTCCAGCAGGCCCGCGTTGATGACCTGGGCCAGCAGGCCGGGACCGCCCTCAATCAGGATGCGCCGGTATCCCCGCGCTGCCAGTGCTGCTATCGCGGCCGCTGCGGTAACCGTCTGGCGGCCGGCAGTGATCACGTCCGCGTAAGCCGACACCGCGGCCGCCCGGCCTGGCGGCGCCGCCTCGGTGGTGAGCACCAGCGTCCTGGCCCGGCCGGGCGCCGTCGTCAGCAGGCCGGCTCCCGGCTCGAGGTCCAGCAGCCGGGTGAGCACCGCGACCGGGGGAGTAGGCGCACGGCCGGCCCGCAGCTGCGGCCAGATGGCGTCCGGGCTGGCCGGGCTGTAGCGCTCGGCCCGGGCCGTGCCCGCGCCCACCACGATGACGTCGGCGAGACTGCGCAGCACCGCGAACACCTGGCGGTCGGCCGGCCCCGACAGGCCGCCCGACCTGCCGCCGGCGCTGACCGCCCCGTCCGCGCTGGCGACCATGTTGGCGCGCACCCATGCCCGGCCGCCCGGCTCCGGGTAGGCGTAGTGGCTTGCGAGCGCGGCGACCATGTCCGGGCCGAGCCGCGGGGTGCCCGCTGCCGCCGGGAAGATCTGCTGCACGGCCAGCAGTAAAGCAGATGACACGGCCGGCCCGGCAACGCGCCTGCCGCGGTCGCCGGCCGCCGGGCTAGAGCGCCCGCGTTTTCAGGGCGGGCGGCCCGCCGCCGTCCGCGGCGCGCAGCACCATGATCGAGTGACCGGGCACGTCGACCGCGGCGCTGCCGGGCAGGACCTCGGCCGCGCTGTCGCCGCCGTCGGCCTGGACCCACGCCGCCGCGGTATCAATCACGACCTGCCAGCCGCCGGCGTAAGCCGCGCCGGGCAGCGCGAAACGGACGCTGTCGCTGTGCGCGTTGAACAGCAGCAGGAAGTTCCGGTCCCGGATCTGCTCGCCGCGGGTGCCGGGCTCGGTGATCGCGTCGCCGTTCAGGAAAACTGCCAGCGACCGGGCGTAGCTGACCTGCCAGTCGCCGCCGGTCATCTCACGGCCGGACGGGCTGAGCCAGATGATGTCGCGCAGGCCGCCGTCCGCGGCAGCGGCCGGCGGCCCGCTGAAGAACCTGCGCCGCCGGAAAACCGGGTGCGCCCGGCGCAGGGCGGACAGCGCCCGGGTAAATTCCGTCAGCTCGGGATGCTTTGCCGCGTCCGCCCAGTCCACCCACGACAGCTCGTTGTCCTGGCAGTAGGCGTTGTTGCTGCCCTGCTGGCTGCGTCCCAGCTCGTCACCGGCCAGCAGCATCGGAACGCCTTGGGAGCAGAACAGCGTGACCAGGAAGTTGCGGACCTGCCGCGCGCGCAGCTCGTTGACGGCGGGATCGTCCGTCGGCCCTTCCGCGCCGCAGTTCCAGGACCGGTTGTCGTTGCTCCCGTCGCGGTTGTCCTCGCCGTTGGCCTCGTTGTGCTTGCGGTCATAGCTGACCAGGTCGCCGAGCGTGAAGCCGTCGTGACAGGTGACGAAATTGACCGAGGCCACCGGCCGCCGGCCGCTGGTCTCGTACAGGTCGCTGGAGCCGGTCAGCCGGACCGCGAACTCGGGCAGGGTGGCCGGCTCGCCGCGCCACAGGTCCCGCACGCAGTCGCGGTACTTGCCGTTCCACTCCGACCACAGCGGCGGGAACTTCCCGACCTGGTAGCCGCCCTGCCCGACATCCCACGGCTCGGCGATGAGCTTGACCTGGGATACGACCGGATCCTGCTGGACGAGGTCGAAGAAGGCGGCGAGCCGGTCCACGTCATGCAGCTCCCTGGCCAGGGCGGAGGCCAGGTCGAACCGGAAGCCGTCCACGTGCATGTCCAGGATCCAGTACCGCAGTGAGTCCATGATCAGCTGCAGCGCGTGCGGGTCGCGGACATTCAGGCTGTTTCCGCAGCCGGTGTAGTCCACGTACTCGCGCGGGTTACCGTCGGCGAGCCGGTAGTACGCGGCGTTGTCGATGCCGCGGAAGGACAGCGTGGGACCCAGCGCGCCGGCTTCGGCCGTGTGGTTGTAGACGACATCCAGGATCACCTCGATGCCGGCCTGGTGCAGCGCCTTGACCATCGACTTGAACTCGGCGACCTGCCCGTGTGGCTCGGCAGCTGAGGAGTAGCCGTTGTGCGGGGCGAAAAAGGCGAGCGTGTTGTAACCCCAGTAGTTGGACCGGCCGCGGGTCACGAGCTCCTGCTCGGACGCGAACTGGTGGACCGGCATCAGCTCCACGGCCGTGACGCCCAGCCGGGTCAGGTGGTCGATGATGACCGGCGAGGCCAGGCCCGCGTAAGTGCCGCGGTGCTCGGGCGCGACCTCGGGATGCCGCAGCGTCAGGCCGCGGACATGCGCCTCATAGATGACCGTTTCATGGTAGGGAGTACGGGGCGGACGGTCATCACCCCAGTAAAAGTAGAGATTTATAACTACATTACGGGGCATAAACGGGGCGCTGTTGTCCGTGTTCACGGTATCCGGCGAGCCGGGCCGGTAGGCGAACAGCGCCTCGTGCCAGCGCAGCTCGCCTTCGACGGCCTTGCCGTACGGGTCGAGCAGCAGCTTGGCCGGGTTGCACCGGTGCCCGCGGGACGGCTCGTAGGGGCCGTGCACGCGGTAACCGTACTGCTGGCCGGGACCGACGCCAGGCAGGTAGCAGTGCCAGACGAAGCCGTCGACCTCGGTCAGCTCGATCCGCCTCTCGACAGCGTCACCGGCATCGAACAGGCATAGCTCCACCCCGTCCGCCCGCTCGGAGAAAAGGGCGAAATTCGTGCCAGATCCATCCCAGGTAGCACCCAGCGGATAAGCAGTTCCAGGCCAGACGCGCATCCGCTGACCTTACCGGGGGAGGCCGACAGCACGGACCCGGCCCGGCAGCGCCGGGTGGTGCTTACTCAGGTGTGGATACCGCATTCAGTCTTGGCGGAGCCGGCCCAGCGCCCGCTGCGCGGGTCCTCGCCCGCAGCCACCCGGACCGTGCAGGTGCTGCAGCCGATAGACGGGTAACCGTCGTACACCAGGGGGTTCACCAGCACGCCGTTGTCGGCGATGTAAGTGTCGACCTGCTCCTGTGTCCAGTCAACAATCGGATTGATCTTGACCATCTCACGTCGCGGATCCCACTGGACTGCGCTGGTATCGCTGCGAGCGGACGTTTCCTCCCGGCGGACGCCGGTGATCCATGCCCGGTACGGCTGCAGGGCCTGCTCCAGCGGAACCACCTTGCGCAGGTAACAGCACAAGTCCGGATTGCGCGAGTAAAGCCGGGGGCCGAGCTCGGCGTCCTGCTCGGCCACGGTCGTCGACGGCGTCACGCTGATGACGTTCACCGGGTAGACGGCGGCCACCGCATCCCTGGTCCCCGCGGTCTCGGCGAAGTGATACCCAGTGTCGAGGAACAGCACGTCAATGCCCGGCACTAGCCGGGAGGTGAGATGGATGATCACCGCATCGGACATCGAGGACGTAATGCACACAGCACTGCCGAAGGTGTCGGCGGCCCATCTGATCACGTCATCCGCCGCCGCACCATGCAGCTGCAGGGAGGCCGCGGCCACCAGCTTTTCCGTCTCAGCGGCAGTTCTGGCCGGCGCGCCAGAGCGCGCGGCCGACGGCGTCAGCTGGCCCGGCAGCCCCAGCCAGGTCGGCCCTGCGGGCTCGGCGGTCACCTGGCAGCTCCCGTCTGCCCGCGGCGCCAGTGCCAGCCCGCGGTCGGCAGCAAATGCCGTGCCGCACAGTAACGCAAAATCACGCCGAAGCCTCCCGCTGGCTGACCGCACAAGAGCTGTTTGCTGTGCCGTGCTGTTTGCTGTGCCGTGCTGTTTGCTGCGCCGTGCTGCCTGCTGCCGTGCTGCCTGCAACTGCAGGGCTTACCAGACGGGCCAACTGCCGGTGTGCCGCAGCTATTCCGAATTGCATTGCCACTGTCGGCAGTACGCCGGGATTCCGGTCCGAGTGAGCTCTGGCGCATCCAGTTCAGCCCTGCAGCATCCCGCTGCGGACCGTACTGCTGACCGGGGTCCGGCGCAGATGCTCGCAGTTACACCAGCTGCCGCTGCACCAGCTGCCGCCGCGACAGTCCGCATGCTGCTGCTGGCGGCAGCACAGGCAGATCATGTTCCGGTATGCCCGGGCAGGGCGCGACGACGCATGCCGGGGGCAGCAGGTCAGCTGACCGAGAACGCGAAAGAAATCAGGCAGCGTTAGCCCGGCGCATCCGGCGGCGGCGCTCCGACGATCGCTCGTCCTCGTTCAGGCCGCCCCAGGTGCCGTACTTCTCCGGACGGCTGATCGCGTAGTCAAGGCACTGCGCCCGCACGGGGCATGCGGCGCACACGGTCTTGGCCTTCCGCTCGCGGATGTCACGCTCCGGCTGCCGCTCACCATCCGGGCCGAAAAAGAGCACAACTTCACGACCGCGGCACGCGGCATCGTCTTGCCAGCCCCAGTTCGGCCGTTGCATCAAGGCGGCTTGACGGCGTACCTCAGACATTATTTGCTCTCCTCAACCAGCTCAACGGGTAATCTTTTCCTTAACCGGCAAAGCGCACCGCTGGGCCCGCACCTAGGCAAGCACGCACAGAAGCTGTGCGATGCGGCTTTCGCCCGTCGCATGATGCAACGCCTGACATCTGTGCGGTGTTCCCGCGGGTAACAAAGCAGCCCCGGCTGCCGGTATCAGGCAGCTCCGGCGGCCAGGTAATCCGCTGGTTCGCGGCAGCTCGGCAGGGCGGCGCTGAGTCATCATCCCATCAGGCATGCCCCTGCGCAGGCGGGATGGCGAAAATGTACCGCTGCTGACCGCAGTCGTTACTACCGCGGCGGGAGCCATCAGCCGCATTACTGCGGCAGCAGCCATCAGCACTGCCCTCGCTGACAAGCTGCGGTGGGAGCCACCAGCGGCACACTGCTTGCCGGGACCTCTGCCCGGGCCGACGCGCAGACGCAATCCGCCTGCCCGGCCGGGCAGCCGATGAGACCGACGGCAGACGCATTCCGGCGCCTGCCGGTCCAAGCAGCCGATGGCGGAGACTGCCGGGCCGCACTGCCGGGCCGCACTGCCGGGCCGCACTGCCGGGCCGCACTGCCGGGCCGCACTGCCGGGCCGCACTGCCGGGCCGCACTGCCGGGCTGCATAGCCCGGCCAGGAATACGGCGGGGGACCGGGGACACAACCGGAGTCAATTGCTCCCGCTGCCTGCCAGGGGCTCTATTCGGCTGTCTTCTCTCCACCGCCGTTTAACCGGCCTCAGGCGCTGACGATGACGGCCGCTTCCGGTAGCTGCCAGCGCCGGACGGCGCACCACGATCAGGCATAGGCACCGGGACGGCAACGGACCAGTCAATAACTCACCGTGCTAGCACAGCTGCTTATGGCCGCCGACCGATAAGCCTTCGGTTGGTTGAAGGGCGTGATAGCTCCCCTGGTTTGCGACCGGCGCTGTGTGCGGCCGCCGTGGACTCCGAATGCCCGCCTCGTTCGTGTCCCGCACGTCACGCTCAGCGGGTCAGCATGAACGGCAGCCCGACTCGTGCTCGTCGCGCATCCGGGCGGCACTGCGCGGTGACATGCGCCACCCGATCAATCGGACCGTCAAGAAACGTTGCCGCTGAGCCGTTACAGCAGTCATGAACTGGGGATATATTTGCGCGGGGGAAGGGGGATAATAGTGGCACAGAAAGTATCAGTCACATTCGCTTGTGACTACGACGCGAGGGAGATTCCGGCCGGCGAGCAGCTGACACGCACGTTCAGCCTTGATGACCGGAACTATGAGATCGACCTCTGCGAGAAGCACAGCCAGAAGTTCGACGAGGCGCTTCGCCGAGAAGGCACGGAAGGCTCATACGGCCAGCACTACCCGCGTGCCCAAGACGAAGCGCAGGACAGCTGCGCACCGTCAGCACAGTGCTGACGTCCGCTCGTGGGCTCAGCAAACCGGGATCCAGGTCAACGACCGCGGCCGTATTCCGGCGCACGTAATCGCGAAGTACGAGTCGAATCACTAAGTGCCCTGGTCACTGCAAGTCTGCGCTGGCGAAACGGGCACTGACGACAGCAAGTACAGGCAGTAAGTCACAGCGCAATGCAGCACAGCGTCGTGCAGTAGAGCGCAATGCGGCACAGCGTCATGCAGCACAGCGTCATGCAGCACAGCGTCATGCAGCACAGCGTCATGCAGCACAGTGCAGGCCGGTACGCTCAGCCGAGGGTGCCTGCCTGCACTGCAGCATGCCTGCGGTCAGCTAAGGGGGGGGGAACCGGACTCTCCCGGCCGTCCGGTGCTGGCTGCAGCGGTGCTGGCTGCAACGGTGCTGGCTGCAACGGTGCTGGCTGCAACGGGGCCGGGCCGATGACCGCGGCGAGTACTTGCGAGTTCGGCAGCAGGCAAAGGCCGTCGCCGGTTTCTAGCCGTACATAGGTAAGGCTGATATCGGTGACCGTACCGGTCAGCATGCCGCCGAGCGCACCCGATCGGATCCACACCTGATCGCCGACAGCGAACGGGCGGGCGAAGAGCAGCACCAGTCCGGCGAACAGGTTGGCCAGTGACTGCTGAGCGGCGATGCCGAGCAGCACCCCGGTCACGGCGCCGCCAATCAGGACCCGGCCGACCGAACTGGCGCTTCCGGCCTCGCTGAGCGCCACCAGCAGGATTGCGAACAGGCCCAGCAGGACAAGGCCGTACCGCAGCACGCCAGCGTGCGCCGAGCCGATACTCGGCCGTGCGACGTTGCGTGCCTTCTCGGCGAGGCCGAAGGTTGCAGCGATCCCGAAGACGCAGAAGGCGGCGACGCCCGCGTACCTGACGACGCCCGCGTACCTGACGACGGCCGGCCCGTGTGGGCTGTGGGCCCATGCTGCTACTACCGCCCCCGCTACGGACAGCGCGAGCGCGATGATGGCCCGCCAGGGCCGGGCCCGGTCTGTTGCTCTGGCCACCGAGCCGGCCAGGTCGATCTGATGCTTCTCCTGGAGATCCACCAGGCAACGCTACCGGCCGGCCGCTGCCGCCACCGCCACCGTAACGCCGCCCGCACACGTCAGCGCCGGGCTACGGGCGCTGCCCGGTAGCCCGGCGCTGACATCCGGCCCGCCGGCCGGAGCGGTCAGGGGCGCGAAGCCGGCCGAATTATGCCCGGACGGTCCTGGTGGCCCTGGCGGCTCTGAGCTTGAGCACCGGGCCGCCGACCGGCGCTACCATTCGTCCGGCAATGCCGTTGAAGACCCCGGCGAACGAGGTGTACCAGGCCACGAGCGCCGTCAGCACGCCAAGATAGCCGCCGACCTTGAGGACACCTGAGCTGCTGGCGAAGTTTCCCCAGAAAAGAAATATTTCGGTCAGCTGCAGCGTCAGGAAGACCGCGAAGATGGCCGCGGTGGTCAGCGCACTGCAGATGAGCATGTAAAGGTTGAACAGCGCGAAACCCAGCAATATCCAGCCAAGGTCCGTCCCCGCCGCCTTGGCGCTGAGGGCATGCGGTGCGACGAGCAGCGCCCAGAGGCCGAGGCCAATCCAGAAGGAGCCGTAAGAGCCGAACGCCGTGGCGCCGAATACGTTGCCGTTGCGGAACTCCCACATGGCAGCCAGCAGCTGCGCGAGGCCGCCGTAGGCAAGCGCATAGCCGAGCCAGTCACTGCCGGTGCCGCTCTTTACCCAGCCGGCATTGACAGCTGACAATAGGAAGGTGGTAAGAGCGAATGCGGCCAGTCCGAGCGGTGCGGGATCGGCCACGGCCGCTGCCGCTGCCGGCGCGACGGTCGCCCGAGCATCGTCAATGGTGCTCAAGATTCCTCCTGATGGCTTTCGCTGGCCGGCCGCGGCATGCCGCCGGGACCGGGAAGATCTGCACTGAGCCTAACGCTCCTGGCGTCTCTTGAGGAGCACCAGTTTCAGCGCTCGGGCAGCGCGGCCGGATCAGGCGCCCGGGCCGCGCCGCGGGCCAGTACCCCGCTGAGTCCGGACCGGGTCGCCAGCACGACCAGGCGGTCCCCGGCAGCCAGGCGGTAGCTGACGGGCGGTGCCCAGTCGACGCCGCCGCCCCGGCGGCGCAGGGCGATGACCCGGACATCGCCGCCCGCGTGCACCTGATCCACCGCCTGCCCGGCAAGCTCCGAGCCCGCCGCGACCGGCGCGTCCGCGATCAGCAGCACATGCCGCCCTACCGGTATGGTGCGCAGCACCTGATGCTCCAGCATGGCCGCAGCGAAAGCGGGGGCAGCCAGATAGGAAACCGACCGCGAGATCGTATTGCCGATCGTCCGCTGGATCCGCTCGGCCAGATCGTCATGGTAGAGGCGGACGACAATGCGCGGCGGCTCGGAAAGCGCCCGGGCGTGCAGCGCGGTCTCCAGATTCACGACATCACTGTCAGTTACTGAAACTACCGCCTGGCAGGTGCTGATGCCGGCCGCGCGCAGCGTTTCCTCACGGTGCGTCTCGCCGATCACCACGGGCAGCCCCAGCCGGCGGGCAAGTGGTATGCCGGCCGCATTCTCGCTCTTGTCAACGCACACGACGTCCACCCCGAGGTCGTGCAGCTGGCCGATGATCCGGGCGCCCACGTTACCCAGGCCGGCCACGATCACGTGACCCGCCAGCGGCCGCCGCTTGCCCGCGGCCGAGCCGGTCAGCCGGGCGCCGACCACAGCGGCGGTGACCAGGGGGAGAAAGGCCAGGCCGGCGAAGGTAAGCAGGAACTGCGCGATCTTCTCCGGCGTGCTCAGCTGCAGGTCGGTCACCGCGGCCCCAGCAGCGTCGAGCATCGTCAGGTACAGCGCGTTCCACGCCGAATGGCGGCCGCCGATCACCAGCAGCGTGAACCCCGCGAGCAGGATGCCGATCAGGGCACCGAACGCAGCGCCGAATTTATGCCCGAACAGCCGCAGGAAGAGACGGCCTGCGGTCCGCAGCGGATGACGGCGCTGGCGCGCCAGCGGATTGCGCGGCGCGCCGTCCGCCACGGCCAGCACCAGGTCCGCGCTCCGGTCGGCAGGCGGCAGCAGCTGCGGTGAGCTGCCGTCAGCCGCCGCGGCCAGCCCGCAGATGACGTGCTCGTCCCGGACGCTCGGGCGCCGGGCCACATACAGGGTCCGGCCGGCCAGCCGGACGTGACTGGGCGCGGGCTCACCCAGGGCCGCGGCGACGAAGGACGGCGCCGCCATCGCCGCCTCCGAGAGCACGGCGCAGTCGGCGAAGAAGGTCCGGATCCGCTCGCCTAGGCCGGAGTTGAAGATGGCCATCACCAGCCGCAGCTCAGGGTTCAGCTCCTGCGCCCGCAGCGCGGCGTGGAAGTTGCCCAGGTCGTCCTGGTTCAAGATCGCCAGCGCCCGCGCCGACGGCACGTCGGCGTCCAGGAACGCGCGGTCATCGAGCTGCGCCCGCTCGATCACGCGGACTCCGGGCAGCCGGGAAATCTGCTGGGCGTGGCCGCGGTCGGCGCCGGGCAGGATCACGGTGACCTGCTCGCCGTACCGCACGGTCAGTTCCTCGGCGATCCGGACAGCAAGCGCGCCGTCGCCGCAGATGACGAGATGGTCGCGACTGGCAGCGCCGGCGTGAGGGATCACGGCGCGATCCTAGCCAGCCATCCGGCCGCCCCGTCCGGCACATCCGCCAATTTCGGCAGCTGCCCGGTAATGGCCGGTGCTGTCCCTTGCTTTTGCTGTCCCTGCTTGCGAGGCCTAGCCGCTCCGGCTAACGCGAGATGGCCAGCTGCGGCGGTACCCGCGCTGCCGCGGCAGCATCGAGGATGAACAGCGTCTGCTGCCGTCCCCGCGCGCCGGCCGCGGGTACCTGGACAGGCCCGGCACCGGACAGGGCCAGCCGGACTGCCCCCGCCTTTTCCGCGCCGGAGGCGAGGATCCACACCTGCCGGGCCGCGCGGATCGCCGGCAGCGTCAGCGTCAGCCGCGTCGGCGGCGGCTTGGGCGCGCCGTGCACCGCCACCACGGAGCGCTCCTCATAGAGCGCTGGCTGACCGGGGAACAGGGAGGCGACATGCCCCTCCGGCCCGATTCCGAGCAGCAGCACATCGAAGGAAGGCACCTGCCCGTGGTCCTCGGGCTGGGTAGCGGCCCGCAGCTCGGCCGCGTACCGCCCGGCGGCGGCCTCGGGGTTGTCGCCGTCCGGTCCGTCCGGGCCGGGCATCGGGTGGATCCGGGCCGCGCTGGCCTCGACGTGGTCCAGCAGCGCAGTCCGGGCGCCAGTCTCGTTGCGCTCCGGATCCCCGGCTGGCCGGAACCGCTCGTCGCCCCACCAGACGTCCAGGTTCCGCCAGTCCACCGCGTCCCTGGCCGGGGCGGCGGCCAGCTCGGCCAGCACCTTGGTGCCGATGCCACCGCCGGTGAGGACCACGCTGGCGTGCCCCCGCGCCGCCGAGGCGTCCACCAAGGTGGTCACCAGCCGGGCCGCGACAGCCTTGGCCAGCAGGTCGCCGTCGCGGTGAATGAGGATCTGGGCGCTGGTGATGGCGTTACCGCCGGCCAACCGGGTTGCCGGCCGCGAACCACGCCAGCGACTCGGAGTAGACCTCGTCCGGGTCCAGCCGGCGCAGCTCCTCGGCTAGCAGCTCGGTCGTGTCCCGCCGGTGCAGGGCGACGTGCCGCTCCGGCTGATCGGGCTGGCTGAGCGTCGCGTTGCGGCCGTCCGTGCGGCTGATCGTGATGTCCCCGCCCGCGGTGGTGAAGATGACCTCGGTGATTCCCGGACCGCCGGAGTCGTCCCGGCGGAACGGGACGCCGAGCCGGCCTGTCAGCCAGGCGGCGATCAGGTCAGCGGTGGGATTGTGCTCCTCGGCCACCACCGCGCCGCCGCTGATCGGCTGGTGCTGCTGGTCGAGCGTGGCGGCGAGCAGCGACCGCCACACCGTCGCCCTGGTCCAGGCCATGTCGGTGTCGCCGGGCCGGTACTGCGCGGCCAGCGACATCAGGACGTCGGCGGGCACGGCGGCAGCGGCCGAGTCGGTTACCCGGCGCTGCGCCAGCACTCCCAGCGGGGATGCCGACGGGGCGGCCGGCGCAGCGCCCGGCCACCAGGTCACCACCGGCGTATCGGGCACCAGCAGCGGCGCTACCACCGAGTCCGCGTGCAGGCTCATCGGCCCGTACATCCGCAGCAGCACGGTCTGGCCGGGCGCGCCCTCGCCGGTCCGGATCTCGGCGTCTAGCCGTGACTCGCCCCGCGGGTTCCGGCCGATCACGCCGAGAACCCGGCACGGGTGCTCCCGGCCCGCCTGGCTGGCCGCCCGGACCGCGTCATGCTGGGAACCCTCGTCGGTCACGATGATGAGGTTGAGCACCACGCCGGTAGTGGGGCCGCCAAGCTGGTCCCGCGCCTTAGTCAGCGCGGACCGCAGTTCCCCGGTGGTGGTTTCGGTCAGGTCGATCAGCATCGCGGTACCTTCCTGCAGCCCGGGGCGGGCTGCTTAGAGCCGCCGCCAGGCGCGGCCCTCGTGGGCCAGCATCGCGTCTGCGCCATCGGGGCCGTGCGTCCCGGCCGGGTACTGCTCGGGCTGGCCCTGCTCGGCCCAGAATTCCTCAATCGGGTCCAGGATGCGCCAGGATTGCTCGACTTCCTCCTGCCGCGGGAACAGCGGCGGGTCGCCGATGAGCACGTCCAGCAGCAGCCGCTCGTAGGCTTCCGGGCTCGACTCGGTGAACGACTCGCCGTAGGCGAAGTCCATGTTCACGTCGCGGACCTCCATGGCCGAGCCGGGCACCTTCGAGCCGAACCGGACGGTAATTCCCTCGTCCGGCTGCACCCGGATGACCAGTGCGTTCTGGCCGAGTTCCTGCGTGTCGGTGGCCTCGAACGGCAGGTGCGGAGCACGCTGGAACATCACCGCGATCTCGGTCATCCGGCTGGTCAGCCGCTTGCCGGTGCGCAGCAGGAACGGCACGCCGGCCCAGCGCCGGCTGTCCACGGTCAGCTGGATGGCCGCGTAGGTCTCGGTGCTCGACTCGGCCGGTATCCCGTCTTCCTGCAGGAACCCGCCGACCTCGACACCGCCCTGCCAGCCGCCTGCGTACTGGCCGCGGGCCGTCCCGGCGGCGATGTCGTCCGGGATCTTTACCGCGGACAGTACTTTTTCCTTCTCGGCGCGCAGCGAGTCAGCGGCGAAAGACAGCGGCTCTTCCATCGCCGTCAGTGCGAGCAGCTGCAGCAGGTGATTCTGGATCACGTCCCGGGCGGCGCCGATCCCGTCGTAGTAGCCGGCCCGGCCGCCGATGCCGATGTCCTCGGCCATCGTAATCTGGACGTGGTCGACGTAACCGCGATTCCAGATCGGCTCGAAGAGGGTATTGGCAAAGCGCAGCGCCAGCAGGTTCTGCACCGTTTCCTTGCCGAGATAGTGGTCAATCCGGAAGACCGAGTGCGGCGGGAACACCGCGTCCAGCATCGAGTTCAGCTCGCGGGCGCTGGCCAGGTCGTGGCCGAACGGCTTCTCGATGACCACCCGCCGCCACGGCCGCCGCCCGCGGCCGTCCGTCTCGGGCGCCTGTGACAGCCCCGACCGCTTGAGCTGCCGGACCACCTGGGGGAAAGCCTTGGGCGGTACGGACAGGTAGAACGCGTAGTTGCCGCCGGTACCGCGTTCCTCGTCGAGCTGGGCGACCGTGGCGGCCAGGTTGTCGAACGCCTCGTCGTCAGCGAACTCCCCCGGCACGAACCGCACGCCCTCGCTGACCTGCCGCCAGACGGCCTCCCGGAACGGGGTGCGCGCGTGCGCCTTTACCGCGTCGTGCGTCAGCTGGGCGAAATCCTCATCCGCCCAGTCCCGGCGGGCGAAGCCGACGAGCGAGAAGCCGGGCGGCAGCAGGCCCCGGTTGGCCAGGTCGTAGATGGCGGGCAGCAGCTTCTTGGTGGCCAGGTCACCGGTGACGCCGAACAGCACCAGCACGCACGGGCCCGCGACGCGGGGTATGCGGCGGTCCCGGGCGTCGCGCAGCGGGTTGACGACGGCAGCCGGCGTGCCGGAGCTGAGGAACGTCTGGCTCACCCGGTCACCTTGGCCATCTCGGTCTTTATGGTGTCCAGCAGCTCGCTCCAGGACGCGGCGAACTTCTGCACGCCCTCGTCCTCCAGCACGCCCACGACATCGTCGTAACTGATCCCCAGGCTTTCCAGCTTGTCCATGACCGCGCGGGACTGCTCGTAAGTACCGTGAATGGCGTCACCGTGCGGCTCGCCGTGCGCGGCGGTCGCGTGCAGCGTCTCCTCCGGCATGGTGTTCACGGTGCCGGGCGCGACCAGCTCGGTCACGTACATGGTGTCCGGGTAGGACGGGTCCTTGGTGCTGGTCGACGCCCACAGGGGGCGCTGCGGCATGGCGCCGCGGGCCGCCAGCGCCGCCCACCGCGGCGTCGCGTTCTTGCTCTCGAACAGCTCGTAGGCGAGCCGCGCGTTCGCGATCGCGGCCTTGCCGCGCAGTGCGGCGGCCTCCGGCGTGCCGATCTCGTCCAGCCGGCGGTCCACCTCGGAGTCCACCCGGCTGATGAAGAACGACGCCACGGAGGTGAGCCTGGACAGGTCCCGGCCGGCGTCGGCGGCCTGCTCCAGTCCTGCCATGAACGCGTCGATGACCTGGCCGTAGCGCTCGAGGGAGAAGATCAGCGTGACGTTGACGCTGATCCCCTCGGACAGGCACTGGGTGATCGCGGCCAGGCCGCCGAGCGTCGCCGGGATCTTGATGAACAGGTTCGGCCGGTCCACCATCCACCACAGCGCCCGCGCCTCGGCGATCGTCTTCTCGGTGTTCATCGCGATCCGCGGGTCAACCTCGAGCGACATCCGGCCGTCCAGGCCGTCGGAGGCGTCATAGACCGGCCGCAGCACGTCGCAGGCCCACCGGATGTCGTAGGTGGTAATCGCGCGCGCCGCCTCCTCGACAGCTACCTCGCGTACCGCCAGGTCATGGACCTGAACGTCGTAGGCATCCCCCTGGGACAGGGCATGGGCGAAGATCGTCGGGTTGGAGGTGACGCCGCACACGTGCATGTCACGGACCAGCATCGCCAGGTTGTCGGTGCGCAGCCGCTCTCTGCTGATGTCGTCAAGCCAGATCGCGACGCCTTCCTTGCTGAGCTGGCCGAGAACATCATCAGGCTGGGGGTTCATGTCATTCGCTCCTTCGGTTACGTGCCCGGCGGTGCCGGCGCCGCACTCAGCTGGCGCCGCATTTTAGTGACCGCTGAGCCGGGCCAGGCTAGCCCGCGCGGCGGCGGACACCCGCTCGGCGGTCAAGCCGAATTCCCGGTACAGCGTCTCGTAGTCGGCCGACTCGCCGAAGTGCTCCAGGCTGACGCACTCGCCGGCGTCGCCGACGAAGGCTCGCCAGCCCAGCGCGATCCCTGCTTCCACGCTGACCCGGGCCCGGATCCGGGCGGGCAGCACCTCTTCGCGGTACGCAGCGTCCTGCTCGGCGAACCATTCCACGCACGGCATGGACACGACCCGGGCGGCGATGCCGGAGCGCTGCAGCTCGCGCCGGGCAGCCAGCGCGATCTGCACCTCACTGCCGGTGCCCAGCAGAATGACCTGCGGCTCGCCGCCGTCCGCCTCCGCCAGCACGTAACCGCCGCGGGCGGTCAGCTCCGCGCTGGCCAGGCCGTCCGGGCCGGGGGAACGGTCGTAAACCGGCAGGTCCTGCCGGGACAGGCACAGGCCCGCCGGGGTGTCGGTGCGCTCCAGGATCGTCCGCCAGGCGACCACGGTCTCGTTGGCATCGGCCGGCCGGACGATGTCCAGGCCGGGAATCGCGCGCAGCGCCCACAGGTGCTCGACTGGCTGGTGCGTCGAGCCGTCCTCGCCGAGGCCGATCGAGTCATGCGTCCAGACATAAGTGACCGGCAGCTCGGACAGTGCCGCCAGCCGCACCGCCGGGCGCATGTAGTCGCTGAACACCAGGAAAGTGCCGCCGTACGGCCGGGTCAGCCCGTCCGCGGCGATCCCGTTGCAGATGGCGGCCATCGCGTGCTCGCGGATGCCGAAATGCAGGGTGCGCCCGTAGAAGCTGCCGGGGAACATCTTCGTCTGGTGCTCCGGCGGGATGAACGACGGCTCGCCCTTCATCGTCGTGTCGTTGCTGCTCGCCAGGTCAGCGGAACCGCCCCACAACTCGGGCAGGACCGGGCCGAGCGCGCTCAGCACGGCACCCGAGGCCTTCCTGGTGGCCACGCCTTTTTCGTCCGGCTCGAAGGTCGGCAGCGCGTCGGTCCAGCCGTCCGGCAGCTCGCGCGCCGCAAGCCGGTCCAGCAGCGCCTTGCGCTCCGGCTCCGCGGCGGCCCAGCTGTTGAACTGCTCGTCCCAACTGGCGTGCAGCGACTTGCCGCGGTCGGCGACCTGGCGGGCCCGGCTCAGTGCCTCGTCCTCCACCGGGAAATTCAGCGCCGGGTTGAAGCGCAGGATTTCCTTGGTCGCGGCCACCTCGTCGGCGCCGAGCGCCGAGCCGTGCGCCGAGCCAGTGTTCTGCTTGTTCGGCGCCGGCCAGCCGATTATCGTGGTCAGCGTGATCAGGGACGGCGCGCCGGTGTGCTCCCTTGCCGCCACCAGCGCCTGGTAGAAAGCCTGCACGTCCTCGGAGTAGCCGCCCGGCTGGCGGAAGGTGACGCGCTGCACGTGCCAGCCGTAAGCCTCGTACCGGGCGCAGACATCCTCAGACTTGGCGATGTGGGTGTCGTCCTCGATCGAGATGTCGTTGTCGTCGTAAATCACCGTGAGGTTGCCCAGCTGCTGGTGGCCCGCCAGCGCCGACGCCTCATGCGTGATCCCCTCCTCCATGTCACCGTCGGAGGCGATCACGTACACGTGGTGATCGAACGGGCTGGCCCCGGCCGCGGTGTCCGGGTCCAGCAGGCCGCGGACCCGCCGGGCGCCCATCGCCATGCCGACGCCGTTCGCCAGGCCCTGGCCGAGCGGTCCGGTGGTAATCTCCACGCCGGGCGTGTGATGCCGCTCCGGGTGCCCCGGCGTCCGGCTGCCCCAGGTCCGCAGCTGCTTCAGGTCGTCCAGGGTCAGGCCGTAGCCGGACAGGTACAGCTGGATATACAGCGTCAGGCTGGTATGGCCGCACGACAGCAGGAAGCGGTCCCGGCCGATCCAGTCGGCGTCAGCCGGGTCATGCCGCAGTACCCGCTGGAAGAGGACGTAGGCGGCCGGAGCCAGGCTCATCGCGGTTCCGGGGTGCCCGTTGCCCGCTTTCTGCACCGCGTCCATCGCCAGCACCCGGATCAGGTCCACGGCCCGGGCGTCGGCCGGCGTCCAATCAAGCTCGGTGTCCCCAGTTGCCCCGGCTGCCCCGGGCATGTCGCTACTCACCGTGGATCAGGCTCCTTTTCGCGTTGCGACCTACTGAATAACCCTATCCCGGCGCGGCCGCCGTTAACCTGATGCGTCCGTTAACCGTGGGTGAACCTCACGGCCACCTGGCACGCGGGCTGGTCACGGGCTACGATAACGGAACAACCACACGGGAGCTCGGGCTAACCGGGCTGAGAGGGTGGCTGGCCCGCGGCCTCGCGCCGCGGCCGCGCCACCGACCGTCTGAACCTGACCGGGTAATGCCGGCGTAGGGAGCAAAGATGGCGGCGACCAGCACATCCACCCACCGCTCCGACGGGACCTTCACCACCGTGCCGGGCGACCGGCACTCCGAGGTTTCCCGCACCCTTGCCGACCCGGTTCCCCAGGCCCTCAGCCTGGTCGACCAGCTCGGCCTGTGGGGCAACCTGGGCGTCAGCCTGCTCGGATTCACCGGCGCGATCTTCGTGCTGCAGCCCGGCGGCGCCGGGACTCCCGAGCTGTCCCTGGCGGCGGCCCTGACCGCGATCGTGACCGGAACGCTGCTCGGTACCCTGGCCGTCGCGTTCTCCGGACTGCCCGGCGCGAGGACGGGCGCTCCGGCCATGGTGCTGCTGCGCGGCCTTTTCGGCGCTGATCTTTCTTTCCTGCCGACGGTGCTGAACGTGCTGCAGTGCCTGGGGTGGGGCGTTTTCGAACTTGTCACCATCGCCACTGCCGCCCATACGGTCGCGCCGGCGCTGCCGCGGTGGGCCTACATCCTGATCGCCGGGGTGGCCACCGGGCTGCTCGCCGCCCGGCCGCTCGGCGCCATCCGGATCCTGCGCCGCTACGTCACCGGCGCGGTGATCGTGGTCCTGGTGTACCTGCTGGCACAGCTGGCCAGCAGGCCGCTGCCCGGCTTCAGCCACGGCACCTGGTCGGGCTACTGGGCGGCGACCGACACGGTCGTGGCCGCGGCTATCTCGTTCGCGCCGCTGGCAGCGGATTACACCCGGCACTCGCGGACCCAGCGGGCCGCGGTGGCAGGGCCGCTGGTCGGCTACAGCGTCACCCAGATCCTGTGCTACGTCATCGGCCTGCTGGCGCTGGTGACCGTTGCCCGCAACCCGCAGGACATTTACGGAGCTTTCATCGCGCTGCCGGCCGGCTCGCTGGCTTTCGCCATCCTGGCGGCCCGCGAGCTCGACCAGTCCTTCGCCAACGTGTACTCGACCGCGGTTTCCACCCAGAACATGCGGCCGCTGTGGGACCGCCGTATCCTCGCCGCGGTGATCGCGACGGTCACCACGGCGGGGGCCCTGTTCCTGACCATCGCCGACTACGAGAACTTCCTCGTCCTGCTGGGCTCGGTTTTCGTGCCGATGTTCGGGGTACTGGTCACCGACTTCTTCGTGGTGTCCGGCGGGCGCTGGGACCTGTCCCGCCGGTCGCGGTCGCGGTGGCTGATGCTGGTGCCGTGGGCGGCCGGGTTCGCCACTTACCAGCTGATCAACCCCGGCTACATTTCCTGGTGGGTCACCGCCTGGAACTGGGCCGGGCGGCATATCGGCTTCACCCCGGCGAGCTGGATGTCCGCGTCGATCCTGTCGTTCCTCGTCGCGGCGGCGCTGACGCTGCTGGCGGGAATGCCCGCGCTGGCTGCCCGGCAGGCCGGCCGCCGGGCAGCACGAGATCGAACGACGACGGCGGCCTGACGTCACGGAAATACGCTTGTTCCGCTGCCAGCCAGCCGGCGTCCCAGTCCGGCGGCGCGATCCGGGCGCGCAGGCGGCGCAGCCGCTCGGGCTCGGGGGTATCGACCAGGACCGACCGGCCGACCAGGTCCGCTAGCGCAGGCGCGGCGGCCAGCACTCCTTCCACGATGACCAGGGCAGCCGGCCCAGTAGTGACCGGCGCGGGCAGCAGGCCGCGGCCGCTGGCCCAGTCGAACCGGCGGAACGTCGCGGCGCGGCCTGCCGCCAGCGGCTCGATCGCCTGCTCCCGGAGCCGGGCCAGGTCGTAGTAGCCGGTCAGGCCGCCGCCGCGGCGCGGCTGGCGGAAGAAATCGTCGGTGTGCACGAGCGCCGCCCCGGCGGCTGCCGCGACCGCGGCGGCTATCGTGCTCTTGCCCGCGCCGCCGTGCCCGTCGATGGCCAGGATCAGCACGCCGGCGGCCATCGCCGGGAGCCGGGCCGCGGGCCGCGCGGCCAGCCCCGGCGAAGGCGGGTGCGGCGGCGGTGCGGTTAGCGCAGGCGGCTCGGCAGCCGCCAGGCCGGCCTGCCAGCGGGCCGCGGCGCGCAGCAGCTGCCGGGCGGCGGCGCCGGGAGACAGGCCGCCGTCCGCGCCGTACGGGCCGCGGCGTGCAGTCATCCACTACCGCGGCAGCCGCGCTGCGGCCTGCGTCACCGTCGCGCTGGCAGGTTCGGCCGGCGTCGCGGCGCGGTCCCGCAGCGCAAACAGCAGCAGCAGTGCTGTAATCCAGATCAGCACTGAGCCGGTGACATGAACCCAGACCAGGCCCGCGGGCAGGCCGCTGAAGTACTGGCTGTACCCGACGCTGCCCTGGGCGAGAACCAGGGCCAGCAGCGCCGCGCCGAGCCGCCTGGCCCGCCGCGGCGCGTCACTCAGCCGCAGGCTCAGGGCCAGGGCTATCACCAGGCCGGCGAGCAGCCAGCCGATATCCGCGTGCAGCTGGCTGACGCCGGTCAGCGGCAGGTGATACCGGGCAACACTGCGGGCCCCCGCCAGCGGGCCGGTGCCGGTGACGACGGTCCCGGCGGCGAGCATCAGCGCCACTACCGCCACGACGCCGGCTGCGAGCAGCCGGACCTCCGGGCGGACCAGCACCCGCGGCCGGCCAGTCCCTTCGCCGGACCGCACGTACAGCATGACCGCCGCGGCGACCAGCGTCATCGAAGCGATGAAATGAATAGATACCCAGACCGGGTTAAGCCCGGTCAGCACGACGACGCCGCCCAGCACGGCCTGCACCACGATGGCAGCCGGCTGGGCGGCACCCAGCCAGATCAGGTCCCGGCGACGGCGGCCATCGGCATCCCGGAACCGCACGGCGGCGGTGCACACCGCCGCGGCTGCCAGGAAGATCGCGATGGTCACCAGCCTGTTGCCGAACTCGATCCACCGGTGCAGCAGCGAGCTGCCGGTCGTGCCGCTGGCCACCACGCTGCGCGCCGTGCAGGCCGGCCAGTCCGGACAGCCGAGTCCGGACTGGCTGAGCCGGACCGCCGCGCCGGTCAGGATGATCGCCGCCGCGGCGGCGATGCCCGCGAGCGCGAACCCGCGCATCGCCCGCACGGACGGCGCGATCAGCACGCCAGCCCATCCCGGCAGCCGCCGGCGTGCGGCCGCCGTCCGGCCAGGCGGCCGGGGCAGCCCGGCAGCAGGGCCAGCCGCGCCAGCCGGGGCCGCGGCCGAGACAGCCGCGGGCAGGCCGACGCGAGCCGGTACCCTAGCTGCGTCAGGGGCGATCAGGGCGTCAGGTCCGGCATGAACATCCGCGACGCCAGGCGCGGCAGGCACGGTGCTTACCGGCACGGCGCCTGCAGGCACGGCGTTAGCTGGCACGATATTGGCTGGCACGGACACTATGGTAGGAGCAAGCGGAACGGCCGACGACCGAGGCCACGACGGTCGGCCCCTGCCGTGAGTGGCCGCGACCCGTTTCTCGGGGCTGCCACCCGCGGCACCGGAACGCGCGGCACCCGCGCTGGCGACGACCACACTGCCGATCGCAGCCCATTCCGCTGCGCTCAGTGCCTCACCGAGCATTACCAGGCCTGCGAGCGCGGCGACCGCAGGCTCCAGGCTCATCAGTATCCCGAAGACCCGGGCCGGGATCCGGCGCAGCGCGTCTAGCTCCAGGCGGTAAGGGATCACTGACGAAAGCACCCCGACGGCTACCCCGGTTGCCAGCACCTGGGGCCGCAGCAGCGCCCGGCCTGCGGTCACCGCGGCCGGGGTGACGAGAGCCGCTGCCACGAGCATCGCGATAGTGAGTCCGGCGGAGCCGCCGAACCGGCGGCCGGTGGACCGGCTGAGCAGGATGTAGGCGGCCCACGCGGCTCCGGCGACCAGGGCGAATATCACCCCGGCGGCCACGCTGGCAGGTCCGTGCTGCCCGGCGGCAGGCGGTCGCGCCAGCTGCGAGCCGCCGGCGGCAAGCAGCAGCACCCCGGTCGCCGCCAGGCCCACCCAGAGCAGGTCGATGACGCGCCGGGACGACACCACGGCTACGCCGAGCGGGCCGAGGAACTCGATCGTGACGGCGATTCCAAGCGGGATCCGGGCGAAAGACTGGTAAATCGAGAAGTTCATCACCGCCAGGCTGAAGCCGAAGGCGACGATGACCGCGCCGTCGCCCCAGGCCCGCGCGGCCACGGTCGCGCGCAGCGCCCGTATCAGTCCCCGGCCGCCGAAGACCGCCAGCAGCAGCGCCGCGGACCACAGCCGTACTCCCGTCATCCCGGCTGAGCTGACCTGGCCGAATACCCGCGTCGCCAGGCCAGAGCCGATCTGGACGCTGACGACGGCCGTCAGGACGAGCGCCGCCGGCGGCATTCCGACCGGCGGCAGCCTGCGCAGCAGCGGCCGGCTCGCCGGCCGGGCGGCGCGGCGCTGCATCGGGGTAACACCTACTCCCAGCGGAAGAAGCGCGCGGCCAGGGCGATCCCGGCGATACCCCAGGCGACCAGCACCAGCAAGTCCCGGACGGGCAGGCCGCTGCCGGCCGTCAGTACCGACCGCAGCCCGTCGGACAGAGCCCCCGCGGGCAGCAGCCGCAGCGCCGGCCGGACCGAAGACGGGAACTTCGTCAGCGGGAACACCACGCCGCCGAGGCCGAGCAGTACCAGGTACAGCAGGTTCGCGGCGGCCAGCGTGGCTTCCGCGCGCAGCGTCCCGGCCAGCAGCAAGGCCAGCCCGGCGAACGCCGCCGTCCCTGCCACGATGAGCAGCAGTGACCATAGAACCGCGGCCGGCAGGCCGTGCGGCCGCCAGCCGAGCGCGAGACCGACGATCACGATAACGATGACCTGCAGCAGTTCCACCGTAAGCACCGCAGCCGTCTTGGCCAGGATCAGGCCGCGCCGGGACAGCGGGGCGGCGCCGAGCCGTTTGAGTACCCCGTACCGCCGTTCGAACCCGGTGCCGATCGCCAGGCTGGTGAAGGCACTGGACATGACCGCCAGCGCGAGAATCCCCGGCACCACGAAGCCCGTGTGCTGCTTGCCCACGCTGACAAGCGCGAGCAGCAGCAGCGCCGGGATGATCAGGGTCAGCAGCAGCTGCTCGCCGTTGCGCAGCAGGGTCCGCAGCTCCAGCCCGGCCTGCGCGCCGACCATCCGGCGCAGCGGCGCGGCGCCGGGCGCTGGCGCGGGCCAGTCCGCGAAAGCCGGCGTCTCGGTCACGATCGCAGCTCCCGGCCGGTCAGCTCCAGGAAGACATCTTCCAGCGTGCGGCTCTCGATCCGCAGCTCGCGGGCGAGCACTCCGTGCTCCGCGCACCAGGCGGTAACTGACGCGATCAGCCGCGGGTCCACCGGGCCGCGCACTTCGAGCATGTAGTGGCCGGCCGGCGACTCTTTCGCCGCGCTGCCCGCCGGGAGCGCGGCGAGCAGGCTGCCGAGTTCCAGGCCCGGCCCGGCCCGGAAGCGCAGCTGGCCGTCGGAGCCGGTCAGCTCCGCGGGACTGCCACTGGCCACGAGCTGACCGTGATCGAGGATCGACACTACGTCCGCGAGCCGTTCCGCCTCCTCCATATAGTGCGTGCTGAGAATTACTGCCGTGCCAGCTGCCCGCAGCGCGGCTATCAGCTCCCAGGTAACGTGCCGGGCCTGCGGGTCGAGCCCGGCGGTCGGCTCGTCCAGGAACACCAGGTCCGGGCGGCCGATCACCGCGGCGGCAAGCGACAGCCGCTGCTGCTGGCCGCCGGACAGGCGCTTGAACGGGGTCCGGGCGGCGGCCGTCAGGCCGAGCCGGTCCAGCAGCAGCTGCGGGGCGACCGGCCGGGCGTGGAAGCTGGCCATTACTGTCAGGTACTCCCCGGCGCGGGCCGACGTGGGGATCCCGCCGGCCTGCAGCATCACCCCCACCCGGGGCCGCAGTGCGCGGGCATCCCGCACCGGGTCGAGGCCCAGCACCCGGACGGTGCCCGCGTCGGGCCGGCGGTAGCCCTCGCAGATCTCGATCGTGGTGGTCTTGCCCGCGCCGTTGGGCCCGACGATCGCCGTCACCTGGCCGGCCCCGGCCCGCAGCGACAGCCCGCTGACCGCGGCGTTACGCCCGTACCGCTTCACCAGGCCGGTGATCTCGACGACGGGAGCGGTGCTCACGCTGGCGAGTCTAGGTGCTGGCAGCGCGGGCCGATGGCGCCGGCTGGTCAGCCGGCGCCCCGGACGAACGCGGCGAGCTGCTCGGACTGCGCGATCCGGCTCGGCTCGTGCAGGTACATCATGTGCCCAGCCTCGTGATAGGCGAGCTCGATATTCGCCGTGAGCTCGGCCGGGATGGCCAGGTGCGCGATGTCATGCTCGGCCGCGAAATAGGGCGTGGCCGCGTCGTAGTAACCGCAGGCGATATGCACGCGCAGGTGCGGATTCGCCCGCATCGCCGCGGCGAGCTGATCCGCGACCTGCACGTGCCTGTTCTCGAAGTCCTTGTACGACCAGGGATGGACCCGCCCGGTCATGAATTCGTACGGCAGGTCGCTGTGATAGGCGAGCTCATCCCGCACGTAATGGTTCAAGGCGGCGGCGTAGGGGCCGGCGATCGCGTCCATCGACGGGTCCGAGGTCATGGTTTCCCGACCGTAGTCGGCGTCCCAGCCGGTAAACCGGCCGTCGATACGTCCCACCGTCCGGCGTTCGGCGCGCAGCAGCTCGGTGAGGAAACGCATGTGCTCGGGCCGCAGGTTGACCCGGTCGACGTAGTCCTCGGTCAGGCAGGTCAGGCTTGCGAGCTTCGCGGCCGCCGCGGCCCGCTCGGCCGCGGTCAGCCGGGAGCCGCGGGCCAGGACCTGCAGGTACTCGCCGGCCGCATACGTCTCGGCCGCGGCCAGCACCTCGTGCAGCGGGCGGTCACCGTGCTTGCCGTGGTAGTGCGCGATCGCCGCGTAGGTCGGCAGGAAGAGCGGGTACGGGCTGTCGTTTCCGGCGCTGAACTCGGCCGAGCCGAAGTCAAGGCAGGCCGAGATAAGGATCAGGCCATTGAGGTACATGCCGTAACTTTCCTGCAGGTGCCGGGCCAGTGCCGCCGCGCGGACGGTGCCGTAGGACTCGCCGCAGAGGTACTTGGGTGCCAGCCAGCGGCCGTTGCGCGTGGTCCACAGCCGAATCACCGCGCCGACCGACTCGATGTCGCCCTCGAAGCCGTGGAAATCCTGCGGCCGCTCGCCGGCGGCGGCCCGCGAGTAGCCGGTGGAGACCGGGTCGATGAACACCAGGTCGCTGTGCCGCAGCAACGTCTGGTGATTATCGGCGAGTGCCTGCGGCGGCGGCAGCAGCGCGCCGACGTCTCCCGTCAGTACCCGGCGCGGGCCCAGCAGACCCAGATGCAGCCAGACGCTGGAGGAGCCGGGGCCGCCGTTGAACGCGAACGTGACCGGCCGCGCCGGCCCGGCTGCTGCCGGTTCGCCGGGGGTGGCCGGGGCAGGGCCGGATGAGGCGGGGGCGCTAGGGCCGGGAGCGCCGGGAGCAGCGGTATAGGCGGTCAGGAACACTTCGGCTTTGGCCTGATGGCCAGCGAACTTGCCGTCGGCCATCTCCTCGCGCCGCAGTACGATACGGCCAGTGGTCACCGTGTACCGCAGCTCAGCACCCGGCGTGCGCAGCACGTGCTGCGTCGTAACCAGGTCGTCCACCGGTTCCGCGGCCACCGCAGGCACCGCGGGCAGTCCCGGCTGGCGGCCCGCCTGATCGTCGTCGGCGGCGGCCGCTGGTGGCTCGTGCTCGTGCCGGTCTGCGCCTTGCCGCGCTGCCTTTTCCGCCATAACCGGCGAGCATAATCACGGCCGGACGAGCCGCGCGCGCGGGCTCGGCCGCGCAGGCCGGTCAGGACGCTGGCCGTACCTCAACCGCCAGCGGCGGCCGGGCTCGGCCGGACGTCAGTGCGTCCGCAAGCGAGGACAGCACCCGGGCAGGCTCGGACCTGATCTGCCGCGGCGTGAAATGCAGCACGAGGATGCCGTGGCCGGTCATCTCGGCGTGCCGGCGCATGGTGCGCTCCCAGTCGGCTGGGCTCAGGTGCCATTCCCTCGAGTCAACCTCGGCGGCCACGCCAGCGTCCGGCCACCATGCATCCACCACGGCAATAAAGGCGCCGTCAGCGGCACGCAGCCGGGCGTTGAGCACCGGCGCAGGCAGCCGGCTCAGCCTGATCAAGTCGGCAAATTCCGCCTCCACGACCGACCGGGCGCCGGCCGCAACCTCAGCCAGCACCCGGCGCAGTAGCGCCGAGCCGCTGACCGGTCCGCTGGTCAGCTCGCGAGCCAGCTGGTGCGGCGCGCAGTGGCCGCGCTGGACCGCCCCGGCCACCAAGGCCCGGACCGCAGGCAGGTCGGCGCTGACGCGGGCCGCATCCGCGATCGCCCGGGCCGGCGGCGCGTAGCGCAGCCCGCCGATCGTCACCACCGGAGCGGGCATCTGGGTGGTCCGGCGGACGGCCGCGAAGTTAACGCTCCTACGCCTGGCATTGGCCGGGATCAGCACGTCCAGCTTTCCGGGCGCCGACTTGATCAGGCCCTGGCCGCGCAAGGCCGCTGCCCCGGTCAGGACGCTGGCCGGGCCGGCGTAGACCAGCGCGGCCATGTCCTTCTGAACGGTGGTCGGCGTCCCCGTGATGGCGAGGTAAGTGCCGGGAAGTAACGGCCGCCAGGGACCATCAGGCCTCAGCCGGTGCGCCAGCGCGTCGCGTGACATCCCGCACGCGCTGGCCTGCTCTCGCGCAATGACGTTGTACTGAGCTCGCAGCACTGCAGCCAGGGCTGCTTCGTCGATCCTGGTGGTCCGCGCCATGGAAGCAGAATGGCAGCCGGGTACGACAAATCGGTCAGCCACCGGCTGCGCGGCTGGTTTGGCCGCTCCGCCAACCCGCTCAAAGTGCCATCGAACGGCACCCAACCCCGCTCAATGGACCATCGAACGGGTTGGGTCCGGGGGCGCGGGGCGACGCGGCGTTGGGCGGGCGGTCAGGAGGCGAGGGCTGGTGGCGGGCGGTCAGAGCGAGGGGTAATGGCTGGCGGGGCGCGGCGCTAGCCGGCGGTCAGGTGGCGAGGGCCGGGGCAACCGGGCGGCCCGCGGCGGCGGCCACCAGCGCGCGGAACAGGGTCAGTTTTTCGCCCGCTTCCGGGTGTGCCACTGCATGGCGACCGCATGGCCCGCATGCTCTGGCAAGACGATGACGGCCAGAACGACGTCGCCGAATGATCCCGCGTTGCTGTTTGGCTGCCTGGCCGGCTGGCAGCGCTCACGGGGCGGGTGGTGTTGACCTGGTGTTGTGCGGGTGGGGCGCCCGGGGATCCGAACCCCGAATGGGCGGATTAAGAGTCCGTGACATCTGAGCAACCACGGATCTAGCACGGGCCGCAAATCACATATGATCAGCTGTTGCAATGAGTAGTCGATGCCGCACGCAGGATCCTTCAGCGGTGGTAGGCGTCCCTGCGATGACCAACGTCCAGGACGGTTACCGTCTTGGCGTCGTCATCGACGGTGTACCGCACGCGGTACTCGCCCCGCCTGGCGCGCCAGTGGCCGGCATATGGGCTGCGCAGCGGTGCGCCGACTCGCCTCGGCTCCTCGGCGAGCGGCCCGCGGATGAACTCAAAGCACGCCCAGGCGACGGCTTCGGGAAGCCGGTCGTGCAGCTGCCTGGCGGCTGATGGCGCGATTATGACGTGGTAGGTCACTGTTAGAGGTTCCCGAAGCGCTCCCTCAGGGACTGCTTGACCTGGTCCGGGGTCAGGCCCTCGCCGCGCGCGATCTCCTGCTGGGACTGCGCTATCCGCTGCTGCGCCGCTGGATCGGCAAGAAGCTCGAGTGTGGCCTCGATGGACTCGAGATCCGCGGCCGAGATCAGCACGACGTACTCCCGGCCGTTGCGCGTGATGTGAACCCGCTCGTGCGTGCGGTCCACTTCCTCGGCGATCTCTGACAGCCTGGCCTTAACGTCTGACAACGGTAGTATCGCCATAGACTATAATCATAGTCTGGAGAGCCCGTGAATACAAGGCGTGCTGGTTGGCGCGACGGGCGCGAGCACGCACGGGTCGAGGACTGTGACCCCGCGGCCGCAGTGCGGGCAGGGCTGGACTGCGGTTACCCCCGTCGTGACGCCGCCGCTCGGCGTCTCGGACCGCGTCAATCTGGTCAGCGCCGCCGGCCGGGCCGCCGCCAGTGTCCAGCGCCCTGCCGGACAATGACATTGCACTGAGCCGCAGCACTGCAGACAGGGCGGCTTCGTCGATCCTGGTGGTCCGTGCCATGGAAGCAGAATGGCAGCCGGGTACGACAAATCGGTCAGCCACCGGCTGCGCGGCTGGTTTGGCCGGTCCGCCAACCCGCTCAAAGTGCCATCGAACGGCACCCAACCCGCTCGATGGACCATCGAACGGGTTGGGTCCGGGGGCGCGGGGCGACGCGGCGTTGGCCGGGCGGTCAGGTGACCGGCGGGGTGCGGCGCTGGCCGGGCGGTCAGGTGACCGGCGGGGCGCGGCGCCCGCCAGCCGGTCAGGTGGCGAGGGGTGGGGCAACCGGGCGGCCCGCGGCGGCGGCCACCAGCGCGCGGAACAGGCTCAGGTCCTCGCCCGCTTCCGGGTGCCACTGCACGGCGACCAGGAAACCGCGCCCGCTCTGCTCGGCCTCTACTGCCTCGATGATCCCGTCCGCGGCCCAGGCGGTGGCCACCAGGCCGCGGCCGAGAACGTCGATGCCCTGATGGTGATGCGTCGGTACGACGACAGGAAGATGGTCAGCCAGGTCAGTACGGCCGAGAAGGGCGGCCAGCCTGGTACCGGGTGCCACCCGCACCTCGTGCGCGCCGAAACTACCGGGCGTGGGGGAGTGCCCGTCATGACCGACCACGGCGGGCAGGTGCTGGTGCAGGGTGCCGCCGCTGGCGACGTTGATCAGCTGCATGCCCCGGCAGATCCCGAGTACCGGCAGCCCGCGGGCGGCCGCCGCGGCGAACAGTGCCAGCTCAGCGTCGTCCCGCTCGGCCGAGCTGACGCCGCAGGCGGCAGTCCGGGCGACCGCGTACCGGCCGGGATCGATGTCGCCGCCGCCGGACAGCACCAGGCCGTCCAGCCTGCCCGCAACCTGCTGCACGCCGGGTACCGGCGGGAGCAGGACGGGAATGCCGCCGGCCGCCACCACCCGGTCGGCGTACCGGCGCGGCAGAACCATCGCCGCGGTATCCCAGTTCCCCCACCGGGCCTGCTCGCTGAAGCAGCTGATGCCGATCACCGGGCGCCCGCCGCCGTCCGGCGGCGCCGCGGATACCGGGGACGCCCCCCGCGCCGCCGGGCCGTTGCCGTTCCCCGTGGTCATTTCCCGCATCGCACCCTCCGTTTCATGACCGGCGCCCACGCACCTTCCGCCTCCCGTGGCACGACGACGCCGCACGGGTCACAAGGGTGTCACGTAAGCGGCCGAGATTCCGCCGTCCACGAGGAACGAGGCGGCCGTGACGAACGAGGCGTCATCACTGGCCAGGAACGCGACCGCGGCGGCGATCTCCTCCGGCTCGGCGAACCGGCCGGCCGGCACGTGCACCAGCCGCCGCGCGGCCCGCTCCGGGTCCGCGGCGAACAGCTCGCGCAGCAGCGGCGTGTTCACCGGGCCGGGGCACAGCGCGTTCACCCGGATTCCCTCGCGGGCGAACTGCACGCCGAGCTCCCGGCTCAGCGCCAGTACCCCGCCCTTCGACGCCGTATAGGAGATCTGCGAGGTGGCGGCGCCCATCATGGCGACAAACGACGCGGTGTTGATGACCGAGCCGCGGCCGCCGCGCTGCATGTACGGGATGACGTACTTGCAGCACAAGAACACGGACGTCAGGTTGATCTCCTGCACCCGGCGCCACGCGTCCAGCCCGGTGGTCAGGATGGAGTCGTCGTCCGGCGGCGAGATACCGGCGTTGTTGAAGGCGATATCAACCCGGCCGAACCGGTCGTCCACCTCTGCGTACAGCTGCCGGACCTGATCCTCGCTGGCCACGTCGGCGGCAATGAAGATCCCGCCGGTCTGCGCGGCTGCCGCCTGGCCCGCCGCCTCGTCGATGTCGACCGCGACGATCCGCGCGCCTTCCGCCGCCAGCCGGCGCGCGCTGGCCAGGCCGATGCCGCTGCCGGCGCCGGTAATAACGGCGACCCGGTCCTGCAAGCGTTCCATCCGGCTGCTCACTTCCCCTGACTCAATCGACCGCTCCGCAGCACTAACTCACCCGCCCGGCGCCCCGCGCACGCGTCATTCCCTCATTCGCCGGTAGCGATGAACACGTTCTTCGTCTCGGTGAACGCGTCCAGCGCGTCCGGCCCGAGCTCACGGCCGAGACCGGACTGCTTGAACCCGCCAAACGGGGTCCAGTAGCGGACTGACGCATGCGAGTTCACCGACAGGTTGCCGCTCTCGACGGCACGCGCCACCCGGATCGCCCGGCCGACCTGCTGCGTCCAGATGGAACCGGACAGGCCGTACGGGCTGTCGTTGGCCAGCGCCACTGCCTCGGCCTCGTCCCGGAATGGCGTCACGGTGACGACCGGGCCGAACACCTCCTCAGCATAGGCCGGGTGGTCAGCCCCGACCGGGTAAAGCACCGTCGGCGCGAACCAGAACCCCGGCCCCGGCGGCGCGCTGCCGCGAAACGCCACCGGCGCGCCGTCCGGCACGTACCCGGCGACGCGGGCCCGGTGCGCCGCCGAGATCAGCGGCCCCATCTGGGTGCTCGCCAGCGCCGGGTCGCCCACCGTGACGCCCCGCACCGCGGGCTCGAGCAGCGCCATGAACTTTTCCAGCACCGAGTGCTGCACCAGGATCCTGGACCGGGCACAGCAGTCCTGCCCGGCGTTGTCGAACGCGGCCTGCGGCGCCGTGGCCGCGGCCTGCTCCAGGTCGCAGTCCGCGAACACGATGTTGGCGCTCTTGCCGCCGAGTTCCAGGGTCAGCCGCTTCACCTGGCGCGCGCAGCCGGCCATGATCTGCCGGCCGACCTCGGTGGAACCGGTGAACACGATCTTGCGTACCTTCGGGTGCTCGACGAGCGCGTGCCCCACGACGCTGCCCTTGCCCGGCAGTACCTGCAGGACGCCCTCGGGCAGCCCGGCAGCCAGCGCCAGCTCGCCGATCCGCATCGCCGTCAGCGGGGTGAGCTCGGCCGGCTTGGCCACCACCGTGTTGCCCGCGGCGAGCGCCGGCGCCATCCCCCAGGCGAGGATCGGCATCGGGAAGTTCCACGGCACGATCAGGCCGACGACGCCGACCGGCTCGGCGAACGTGACGTTCAGGCCGCCCGGTACCGGGATCTGGCGCCCGGTCAGCCGCTCCGGGCCGGCCGAGTAGTAGTCCAGCACGTCGCGCACGTGCGCGGCTTCCCACTGCGCCTGCGCGACCGGGTGACCCGAGCCTGCCGTCTCCAGCGCGGCCAGCTCGCCCGCGTGCGCGTCGACTTCAGCGGCGAACCGGCGCAGCAGCCGGGCCCGGTCACCGGGCGCGACCTGCCGCCAGCTGACCTGGGCGGCCGCCGCGCGCTCGATGGCAGCGGCGGCCTGCGCCGCCGACGTCAGCGCCACGGTGGCCACGGCAGTTTCAGTCGCGGGATTGACGACGGTGTACTCCGGCATATCAGCCGCCCGCCGTCAGAGCCGCTCGAAACAGCGCCGCAGCTCCCAGTCCGTGACCGCGGCGTCGAAGGCAGCGAGCTCGACCCGGCCGTAATTGGCATAGTGCTCGGTCACGTCCGGGCCGAACGATTCGCGGGCCAGCTCGCTGCCCTCCCACAGCCGCAGCGCGTCCCGCAGCGCGGGCGGTACCCGGGGACTGTCACCCACATAGGCATTGCCCTCGAACGCCGGCTCCAGCGGCAGCTCGCGGTCGATGCCGTGCAGCCCGGCGGCGATCATCGCCGCGACGGCGAGGTAGGGGTTGACGTCCCCGCCGGGGGTGCGGTTCTCAGCCCGCAGCGACAAGCCGTGGCCGACCAGGCGCAGCGCGCAGGTGCGGTTGTCGACCCCCCACCGGATCGAGGTCGGGGCGAAGCTGCCCGGCGCGTATCTCTTGTAGGAGTTTACATTCGGCGCATAAAAAAGCGTCAGCTCGCTCAGCGCGGCCAGCTGGCCGGCGATGAAGTGCTCGCCGGCCTTCGACAGACCGTGCGGGCCGTCCCCGGCAAGCACCGGCTCGCCGTCGACCGTCCGCAGCGACAGGTGAATGTGACAGGAGTTGCCCTCGCGCTCGTTCGGCTTGGCCATGAACGTGATGCTCTTGCCGTCCTGGGCCGCCATCTCCTTCGCCCCGGTCTTGTAGATCGCGTGATTGTCGCAGGTGGTGACTGCGTCGGCGTACCGGAACGCGATCTCGTGCTGGCCCAGGTTGCACTCGCCCTTGGCCGACTCGACGTACAGTCCGGCGCCGGTCATGCCGCGCCGGATCCGCTGCAGCAGCGGCTCGACCCGGGACGTGCCGAGAATCGAGTAATCGACATTGTACTGATTGGCGGGCGTCAGGTCCCGGTAGCCTTTCGCCGCGGCATCCTCGTAGGTGTTGTCGTAGACCACGAATTCCAGCTCGGTGCCGGTCATCGCGACCAGGCCGCGGTCGGCCAGCCGGCTCACCTGCGCCTGCAGTATCTGCCGCGGCGAGGCAACGACCGGGCTGCCGTCCAGCCAGGCCAGGTCGGCGATTACCAGGGCGGTGGCATCATGCCAGGGTATTTTTCGCAGCGTGCTCATACCGGGGACGAGCACAAAGTCGCCGTAGCCGCGTTCCCAGGACGACATCGCATAGCCGCCGACGGTGTTCATCTCGACGTCCACGGCGAGCAGGTAATTGCACCCCTCGGCGAAGTGCTCGGCTACCTCGTCGATGAAGAACTCGGCAGACAGGCGCTTTCCCTGCAGGCGGCCCTGCATGTCGGTGAACGCCAGGATGACGGTGTCAATCTCGCCTTCGCCGACCTCCACTCGCAGCTGCTCCAGCGTCAGCATCCCCCGCTGCTGGGTGTACGTGCTCTGGCCCCGGTACAACGGCATGGGTCTCCTGTCCTTCCGGAGGTATCAGCCTCCGCTAGCTGCACCGGTAAATCCGGGCGGCGTGGCTGTCTTACGCCGAAAGCTCCCGCTCAATGCTCGCCAGCTCTTCCGGCGTGCCCTGAACGCGCGGCCCGGTAAACCAGTGCCGCGCCGAGACCAGCCAGTAGATGCCGGCGAAGCCGAGCACCACGGCGACTGCCAGCACGGTGTAGTTGAAGTTCTTCAGGCTGACGGGGCTGGCCGTCGGCAGCATGAACAAGATCGTGATGAATACCACCCAGAGCACCGAGATGACGCCGACCGCGTAGCTGAACCGGCCAAGATGCCAGGGGCCGCGCTGGAAGGCCGCGCCCTGGCGCAGCCGCAGGAACGTCGGCAGCACGTAGGCGATATACAGGCCGATGACCGCGATGGACGTGACGGCCGTGTAGGCGGCGTAGTTCCACAGGTACGGCAGGCCGAGGATGAACGCGCCCGCTGCCGCCAGCCAGATCGCGTTGGTCGGGGTCCTGGTCCGCTTGTTCACCTGGTGCCATAGGCGGGAGGCGGGCAGCGCGCCGTCCCGGGAGAACGCGTAGATCATCCGCGAGTTCGCGGTGACCGAGGACATGCCGCAGAACAGCTGCGCGCCGATCGCGACCAGCAGCAGCATCTTGCCGCCGGTGACACCGACGGCGTCGATGAATATCTGGGCCGGCGGGACGCCGGTTGCCGAGTTCAGCTCGCCCGAGTAGTGCTGGATCGCGAACGTGATCCCGATCAGCAGGATCCAGCCGGCGAACAGCGACACGACAATCGACATCACGATGCCGCGCGGACCGCTCCTGGCCGCATCATGCGTCTCCTCTGTCATGTGCGCGGAGGCGTCGTATCCGGTAAATGTGTACTGCGCGAGCAGCAGGCCGAGCAGCAGCACGTAGAAGATGCTGTGCCAGCCGGTGCCGTTGAAGGTTGAGGTGAAGACGAACTTGGCCGACTGGTGGTGCGACGGCACGAAGGTAAGGAAACCGACGATGGTCAGCACGCCGAGGATGTGCCACCAGACGCTGATGTCGTTCAGCATCGACACGAGCCGGATGCCGAACTGGTTCAGCAGGCCGTGCAAGAGCAGCACCAGCGCGAAGATGACGATCGTGACCCAGTGCGCGGTGCTGAGGCCGAACTGCAGGTTCAGCAGCGCGTTGAGGAAAAACGCGGCGCCGAAGTCGATACCGGCCGTCACCGCGACCTGGCCGAGGAAGTTGAACCAGCCGGTGAACCAGGACCAGGCCGGCCCGTTCTTGCGCGCCAGCTTCGCCGACCAGTAATACAGGCCGCCCGCTGTAGGGAAGCTCGAGCAGACCTCGGCCATCGAAAGCCCGACGAACAGGGTCATGACGCCGACAATCGGCCAGCCCCAGACGATGATGGCGGGACCGCCGGTGCCCATTCCGTAGCCGTACAGGGTCAGGCAGCCGGACAGGATCGAGATGATCGTGAACGACACGGCGAAGTTGGAGAACCCTGACATCCGCCGCCGCAATTCCTGCGCGTAGCCGAGCTGATGCAGGGTTTCCTCGTCGCTGCGCAGGGACGTCGATGCCGCTTGCTTGTTAACTGCCACGGCGGGCTCCCTCGGGTAGTGCGGCGGCTGGGCGGACACGGCGGCCGTGAGTACGGCGAACCGTGGTACCGCAGCTGGCAGAGCGGCGGCACTCAGCGCGGCGGCGATGGAGCGCGAGATCCAATGGTCTAATAAAGTACCAATGATGGACATGATGGCGCGGATGTTCAAGACTTCGGGCTGATTTGCTGCCGCCGGATTTCATCGCAGGCCAGACTCACCGCAGCGCAGATCCACCGCAGCGCAGGCTTGCTGCAGCCCGGTGCTCACTCCTGACGGAGGCCAGCTTGGCGAGCGACGTTGATCTCACCGGACTGCTGCGGCCGGTCCGCCGGGGTAACGCGTTCGAGGAGACGGTCGAGCGGCTGCTGACCGTGATCAAGCTCGGCCTGGTGGCTCCCGGCCAGCGGTTCCCCGCCGAGCGGGAACTCGCCGCCCAGCTCGGCATCAGCCGCCTGACCCTCCGCGAGGCGATCGGCGAACTGCACCAGGCCGGGTACGTCGAGTCGCGCCGCGGCCGGCTCGGCGGCACGTTCAGTACGTACCAGCCGCCCTCGCCGCACCGCGGCGACCTGCCGCGGCTGGCCCGCGAGCACGGGGCGACGCTGGCAGATGCGCTGACGTTCCGGCTGGCGGTCGAGACCGGCGCGGCCGAGGCACTTGCGATACTGCAGCGCCCGGTCCCGGCGGCGGACGTGCGCGCGGTGCTGCTGGCCCGGCTCGCCGACGTCAACGGCGCCAGCCCGCGGGACTACCGGCGGCTGGACACCCTTTTTCACCTGTCGATCGCGGAGCGGACCGGATCCGCGCTGCTCACGGCCGCCTGCACCGACGCCCGGATGCGGCTGAACGACCTGCTGAACGCGATCCCGGTGCTGCAGCGCAACATCGCGCACACCGGCCGCCAGCACGCCGCGATCGTGGCGGCGATCCTGGCCGGCGACGCCGACCGGGCCCGCCGCGCGGTGGCGGAGCATGTGGGCGGCACGGCCGCGCTGCTGCGCGGCTTCCTCACGTAGCACTAGCCCGGCACTAGCCCACCCCGGGTCGCGGACGGAAAGAGCAACCGCGCATGCCCTGCCCCTTTTCGCATGGAAGGCAGGGCATGCGCGGTGCGGTAGTTAAGCTGCCGGCGGCCCGGTGGTTAGCCGCTGGTGAGCCGGCCGAAGGGGACAGCGCCGATAACCCCACCGGTGAACAGCACGTTCGCGTGGCGGCTGGACGGGTTGAACCACAGCAGCGACGCGCCGGGGAAGCAGCCGGTCGGTGACTCGACCAGCAGCCTGTCTCCCTGCGCGGTCAGCAGCCTGTCGCTGCCGCGGCTGCCGGGAACACTGAGGATCGCGATCGACCCGTTCGCAGCCTGGCGGGCGATTTCCAGCGTGCCGCAGGCCCTGAGCGCCTGCAGGTACAGGCCGCTGCGCAGCTGCCAGGCGCCGATGTCGCCGAAGTCGCGGCTGCGGGCACCGCGCTGCGGGGTGAGGGCGGAAGGCCTGCCGCCGCTGGCGGGCACCAGCCACAGCCGGCTGCGGGTGTTGTTGCCCGCGGGGATGCAGGTCGCCAGGATGGTCTTTGAGTTCCACCACCGCGACGGGGAGCAGCCAGCCACGGTCGTGCGCGGCACCGGCAGCGTGCGGATAACGCCGCCGCCGTTGCTGACCAGTTCCAGGCCCCTAGGTGCGGCTACGGCCAGCATCGTGCCCGTAGCGGAGTACACAGCCCCGGCATAGGGCATGCCAATGGTCGTCAGCACTTTGTCCCTGCGGCCCGTCAGCGTGTAGCGGGCAAGCCGCGTCCGCAGGCCGACCTGCTGCGAACCGAGCAAGTTCAGTCCGTCCGGGCGGGTGTAGCCGATCACCGCCGCCTGCCCGGCCAGCCGCAGGCGGGTGACCTTCCCCGTCGCCAGGACCAGTTGCTCCAGGCCGCCGGCCAGGGTAGTGCTCAGCAGCGCCCTGGTCTTGTCGCCCGACCAGTCCACCAGGCCGGGCGGGTTAGTGCTGGAACGCCACCGGTAGAGCTGGTACCGGCCGCCTGCCGGGTTCACCAGGTACAAGTAAGCCGCCCCTGCCGTCGGTTTCTTTCCGGGGATGCGCCGCCCCGCCCAGTACTCGGCCAGCACCCACCCGGCGCCCACCCGCCGCCACGGCACTGCCGACAGCGAACCCTCCTGTCCCGCCGCCAGCACACCGCTGAATCTCGCCCGGACTGGTCCTGCGCCGGCCGCATGGCCGCCGGTGCCGGCGGCGAACGCGGTGCAGCCGACCGCCGTAACCAGGCTCAAGGTCAGTGCCGCGCCCGCAGTGGCGCCGCGGCCCCGTCGTCTTGTGATTCCCGCCAGATTCATGTCCGGACCCTTCCGATGCCGCGCCCCGTCTGCGGGGATGCCTAGGCATTATGACGTTTGGGCGCCTTAATAGCTATCACCAATTTTGGCCCGATGCCGCGCGCGCAATTACTGATGCGCGATCGTCACTGAACGCGGGATCCCGTCGCGGATAGCAACGGGTCGCGATAACGATGCGTAGCTGAATATCACGCAGGTATCGAGCTTTCATGTTCGAATCGAGCCTGTACGGCTGCTGCCGCCCCTATCCCGGCCTGGCCGCCATGAGTGGCGTCCGCCCCCCGACGCTGTCTGGGCCGCCGCAAGGCCGCCAGCGCATGCCTGTCAGCCGGCCGCCGGGCCGCGCGGCTGACCAGGCCGAGCTGCTGATTCTCGGCAAAGTCATCACGATGGACCCGGCCCGGCCCGAGGCGGGCGGGCTGGCCGTGCGGGACGGGCGGGTGCTGGCGCTCGGATCGCAGCCGAAACTTGACGGCCTGCGCGGGCCAGGCACCGAAGCCGTCGAGCTCGGCGACGGCGTGGCCCGGCCCGGCCTGGTCGAGCCGCACATGCACCTGTGGAGCACGGTCCTGTTCGATTCCTGGCCGGACTGCTCGCCGCCCGCGAACCCGACGTTCGACGCCGTCGTCGAGCGGCTGCGTGCGGTCGCGGCCGCCACCAGGCCCGGCGAGTGGGTGACCGGCAAGCTGTTCGACCCGTCGCTGTATCCCGGCGAGCCGGAGCTGACCGCCGCGTGGCGAATGCCTCCATGCATTTCGTGTACGCCAGCTCACGAGCGCTGGAACTGGCCGGAATCAACGCGCAGACACCGGACCCGCCCGGCGGCCGGTACCTGCGATCCGGCGGCAAGCTCACCGGCGTCGTGTCGGAGATCTCCGCCATCATGCCGGTGCTGGCGGCGCTGCCGAAGCTGAGCCACGATGAGCTGCTCGACGGCCTCGCCGCCATCGTCCGCACAGCCGCCAGCGCCGGCGTCACCAGGCTGGACGAAGCCGGCACCGGCGGCCTGTTCGGCGCCGCGGAACTGGGAATCCTGCACGGCCTGGCCGGCGCCGGGCGGCTGGCCGCCCGGATCAGCACAGCGCAGCTGCACGAGGCACGGGCCGTCTGGGAGCAGACGCCGCGCTGCGCGCGGTCACGATCGACGCGGCCTGGCAGCTGGGCAGTGACAATGCGGTGGGATCCCTGCAGCCGGGCAAGCTCGCCGACCTGGCGGTCCTGTCGGCTGACCCGCGGGCCGTCGACCCCGGTGCCATCAGCGAGATCGCCATCCGGAAGACCTGGCTCGGCGGCGCGATCGCCTGGACCGCGCCATGACGTCATCGTCCGGGCAGGCCACCGCGGCCGCGGCCCGGCCGCCGGACGCGGCGGCTGCTCATCCCGCTGCTCGGCATCATGGCCGGGATCCAGACCGCGGATCCGATGATCTCGACCGTGACGCTGGTGCCCGCGTCCAAGGCGCTGGGCTTCTCGGGATCGACCGAGGCACTGGCGGCCAGCATCTCCACCCTGGCGCTGGCGGCCTCGGTGATCCCGACCGGCCTGATCGCCGACCGGGCCGGCCGGCGGCGGGTACTGCTGATCGCGCTTATCGTAGCGGCGCTCGGCGACCTGCTCGCGGCGGCGAGCCCGAACGCGCTGATATACCTAGCCGGCCGGACCGTGGCCGGAATCGGCCTCGGCGCCGTGTTCGGCGCGTCGTTCGCGCTCGTCGCCCGGGTGGCCGGGCAGCAGCTCGGCAGCGCGCTCGGCTTGTTCACCGCGATGGCCAGTGTCACGACGCTGGCCGGAGCGTTCGTCGGCGGCGCGCTAGCGTCCGCCAGCTGGCGGGTGGCGTTCTGCGTGGTGCCCGCGTTGTGCGCGGCGGCGCTGCTGGCTGCGGTGCGCATCGTGCCGGGGCACGAGCCAGCCGAGCGCCGTCCCGCCGACGTGCTCGGCCTGGCACTGCTGGCTGCCGGCACCGTCGGCATCTTGTTCGGCCTCAGCAACGCCTCCGCGTCGCTGGCCGCGCCCCGGACCTGGCTGCCGGTCGTTCTCGGCGTGGCCGCTCTCGGCCTCTTCGGCCTCGTCGAGAGCCGGTCGGATCACCCGGCGTTCCCCATCGGCCTGCTGCGCAACCGTGTCTTCGCCGCCGCGGTCATCGCCGGCCTGGGGTGGAACCTGGCTCAGTCAGTCACTGTCCTGCAGCTGTCCAATCTCTGGCAGTACGTGGACCGCTATTCCACCATCGCGGTGACGTTCGGACAGCTTCCGTTCAGCATCGTCGCCATCGCGGGCGCGATTGTCGTCGGCAGGCAGCTCAGCCGCGGCGTAGCGGCGTCGCATCTGATCCTTGCCGCGTTCGGCGCGATGGTCGCCGGCTTCGGGTCACTGTGGTTCATCCGGCCGGGCGCGCCCTACTGGGCGTTCCTGCCCGCGCTGATACTGATCGGCGTCGGGATTGCGGCTGCATCGGTGCCGCAGGCCCGGCTGTTCATGTCCGAGGCGCCGCCGGAGTACTTCGGCCCGGTGACCTCTTCCCGGCTGACAACCGGCCAGTTCGGATTCGCGCTCGGCCTGACCGGCTCGGCAGTGCTGATCAGCTCGCTCACCCGCGGCGGCGTTACCCGGCGGCTGCTGGCGGCCGGGGTACCGCCGAGCCAGCTCGGCCAGGGTCTCGATGCGGTCTCGGCTTACGTGCGTACCGGCGCCGGACCGGGCACGGCCGCAGGCCGGCAGGCGCTGCGCAGCGCCGCGCCCGCTTACCTGCATGCTTTCAACACCACGATGCTGCTGGTCGCGGTCATGATGGGCGTGGCCGGCCTGGCCATGTACCTGATGCTGGCCGGGTCAGCCAGGACCAGGGCCAGCGAGCAGTCTCCCAGCCGGGGCCGCTCCCGCTGATCACCGCGCCGGGGACGGCCGCGAGGGACCCGGCCCAGGCGGCCGGGTCCCTCGGCTCTCGTTAACGTCCCGCCGGATCAGCGGGCCGGCTGCGTACGTCCCGCCGGATCAGCGGGCCGGCCGCCTAGCGGATCCAGCCCTCCCGCAGGCCCGGCAGCACCGGGGTGTGCTCGATCCGGACCGCCTGCAGTTCCCGCGGGTTCAGGCCGAGCAGCTTCAGGATCGTCGGGGCGATCTGCGTCGTCTCGACCGAGGCGTCCACGGACTCGCCGTGCCGCAGGCCCGGCAGCACGACCAGGATCGGCACGTTACGGTCCTGGAAGCCCGTGCCACCATGCTCAGCGATCTTTTTCATGCCGCCGGTGTAGACAACTCCGTGCTGGACGATCCCGAAGATGTCCGGATGCCGCGGATCACTGTTGGGCACGCCGAAGTAGTCAGCTGAGGCTTCTCCCGCGTACACCTTGGTGAGTCCCGAAGCCGCTACGGTGACCGGGCTGCCCTTGATGTTGTTGCCCGCGGCGGAATGCGTGAGCAGGAAGTGCTTGACGAAGTCCGCCGCGCCCTGCGAGCGGTCGCTCAGCCACCACAGCATGCCGTCGTCGTCGGTCTCGAAGATCACCAGGGCTTTGGCGCCGGGGTGCGCCGCGGTCCAGGCCGCGTTGACCGCTGCCACGAGGGGTGCGTCCGGTACGCGCTTGAGGTCAGCGGGGTTGGTGGGGGACTGGCCGTGCTTGGCCGAAATGATGATGGCGGTACTGCCGGTCAGGCCGTGGGCCCTGATTTCGGCGGCCATCGCGCCGACCTCGTGGTTGATGTAGTTAAGAGCCCGGGTCAGCAGCGGGCCGGGAATCTTGCCGCCCGGCAGGTAACCGCCGGTAAGGCCGTCGGAGACAGGCAGCTTCTCGGCGGTCGAGACGGTCTGGAAGTTCATCCCGAAGATGGCGGGCACGCCGACATGGCTCGTCCGGCTGTGGTTGTAGCCGTCGATCTCGTTCAGGATCGCCTGCACCTTGTAGCTGTCGTACTGCATCGTCGCGGCGTTGTCAGTCGTCCAGTCGTTGCCGGCCGGGTAGCCGATGGCCTGACTGTTAATTTCCGGCGTGAAGTAATCCTGCACGCCGGTCCCGGACGGCCCGGACAGCGCGAGGTAGGCCGGGTGCTTGTCTGACCAGGCGGTGCGCAGGCCGGCCGCACGGGCAACGTTGAAGATCGTGTTGACCTTGAGGTACTTGTTCGGGTAAATCGGCTTGCAGGTCGCCGCGCTGACCGGAAGGGCCGCGGGGTTGATCACGTTGCGCGGGTTGCTTGTCATCTGCAGGATGCTGCCCGGCAGCCCGCTGAGACCCTGGCCCGCGTCAATCGAGAGCGGATTCTTGTCATCTGCCTCGGTGTAGGCGACCTCACCGCCGGGAGCGGGCCCGGAGCAGTTCGTGGTGCCGGGCGGGAAGACGCTGTGATTCCAGGTGTCGTCATAGTAGATGCCGGTGACGCCGGGATCTCCGCCAGTGACCTGCCCGATCAGGCCCGGGAACGAGTCTGACGGCACCGGCGTCTTGGCCTTGCTGTACTCGATGCCGCGGCGCTCCAGCCGCGCCAGTGCCGAGCCGGGATAGGTCTTGGCGTACCACGCGAGATCCTGCTGGTGCAGTCCGTCCACCGACAGCAGCAGTACGTGCCGGACATGCTCGTGCCCCCAGTGATGGCCGGCCGGGGCGCCGCGGCTGATAGTCGCCGCCGACGCCGATGCCAGTGCGGTGCCCCCCAGGAGGGCAACGATGCCCGCCCCGGCAGCAGCTGACCGCAAATGCCTTGCTCGCATAAATCCTCCAGGAAGCGCACGATCGGATGCCATGCGTCTCATAACTACTAGTTAGCGCAGCACGGCAACATCGAGGCGACGAGTGGGCAAACGGGCGGTAACAGCAGCTGGAAGCTCCGCTCAGCTGGGGCGGCAGTCCACTTGCCAGATGGTTTCGGTCACGATCCGTAACGTGCTGGCAATCGGCAAATCCGCCCGTCTCTCACGGTGCTGGCACGCCGATGGGATTGGGGTAGGGCAAGCCGGCCGCTGCTGCCCGGGCTACGGGAGTAGGGCCGCGGCCAGTTCCTCGGTCGCGGGCACTCCGATCCTGGCCCACGGACGGCCGGCGGCGCGGTCGGTGGCCTCCTCCACCGCGCGGTAGGCGGCAGATCCGGCCGTGGTCGCCCCCATCCCGCCCGGCGTGGATCAGGCCGCGGTCAGCCAGCCGGGCCGCCGCCTGCTCCCACTGCTCGTCGGTCCAGCCGCGCACCGACTGGATGCGCTGCCGCGTTACGCCGGCAGCCGACCAGCCATCGTCGCTCCCGGCGGCACCCGGGCCGGCAGCTTTGGCCGAACGACCGCCGGCGGCAGCCAGGTCCGCGCCTGCCCGCAGGATCAGCGCCTCGCAGCCGTCCAGGTCCGCTGCCACCAGCGCGGCAACGTGACCGTCACCGCGGTGCTCGCGCAGTACGGTCGCCGCGCGCCAGAGCCGGGCCAGCGGCTCGGCCGGAACGGGCAGTGCCGCATTCGGGCCGCCGAGCGGCCTGCCGGCCCAGTCCAAATCGTCGGTCACGCCCGACAGCAGGTCCGCCGCAGCGGCTATTGCCACCGGATCTGTGCTGCCGGCCGGCGGCCGGTCGATGGGGGCGCCCGCCGCTGGCGAAACGTCCTACGCCAAGCTCCCGCCGTTGCTTGTCGCCGTGTCCTGCTGCGGGCTGACACCCTCGCTGCCGTCCGGGTGATCCGCGCCCACTAGTCTCCGCAGCGCGGCTACCGCGCCAGCGGAACGAACCCGGAGTGCCTCTTCCGGGGTGGTCAGCTGCCAGACGGCCGGGATCGCCCGTGCCACCATCTCCGGCGCGAACGTGAAGAATGCCGCTACCACCGGCGCCGCGCTGACGGCGCCGATCGGCGCTGCGCGCCCGGCGAAATAGCCGCGCCAGAAGCCGCGAAGACCAGCCGCCTCGAATGCGGCCCGGGCTTCGGGCGCAAAATACGTCAGCGTATGTACCGACTCGAAGAGCGGCCACATCCGCCGGGCCGCCAGTGCTGCGTCGTCCATCGGGTTTCCTCCAGCTGTGCGCAGCCAGTGCGCAGTCCAGCGGCCCGCACGGCGGCCGCACCCGGGACCATCCGGATCGCTCCGGCCCAGCGTGCCAGAACCACGGCCGCTGCTATGCTGCGGTGCACTGACGGCGAGCGCGGCGGATAGGTCGCCGGAACCCGGAAACATGTTGTCCGATCAATATCGCGCTGAGTTCGACGCCAATGTTGTGTTCAGCAATGGCGGTGGGCTGCAAGCGCAGGCATTCCGGGTAGACGTCGCCGGGTCAGACGCCACGGCGGACCAGATCGCCAGCTTGTTCATCGCATCCTTGAGCCTGCTGATGGTCGAGCGGGTCGAGCTGACGAACCTGCGGGTCTTCGCCGAACCTCACAAGGGCACGCACCGCGGCCCCAGCGACTTCGCCGCCATGATCGATGCGACCCCGAGCGAGCGGACCTGGATGGAGCTCAGCCACGTGATCGTTGACGGCATGATCACCTACCCGGGTCTGCCCGCTCCAGAGGTGACGGCTCACTTGACTCGGGAAGCCTCCCGATCGCTGTACGCGGCGGGCACGGAGTTCGAGATCGACCGGATCAGCATGATCGGCAACACAGGCACCTACCTGGACAGCCCGTACCACCGCTACAAAAATGGCGCCGACCTTGCCGCTCTACCGCTCAGTTCGCTGGCCGATCTGCCCGCCGTCGTCATTCACGCCGCCGGCAATATCTCCCGTGCAGTCGACGTGGGGATGCTGGCCGCACACCGAGTCGCCGGAAAAGCCGTCTTGCTCCACACGGGCGGGGACCGTCACTGGGGCACGCCCGCCTACGCCGATGCTGCCCCCTACCTGACCGAGGCAGGCGCGCGCTGGCTCGTCGAGCAAGGCGCAACGCTGGTCGGGATCGACTCGCTCAACATTGACGACACGACCAGCGGCGGCCACCGCCCCGCCCACTCGGTCCTGCTCGCGGCCGGAATCTCGATCGTCGAACATCTCACCGGACTTGGCCAGCTTCCTGTAACCGGCGCCGACTCACCGCCGTACCACCGCGCATCACTGACTTCGGGACCTTCACGGTCCGTGCCTACGCCTCGGTCCCGGCCACCCTTCGCTAACCAACGCCCGTAGGTCGCGGCGGAGGAGGCAGGGTCTCCCGCTGGCCAATCAGCGCGGGCGCGGCGCGGCGGCCCCGATGGCGGGGATCGCCTCGATCAGGGCAGTAGCGGTGGCAGCCCAGGCAAACGCGCCGAGGATGAGTACCACGAGCGCGCCGCTCTCGGTCAGACGTCTACCCAGAGTTCCGGGGTGGTCAGCTGCCAGACCGCCGGACCGAGATTTTACCGGTGGCCGGCCGTCGACTCCTCGTCTCGCCGTCGATCATGTGGGCGAGCCCGGCGCGGCGAGCGCACGGGACGTTGCATCCGCAAGAACCTGCCCGTTTCTGCCTCGTGCGCGTCGGCTCGGAGCGCAAGCCATACTGCATCGATACGCGTTCGCCCTTCGCGGCAGACCTTAGGAGCTATTTCGCGCGCCGCGACCTGCGGGCACGGGCCGACGAGATGCTGCCCGGACCGGACGAGCTGTGGCTGCCTGATGAGCGCGGCCACTACACGAGCGAGCTGCGCGTGCAGTTCCTGCGCGTGCCGCAGAGGGACCGTCCCCATGATCAACCTCGGTGCTTTCAAGACTTTCTTCCGGTGCCCGGGCGTTCCCCTGACGCTGGTCTCGAGCATCGCCGCTCGAGTGCCTGCTGGCATGATCACGGTGGCGCTGCTGCTGTCAGTTGCCCATGAGCATTCCTACGCCGGCGCCGGCCTTGTTATCGCTATCTACAGCGTGGCGTCCGGGCTTGCGGCACCACTGCGCGGGCGCGCCGCCGGCCGCAAGGGGGTGGGCAGAGTCATTACCGGCTCGTCCGTGGCGCAGGGCGCGCTCCTGCTCACCCTTGGATTCGCGTGTTTCGCCCGCACGCCGCTGATCGTCCTCATGCTGCTGTCCGTCGGCGCGGGCGCGGCGCTGCCGCCGCTCAATCCTGCGATGCGGGCCCTGTGGAACAGCGTGCTTCGCGCCGACCCGCCGGCCCGGGCTGCTGCTTCGGCATTCGAATCGATAGTCGTGGACCTGACGTTCATCGTGGGCCCGCTCATCGTGTCGTTGGTGATGCTCGCCGGGCCGGCGCCGGTGACCCTGCTGGTCGCGGGTGGGCTGCGGGTGGCAGGAGCCATCTTGCTTGCCGCTTCGCCACTCCTGCGGAGCGAGATGCTGGGCAACCCCCGCACGGCCAGCAGCCGGGCGCACCGGGTGCTAGGCCCGCTGCGGCTGCTCCGGGTGGCGCTGATGATGCCGGTCGCCCTGCTGCTGTTCGGAGGTATCTCAGCCGTGGAGGTCACCATCACGGCACTGAGCCAGCACAGCGGCCACAGCGCCGCGGCGGGCCTGCTGATCGCAATGCTCTCCGTCGGCGGCGTGCTGGGCGGCGTGACGTGGGGGGCGTGGTCGAACCGGCCGGGCTCGACCAGCCGTCAGCTGATCGTGCTCCTCTTGCTGCTGGCGATCGGCTGGGCCGCCGGGATGGCAGTCAGGTCGCTGATGGTGCTTAGCGCGCTCCTGCTACTGGCGGGATTCGTTATGAGCCCTGCGATCACTGCGCAGTTCGATGCTCTGGACGAGTTCACTCCGGAGGAGGAGGCGACGGAGGCGTTCGGCTGGTCAAACGCGATGAATGCCGCCGGGGTCGGGATCGGCGCAGCCGTGGCGGGCGCGCTGGCCTCGCACAGCCGGTCGGCGGGCTTCGCCATCGCCGCCGTGATGACCGGCGCAGCGGCGATGTGCGCTGTAGTGGTCCTTTGGGCCGGAAGTCGCCGCGGCCCTGACGTCGCATTCGCGCCGCCGACGCCGTGAACAGCTGATACATCGCGTGGCTATGAACGACCGTGATGTGCCGTCGCTCACCCTGCGGTCAGGCACGAAACGGGCACGGCTCCGCCTCCGGTGACCTGGACGGCGGCATGTCTACGGGCGAGGCTGGTGACAGAGTGCAGAGGCAGGTGCCTGCCAGCTGGTGGCCGGCTCAACCCAGCCACGCCGTACGCAGGAGCGCCAACTCGCGCTCGCGCACTGCCTCGGCTGCGTAAAGCAGGGCCTCATGGACGTCGTCGGCAGTGAGGTCCGGAAGCTCAGCAACGATCTTGTCCGCGGACATGCCATCGGCAAGCATCGCGATCACCGTCGCCACGGGGATGCGCAGATTTCGGATCCGCGGCACGCCGCCCATCACGTCGGGATCAGTGATGATCCGCTCGTACGCCATGCCCGGATGTTAGCCGAAGACGGAATCTGGCTCTGAGAACGCACACCAGCCTCGGCGCGATGTCGCTGTCAGCAATGCGCCATCTGGCAGATAACGGGTACAGGCTCACCAGGAGGTGCCCCGGCAGGGGGCGCGTTGCGAGCCCGGAAGCATTTACGGCACAATGATGTTGTGAAAAGTATGGGACTGAGCTCGGCAGCAGACGGTGCCGCCCGCAGCGGCGCCGTGCTCAGCGCTGAGCCGGTTCGGGCGGCAGTAGTCCCGGCGGGGGCAGCGGTGGTGGCAGTCCCGGCGGGGGCAGCTCGACCCGCTGGTCCGGTGCTGGCTAGCCCGTTGCCCGCAGGTCCGGCGCAAGCCGGTTCTGAGCACAGTACGCGCGGCCGGATCGCGCGGCTGATCCTGGAGAACGGCCCGGTCAGCGCGGCGGGCTTGTCCGCCCTGCTGAGTCTTACTCCGGCGGCCATCCGGCGGCACCTCGACAGCCTGCTGGCCGAAGGGATGATCGAGACCCGGATCGCCCGGCCGCGAGGCTCCCGGGGGCGCGGCCGGCCGGCCCGCCTTTTCGCCATCACGGACGCGGGCCGTAGTGCTTTCGAGCACGCGTACGACGACCTGGCGGCCAGCGCACTGCGATTCCTTGCGGAGACCGCCGGGCCGGGCGCGGTTACCGCGTTTGCCCGGCGGCAGACCTCCGACCTAGAAAGCAGGTACCGGGATCTGGTGCAGGCGTCCGCACCCGCCGTCCGGGTCCAGGTCCTGGCCGACGCACTCTCGGCTAACGGCTATGCGGCGTCCGCGAGCGGTGCTCCCGGCGCGGCCGGCGGCGAGCAGCTCTGCCAGCACCACTGTCCGGTCGCGCACGTGGCCGCGCAGTTTCCCCAGCTGTGCGAGGCCGAGACCGAGGCGTTCGGCAGGCTGCTCGGCACTCCGGTGCAGCGCCTCGCGACTATCGCTAACGGTGACGGGATCTGCACCACGCACGTCACGGCACCGGCTTTGCACCTCACGCCGCACGGGAATCCGCCGCACGGCACCCCGCCGGGCGGCGCCACACCGCGTGTTCCGGCGCCCCATGTTCCGGCACTGACAGCGGCCAGTGACCTAGCAGATGAATGCAGGACAACACAGTCCGGAGGAATCTCCGCATGACAACAATCGCGCACCCGGAGCTTGACGGCCTAGAGCGTTACAAGTTCGGCTGGTCCGACTCGGACGCGGCCGGATCCAACGCCCGGCGCGGCCTGTCCGAGGAGGTCGTCCGCGACATCTCGGCCAAGAAGGACGAGCCGCAGTGGATGCTGGACCTGCGGCTCAAGGGCCTGCAGCTGTTCCGCCGCAAGCCGATGCCGACCTGGGGCTCGGACCTGACCGGGATTGACTTCGAGAACATCAAGTACTTCGTCCGGTCCACTGAGAAGCAGGCGGCCAGCTGGGACGACCTGCCCGCCGACATCAAGAACACCTACGACCGGCTGGGCATCCCGGAAGCCGAGAAGCAGCGGCTGGTCGCCGGGGTGGCCGCGCAGTATGAGTGTGCCCGCGGCGAGACCCGGGTATGGACCGCCAACCGCGGCCAGGTCATGATCAAGGAAATCGCGCCGGGCGATCTGGTCTTCGCCTATGACGAAGAGGCTGAAAAGTTCGTCACGGCACCCGTCCGGGCCATGGCCCAGACCGGCGTGCGGCAGACCCATGAGGTTGTCGTGGGCAGGCGCACTGAGCGGCGCTTTATCGCTACCGACAATCACCCGGTGCTGGCCCTGCGCGATGCGCGACCCGCCGGGACAGCCAGGGCGCGCTGGGTCCGGCAGTGGCTCACCGTAGGTGAGCTTCGCGAGGGTGACCTGGTCGCGATCCCGCGGGCACTTCCTGACTTTGGCGCGCCATACCGGCTGGCGGCGCTAAGTCCCCAGCTGCATCATCGAGAGTCCCCTTGCCGGGTGCCGGCTGAGACCAGCACCGACCTGATGTGGCTGCTCGGCCTGTTCACTGGCGACGGTAACCTGCAGGACTCGGGCAAGACGCACCGGATTCAGATAGCGATCCCGGTCACCGACCCGCAGGTCCGCGCCGAGGTGAAGCGCGTTGTCAGAGAGCTGTTCGGGCTGGACGTCCGGGAGCCGGATGATTACCGCGTGGTGATCAACTCCAAGGCGCTGGTCGACTGGTTCTGGCGGATCGGGTTCCACGGCAATTCCCACAGCAAGCGGGTACCGGACTGGGTCTTCGGGCTGCCAGCCGACCAGCGGCTGGCCTTCCTCGGCGGCTGGGTAGACGCCGATGGCTACGTCCCGCCGACTTCGGACATCGTGTCCCTGACCTGTGTGAGCGCGCCGCTGATCGAGCAGTTCCAGGAACTCGCGGAGCTTACCGGATTTCGCGCCGGTGGCCCGTGGGGATTCACTCAGCCCTACCGGCATGCCCCGGAGCGGATGGGCGGTGCTTTCCGGGTCGCTATTTCTGGCGACTACACCCGGCTGGGCTGTCGCGACCCTAAGCGAACCCAGCGTTTCCGGATCGGCCAGTACCAGCACGACGGCACCAGTGCCAAAGGCCTGACCTTCAAGGCGCACTGCAACGACTGGCTGGGTTTCTCGCCGGTGAAGGCGATCACGCCGTTCGACATCGAGCCGGTCTACGACATCGAGGTTGACGGACCGCATAACTTCATCGCAGACGGACTCGTCGTACACAACAGCGAGGTCGTTTACCACAAGATCCGCGAGGACCTTGAGGAAAAGGGTGTCATCTTCAAGGACACCGACACCGCGCTGCGCGAGCACCCGGAGCTGTTCCAGGAGTACTTCGCCTCCGTGATCCCCGTCGGCGACAACAAGTTCGCCGCGCTGAACACCTCGGTATGGTCCGGCGGCAGCTTCATCTACGTGCCTAAGGGCGTGCGCGTGGATATCCCGCTGCAGGCCTACTTCCGGATCAACACCGAGAACATGGGCCAGTTCGAGCGGACCCTGATCATCGTCGACGAAGACGCCTACGTGCACTATGTCGAGGGCTGCACCGCGCCGACCTACTCCTCGGACTCACTGCATTCCGCGGTCGTGGAGATCATCGTCAAGAAGGGCGCCCGCTGCCGGTACACCACGATCCAGAACTGGTCGGCCAACGTCTACAACCTGGTGACCAAGCGGGCCGTGGCGCAGGCGGGCGCGACGATGGAGTGGGTCGACGGCAACATTGGCTCCAAGGTGACCATGAAGTACCCGGCCATCTACCTGATGGGGGAGCACGCCAGGGGCGAGACCCTGTCGGTGGCGTTTGCCGGCGAGGGCCAGCACCAGGACGCCGGAGCCAAGATGGTGCACTGCGCGCCGAACACGTCTTCCTCGATCGTGTCCAAGTCGGTGGCCAGGGCAGGCGGCCGGACTTCCTACCGCGGCCTGGTCCAGGTGCAGGAAGGCGCGGCGCACTCGAAGGCGACGGTGAAGTGCGACGCGCTGCTGGTGGACACCATCAGCAGGTCAGACACCTATCCTTACGTGGACGTCCGCGAGGACGACGTCGAGATGGGGCACGAGGCCAGCGTTTCCAAGATCTCCGACGACCAGCTGTTCTACCTGATGAGCCGGGGCATGACCGAGGACGAGGCGATGGCGACCATCGTCCGCGGCTTCGTCGAGCCCATCGCCCGCGAGCTGCCGATGGAGTACGCGCTCGAGCTGAACCGGCTGATCGAGCTGCAGATGGAAGGATCGGTTGGCTGATGCCAGTTCTCCAGGGGGCGGCCGAGAGCTCGGCCCCCGTTTCCAGGCTGCACGAGCAGCGGTCCTTCTCGCCCGCCGATTTCCCGGTACCGACCGGGCGGGAAGAGGAGTGGCGGTTCACGCCGCTGCGGCGGCTGCGCGGGCTGCAGACGGACGAGGTCCTCCCTGACGGCAAGGTTTCTGTCGAAGTTACTGCCGCACCGCATGTCACCATTGAGGCTGCGCAACATGGTGACCCGCGGCTCGGCAGTACGTTCGTGCCCCCGGACCGGGTCAGTGCCCGGGCGTTCGCCTCGTTCCGGGAGGCCACGGTCATCACCGTGCCGGGCGGGGCCGAGAGTGCCGAGCCGACGGTTGTGTCGGTGCGCGGCGAGAACGGCGCCGGGGCGGCGTTCGGGCATGTGCTGATCGACGTCAAGGCCAACGCGCGGGCCGTTGTGGTGCTTGATTACTCGGGCAGTGCTACCTACGCGGAAAACGTGGAGATCGTCGTCGGGGACGGGGCTTCGCTGGCGCTGGTCAGCATGCAGGGCTGGGCCGGCGACGCCGTGCACGTCACGCACCATCACGCGCAGCTGGGCCGGGACGCGAAGCTCACGCATACCGCCGTTACGCTGGGCGGCAGCCTGGTACGGCTGGCGCCGACGGTCCGCTACGGCGCCCCCGGCGGGGACGCCGAGCTGCGCGGGCTGTACTTCGCCGACGCCGGGCAGCACCTGGAGCACCGCCTGTATGTCGATCACGGCGAGCGTAACTGCCGCAGCCGGGTCAGCTACAAAGGCGCCCTGCAGGGGGACGGCGCGCACGCGGTGTGGATCGGCGACGTGGCCATCCGGCCGCAGGCCTCCGGTACCGACACCTACGAGAGCAACCGGAACCTGGTGCTCACCGACGGCACCCGAGTGGACTCGGTGCCGAACCTGGAGATCCTGACCGGCGAGGTCGCCAAGGCCGGCCACGCCAGTACCAGCGGCCGGCTCGAAGACCAGCACATGTTCTACCTGATGGCGCGCGGGATCCCGTTCGGCGAAGCCCGGCGGCTCATCATCCGCGGGTTTTTCGGCCAGCTGATCGACGAGATCGAGGTACCGCAGCTGCGGGACCGGATCACCGCGGCGATCGAGGAAGAGCTGGCCGGCGAGGCAGTGCTGGCCGGCGGGACGCAGCTTGCCGGCGAGGCACAGCTAAACGGTGAGGCACAGCTGGCCGGCGAGGCACTGGTGACGGCATGACCGGGCCGGCCAGCTTCGAGCGAGCCTGCCCGCTGGCGGACGTCCCGGCCGAAGGCGCTATCGGCGTCGACGTGAGCGGCGTGCCGGTGGCTATCATCCGGGCGGGCGGCGACCTGTACGCGCTGCACGACGTCTGCTCCCATGCCGAGGTGCCGCTGTCCGAGGGCGAGATCTACGACCGGACAGTGGAGTGCTGGCTGCACGGATCCTGCTTCGACCTGCTGACCGGCAAGCCCACCGGGCCGCCCGCCACCGCGCCCGTCGCGACCTACCCAGTGAAAATCGACGGCGAAGACGTCTACGTCGCGCTGTCCTGACGGTGCTAACCAGGAGAGATGATGTCCACCCTAGAGATCCGTGACCTGCATGCCAGCGTGACGGACGCGGCCGGCCAGAGCCTTGAGGTGCTCCGCGGCGTGGACCTGACGGTGTCGGCCGGGCAGACTCACGCCATCATGGGGCCGAACGGCTCGGGCAAGACCACGCTGGCCTACGCGATCGCCGGTCACCCCAAGTACCAGGTGACGAAGGGCTCCATAACGCTGGACGGCGAGGACGTGCTGACGATGAGCGTGGACGCGCGTGCCCGGGCCGGGCTGTTCCTCGCGATGCAGTACCCGGTCGAGGTGCCCGGCGTCTCGGTGTCGAACTTCCTGCGGACCGCGGTGACCGCGGTCCGCGGCGAGGCACCGAAGATCCGCACGTTCATCAAGGAAATGAACTCCGCGATGGCGGACCTGATGATCGACCCGGCGTTTGCCCAGCGCAACCTGAACGAGGGCTTCTCCGGCGGGGAGAAGAAGCGCCACGAGATCCTGCAGCTTCAGCTGCTTGACCCCAAGATCGCGATCCTGGACGAGACCGACTCGGGGCTGGACATCGACGCACTGAAAATTGTCTCGGCCGGAATTAATAAGTACCGGGAGAACGCCGGTCACGGTGTGCTGCTGATCACCCACTACACCCGAATCCTGCGGTACGTGCAGCCCGACTTCGTGCACGTGTTCGTCGGCGGCCGGGTGGTGGCCGAAGGGGGCGCCGAGCTCGCCGACGAGCTGGAGACCAGCGGCTACGAGCGGTTCCAGAGCCCGGCAGCGGCATGACCGCGACCGGCGAGCTGACGGCGGTAGCACCGCTGAACACCGATGCGATCCGGGACGATTTCCCGATCCTCGGCCGCGCGGTGCGCGGCGGCAACCAGCTGGTTTACCTGGACTCGGGGGCTACTTCGCAGAAGCCGCGGCAGGTGCTCGACGCCGAGCGCGACTTCTACACGATGCACAACTCCGCGGCGCACCGCGGCGCGCACCTGCTCGGCGAGGAGGCCACCGACGCCTACGAGGGCGCGCGGGTGCGGGTGGCGGAGTTCATCGGCGCGGACCCCGGCGAGATCGTCTTCACCAAGAGCGCCACCGAGGCCCTGAACCTGGTCGCCTACGCGATGAGCAACGCCGCCACCGCCGGACCGCAGGCGGCGCGCTTCCGGCTCGGGCCCGGCGACGAGGTGCTGGTCACCGAGCTGGAGCATCACGCCAACCTGGTTCCCTGGCAGCAGCTGTGCCAGCGGACCGGCGCGACGCTGCGCTGGTTCGGCGTCACCCCGGACGGACGGGTGGACCTGACCAACGCCGCCGAGCTGATCAATGACGCCACGAAGATCGTGGCGGTCACGCACCAGTCCAACGTCACCGGCGCGATTCCGCCGGCGGCGCAGATAGCGGCGCTGGCGCGTGCCCGCGGCGCGCTGGTCGTCGCTGACGGCGCCCAGTCGGTGCCGCACCAGGTCACGGACGTGACCGCGACAGGAGCCGACTTCCTCGCGTTCTCCGCGCACAAGATGCTCGGCCCGTCCGGCATCGGGGTGCTGTGGGGGCGGCGCGAGCTGCTCGCGGCCATGCCGCCGTTCATCTCCGGCGGCTCCATGATCGAGGTAGTCCGGATGGAAGGGTCGACGTTCCTGCCGCCGCCGGAACGGTTCGAGGCCGGGGTGCCCGCCGCCGCGCAGGCGGTCGGGCTGGCGGCGGCCTGCGATTACCTGCAGATGCTCGGGATGCCCAGCGTGGTGGCGCACGAGGAGGCACTTACCGCCGCCGCGCTGGAGATGCTGACCGAGATCGACGGCGTCCGGATCCTCGGGCCAGCCGACATGCGCGATCGCGGCGGCGCGGTGTCGTTCACCGTCGCGGGCATTCACCCGCACGACGTGGGCCAGGTCCTGGACGAGCTCGGCATCGCCGTGCGCACCGGCCATCACTGTGCCTGGCCGCTGCACCGCGCGCTCGGCACGGCGGCCAGCACCCGGGCTACGTTTTACGTCTATAACACCGTCGCTGAAGTCGAGGCGCTAGCCGACGGCGTGCGCCAGGCGCAGAAGTTTTTCGGGACGGCATAATGGAACTGGCGTCCATGTACCAGGAGATCATCCTGGACCATTACCGGCACCCGCACCACCAGGGCCTGCGGGAGCCGTTCGACGCGCAGGTGGAGCACGTCAACCCGACCTGCGGCGACGAGGTTACGCTGCGCGTGACGCTGACAGGCCACAGCAGTGAGCCCGTCGTGGCGGATGTGTCCTATGACGCGCTCGGCTGCTCGATCAGCCAGGCGAGCACGTCGATGATGACAGACGCGATCATCGGCAGGCCGGTCAGCGAGGCGATGGCGGTCAGCGCCGAGTTCCTGAAGCTCATGCAGTCACGGGGCGCCGAGCAGCCGGACGACGACGTGCTGGGGGACGCCGCGGCGTTCGCCGGCGTGTCAAAGTACCCGGCCAGGATCAAGTGCGCGCTGCTCGGCTGGATGGCATGGAAGGACGCGACCGCCCGGGCGCTGGCAGCGCGCGGCGCGGGCGAGAAGCCCGGCGTTAGCGACAAGCACGGCGCAGCGGCAGAGGACAGGGCAGCGGAAGAACACGGCGTACTAGAGGAGCAGCGATGACCGAGAACACTGCCGGCGCGACCGGCCAGCTCACCACGCCGGCGGCCGGACTGAGCACGCCGGAGACTGAGGACCTGCTGGAGGCGATGCGCGATGTGGTCGACCCAGAACTCGGCGTCAACGTCGTCGATCTCGGCCTCGTGTACGGCGTGAGTGTCGCCGAAGACCGGGTAGCCACCATCGACATGACCCTGACCAGCGCGGCCTGCCCGCTGACCGACGTGATCGAGGACCAGACCAGGGCCGCGCTCGAAGGCCTGGTCAACGACTTCCGGATTAACTGGGTCTGGCTGCCGCCGTGGGGCCCGGACAAGATCACCGAGGATGGCCGCGAGCAGCTGCGCGCGCTCGGCTTCAACGTCTGAGCCATGCTACAGCGCCTGAGCCAGGCTCCATCCTGCGTGCCACACTTATCCGTGGAGGACGGAGGCAGGTTGACTAACCTGACGCTGTCCGCAGATGAGAAGCTCCTGCGGTCCGCGCTGAGGACCGGGTTCCCCGGCTGCCGGGGTTTTTGCACGTGCTCTCGCGCCTCCTCGACCTGACCGGTGATCCGGTGAGCGCCGCTGTCCCTGGCGATCGCGGCTGCCTCCGTCAGCAGCGCCAGTGCGTCATCCCGGCGGACGGCCCGGTGCTCGGCGATGCCCAGGTGGCGCAGCGCCCCGGACACCGCCCGCTACAGCCGATCTGCCCGTGCCGGGGCCGGGGCCTGGCGGTGGTCGGCCAGGACGTGATGCGGGTCGGTGCCGCGGGAATCAGGATCGGCATGGACGAGCGCGGCGGCCAGCCGGGGAATGGCATGCAGGAGATCATGCTCGGCGTTCACCGTGACCTGGTGCGCCTGCGCGGCGGACATGTCAGCAGCGACGACTACCTCACACTCGGCGCGGAGGTTGTGGCCGATCCAGCGCAGCCGGACCTGGCCGACACCCAGCACTCCGTCGGTCTCGTGCAGGGTCCGCTCGGCCTGGTCGACGAGCGCGGGGTCCACGGCGTCCATCAGCCGCCGGTAGATCTCACGGACGGCCTGCCGCAGGACAGCCAGGATCGCCACGGTAATGACCAGCCCGACCACCGGGTCAGCCCAGCTCCAGCCCAGCGCAACCCCGCCCGCTCCGAGCAGCACGGCCAGGGAGGTCAGCCCGTCGGTCCGGGCGTGCAGGCCGTCCGCGATCAGCGCCGCAGAGCCGATCTTCCGGCCGGTGCGGATGCGGTAGGCGGCGGCCAGCTCATTGCCCGCGAAGCCGATCAGCGCAGCGGCGGCGACCGCGATCAGGTCGGTCACGTGACGGGGGTGCAGCAGGCGGGTGACGGCCTCGTAGGCGGCCAGCGCCGAGGACGCGGCGATGGTCAGCACGATGGCGATCCCGGCCAGGTCCTCGGCGCGCCCGTACCCGTAGGTGTACCGGCGGGTCGGCGGGCGGCGGCCCAGGAGGAAAGCGACCCCCAGGGGCACGGCGGTCAGCGCGTCGGCAGCATTATGCAGCGTGTCGCCTAGCAGCGCCACCGACCCCGACAGCACAGTGACCGCCGCCTGAATCAGCGCGGTGACCCCGAGCACCGCCAGCGAGATCCACAGCGTCCGCATGCCCTCCGCACTGGCCTCCATCACCGCGTCCACCTGATCAGCGGCCTCATGCGAATGGGGACGCAGCAAATGCCGTAGCCAGGCCAGCATGCCAGAATCGGAATGCACGTGCTCGTGGCCGTGCTCATGGTCGTGGCCGTGATCATGACCGTCAGCGTGCGGATGGCTCATCGGCCCAGGATGCCCGCAAGACCCTATTGCAGCACCTCCACCACGGCATTCCGGGCGCACCTGCGACATTGTCGCCGTGTCGCCGTGTCGCCGTGTCGCCGGCAAGCCGTCCGGCCGTGGCCTGATTCCGGGCCAGGATCAGCCGGCGCGAACCGGATACCTTCCGGCAGTGCCATCCAGGTGAACGGCTGAAGTAGCCGACGAAGGCCCCGACGACCTCGGACAGCGTACGTACGGAGGGCCTACAGCCACCATCTGGTGTTAACTGACTTGCCGTACACATGCCTGTGCGCCGATCTGGACGGCGTCCCACGGGCTGCCCAAAGGGGGCGTGTAGGAGAGGTCGAGGTCGCTGACGGCGTCGACGGTCATGCCGTGGTAGATCGCGGTGGCGGCGATGTCGATGCGCTTGGCGATCTCGGCGTGCCGGTGGCCGAACATCTGCATGCCCAGCAGCCGCCCGGTGGCCTGGTCGCCGGTGACTCGCATGGTGATGCGGTGGCTGTAAGCCTTGTGGTCATCGGCCGCCGCTTCGATGGTGACGGGGTCCAGTCCGCCGCTATGGCTTCGTGGTCGCGCAGTCCGGTTCGGCGGCGTGGTCGAAGACCTTGACGACCTGGGTGCCGAGGCTCCCGGTGCCCAGGGGCAGGTAGGTGTCGCCGAGGAGCCGGTGATAGGTGGTGACGCAGTCCCCGGCGGCGAAGACGCCAGGCAGGGTCGTGTGCATGCCCCGATCCACGGCGATCGTGCCTTGACGCCTAGTGCGGCCCCGGCGCTGACGGCGATGCCGGTATCGGGCCGGACGCCGACGACCACCAGGACCACATCAGCCCGGCGGGTGAGTACCTGGCCGTCTGCGTCGGTGGCCTCGACCACCAGCCGCCCGGGCTGGCTGCCAGGGGAGCGGCGGATCTGCCGGACGGTCGTGCCGGTGAGGACTTCGGCGCCGTGCCCGGCGAGCTGGTCGCGGACAAGGGTGCCGAGGCCGGGGTCGACGGTGGGCAGCACTTCGGGGAGCTGCTCCATCTGGATGACCGACAGGCCGCGGGTGGCCAGGGCGTCGGCCATCTCCAGGCCGATGTAGCCCGCGCCGACGATAACCGCGGTCGCCGGGCCGGTGTCTTCCAGGGTCCGCATGAGGGCGAAGGTATCGCCCAACGAGTGCAGCAGGTGCACGCCGTCCACGGCGCCGAGAGCGTCCGGGCCGGTCAGGCCGATGATCGGCGGGCGGACGGGACCGCGCCGGTTCCGATGATGTGCTTGTCGAAGCAGACCACATCGGCGGTGCCGTCGGCGATCGTGACAGTGAGCTTGCGGCCGGACGTCGATGGGGCGGACGGTGGTATCCAGCCGCAGCCGCATGCCGGTGGCCTCCAGGTCGGCGGACGTGCGGTGGGCGAGGTTACGCCAGTGGGTGACCTCACCGGAGACGTAGTAGGGGATGCCGCAGATCGAGAAGTTCGGGTAGGCGTCCGCGGCGACGACGGTGACCTCAACCGCGGTGTCAAGCTCGCCGGCGCGCAGCGCGGCGCTGATCCCGGCGTCGCTGCCGCCGATCATGACCAGGTGCATGGTGACTCCCCTGCCGGTTGACAGCTATCAGGCAGGCTGCCGCTGGCCGGATGCGTGGCCATCCCGGCGGACGTAGCCGAGAACATCCGGCCGATGGTGATGGCCGGGTTGGCGAAGCTCGTCGAGGACGTGAAGAAGTACGCCGCGCCGATGTAGGCGCCGACCGCGGCCTGGGCGGTGCGGCTGCGGCCCGACCGGGCCAGGGCGAAGATCACCAGGAGCAGGCCGAGGGTGGCAACGACCTCGGACAGCAAATGCGCGCCGGAGGCCCGGTCTTTCCCGGAGATGCTGACTGCCGGACCGGAGAACATCAGGTTCGCGACCACCGCGCCGCCGATGCACCCCGCGATCTGCGCCAGGAGGTAGGCGGTAGCGTCCCGCCGGAAAAGCCGCCGAACGCCGCATCGACGAAGGAGACCACCGGGTTGAAGTGACCCCCGGATACCGGGCCGAACATGAGGATGATGGCGAACAGCGCCGAGTTCCTAAGCTCATGCAGTCACGGGGCGCCGGGCAGCCGGACGACGACGTGCTGGGCGACGCTGCGGCGTTCGCCGGCGTGTCAAAGTACCCGGCCAGGATCAAGTGGGCGCTGCTCGGCTGGATGGCGTGGAAGGACGCGACCGCCCGGGCGCTGGCAGAGCGGGGCGCCGGCGAAAAGCACGGCGCGGCGGCAGAGGACAGGGCAGCGGAAGAACACGGCGTACTAGAGGAGCAGCGATGACCGAGAACACTGCCGGCGCGACCGGCCAGCTCACCACGCCGGCGGCCGGACTGAGCACGCCGGAGACTGAGGACCTGCTGGAGGCGATGCGCGATGTGGTCGACCCAGAACTCGGCGTCAACGTCGTCGATCTCGGCCTCGTGTACGGCGTGAGTGTCGCCGAAGACCGGGTAGCCACCATCGACATGACCCTGACCAGCGCGGCCTGCCCGCTGACCGACGTGATCGAGGACCAGACCAGGGCCGCGCTCGAAGGCCTGGTCAACGACTTCCGGATTAACTGGGTCTGGCTGCCGCCGTGGGGCCCGGACAAGATCACCGAGGATGGCCGCGAGCAGCTGCGCGCGCTCGGCTTCAACGTCTGAGCCATGCTACCTCCGTGTTACACTTATACGTGTAACACGGAGGTAGCATGACCAATTTGACGCTGTCCGTAGATGAGAAGCTCCTGCAGCGGGCTCGTATGCGCGCCACCCAGCAGGGAACGTCGGTTAACGCGCTGGTGCGGGACTATATCGCCCGGTTCGCTGGCCACTCAGGAGCTGCTGATGGCGTCGCCGAATTCCTGGACATTGTCTCCGGCGCGCAGTTGAGCAGCGGGTCCCGCGGCCGGACCTGGACTCGCGACGAGCTTCATGAGCGGTAAGACGTTCCTCGACACCAACGTCGTGGTCTACGCCGCCGATTTGAGCAGTGCGGAACGCGCCAGGCATGACACGGCAGTTCGGCTGCTGACCGCAGAGCCCGACCGCCTGGTCATCAGCACGCAGGTCCTGCAGGAGTTCTACGCCGTGGTAACTCGCAAGCTCGCGCCGCCGCTGGACCAGGCGCGGGCAGCGGCCGCAGTGCGCAGCCTGTGCGAACTTGAGGTAGTCGGCACCGACGCGGCCCTAGTAGTGGCTGCGATAGAAGTGAGCCGCACGGCCCAGCTCTCGCTGTGGGACGCCATGATCATAGAAGCCGCGCGCCAGGCCGGCTGTGATCGGGTGCTGACCGAGGATCTTTCCGACGGCCAGGTCGTCAGCGGTGTGCGGATTGAGAATCCGTTTATGGCGTAGCGGTGGACCGGGGAGCCTGTGCGGGTACAGGCGCGCTGCCCTGGCTCTGCGCCGGTACACCCTCCTGCATGTGCGACTGGACCTGACCAACCATCGTCGTAAATGCCTACGAACTAATGCACGGTAGCTTAAATGGCATGGGAACTGTCATCGATTCTGTCGGGCGGGTCGTCATTCCCACGGCGCTCCGGAACGCTCGTGGGCTGACGGCGGGTCAGCCGCTGGAGATAGCCGAGTGCGACGGACGGCTGGAGATCGTGCCGGCTGCTACGCCGATGCGACTGGTGGATGAGGGCGATGGCGTTGTCGCCGTCGCGGCGGCCGGCATGCCCGCGCTGACCGCAGACCTGGTGCGGGACACGCTGGAGCGCGCCCGCCGGTGAAGGCTGTCGATGCCAGCGTGGTCATCGCGGCTTTCGCTGCCTGGCATGAGCATCACGCCATCGCCCGCAAGGCCATGGCCAGCCGCCCGCGCCTGGTCGCGCATACGGCCGTCGAGTTCTACTCCGTGCTACCCGGCTGCCGCTGCCGCACCGTGCCCAGCCGCGATCGTGCGCGCTTTCCTTGCCGAGCGGTTCACCGAGCCGTTCCTCACTCTGTCCGAGAACGGCACCAGGAGCTTCTCACCACGGCGGCTGCCGGGCAGATCTTCGGCGGTGCTGTCTACGATGCCCTGATCGCTCGCACCGCCGCCGAGCATCAGGCCACGCTGCTCAGTCTCGACCACCGGGCTACCGCAACGTACGAGGCCGTCGGAGCTCAGGCTGAGCAATTCGTGCCCTGACTACCGCCTGTCCCCGCCCAGAACCGACCGGGTTGCTGCGGCTGGCGGGGTGCTTACAAACTAGGCTCAGCGCGTCATCCCGGCGGCCGTCCGCGGCGGCAACATAGGCCAGGCCCACGAGGTGCGCGGCGACACCCCGAATACGCTCGAGTCATGGACATCGTTCTCCAGCGCGCAGCTCAGCAGCGGGCCCCGCGGCCGGACTTGGACTCGCGACGAGCTTCTTAGCGGCTCGCCGTTGCTTCGGGATATCGGGGCCCTGATGGAGGCGCTGGTGGCCGAGCGCCGCCCCGACCGGCCGGTACCGCCGATGGCCGGTACCGCCGCGATCGGGGCGGTTGTGCATCTGCTGGTCACCGCCATCGAGGAGGGCCGGGACCTGTCCTCGATGAGCGGCATCCTGGCCGACACCGCCTACCGTCTGCTGCTGGCCGCGGTCATCCCTTCGTACCCGGCCGGGCCGCCGATCTCGGGCAGCGAAAGGAAGGCGTCCAGGGTGGTCCGCCATTCCGGGACCGCCCTTTCGACCAGCGGGACGATGAAGGCGTCGACGATCTCGTCGACCGGCTCGCCGGCCTCCATCGCCCGGCGGAGGTCGGCGCGGGCCTGCTCCTCGACGGCGGAACGGGGCCGGTCACCGTGGCCGGGGGCGTCGACGGCGGCCACCGCGAAGCCGTACTCCGCCGCGTAATGCCGGGCCCGGGCCACCAGCCGGGGGAGCCGCTTGTGCAGGCCGCCGTTGTGGCCGCTCAGGATCAGCGGGGCCGGTGCGGATCCCGGCGTCCACAGGACGCCGGGGATCTCGCCGAGAGTGAATTCGCGTTCGAGGACGCCGTCGTCGAGGCGCTGTTCAGAAGTGAATCGCATGGTCGTGCCTTTCGGGAGTGCTCTTGAACGGCGCTCCCGGACGACCTATCGTCCGACCGTGACCCCGGAGGGGAGCACCCATGTCGATACTGCGCTCACGGGTACCACCTCCTCGCTCTCTCGCACGGCCGCCGGAAAACTAGCAGTGGTCGCCGTGGTCCGCCAACAGGTTGTTGCGGAGGCTCCGTCGCCGGACGCCGCGGAGCCACTCGCCTAACGGCCAAGGCCGTGTAGTTAAGGGCTTCTGGCCTGCGTGGTCACGGTGTGGTGTAGGCCGGGACGTAGGAATCGGAGCCCTGTTAGGGACGGCTTGGCCCGGGCCTGTACAGCTGCGACGATGCCGCCGCCATGAGCCTCCGTGGTGGGCCAGGCGCGCCCCTGGCTCCCGTTTACCACGGACCTGTAATGAATCGATTACTGTCCAGTATCTCCTAGACGTGATTGCAGCGTGGCGAGATCGGAACACTACGCAAAGCACTTGGGTCTCATCGCAGCTTCCCGAGTGGAGGGCCTCCACGGTCCTGGAGGGCTTGCTTCGCCACCACTTCATGACCTCGATGCTGACACCGAGACCAGGGTGCAGGAACCCGGATCTGGTCAGCCCTTAGCGCTTATACCCGGTCGAATCTTCCCGGGACCCCATGATCATCGAAGCCGCGCGCCAGGCCGGCTGCGATCGGGTGCTGACCGAGGATCTTTCCGACGGCCAGGTCTTCAGCGGTGTGCGGAGCCAGAATCCATTTCTGGCGTAGCGGGCATCACCGGGACGGCCTGGACTGCCCGGAATGCCGGTTTACCGGGGGCTGATGCTGGCGACGAGATCGGGAAGCTGGCCGAGCGCGATGGCCATGCCCAGGGTGTCCTGGTACTCGCGCCAGTGCACGATCTTGCCGTCGCGGGCAGTAAGGATGACGAGGAACGGCGCGGAGGACTTCTGCCCGGTGGTGGTGACAGTCCCGGCGAGAACGTACTCGGCGACGATCACCTCGGGATCGGCGGTGTCATGGATGAGCACCTCGCGGAATTCCTCGAACCTGGCGGGCAGGGCTGCCCGGCGGGGCCGGGCATAAGCAAGGTTCTGCTCGCGGCCTACGATCTTGCGCGGGTGACCGGGAGGGGCGAAGGGCGCCTCGAGGATGACGTCATCCGCTATCAGGTCGCCCAGCGCATCGGGTTCATTGCTCAAAACCCGCTGCTGAAAGCGCTCGAACAGCGCGCGCGGCCCGGGCGGATCCGTCATGTCAGCAGCCTGTTCATGTCGAGCCTCTCCTGGGCCAGTAATATGAGTAACAACTCACCTTGACGATAGTGAGTCGCGACTCATGTTGTCAACGCAGGCGCAGGAAGGCGGCCGTGGGTGGGAGCTGATAACGGCCATTTCAGCGCGGCGGACGAGGCCGGCGCGGTCAGGCCGATGCGCGCCGATGCCCGGCGAAACAGGGCTGCCATCCTGGCCGCGGCCGAGGCCGTGTTCGCAGAGGCTGGGCCAGCTGCCTCAACTGAGCAGGTAGCCGCCAGGGCAGGGGTCGCGATCGGGACGGTGTTCCGGCACTTCCCCACCAAGGACGCCTTGCTGCGGGCCATGATGAAAGACCTCCTGGCCAGCCTGACGGGCGAGGCAGCCGCGCTGATCAGCGACGGGGATCCGGCAACCGCGCTGTTCGCCTTCTTCGCGCACGTCGTCGGGCAGGCCGCCGCGAAGAACACCGTGTCGGACCTGCTTGCCCACGAAGGCATCGCCCTGCAGGCCGCGGGGCCGGTCGGATCACTGCGAGACGAGCTGCGGACCCTGCTTGGCAACGCTCAGCAGGCTGGCACGGCGCGCGAGGACGTCGGGGTAGCAGAGGTGCTGGCCCTGCTGGCGGCAGCCAGTGATGCTGCGCTGCATGCAGGATGGGAGGAGGACCTGCAGGAACGGGTCCTGGCTGTCATCTTCGACGGGCTGCGCCCGGCAGGCCAGTAACCACGGCCGCTGAGGCGTGTAGCCATTGCCTTGCCGCCCCCGCTCGTCGAAGTCGAGGATCTCTTCGACGGCCATGATCGTGACGGCCTGGGCGAACGCGGTCCGGGACAGGGCGGTGACCAGGAGGCGGTGGGCCGCTTTGCGCCCGGTGGTGCCAAGGTCGGAAATGGCGATGCCGTGCCGGGGACCTGCCAAGTAGGACCACTGCGCGCGGGCAGGCCGGCGAACGAGTAGGGGTTTTACAAGTGCTCTCGCGCCTCCTCGACCTGGCCGGTGATCCGTGAGCGCCGCTGTCCCTGGCGATCGCAGCTGCCTCCGACAGCAGGGCCAGCGCGTCATCCCGGCGGCCTTCCGCCGCGGCGATATAGGCCAGGCCCACGAGGTTCGCGGCGACGCCCGGCATGAGCCCGAGTTCCCGGCGCAGTTGCACCGATTCCTCCAGCCGCGCACGCGCGGTATCCAGCCGGCCGGCCCGGTGCTCGGCGATGCCCAGGTGCCGCAGCGCATCGGCCATCGTCCGCTTGTCGCCGGCCGGCCGGCTAGCTCGCAGGACCGCTTCAGCACGGGAACCGCGGTCTCGTTGTCCCCCCGGACGACCTGGTGGAAGCAGCCGGCCCAGAACAGCGCCTCGCCCTCGCCGCGCTCGTTGCCGAGCCCGCGGTACAGCAGCGTCGCGCGCTCGGATAAACACCAGTTCGCGCGGGTCCGCGGCGAGCTGGTCCGGGGCCTGGTCGGGCTGCGCGAGGAATCGCATGTGCATCACCTGGCCGCGAGCAACGGCAAGATCGGCCTCAACCCGGTCCAGTTCCCGGTCGGCGGTCGCCAGCACGCTGGCATCGCCGCCGTAGACGACGCGGTCACAAAGCAATCTGGCCTGGCTGATTCGATCTTCCGCGCTCATCGCCGCCTCCGCCCGCCCGACCTCGCCGCGCCCGCATCCTATGCCGCGCGGGCGGTCCCGCTGCCTGAGGGGCCGCTACGGCACAATGCATGGATGCCCCGCCCCCCGCGCGGACCGTTCCGCGATATGCCGCGCGAGGTCGCCGTCCTGGCCGCGGTTTCCTTCACGGTGGCGCTCGGGTTCGGGATCGTCGCCCCGGACATCGCAGCGTTCGCCCGGCACTTCGGGGTCAGCACCGCGGCGGCGGCCAGCGTGGTCAGCGCGTTCGCCCTGCTGCGGGTGGCGGGGGCACTGCCGGCCGGGCGCCTGGTGGACCGGCTCGGGGAGCACACCGTGATGGCGGCCGGCATCGCCATCGTCGCGGTAAGCAGCATTCTGGCCGGATTTTCCGGATCGTTTGCCCAGCTCATCGTGCTGCGCGGGATCGGCGGCCTTGGTTCGGCAATGTTCAGTGTCAGCGCCCAGACCCTGCTGCTCGGCAGCGTCCCCGGTCATCTGCGGGGGAGGGCCAGCGGCCTGTTCTCCGGCGGGTTCCTGATCGGCGGGATCAGCGGGCCTGCGCTGGGCGGGATCATCGCCGCATGGTCGCTGCGGGCGCCGTTCTTCATCTACGGCGGCCTGCTCGTCATCCCCTCGGTTATCGCCGCCGTCATGCTGCGCGACGCGCGCGGGCGGCCGGCCGCGCGCGTCGCACGGGCCGCACGGCCGTTCGGGGAGATTGCCCGCACGCTGCGCAGCCGGGCGTACCGCGCGGCGGCGGCGGCGAACCTGGCGGACGGCTTCGCGGCCGTCGGGGTGCGCAGCGCCATCGTGCCGCTGTACGTGCACGACGTGCTGCACCGGTCGGCAGTCTGGACGGGCCTTGGGTTTCTCCTGGTCGCCGCGCTGAACGCCGCGGCGCTGCTGCCAGCAGGCCGGGCGGCTGACCGGATCGGCAGGAAGCCGGTCATCGTGGCGGGCTGCCTGGCCTCGGCCGCCGGCATGGCCATGCTGGCGCTCCTGCCGGGCGTGGGCGGCTACCTGACCGGGCTGACCGTACTCGGGCTCGGATCAGGACTGCTGGACGTGGCGCCCGCCGCGATGATCGGGGACATCCTGGGCGGCCAGGGCGGGACGGTGGTCGCTACCTTTCAGATGGCCGGTGATGCCGGCACCGTCGCGGGCCCGGTGGCCGCCGGCTACCTCGTGGACACCGTCTCGTATGGCGCGGCCTTTGGCCTGGCTGCCGGCATTCTCAGCCTGGCGGCCGCGGCGGGGCTCTTCGCCCCGGAAACCCGGTCGCAGCAGCAGGCCATCCCGCCGGCAGCAGGAGCTTAGTTCCCGGCGTGGTAACGGAGCGTGTCGCGCTGGCAGCGCTCCGAAATTGCGCGCCGTGACCGGCTGCCGGGTGAACTCGCGCGCAGCAGCCCGGCTGAGCTAGGCTTAGTCGGTCATGATGCGCCTGCTGCTCCTTCGCAGCCGCGGCGAGGCTCGGTAACCATCTCCGGTCGGCCCCTCGTCGCGGGCCGTAGTGCTGCGCCGACCGCCCGATCCCCGGTCACTTTCCCAGGAGCAGCATCATGAACAGTCCCAGCACCCAGCCGTCCGCCAGCAGCCAGCCGTCCCCGGCCAGGCACGCCTCCCCGGCCAGCCAGCCGCTGGTCAGCCGACAGCGCCCCTCGGGCATGCCGTGCCACCGGTACCGGCCTTTTCCTGCCGTTGCCCTGCCGGACCGGCAGTGGCCCTCGCGCACCATTACCGTCGCACCTCGCTGGCTGTCCACCGACTTGCGCGACGGAAACCAGGCGCTGATCGACCCGATGAACGCCACCCGCAAGCAGGCGATGTTCGACCTGCTCGTGAGCATGGGCTACAAGGAGATCGAGGTCGGCTTCCCGGCGGCCGGCCAGACGGAGTTTGATTTTGTCCGCAGCCTGATCGAGGGCGGCTGCGTACCGGACGACGTCTGCATCTCCGTGCTCACCCAGGCCAGGGAGGAGCTGATCGAGCGGACCGTGGCGTCGCTCGCCGGCGCCCGCCGGGCCACGGTGCACCTGTATAACGCGGCCGCGCCGATGTTCCGCAACGTCGTGTTCGGCTGGACCGGGGACGGCCGCGCCGAGTGCCGGGCCGTTGCGGTCGAGGGTACCCGGGCGGTGCTGAAGTTCGCCGAGACTTACCTGGCGGGCACCGACTTCGGCTACGAGTACTCGCCGGAGATCTTCATGGACACCGAGCTGGACTTCTCGCTGGAGATCTGCGAGGCGGTGATGGACGTCTGGCAGCCGGAACCGGGCCGCGGGATCGTGCTCAACCTGCCGTGCACCGTCGAGCGCTCCACTCCCAACGTGTACGCCGACCAGATCGAGTGGATGAGCCGGAACCTGACCCGGCGCGAGCACGTTGCCCTGTCGGTACACACGCACAATGACCGGGGCACCGCCACCGCGGACGCCGAGCTGGCCGTGCTGGCCGGGGCTGACCGGGTCGAGGGCTGCCTGTTCGGCAACGGCGAGCGGTCCGGCAACGTGGACCTGGTCACGCTGGGGCTGAACCTCTACAGCCAGGGCATCGACCCCATGATCGACTTCAGCGACATTGACCAGATCCGGCGCACCGCGGAGTACTGCAACCGGATCGGCGTGCACGAGCGCCATCCCTACGCCGGCGACCTGGTCTACACCTCGTTTTCCGGCTCGCACCAGGACGCCATCAAGAAGGGGTTCGACGAGCTGGCCCGGCTCGCCGCCGAGTCCGGGCAGCCCGCCAGCGAGCTGCCGTGGGCCATGCCGTACCTGCCGATCGACCCGAGGGACGTCGGCCGCTCCTATGAGGCGGTCATCCGGGTCAACTCGCAGTCGGGCAAGGGCGGCGTCGCCTACATCATGAAGCAGGACCATCATCTGGATCTGCCGCGGCGGCTGCAGATCGAGTTCAGCCAGGTGATCCAGCGGCATACCGACGACGCGGGCGGTGAGGTCGACGCAGCCCGGATGTGGGGCATTTTCGCGGCCGAGTACCTGAGCCCGGGGCCGTTCGAGCTGGTCAGCTTCAGCTCCGCCAGTGATGACGGCACCGAGCGGATCGTCGCGGCCGTGCGGGCGTTCGGCGCCGAGCACACCCTATGCGGCATGGGAAACGGGCCGATCGCGGCTTTCTGCCAGGCCCTGTCGGCGATCGACCTCGGGCTCGGCGGCGTCGGCGTCCGGGTCCTTGACTACGCCGAGCATGCCCTGACCGCCGGGCGGGACGCCGAGGCCGCCGCCTACCTCGAGATCGAGGTAGGCGACCGGGTGCTGTGGGGCGTCGGCATCAGCGAGTCGATCGTCCGGGCATCCATGCGCGGCGTCATCAGCGCGCTGAACCGGGCCGCGGGCGCTGCCGGGTAGCGCCGTCGCGAACCCCTGAGCCGCCCCAGCCCGAGCCGCCGCTACTTGATCCGCCGCTACCGAAAGAGGGTCACTGATGACCGCCCCCGCCACTGCCGCCGCGAGCCCGACGGGGGAGGCCGGCTTCACCCACCGGCAGATTCTCGTGATCATGTCCGGGCTGATGCTCGGCATGTTCCTGGCCGCGCTGGACCAGACCATCGTGTCCACGGCGCTGCCGACCATCGTCGGTGACTTCCGCCGCAGCGACCTGCTTTCCTGGGTCATCACGGCGTATCTGCTGGCCAGCACGGCCTCGACGCCGCTGTGGGGAAAGGCGGGCGACCTCTACGGCCGCAAGCGGGTCTTCCAGCTCGCCATCGCCGTGTTCCTGATCGCGAGCGCCCTGTGCGGCGCCTCGCAGAACATGTACGAGCTGATCGGCTTCCGCGGCTTGCAGGGCGTCGGCGGCGGCGGCCTGCTGTCGCTCGCGTTCGGGATCATCGGTGACGTAATCCCGCCGCGTGAGCGCGGTCGCTACCAGGGTTACTTCGGCGGCGTCTTCGGCGTGGCCAGCGTCGTCGGCCCGCTGGCGGGCGGCTTCGCGGTTGATCATCTCAGCTGGCGCTACATTTTCTACGTCAACCTGCCGATCGGCATCATCGCGCTCGCCGTGACCAACCGGGTACTGCGACTGCCGATGCGCAGGCGCCAGGTCAAGATTGACTGGTGGGGCGCGTTGCTGCTCGTCGCCGGGGTGTCCGCCATCCTGCTGGCCACCCAGGCCGGCGGTACCAACTACCCGTGGGGATCCTGGCAGGTCATCAGCCTGTTCGCCGGCGGGGCGGTGATACTGGGCGGCTTCGTGCTGCGGGAGCGGCTGGCGCCTGAGCCCATCTTGCCGCTGGAGCTGTTCCGGATGCGGATCTTCACGGTCTCTAACATCGTGTCGTTCGTCAGCGGCGTGGCGATGTTCGGCGCGCTCGCGTTCCTGCCGCAGTACCTGCAGCTGGTGCACGGCGTCTCGGCAACCGAGTCGGGCTTGCTGCTGCTGCCGCTGCTGGTAGGCCTGCTGGTGATGAGCATCGGCTCCGGCCGGTACATCTCCCGCACCGGCAGGTACCGCTGGTTCCCGCTGGCCGGGACGATCCTGGTGACCGTCGGGCTGTTCTTGCTCAGTCATCTCGGCGCCCACACCTCGCTCGTGGCGATAAGCGTGTACGTGCTGGTGTTCGGCGCCGGGCTCGGCCTCTTCATCCAGGTTCTCACCCTGATCGTACAGAACGCGGCACCGATGAGCCAGATGGGGGTGGCGACATCGTCGGTCACCTTCTTCCGCTCGATGGGCGGCGCGATCGGCGCGTCGGCGCTCGGCGCGGTGCTCGCGGCGGGCATTAAGTCGGAGTTCCCGAAATTCCTGCCGCCCGCCACGCTGGCAGGCGGTGGCGACAAGGTCGCCCAGCTGGTCCAGAGCCCGAGCGTCCTGGACGCGCTCAAGCGCAGCAATCCGGCGCTGCATGAGGGCATCATCCAGGCCTACTCGCACGCGATCGACAGGCTGTTCGTCGTCGCTATCCCGGTCTCGGTCCTCAGCGTCGTCGCCGCGCTCTTCATCAGGCAGGTCCAGCTGCGCGCCAGCAACGGCGGCCCCGCCGGCCCCGGCGGCCCGACCGAGACCGCTGGCGCGGGTACCCCGGCTGCCGGCACCGAGTCACTGCCGCTAGCTCCCAAGCCGACGCCCTAGCAGCCATGCGTTTCCGTTACCGGGCGGTTTCGCGCCGTTTCTCACCCGGTGTTCTCCCCGGCCGGGGGGAAGCGGCTGAGCAAGCTGCCGCCTAGCGTGACAGGCAGTAACGGCATCGGGCACCGCAGCCAGCCGGCTGACGGCGTGCTTGCCGGATTGCAGTGCCGAACTGCTCACGCTGAGCGTCAGAAGGGGCCGAGATGCCGCACAAGCAGATCCGCCTGCAGCGCAGCGAGTCAGCGCCGGAGGCGCGGCGGCCGGTCATGCTCGCGATCGCCGGCGACAGCGCGGCGGGCAAGACCACGCTCACCCGCGGCATCGTCGCCGCCCTCGGACCGGACCGGGCGACGGCGATCTGCGTGGATGACTACCACCGGTTCGACCGCGCGGAACGCAAGAACGTGCCGTTCACGGTACTGACCCCGGAGTGCAACTACATCGAGGTGATGGAACAGCATCTGCAGCTCCTCGCTCTAGGTCGGCCGATTCTCAAGCCCGTGTACGACCACTCCAGCGGCCTGCTGACCCGGCCCGTGCTGGTCGAGCCCCGCGAGTTCGTCATCGTGGAGGGGCTGCTGCCGCTGCATACCAAGCTGTCCCGGGCCTGCTTCGACATCACCGTCTACCTGGACCCGCCGGAGGAGATCCGGCGCGGCTGGAAGCTGAAGCGCGATACCGCCGACCGCGGTTACTCCCGCGAGCAGGTGCTCGCGGAGCTGGAACGCCGCGAACCGGACTCGGCCGCTTTCATCCGCACTCAGCGGCAGTGGGCGGACATCTGCGTCCGGTTCGCGCCGGCCGCAGGCAATGCCCCCGCGGGCACCCCGCTGTCGGCCGAGCTGCTGCTGCGGCCGACCGTAGCGCACCCGGACCTGACCGACGTTCTGACCGACGACGACCACCGGACCGTGCACCTCAAGCTCATCCGTGACAGCGACGGGCGGCCGGTTGACGCGCTGCACATCCACGGTTATGCCCCCCGGCAGGATGCCCAGGTGGTCGAAAAGGCCATCTGGGAGCAGCTGTCCGGTGAGCACGACAGCCGGATGCCCGAGCTCCTCGGCGGATTCGCCGACGGCAGCCGCAGCGAGGCGCTGGCGATCGCCCAGCTGCTCCTGGTCTGGCACCTGTTCGAGGCCCTGAAATGACGGGACTCCGTCCGGCGCTGCGGTGGGTGCCGCGGTGGGTACCGTGCTGACATGGCAGATCCTGGCAGGACGCCGTTGCGCCTGATGATCATTGACGATCATCAGATGGTGCTCGACGGGCTGCGGGCGATGCTCCGGCCCTACCGGGCCCAGGTCGAGATCGTCGGTGAGTCGAGTGACTCGCGGGAGGCGACTCAGCTGGTCGCCGGGCTGAAACCGGACGTGGTGCTGCTCGACGTGCGGCTGCGCGGCACCAGCGGCCTGGACGTGTGCACCGAGATCCTGCGGCTGGTGCCCGGCTGCAAGGTCGTCTTCCTGACGGTGTACGACGACGAGCAGTACCTGTACCAGGCGCTGCGGGTCGGCGCGGCCGGCTTCCTGCTGAAGCGGATCCACGGCGCCGAGCTTGCCGACCACCTGGCCAGGATCAGCGACGGCGAGGTCCTGATCGACCCGGCACTGGCCGGGCGGGTGGCCCTGTCGGCGGCCCGGCTACGCGCCGGGGAGTTCTGGCCGGGCGCGCGGCTGGGCCTCACCCAGCGGGAAAGCGAAGTGCTCTCGCTGCTGGTCGCCGGCCTGACCAACCGGGCGATCGCGGCGAAACTCCTGGTCAGCGAGGAGACGGTGAAGACGCACGTGCGCGGCGTCTACCGCAAGCTCAGCGTCTCCGACCGGGCCGGCGCGGTTACCGCGGCCCTGCGCGAAGGGCTGTTCCACTGACCGGGCGCCGGCCGGGCGCGGCGCCCGCAGCGCCCGCGACGCCCGCGACGCAGCGCGACGCGCGGCTGCTGAGCCGCGTCATCGAGACGATTTCGGCGGGCCTGGACCTGGACCGGATGCTGCAGGGCGTCACCGCGCTGGTGACCGAGACCACCGGCACCGATGTTTGTTTCGTGTATCTGGTCGATGAGCGGGGGACGCGGCTGAAGCTGCGCGGTGCGACCCCGCCGTTCGACGAGTACCTCGGGACGATCGAGCTGGCGCTCGGTGACGGCGTGTCCGGCTGGGTGGCCAGTCACGGCAGGCCGGCCGTGATCGTCGATGACAAGACAGCCGATCACCGCTACCGCTACATCCCGGCGCTGCGCGGCGAGGATTTCACCTCTATGGTGTCGGTGCCGGTGGTCACCCCGCTCGGTCACCTGATCGGCGTGCTGAACGTGCATACCCGGCTGCGGCGTGCCTTCACCGCAGCCGACGTGGAGCTGCTCGGCTCGGTGGCCGGGCTTGTCGCCGGCGCGATCGAGAACGCCCGGCTGCATGGCCGGCTGGCCGAGCGCGAGGAGGCGCTGGAGAAGTTCGCCGCGCAGACCATGCGGTGGCAGGAGCACGAGAACCGGCGCCTGGCGGGGGAGATCCACGACGGCATCAGCCAGCGGATCGTCAGCCTGTTCTTCCACCTCTCCGCCGCGGCGGACGCCATCCCGGCCGAGCCGCAGGTCGCCGCGGAGCAGGTAGCCCGGGCGCAGGAACTCGCCGCCGCGGCGCTGGACGAAACCCGGACGGCCATCGCGGGACTGCGGCCGCCGGTGCTGGACGACCTGGGCCTGGCCGCCAGCCTGGAAAGTCTCGGCCACTCGTTCCCGCAGCTGGACGTCCAGGTCGAGGCGGCCGTCCGCCGGGTCGCGGAGCACCTGGAGACCGCGGTGTACCGGACCGCGCAGGAGGCACTGCAGAACGTGGCCAAGCACGCGGCGGCCAGGTCGGTGCTGGTGCGGCTGACCGTGCACGACGACCGGGTCCAGCTGGAGGTGCGCGACGACGGGCAGGGCCTGGCCGCCGCCGCTGCCGGAGCCGCTGTCGCTAGCGCTAGCGCTGCCGCCCGGCCGCAGTTCGCTGCCAGCCCGACCGGTTTCGGGGTACCCGGCATGCGCGAGCGCGCCGAGCTGCTCGGCGGCAGCCTGGAGATAGCCAGCCCGCCCGGCCGCGGCACCACCGTCCGGCTGACGCTGCCGCTCACCGCCGCCAGCCGGGCTGGCTGATACCGGGGCAGCGCTCCGGTTAGCCTGACCGTGCTAGATATCGGCGTGCAAGGGGATAGCCAGCACCGAAATAGCCGGGGCGCTCTCGTCGCCGAACCACAGCAGCAGCTGATCACCCGCGACCCTGCAATCCGGTATCGGCAGATCGGCACCCCGCCGAAATTCTCCCGGCCAGGGTCCTTTAAGTTCCTCGATGACGCGGTCCTGAACGGCTGAGAGGACGGCACGTACAGCAACCTCGATCTTCTCGCTGACACGGCGACCGTCACGATCAGCAAGGATGTCCAAAGCTGGCGTGCCGCCCAAATCGCGGCCATCATGATAAACGTCCACGCTGATGCCGTTAGATTGCACGGTGAACCCCGCTGGCACGATCTTGTTCAGCCGGCCAGCCAGCGCAGCCGCCAGCTCACGCAATGTCACCCCGGCGGGGCCGCGCCGCCGGCGAAGACCCGGCTGCTGCGGACGTCGGCGGCGCTGATCTGGATCAGGTCGTCCCGGCCAACCTGGCCGCCGGCGGCTACCAGGCGGCCGGCTTGCCGCAGCCGAAGCCGCTCGATCGCGTTGCGGACGCTGCGCGCGTTCGCGAACCGGGGCTGGCTCATCCGCAGCCCCATGTACTCCCTGAATGCCGCCTCGGCGGCCGGCGCGAACCGGTACTCCTGCCCGGCGAGCATCAGATCGGCAATCCGCATCAGCTCGTCCAGGCTGAAGTCCGGGAAGTCGATGTGATGAGCGATCCGGGAGGACATGCCCGGATTGGAGCGGAAGAATACGTCCATCCGGTCGGTGTACCCGGCCAGGATGACCACCAGGTCGTCCCGGTTGGCCTCCATGAACTGCAGCAGGATCTCGATCGTCTCCTGGCCGTAGTCGCGCTCGTTGTCGGGCCGGTACAGGTAATAGGCCTCGTCGATGAGCAGCACCCCGCCCATCGCCCGCTTGAGGACGTCCCTGGTCTTGGGCGCGGTATGGCCGACGTACTGGCCGACGAGATCGTCGCGGGTCACGCTGACCAGGTGGCCCTTGCGCAGGTAACCGAGCTCGGCCAGCAGCGCGCCCATGTGCAGCGCCAGCGTCGTCTTGCCGGTCCCCGGGTTACCGGTGAAGCACATGTGCAGGTTCGGCCGCCCCCCGGTCAGGCCGTACCTGCCGCGGAGCCGGTCGACCAGCAGCAGCGCCGCGATCTCTTTTACCCGGGCCTTCACCGGGGCGAGGCCGACGAAATCGCGGTCCAGGTCGGCCAGGATCGCGGCGATACGCAGTGCCTGCTGCTCGCCGGCCAGGTCGACGATGGCATCAGCGGCCAGCAGCGCCGGCCCGGCGCCCGGATGACCGTCGGCCGCCTGCTCAGCCCGGCCGGGACCGGCCGCGCCGACGCCAACGCCCGCGCCCGCTCCGGGCGCCGCCGAACTGCCGGGGCGCGGCATCGCGAAACCGGACGCCGGCGGCTGCGCGGGCGCGCTCACCGGCCGCCGGCACGGCCGTTACCGCCGTGACCGCCACCGCCGTTCCCGGCGGCACCGTTCCCGCCGGCACCGGCGCCGTCAGCCGCCAGGTACCGCTCGCCGGACGGCCGGTCGGCGGCGTACGCGTGCAGTGAGTACCGCACCTGTCGGCCGCGTACCTCCTGGCGGTCCAGCCGGAAACCGGGCTCACTGGCCGGCCGGTTGACGATGAAGCTCAGCGCGGTGGTCTGCCGGCCGAGGCTCGCGTCGTAGGCGGTGACCCGGATGTAGTGCGCCGGGTAGCTGGCGCGGCACGCGTCGATCTCCAGCAGCGCGGCGCCCGCGTCGGTGATCTCGAACATCGGCAGTCCCCACATCTCCCACAGCACGTTGCGGGGATGCGGGTCGTCGGTGAACTCGACGGCGACGGCCCAGGTCTTGTCGATGGCGTACTGGACCTGGGCGCGGATCTCGTCGGTAGTCAGGTCGGGCAGGTACGAAAACGTGCCCTGGGTGATGCGCATGGGATCTCCTGGTCAGGTACGCGGGTGCCGGGGTCAGGCGGTCGGCGTGACGGTGACGTCGGGGGTGTCGGTCGACTCGTAGTTGAAGCTGATGTCGCCCCAGGTGTCGATCGCGACCGCCAGCGGGCGGCAGTGCTTCGCGGCGCCGGCCAGGATGTCCGCGCTCTCGCGCACGTAGTCGCGGCCCTCGTTCCGCGCCTTGATCATCGCCTCGACGGCTACCCGGTTGGCGGTGGCGCCCGCGGCGATGCCCATCGGGTGGCCGATGGTGCCGCCGCCGAACTGCAGGATGACGTCCTCGCCCAGGTAGCCGAGCAGCTGCCCCATCTGGCCGGCGTGGATGCCGCCGGAGGCCACCGGCATGGTGCCCGGCATCGATCCCCAGTCCTGGTCGAAGTAGATGCCGTGGCTCAGGTCCTGCGGCACCTGCGCGCCGCGCAGCGTGTCGTAGTAGCCGGCCACCATCGACGGGTCGCCCTCGAGCTTGCCGACGACGGTGCCGGCGTGGATGTGGTCGACGCCGATCATGCGGCACCACTTGGCGATCACGCGGAAGCTGACGCCGTGCGATTTCTGCCGGGTGTAGGTGCCGTGGCCGGCCCGGTGCAGGTGCAGCAGCACGCCGTTCGCCCGGGCCCAGTTGGACATCGAGTGCAGCGCGGTGTAACCCACCGTCAGGTCGACCATGATGATGATGCTGCCCAGTTCCTTCGCGAACTCGGCGCGTTCGTACATGTCCTCCATCGAGGCGGCCGTCACGTTCAGGTAGTGCCCCTTGACCTCGCCGGTCTGCTGCGCGGCCCGGTTGACGCCTTCGGTGGCGAACAGGAACCGGTCCCGCCAGCGCATGAACGGCTGGGAGTTGATGTTCTCGTCGTCCTTGGTGAAGTCCAGGCCGCCGCTGAGGGCCTCGTACACGACGCGGCCGTAGTTGCGCGCGGACAGGCCCAGCTTGGGCTTGGTCGTCGCGCCGAGCAGCGGCCGCCCGTACTTGTCCAGGTACTCGCGTTCCATCACGATCCCGTGCGGCGGCCCGCGGAACGTCTTGAGGTAGTGCAGCGGGATCCGCATGTCCTCCAGCCGCAGCGCCCGCAGTGCCTTGAAGCCGAACACGTTGCCGATGATCGAGGAAGTCAGGTTCGGGATCGAGCCCTCCTCGAACAGGTCGATGTCGTAGGCGATGTAGGCGATGTACTCGCCGTCGCGGCCGGGTACCGGGTCCACCCGGTAGCACTTGGCCTGGTAGTGGTCGTACGCGGTGAGCCGGTCGGTCCAGACCACCGTCCATGTCGCGGTGGACGATTCCCCGGCCACGGCCGCGCCCGCCTCGATCGCCGGGACGCCCGGCTGCGGCGAGATCCGGAACGCGGCCAGCACGTCAGTGTCCTTAGGCACGTAATCGGCGTCGTAATAGCCCATCTCGGCGTACGGCATCACGCCCGCGTTCCAGCGGTCCTGCTGTCCGGCTGCCATCTGCTGCACTCCCCATCGACGCGGTGTAACAGCCATTATGCCCAGCCAACTGCTGAGGGTCTAGCTAATGTTTCGCGAGTATTAGTAACCATTCACTTAACAAAGTCGCCCCTTGGTCCCGCTTCCGCCGCAGCTGCCGCTGGCTGCTGAAAACCGCCGGCCGCCAGCGCCTCGGCAACCAGCCAGGCAGCCGGGCCGGGCAGCGGCCCGGGCCGCGCCGCCAGGTACCAGTCCCGGTGCAGCGGCGTGCCCGGCGCCGGCAGCTCGGCCAGCCGCCCGGACGACAGCTCGGGCGCGACGGCGTCCCGCGACACCAGGGTCACGCCGAGCCCGACCCCGGCCGACTCGCGGATCGCGCCGTTCGAGCCGAGCGTCAGGATCAGCGGCGCGATATCCAGGTCGGCGATCAGCGCCTCGGTCGCCGCCCTGGTGCCCGAGCCGGTCTCGCGCAGCAGCCAGGCCTGGCGCCCCAGCCAGGCCACCAGGTCCCGCCCCGCGGCAGCGGCGGCCAGCGCGGGCGCCGCTACCACGACCAGCTGATGCGGCCGGACGGCCAGCACCGCCGCGTCCCGGCCGGGTTCCGGCCTGCCGCCCAGGACCAGGTCAACCTGATGCCGGTCGATCAGCGAGTTGACCCGGTCGCGGTTGCCGGCTTCCAGCAGCACGCCGACGCCGGGGTGCCGCTGGCGGAACCCGCGCAGCAGCTCCGGCATGATCTGCTCGGCCGCGGTGGTGACCGCGGCGACGCGCAGTTCGCCGCGCTCTGGATCGGCGGCGGCGCGCGCCGCCCGCGGCGCCTCGTCCAGCAGCCCGACCGCGCGCCGGACGTAGCCGGCGTAGGCGAGCCCGGCCGGCGTCAGCCGCAGGCCGCGGCCGTCCGGGCACAGCAGCTGCTGGCCGAGTGACCGCTGCAGTCCCGCCAGCGACGCCGAGACCGCGGCCTGGGTGACCACCAGCTGCTCCGCCGCGGCCCGCACCGAGCCGGTGTCGGCGACGGCCAGGAAGGTACGCAGCTGGTTAAGCGTCACCGCAGGAGATTACCGCCACGACCGGAGCTCACGACCGCAGGTAGAACGGCGCCGCGCAGGTGGCGACCCACTCGTCGATGCGGTCCGGGCTGCCCTCGCCCGGAAAGGTGACGTCGATCGGGAAGCCGGTGTCCTGCGGCGCCGCGGCGGCGGCGCGCTCGACCACCGTCAGCACCGCGTCCTGCGCCGCGGCGTCGGCGGGGTCATCCAGCGTCACCGAGATGATCAGCCCGGAGCCGGTGAACTCCACCGACAGCCAGGCGGCAGCCGCGTCCCGGGCCGCGGGTACCCGGCTCAGCCCGGCCCGGATGCCGCCGAGCAGCGCGTCCGGCCGCAGCGGCGGCGGCCCGACGGTGATCCGGTCGCTGGAGTTAGCGGCGGGCACGACGGCCGAGGCCAGGTAGGCGACGCCTTCGGGGTACACCGGGACGCTCGCCCCGGCGCCCGGGTTCAGCGCGATCCCCAGCGCCGGCGGCATCAGCCGGGCCAGGTCAGCCGTGCGCACGACGACGTGCGGCACGGCGGCGTGCGGCCCGGCGGCCGGGGGCGCCGGCCGGGGCTCGCCGCGGGCCTGCTGCAGCCAGTGCGCGGACGTGAAGGCCGGGATGAACTCGCAGCCCAGGTAGGTCACTGTCGGCAGGATGACCGCGGAGCCGTCGGTGACGGGCTGGGTATCGTCCGGCAGCGGTACCCAGAGCCTGCCCAGGCGCAGCTCGTCGAGCAGGTCGCCGACCATGGACTGGTCTGCCACTGCCGCGGCCAGGGCCCGCTCGACAGCCCCGTCCGCGACGGGGCTGATACGGCCGTCCGCCGCGGAGCTGATGCCGTCCGCCGCGGGGCTGATGACGGCGGCCCGGCTGAGCGTCCCGCCGGCGGCGCGCTCAAGGCCGCCGCGTCCGGCCGGCGGCCCGGCGTCCCGGCCGCCCGGCTGCGCAAGCCCGGTGCGCGGCGGCGTCGCCGTGGCAGTGTTGTCCTCGGTGGCGATGGTCATCAGTGTGTCCCTGCCCTCCTGGTGCTGGCCGCCGGCGCCTGCGGGCAGGAGCTGGCGGAGGCCGAAAGCCGGCTGGGTCGGCGGTGGATTCACTTCACGGATAGTAGGCGCTAGGAGGCGTTGCGTAGTGGCAAACGGCGGACGTGACCAGGTGCGCTGGATCGGCGTCCCGCCTGAGCGCATCGGCGACTGGCTGGCGTCGTTCGGCCGCCGTCACGGCGGCGCGGTGCCGGCAGCCGGGCCGGATGCCGTGACGTTCCGGGCCGCCGACGGCGCGGTCGCCCAGTGCTACGTGCCGTTCCCGCCGCTGGCGCCCGGCAGTCCCGCCGGGGCAGGCGCGGCGCCCGGCGATGCCGGCGCCGCGGCGGCAGCCGCGATGGCGGTGCACGCACGCGCCGAGCGCGTCGTCGGCGTGCTCCTCGTCCGGCTCGGCGGCTACGCGGCAGGCGTCTTCACCGGGCCGGCGCCCGAGCTGGCCGCCTCCAAGGTCGGATCGCGCCTGGTGCACGGGCGCAGCGCAGCGGGGGGCACCTCCCAGCACCGGTTCGCGCGGCGCCGGGAGAAGCAGGCCGCCGAGGCCCTCGGAGCGGCAGCAGGTACGGCGGCGGCGGTGTTCGGCCCGTACGGCGGCGCGCTGGACGCCGTGGTGCTCGGCGGGGACCGGCGGGCCGTCGCCGGCCTGCGCGCCGACCCGCGGCTGCGCGAGTATTTCGCCATCGCGGTAGACCGGTTCCTGACCGTCCCCGACCCGCGGCTGGCGGTCCTGCGCGCGACCCCGCCGCTGTTCCGCGAGATCCAGGTAAGACTGACCGCGCCGGGTGACGCGCCGCAGCCCGGCGGCGGCGGCGCAGATGACGGCTGACGAATCGGGGCCGGCCGGCGGCGCCGGCCGGCAGCGGGGCGCCAGCCCGCCGCCCTGGCCGGATATCACGGCCGCTTACGACCGTGTCGCCGCCGATTACGCCGCGGCTTTCGCGGCCGAGCTCGCGGCCAAGCCGCTGGACTGCGAGCTTCTAGACCGTTTCGCCGCCGCCGTAGCCGGCCGCGGCCCGGTCTGGGATGTGGGCTGCGGGCCGGCCGGCCATGTCACCCGGTACCTGAGCGACCGCGGCGCCGACGTGAGCGGCGCCGACCTGTCACCGGGCGTGGTGCAGGTCGCCAGCCAGCGCCAGCCTGACCTGGCATTCCGGGTAGCCGACATGTGCGCGTTGCCGGCCGCGGCCGGGTCACTGGCGGCGGCCGTCGCGTTCTACTCAGTCATCCACCTGCCGCGGGACCGCATCCCGGTAGCGCTGGCCGAGTTCCGCCGGGTGCTCGCGGCCGGCGGCAGCCTGCTTATCCGGCCGAGTATCCGACCCAGCGCCTGTACGTCTGGGCCGAGCCCGGCTGACGCCGGACTCGGGTAAACTCAGGGGCATGCGGCCGCTCCTGCTGTGACGGACGCCCCGGTGCCGGGTGAATCAGCGCCGGGGTGACACGTGCCTGCGTGACTTTCCTTTCCGCGATGGAGCGATGTTCCGATGATCTCGGCCAGTGATCTTGAGCTGCGCGCGGGCGCGCGCCTGCTGCTGGACGGCGCGAGCTTCCAGGTAGCAGCCGGGGACAAGATCGGCCTGGTGGGCCGCAACGGCGCGGGCAAGACCACCTTGGCGCGGGTGCTGGCCGGCGCGGCCCAGCCGGCGGCCGGCCATGTCCGGGTCGACGGCACCGTCGGCTACCTGCCGCAGGACACCCGGGTCGGTAACCTGGACGCGCTGTCGATGGACCGGGTACTGTCCGCCCGCGGGCTTGACTCGCTGATGGCCGGGATACGGGAAGCCGAAACGCAGATGGCCGACGCCGACCCGGCCCGCCGGGACGCTGCCGTCCGCCGTTACGGCCACCTCGAGGAGCGGCTCTCGGTCCTCGGCGGGTACGCGGCCGAGTCCGAGGCAGCCTCGCTGGCGGCCAGCCTCGGGCTGCCGGCCAAGGTCCTGCATCAGCCGCTGCATACCCTGTCCGGCGGCCAGCGGCGCCGGGTCGAGCTGGCCCGGATCCTGTTCGGCGGCTCCGAGACACTGCTGCTGGACGAGCCGACCAACCACCTGGACGCTGACTCGGTCAGCTGGCTGCGCGATCACCTGCGCAGTTACCGCGGCGGCCTGGTGGTCATCAGTCACGACACGGCCCTGCTGGACGCCGTGGTCAACAAGGTCCTGCACCTGGACGCCGACCGCTCGGTCCTGGACGTCTACAGCCTGGGCTGGAAGGCCTACCTGCTGCAGCGCGAGACGGACGCGCGGCGGCGGCGGCGCGAGCGCGCCAATGCCGAGCGGCAGGCAGCCACCCTGCATACCCAGGCTGACAAAATGCGCGCGAAGGCCACCAAGGCCAAGGCCGCCCAGGGCATGCAGCGCCGGGCCGACAAGCTGCTCGCGGGCGTCAGCGCGGACCGCGCCGCCGACAAGGTCGCCCGGATCCGGTTCCCGGTGCCCGCGCACTGCGGCCGGACGCCGCTGACCGCCCGCGGGCTCAGTAAGTCCTACGGATCCCTGGAAGTCTTCGGGGACGTGGACGTGGCGGTAGACCGCGGCTCGCGGATCGTCGTACTGGGGCTGAACGGGGCCGGCAAGACCACGCTGCTGCGGCTGCTGGCAGGCGTCGAGGAGCCGGATACCGGCACGGTGCTGCCCGGTCACGGCCTGCGGCTCGGCTATTACGCGCAGGAGCACGAGACGCTGGACAATGACCGCAGCGTGCTGGACAACATGCGCTCGGCAGCGCCCGACCTGGGTTCCACCGAGCACCGCAGCATCCTCGGCTCGTTCCTGTTTTCGGGCGACGATGTCGCCAAGCCCGCCGGGGTGCTGTCGGGCGGGGAGAAAACCCGGCTGGCACTGGCCTTGCTGGTAGTTTCCGGCGCCAACGTGCTGCTGCTCGACGAGCCGACGAACAACCTCGACCCGGCCAGCCGGGCCGAGATACTCGAGGCGCTGCAGCGCTACCAGGGCGCGATCGTGCTGGTCACGCACGACGAGGGCGCCGTAGACGCGCTGGCGCCCGAGCGGGTGGTACTGCTGCCGGATGGCGTCGAGGACGCCTGGAGCGCCGAGCTGACCGACCTGGTGGCGCTGGCCTGATCTCACCCGGCCTGCGCGGCCGAGATACCCGCGACGAGAAAGAAGAGATCTTTTGCCGCCGTGTGGGTAGCCGATCCCGTAAGGATGCGTGATCATGGCGTGAGAAGTAACGCAGCGGTCACTTCAGCTCACCGGGAGGAATGCGTGACCGAGACCCTTAAGAAAGGCAGCCGGGTTACCGGTGCCGATCGCACGAAACTCGCCTCTGACCTGAAGAAGCGCTACAACGGCGGCGAAAGCATCCGGTCGCTGGCCGCGTCAACCGGGCGGTCCTACGGTTTCATCCACCGCATCCTTACCGAGAATGACGTCGCCCTGCGCGGTCGCGGCGGCGCCACCAGAGGCAAGGCGAAGGGCCAGTCCTAGCCGTCCTGGCCGCGGTCAGCCCGCCGGGCGCGGCCGGATTTCGGCCCGGCGGGTTAACCCGACCAGGAGGACGAATGACCAGCAGCCTGGCTGACCTCGGCTCCCGGGGCCTGCAGCTAGACGTCGACGGCGCCGTCGCGACCGTGACGCTCAACAGGCCGCAGCGCCGTAACGCGATGACGCCGGGCATGTGGCACGGCCTCGCGATGATCGGCGCCGCCTTGCCGCCGGACGTTCGCGTCGTCGTGATACGTGCCGCCGGGCCGTCTTTCTCCGCCGGGATCGACCTGCGGTTGTTCTCGGGCGAGGCTATTCCCGGCGAGGAACCGCCGCCGAGCGCGGCCGGGCCCGGCTTCCAGGACTGGATCGCCGGGCTGCAGGCCGGTTTCACCTGGCTGCGGGACCCGGCGATCGTGTCTGTCGCCGCCGTGCGCGGGCACGCGATAGGGGCCGGCTTCCAGCTGGCATTGTCGTGTGACCTCCGGATCCTGGCTGACGACGCGACGTTGTGCATGAAAGAGCCGGCCCTCGGCCTGGTCCCCGACCTGACCGGCACGAAGCCACTTGTCGACATAGTCGGGCTGCCCCGGGCCGTGGAGCTGTGCCTGACCGCCCGCACCGTGGGCGCCAGTGAGGCGCTGGCGCTGCGGCTCGCCGAGCTCGTCGTAACACCGGATGAGCTGGACGGCGCGGTGGCGGACCTGACCGCCGCGCTGCTGAGCACCGACCCGGCCGCCGCGCGGGCCACTAAGGCACTTCTCATCCAGGCGGCCGGCAACACGCTGGCGCAGCAGGCCGCGGCGGAACGCCAGGCCCAGGAGCCGCTGATGCGGGCACTCCAGGCTCGCTGAGCCTCGGACCCGGGTAGTTCGCCCGGAGCGAAGCCGGGAAGATCCGGCCGCGGCCGGAGGTTCCCGCGGTCATGAATGCGAGCAGCTGGCACGCCATGCGGTCGTTCTCCCGCGACCGGACGGTGACCCGTCAGCAGCTCAAGCCGGGTACGGTCCGCCGGATCGCCGGGTACGCCCGGCCTTACCGCCGGATCCTGGTCATCTTTCTTTCCGTCACCGCACTGGACTCGGTGTTCACCGTACTGGTGCCGCTGCTGCTGGGCGCGATCGTCAACGCGGTCATCCACCACGACACCGGCCGGGTGCTGTGGATCGCGGGCGGGGTCGCCGGGCTGGCCCTGGCGGACGCGCTGCTGGGAATCGCGCAGCGCTGGTACTCCTCCCGGATCGGCGAGGGACTCATCTTCGACCTGCGCACGCAGGTATTCCGGCACGTGCAGCGCCAGCCCATCGCGTTCTTCACCAGGGCGCAGACCGGCTCGCTGGTCAGCCGGCTCAACAGTGACGTCATCGGCGCGCAGCAGGCGCTGACCTCCACCTTGTCCTCGGTGGTCGCCAACGCCCTGAGCCTGCTGCTGGTGCTGGGCACCATGCTGTACCTGTCCTGGCTGGTCACGGTGGTGGCGCTGGTGCTGGTGCCGCTGTTCGTCATCCCGGCCCGGCTCGTCGGCCGGCGGCTGCAGCGGCTGTCCCGCGAGGCCATGCAGCTGGATGCGGCGATGGGCTCAACGATGACCGAGCGCTTCAATGTCGCGGGCGCCATGCTCGTGAAGCTGTTCGGCCGCCCGGAGGAAGAAGCCGACGTGTTCGCCGGCCGGGCTGCGCGGGTCCGCGACATCGGCGTGGCTACCGCCATGTACGGGGGCGCCCTGTTCATCTCGCTGACCCTGCTGGCGTCGATGGCCACCGCCGTCGTTTACGGCCTGGGCGGCGGCCTGGTGATTCACGGCTCGTTCCGGCTCGGCGCGCTGGTGTCGCTGGCGGCGCTGCTCGGCCGCCTGTACGGGCCGATCACCTCGCTGTCCAACGTGCAGGTAGACGTGATGACCGCGCTGGTGAGCTTCGACCGGGTCTTCGAGGTGCTGGATCTCAAGCCGCTGATCGAGGACCGGCCCGGGGCCATCCGCCTGCCGCGGCAGGATCCGCCGCGGCCGGGGGCGCTACCCGGCGGGGGCGCCGCGGTGGCATCCCCGCAACCGCAGGCCGCGCCGCGGATCGAGTTTGATCACGTCTCGTTCCGCTATCCCGCTGCCAGCGAGGTGTCGCTGGCGTCGCTGGAATCGATCGCGCTGCCGGCTCCCGAGCACAGCGCGCCGGGCCGGGACGTCCTGTCCGGCCTGACGTTCGCCGCACCATCGGGTCAGCTGACGGCCCTGGTGGGCTCCTCGGGCGCGGGCAAGACCACGATCACGCAGCTGGTCGCGCGGATGTATGACCCGCGGGCCGGCGCGGTCCGCATCGGCGGTCATGACCTGCGGGACGTCACCCAGGCCTCGCTGCACGAGGTGGTCGGCGTGGTCACCCAGGACGCGCACATGTTTCACGACACGATCCGCGCTAACCTCGCCTACGCCAAGCCGGACGCCGCGGAGCGGGAACTGGCCGCGGCCTGCCAGGCAGCCCAGATCTGGGACATGATCGCGGCCCTGCCGGACGGCCTGGACACCGTGGTCGGCGACCGCGGTTACCGGCTTTCCGGCGGCGAGAAGCAGCGGATCGCGCTAGCCCGGCTGCTGCTCAAGGCGCCTACGGTGGTGGTGCTGGACGAGGCCACGGCGCACCTGGACTCCGAATCCGAGGCTGCCGTGCAGCGGGCCCTGAAGACGGCTCTGGCCGGCCGCACCTCCCTGGTGATCGCGCACCGGCTGGCCACGATCCGCGAGGCAGACCAGATTCTCGTCATCGACGCGGGGCAGGTCGCCGAGCGCGGCAGACACGAGGAACTGCTGGCCGCCGGCGGCCTGTACGCGGAGCTGTACCGCACCCAGTTCGCCCGGCAGGAGCCCGCCGCCCGGGTCTGACGTGCAGCCCGTTCGCCGAGCGGGCTGCACCAGAAGCAGCCCGCTGCCCGGCCTGGCGGAAAGCCGGACTGCCCGGTGCCCGCAGCACAGCCGCGCCGGCCCTCACAGGGCGCGCAGGGAACCCCCGTCGACCGGGATCATCGCGCCGGTCACGAAGCTTGCGGCCGGGGACAGGATGAACGCCGCCACCCGGCCGAACTCCGCCGGGTCCCCGTACCGGCGCAGCGGGACCCGCGCCGTCAGCTGAGCCGCCGCCGCGGCGGGGTCGCCGCTCGCCGCGTCCAGCTCGCGGACCCGGTCGGTGTCGAACCGGCCCGGCAGGAGGCCGTTGACCCGGATGCCGCGCGGCCCCAGCTCATCGGCCATCGTCTTGGCGACACCCGCCAGGCCGGGCCGCAGGCCGTTGGAGACCGCGAGCCCGGCAAGCGGCGCGCGGACCGACGTCGACAGCACGAAGACGATCGATCCGCCGGCGGTGAGCTGCGCGGCGACCGCCACAGCGAGCCGGACCGCGCCGAGGAAAACGGTCTCGAACGCCGACCGCCAGACTGCATCGGTAATGTCCTGCACGGCTCCTGCGGGCGGCCCGCCGACGCTGATCAGCGCGCCGTCCAGCCGGCCGAAAGCCTGCCGGGCGCCATCGGTCAGCAGGCCGGCAGCGGCGGGGTCGGCGTTATCCGCGGCGATCGCGACCGCGCGCCGGGCGCTGCCCGGGGCGCCGGCGGCCAGGCCGGGGGCGCCGCGGCCGCCGGTTCCCAGACTTGCGGCAGCCGCGGCAGCCGCGACTGGATCCCGGCTGCTGAGCACCAGCCGGGCACCTTCCGCGGCGAGCACCCGGGCGCCAGCCAGCCCCAGGCCGCGACTTGCCCCGGTCACCAGGTACACGCGATCGCGCAGCTGCAGGTCCACGAACCCATCCTGCCGCAGGTTGCGGGGAGCACGAGCGCAGCCCGGCGGCGCGACCGCCGTGCCGGAGGTCTGTCAACTAAAGTTGACAGGGGCCGCTCACGTCGCGGAGCTTGCCCAGCGGCGGCATGAGGGGATGTCAGCGGCCCGCGCTTCGCGCTGCGCAGTCGCGACCCTAAGAGTCGGGTGTTCGGCAAGTGCCCGGGGGCATCAGGTTTGATCGCACTTGGCCCCGATGTCGGTGGTGAACTGCCAGGGTTACCCCATGCGCTGGATTGACAGGCTGGGCACGGCCCAGCGGGTGGTTATTGTCGTCGCCTTGGGGCTCGCACTCGGCGTCCTGGCCAGTTACCTCGCCGGCCTGGGAGGGAGCTTTGGGCGGTATGCATACGCGCCGTTGACCGGGCAGGCATTCCAGCCGCCAGGCATCGGCGAGCCGGGATGGCTTCGTCTGATCATCTGGCTCGGAGCAATCGGCCTCTGGGCATCCGCGGCGGTCATAGTGCTGCGGCCGTCTGCGGGGCATGCCACGCCACAATGACTCGCCGGGGCGATTCATCTAGCTGGCGAGCCGTTGCTTGATCCACAGAACGATCGCGGTTTGTGCTGCCTGTACGACCTGGTCGTGGTTGGCGTTGGGGTAGGTGCGATAGGTGACGTCGTCGTGCATTCCGCGCAGCTGCCGCACCGGGGCGTCGGTGACATGGCGGGGAACGGAGGTGTCCTTGTTGCCCTGGACGATGAGGATCGGTGATGCGGTCGGGGCGGCTCCGGGGGAGTCGTTCGCGAACCCGGTTGACCACGGCTGGGTGGTGAGCGGGTTGCGGGTGAACGCCTGGCGGACGGTCAGCTGGTTGTAGAGGGTGAAGACGTCGGCCGTTGTGTCGCATCCTCGTTCGATGGAGGCCAGTCGTGCCCGGCCGACCTGGGTCATGATCGAGGCGATGTGAGCGTTCGGGTCGATGGCGTCGTAACCGGCGGCGGCAAGTACGAGGTAGGGGGTGCCGTAGTCGGTGGTGGTGGTGATGCTGGCCAGCAGGGCCGGGACGTCGGCGGCGGGCGCGGCGGCGGCCGTGCCCAGCAGGTGCAGGTCCAGCGCGTACGTCGGGGCGATCTGCGCGGCGTAAAGGGCGGCCTGCCCGCCCTGGGAGTGGCCCCATCCGACGACCCGGTTGCTGGCGTGCGCCGCAGGGATCTGGCGGGCCGCGCGGGCTGCGTCGAGCACGGCGCGTGCTTCGCTGTCGCCGACGATGTAGGGGTGCGGGCCGGGTGTGCCCAGGCCCGGGTAGTCGGTGGCCGCGATGACGTAACCCTGGCGCAGCAGCGGCGCGGCGTCCTCGATGGTCGAAACGGGGTTGGGCTGGACCGAGGGTGCGCAGCTGTCCCCGGAGCCGGTGGTGCCGTGTGCCCACGCGATGATCGGCCGGCCGCCCCGCGCTGGTGCGGTGGCGGGGGCCACGACGATGCCGGAGACGGCGATGTCGGTGCCGGTCACGCTGGTCGAGTGGTACAGGATGCGCCAGGCCCGGAGTGACCCGCTGACCGGCAATGGCTCGGCGTGGATCAGCTGGCCGGGCTTACCTGGTGGGAAGGGCGCGCTGTAGAAGGCCGGGATGCTGATCTTGGCCAGCGGCTGGTCCGAGGGTGGCGCAGCTGGCCGCCGGCCCCCGCATGCGGCCACGGCAAGCAGCGCCGCGCCCGCGGCTAGCAGGGCTGTGATTCGACATGCCGGCATAGTGAGTCCTCGGATCTCGGCAGTGACGTGGTTTGCCACGCTAGGCCGGGGGGCGCCAGTTTCGCGTCGGCTGTACGACGACATCCGGGTCGTCTCTGGGATGACGACAACTCGTTGCGGCCGTCGGTACTGTCAAGTCCGTACACCTCGACCAGGAGGCGAGGACCAGTTGGAGACAGCGACAGCGAAATGCGGGCCATAGCTGCCGGCGCAGTGCTCGATTCAGGATGTGCTGGCGCGGGCGGACCCGAGCGAGGTCGCCGGGCGACGGGTGAAGGGCTATCCGCGAGGCTTGCGGCGACGTCTCGGGCTGGCCGTCGCGTTGATGCGTCACCCGCCGGTGCTTCTGCTCGATGAGGCGCTGTCAGCTTGGGCACCTGGGGTATGGGCGCGAGGCTCGTCGTTACGTTCGCGGTCGCGGCACGTGCGTCCACCGGTCCGACGCCGCCGCCTGAGGATTCGGGACTTCTCATGCCACCCAACCGCAGCCGGCTCCCCGCATTCGGAATTGATCATGGCCGCCTGAGTTCCCCATCGCCGCGCGCAGTGGACATCGGCGTGGCTCTCACGCTGGCCGCGTGGGCAGTCCCGGAAGTCCCGTGGTGGTGGCGCGAGCCCGGGCACCAGGCTGATACCACCATGTGGGCCCTGACCGGAGTCGTAGTCGTCCAATCGCTGCCCTTTCTGTGGCGCCGCAGCCGTCCTGCGATGGTGTTTCTCCTCGCGGCGGCCGCAGCCGGCGTCAAGCTGACAATGCTCCCGAGAGGCACCTCTGCGCTCGCCGCGGCGCTACTTGCGGCCTACGGTCTGGGCGCCTACGGAGACCAGCGCGCACGCCTGGCCGCCCGCTATCTCGGCCGTGCCTCGATGCTGATGTCGTTGCTCCTCGCCGCAGGTGTCTTCGGCGCGCACCTCCGCACCTGGGGGCTGCAGTCCGCCTTGCTGGCCGCGGCCTTGCTCATCGGTGAGGCCGGCAGCCTGCGTCAGGACGCCGCAGCCGCCGCGGTCAGGGCCGCGGAACTCGGCGAGCGCAACCGGATCGCCCGCGAGCTGCACGACATTCTCGCCCACCTGCTGTCCGGCATCGCCCTGACCGCCGGTGCCGCGCGACGCGCCGAACAGAACGGGCACGGTCCCCGAGCCGGCCCCGGCACCGGCCAGAGGATCGGTGCGCTGAGCGTGATCGAAGCGTCGGCCCGTGATGCGCTCAGCGAGCTGGGCAACCTGCTCGGCGTCCTGCGCAAGGACTCAGACCAGCGGCTCGCCTTGAAACCAGCGCCTGTCATCAGCGACATACCCGAACTGCTCGATGAGATCCGCTCCGCCGGCGCCGGCGCCGAGCTGTCCGTGGCTGGCGAGGTGTGGCGGCTCCCTGACGGAATTAGCCTGGCGGCCTACCGCATCGTGCAGGAGGCGCTGACCAACGTCCGCCGGCACGCGCCAGGCGCCGACGTTCACGTGAGGCTGATCTACGACGCACAGCAGCTACGGGTAGAAGTAGCCAACCACGCATCCTCGCTGCACCGCGCCGCAGTCGCGGCGGCGAGCCGGGCACCCGGCAACGGGCTGCGCGGCATGCGCGAGCGGGTGCAGCTCTACGGCGGCGACCTGCGTGCCGGCCCGACCCCCAGCGGCGGCTACATGGTCACCGCGACCCTCCGCGACACCTGCGCCGACCGGCCCCGATGACCATCCGCATACTTGTCGCCGACGATCAGCCGATCGTGCGCAACGGCATCACCATGCTCCTCAACAGCGAACCGGACCTGACAGTCATCGGCGAGGCCGGCAACGGGCTCGACGCGGTGCACCTTGCCACCGGGCTTCGCCCCGATGTGGTCCTGATGGACATCCGCATGCCGGTCATCGACGGCCTGGAGGCAACCCGCCGGATACTCCAGCCGGCCCGCGCCCTGGACACCCGGGTCGTCATCCTCACCACCTACGACCTCGACGAGTACGTCTACGAGGCGCTGCGCAGCGGCGCCTGCGGGTTCCTTCTCAAGCACGCCGTGCCGGAGGAGATCCTGCTCAGCATCCGCTCGGCCGCCGACGGCAATGCGCTCCTGTCGCCGGTCATCACCACACGCCTGATCGAAACCTTCATCGCACGGCAGCCACCACCGTCCAGGCAGCCCGACATGGAGCGGCTCACACCCAGGGAAGTGGAAGTCCTCAAGCTCGTCGCGCACGGCGCCTCGAACACCGAGATAGCCCGGCAGCTGTTCGTGGCCGAAACGACCATCAAAACCCACATCGCCCGCACCCTCACGAAACTCGATCTACGAGACCGGGTCCACGCGGTCGTCTGGGCCTACGAGACTGGACTCGTTCAACCCGGCGACTGAGAGGCTGCACAAGGGCTGCTACGCCAGACCGACGCGCGGACAACTGAATTCCCGCGGCGCACGCGTGCCTGGCCCCGACACCCGACGCCGTTCCTCACAGCGACATGCGGACTACTGCGAAAGCACGATCATCAGCACCGCCTTGCGGCTGCTCGACAACCGCAAACCACGGGGTGCCGGTCCTGCCGGACCTGAACCCCGGCCGGCTGGCTTGTCAGTCGCCGTAACCGACGCGCCGCAGCTCAGAGCCGGCTATCTGGTGCACGTCGGCAAGCTGGCGGGCCGTCAGCAGCCGGCGCCAGCCGCCCGCCTCAAAGCCAGCGGGCTGGCCGCCGGGCCGCCAGCGCAGCCGACCGCCCGCGGCGGCGGCGGCCTCGACCGGGGCGCCGACGAAATCTGACATCGCCCTGGCCGCTGCATCCGGCTGCCGGATCACTTGCTCGTAGCGCAGGGTCGTCAGCTGCGCGGCGTCCAGGACGCCGCGCAGCCGGGCCATCTGCCGGACCGAGCCGCGCCAGCGCATCGCGCACTTCCCGGCCAGCGACAGGCCGGGCCAGGCCGCCATGTCGGCCTCCGTCTCGATGCCTAAGAACGGCTGCGGAAACTCGCTGGCCAGCCGGGCCATTCCGGGCTTGAACCAGGCAAGCGCCTCGGCATCGGCAAGCATGGCCGCCACGACATCGCGGCCATCCCGGATAACCTGAATAATGCGCGCGTCCGCGAACGCGGTGACGAGCGCCCCGGCGCAGTACATAAGGTCCGGGCTGGCGTCGCCGTAGCGCGCTATCTCCGGGCCGGCCGCGCAGCTGGCGGTCGCCTCCCTGCCCCCGTTGCCCTTGCGGGTGCCGCGGCCGGCCGGATGACCGGCCCGGCTGATCCCCCCGGCCTCGCGGCACTGCGGCAGGCAGGCCTGGCAGCCGTCCGCCGTGACCTGCCAGGCCTGGGCAAACGCGTCCCGCAGTACGGTGGCGGCGGCTTCGTCCCGGCCGCGCGCGATGGACGGGCTCCGGGCGAACGCGTCGATCACCGACCGGACGCCGCGCTGTCCGATGGTCACGTGAAAGCTGGCTGAGCTTTTCAGCGCGCGGCCGAGCAGATCCGTGCCCGAGTGCGGGGCGCCAACGATGAAAACCGGCTGGCGCACCTTGCAGCCGTTGACGATCAGGATGTGCGGGCGGCCAGACATGACTGCCTACAAGCTACAAGCGCGTCATCTCCCGCGCTACCGCCCGTCCCGGCGGCAGTGGTGCCCGGCATGATCGTCGAGGTTCAGCGCGGAGAGAATCAGCGGCATGTGACTGAACGCCTGCGGGAAGTTCCCTACCAGCCGGCCGTACCGGGGATCGTATTCCTCGCTCAGCAGCCCCAGGTCGGTGCGCAGGTCCAGCAGCCGCTCGAACAGCTCACTGGCCTGCTCGTACTCGCCCGTCATATGCAGCGCGTTGACGAGCCAGAAACTGCAGGCCAGGAACGCTCCCTCGCCGCCCGGCAGCCCGTCTACCTGCGCGCCCGGCTCTGCCGCAGACGGTCCTGCCGCGCCCGGCCCCCCGGCGGACGGCCCTGCCGCGGACGGCTGGGTGTAGCGCAGCACCAGGCCGTCCCGAACCAGCTCGCGCTGAATCGTCCGCACCGTGCCGGCCACCCGCGGATCATCAGCGGGCAGGAAGCCGACCTCCGGGATCAGCAGCACTGCCGCGTCCAGCTCCGCGCTGCCGTAGTACTGAGTGAACGTGCCGCGGCTGGCGTCGTAGCCCTTCTCGCATACCTCCGCGTGTATCGAGTCCCGCACGGCGCGCCACTGATCCACCGGGCCCGGCAGGCCCAGCTCGGCGACGCGGATAGCCCGGTCGAAAGCGACCCAGGCCATCACCTTGGAGTGGACGAAATGCCGCCGCGGCCCGCGTACCTCCCATATTCCCTCGTCCGGCTGATCCCAGTTGCTGATCAGGAAGCTCAGCAGCGCCCGGACCAGGCTCCAGGTGTGCCGGTCGAAATGCAGGCCCGCCTGCCGCCCGAGCGTCAGCGCGTCGATCACCTCGCCGTAGACGTCGAGCTGGCGCTGGTTGACGGCGGCGTTCCCGATTCGCACCGGGGCTGACCCCTGATAGCCGGACAGCCAGCTGGCTTCCCATTCCGGCAGCCTGCGCTCGCCCGCCACCCCGTACATGATCTGCACGTCACCCGGCTGGCCGGCGATCGCCCGGCCGAGCCAGTCCCGCCAGGCCGAGGCCTCGCCGGTGTACCCGGTCCGCAGCAGCGCCTCCAGCGTGATCGTCGCGTCGCGCAGCCAGCAGTACCGGTAATCCCAGTTCCGCACGCCGCCCAGGTCCTCGGGCAGTGAGGTGGTCGGCGCCGCGACCATCCCGCCGGTCGGCGCGTAGGTCAGTGCTTTGAGGGTGATCAGCGAGCGCACCACGGCGTCCCGGTGCTGTCCCTTGTAGGTGCAGCGCGCGACCCAGTCAGCCCAGAACGCGGACGTCGCGGCCAGCGCCGCCGCCGCGTCCAGTACCGGCGGCGCGCCCAGATGCGACGGCCGCCAGGTCAGCACGAACGGGACCTGCTCGCCGGCCCGGACGGTGAAGCTCCCCTCGTGGGCCATGTCCCGGCCGGCCAGCCGGACCGGCGTGCGCAGCCAGACCGAGTCCGGTCCGGCCACGGCCTTCACCCAGTGATCGATCCGGCGCATCCACGGCACGACACTGCCGTAGCCGAACCGCAGCCGCAGCACGCACTCCATCTCCACGGCGCCCTCGATCCCCTCGACAATCCGGATCAGCGCGGGCGGCTCGTGATCGCGCGGCGGCATGAAGTCGGTAACCCGGACGGTTCCGCCTACCGTCTGCCATTCGGTCGCCAGGATCAGCGTCTCGCCGTCGTAACGGCGCTGCACCGTTCCGCGCCGGGCTGGCGGCCCGTGCTCTGCGGTCGGGCTGATCCGCCACTGGCCGTTGCGCTCATCACCCAGCAGCGCGGCGAAGCACGCATCGGAATCGAAGCGCGGCAGGCACAGCCAGTCGACCGCCCCGTCCCGGCTGACCAGGGCAGCCGACTGCATGTCCCCGATCAGCGCGTAGTCCTCGATCGGCGGCCGGTCGCCGGCGTCATTGCGCATGTGTTCCTCCTGCTGAGTGCGGAGGTCCAGCCTGGCACGACCGGGGCACGCCGCGCGACAGCCGGCCAGCCGGCTGCCGCGCCGGCCCGGATAGGGTGATGGGCGTGCCCGACTCCCCGGATGACCGCCGGCCGCCAGCCCGGCGCCTGCCACCGCGGCGCGCCGCCCGGCTGGCACGCGGCGCCGGGGCCGTCAGCGCCGGCGTGATCGCACTGGCCGGCTGCTCTCAGATGAATGCCGCCCTGTCCAAGCAGTCGGCCACCGTCATGTTCAAGCCCGGTACATCCGCCGCCGCAGTGCTGCGGGTCCGGCTTGCCTGCTCGCACGTGCCGAACGTGAAGCCGCCGGCGCTCAAGAGCCAGGTGTCCGCGCTGGACCTGGCATCCGGGCTGGTCTTCGACGTCAGCAGCGCCAGCCTGGCCAACGAGGCTCAGCTCCAGCTATGCCTGCAGAAGTACCCCGCCGTCGTGCAGAGCCTCAACTTCAACGACATCAGCAACGGCGGCTGACGCTCCGGCCGGCCGGGCTTTCCGGCGAAAGCCGGCTCACCGAGCCGCGACGGGGTTAACCGCGCCGCCGGACCGGGTCGGTTACCTTGATGCGCTGCGCGCCGGCGTAAACGTTCATCGAGCTGCCGCGCAGGAAACCGACGAGCGTCAGGCCGGCGTCTTGCGCCAGCTCGGCGGCAAGAGACGACGGCGCCGATACCGCGGCGAGGACCGGGATGCCTGCGAGTACCGCTTTTTGCACCAGCTCGAACGAAGCCCGGCCGCTGACCACCAGCACGCAGCCTGACAGCGGGAGCCTGCCCTGCCGCAGCGCCCAGCCAACCACCTTGTCGACCGCGTTATGCCGCCCGACATCCTCGCGGACGGCGAGGAGTTCCCCGGTACCGGTGAACAGGCCTGCGGCGTGCAGGCCGCCGGTGCTGTCGAACACCCGCTGGCCTGCCCGCAGCGCCGCAGGCAGACCGGCCAGGACCGCCGGAGTCACCCCGCACTGATCGGCGTTCAGGTCCCAGGCCGGGAGCACCGCCAGCTCGCTAATACTGGTCTTACCGCACACCCCGCAGGCACTGGTGGTCAGGAAGCTCCGGCGCAAAGCCGGCGCCACCGCCAGCCCCGGCCGGAGCTCGACGTCGGCGATGTTCCCGGCCCCGTCGCCGGCCAGATCGCGCGCGTCAGCATCCTCGCCGGCCGCCACGCCGCCGTACGGCGCGGCCGGATTGCCTGCCCCGCCGTGACCGGCGTGGCCGCACTGCCCGCCACCGCAGATCCGGATCGAGACTATGTCCGCCGCCGACCGCACGATGCCCTCACTGACCAGGAAGCCCGCTGCCAGGTCGATGTCATCGCCGGGAGTCCGCATGGTCAGCGTCAGCGCCTCGCCGCCGATCCGGATGCCGAGTGGTTCCTCCGCGGCCAGCAGGTCGGCGCGGGCGCTGACCCGGGCTCCTTCGTGCGCCGCGCCTGCCTCGGGCACTGAGATCCGCAGCACCCGCCGCCGCGCGGTGCGTCCCGTCATCGCTCATTCCTCACGGTGCTCCTTGCTCGTGCACTCCGGCAGTAAGAGCAAGATGCCACCGACACTACTGGGCGCGGCAGCCGGGCAGCGACCTCGGCGCCGGTAATCCGCCCCGAGAGAAGCAGCGTGCCTGGCCTGACGCGCGCCGGTCGCCACCGAGGACGCCGCCTGCCACACGCGGGAGGAAGTGATCAGGCTGGGCATTCGGTACAGCGCGTGGCTTACCGGCAGGCCGGTTGATTCCGGTGTGCGCCTGGACCCGTCGCCACGCATATTAATGCGCTTGAAGTGCATCCTGATGTACGTGTGACGTGCGTGCTATGTTACGTTGCAGGTACATGATGTGCTGGATTACTGATGTGCCGGATGACTGTGAGGTCAGGTGATGGCGTACCGCCGCCGCTTGCTCGATGGCTTGCTGGATGACCTGCTCGCGGAGCTGCCCGCCATCCTCCTGGTGGGACCGAGGGCGTCAGGGAAGACTACGACGGCACTACAACGGGCACGGTCAGTGATCCGCCTCGACGTTCCCGGCGAGGCCGCGGCCTTTCGCGCCGACCCGGATGCCGTCCTGCGCGGCATGCCCGAGCCTGTCCTACTGGATGAATGGCAGGCCGTGCCGGAGGCCTTCCCCGCCGTAAAGCGGGCGGTTGACGCCGCTGCCAGACCGCAGCGCTTCATTCTCACCGGGTCCGCCTATGGCGACCTTCAAGGGGTCACTGCTGCCGGCACGGGCCGCATTGTCCGGCTGCGACTGCTCGGCATGACAGTCCGCGAGCAGCTGGGCCGCGGGGCTGCCGAGCCGCTCATCGACCAGCTGGCCAGGGGTGCGGAGATCGCCGTTCCGGGGGAGCGACTGGACCTCCGCGACTACCTTGACCTGGCACTGCGCAGCGGTTTTCCCGAGGCGCTCGACATACGCGGAGCCGCAGCCAGGCAGCGGTGGCTCGAGGGGTACGTGGACCAGATCGTCACCCGTGACCCTACTGGCACCGTGGGCGCGCGCAACCCTGCGATGCTACTGCGGTACCTGGAGGCCTACGCGCTGCACTCGGCGGGGATCGTCGAGGCCAAGAGCATTTCCGAGGCTGCCGGGATCGAAAAGCGCACGGCCACCTCCTACGAGAACGTGCTGGAGAACGTCTTCGTCGTCGAGTCACTTCCTGCCTGGCGGACGAACCGCCTGAAGCGGCTGGCGCAGGCACCGAAGCGGTACGTTCTCGACGCCGGGCTGATGGCGGCTATCTTGCGGGTGGATATGACGGCGATCCTGCACGACGACAAGCTGCTCGGCCGGGTCATCGACACGTTTGTCGCGTCCCAGCTCAGGGGCGAGATAGAAGTGTGCGCCACCCGGCCGCGCCTTTACCACCTGCGCGATACCGATGGCCGGCGCGAGGCGGACATCGTCGCCGAGCTCAGCGGAGAGCGCGTGCTGGGCTTCGAGGTCAAGGCCAGCAGCTCCGTCACGTCCGCCGACGCCAGGCATCTCGCCTGGATGCGTGACGAGCTCGGCGACCGGTTTGTCGGCGGCGTGGTCTTCCATACCGGCCCCCACGCATTCTCCCTCGGCGAGCGGATCACCGCACTGCCGATAAGCGTCATCTGGGACGCCCGGACGTCCTGATAAGGGCCAACGGGCCAGTCGTTCCGGCTGACTCGGGTTCTGGTAGCCGTCGGCGGGTGAGCACTTAATGGAAGCGGGCTAGCAGGTGCCGAGTTAGGCAGGGACCCTCGCAACCAGCCGGGAAGACACGCGTTCCGTCAAGGGTTGACATGCCCGTGAATGCCACTACCCGAGTGCTGCTGGTGTCGGGAAGCCTGCGCAACGGCTCGACCAACTCGGCGCTGCTGCGCACCGTCCAAGTGGTAGCCCCGGAGACGGTCGACGCGGTCTTCTACCAAGGTCTCGACGGCCTTCCCCACTTCGATCCCGATGACGACCGCGAGCCACTGCACCCTGCGGTGGCGACACTGCGATCGACGATCCGAGCCTGCGACGCGATCTTGTTCTCGACGCCAGAGTACGCCGGGGCGCTCCCCGGCTCGTTCAAGAACCTCTTGGAATGGGCGGTAGGAGATGGCGAGCCCCGCTCCGTCTACGAAAAGCCGGTCGGCTGGGTCAACGTGTCGGCGTCGCCGACGGGCGCGGCCGACGCCTACCAATCACTCGCCAAGGTGCTCGGCTACCTCCACGCCCGAGTCGTCGACGACGCGTGCGTGACCATCCCGGTGACCCGCCAGATGGTCGGCGGCGACGGGTTGATCGCCGATACCGTCGTTCGGGATCGGATCGCCGACGTCCTTGCTGCTCTACGCCTACCGGAGGGCTCCAGCTGATCCGGTGGAGCACTGCTCCGGCGTAACCGCTATGGCGGCCGGGACACCGGTGTCAGCAGATGCATACCGGCTCGATGCGCGCTTGATGCCCTACCCTCGTTCCGCGCGGGACTGAACAGCGGCGCGGCGATGGGTTGCCGGCGCCGGCCGTCCGCTTCGCCTTCGGGCACCCCCTGATGGCCGGTTGGGTCGATTTCCGCAGCGACTGCCCGCCCGGGCTCTCGCACGCGCTCGACATTTCGCGCGCCTGTAAACTGCCTGCACCGGGTTCACCGGTTGACTGCTGCCCGGCTAGGGATGCCCGCGGGGTGCGAGAAGCGTAAGAGGCTGGCGCCCTCACAGGACGGGAGCGCCGCCGCGCCGTAATACCCCGCGCTAAGGGATCGGGAAATATGTCAGCGACAAGCCAGGAGCAGACAACCGGCAGGGTAGACGCCGGCTGGCGAGCAGGCTGCGGGTGCCCTTGATGGCCGGCGAGGGAGCGCCAGAAGTCGCGATCGTCGGTGCGGGCGTTATCGGGCTGACCCTGGGCGTCTGTCTCGCTGAGCGCGGGCAGGCCGTCCGGATCCATACCCTGGACAAGCCGGAAGCCACGACCTCGGCGGTGGCTTCCGCGATGATTGGGCCGGTCGTTTCTCCGCCGGACTCACGCGCCGGGACGCTCGAGCGGGCCGGGCTGCAGGAGTTCACCGAGCTGGCCTCGGTGCCGGGCAACGGCGTGGCCATGCGACGCGGGCGGCTGGTAAGCCGCGAGGAGCACCCGCCGATGCCGGGTATGGAGGCATGCGCGCCCGGCGAGCTGCCGGCGGGATTTGCCAGCGGAATGTGGGCCACATTGCCGCTGGTCGACATGCCGGTTTACCTGGACTACCTCACCCGTCGGTTCCTGACTGTCGGCGGCAAGATCGTCTACGGCCCGGTCCGGTCGCTGGCGGCGCTGGCCACGCTGGCGCCGCGGGCAGCCAACTGCGCTGGCCTCGGCGCTCGCGAGCTGGTCCCGGATTCGGCCATGACGGCGTCGCGCGGCCAGCACGTCGTTGTCCGGAACCCGGGGCTGGAGGAGTTCTTCATCGAGGCACCGTTCACCCCGTCATGGGCCGCGTATTGGCCCTATCCCGAGCACGTGGTTCTCGGCGGGATCAGGAGCGTCGGAGACGAAAGGCCCGAGCCCGATCCAGACGTCGCCGAGCAAATTTTGCGGCGGTGCATCAAGGTTGAGCCCAGATTGCGGGATGCAGAGGTACTCGGCATCCAGGTCGGGATCCGGCCGGAGCGGCCTGAAGTGCGGCTGGAGCTGGAATACGTAGGGGGCACCCCGGTCGTGCACAACTACGGCCACGGGGGCAGCGGCGTCACCATGTCATGGGCCAGCGCCCGCCAGGCCGCCGCTCTACTCCTGGGCCCGCAGTCCTGATCCCATCGTCGGGGTCGCACCGCGGCGCGGACCGCGGTTTCGCGCTGGTAGAGGCCAGGTCGGACGTGGGCGATGGCACCAGCAAAGGCAGCACCGCGCTGCTGCACACAGGTTTCGACTCCCCGCCGGGAACCCTGGAGGCGCGGCTGGTGAGGCGCGGTTACCAGCTGCTGTCGCGCTACGCCGGTCCGGCCGGGATCGCGGTGGAGCGGACCGGTGCGTTGCTGGTGGCGTGGACGCCGCAGGAGCTGGCCGCGCTGCCGGAACTTGCGGGCAAGGCGGCCGTTAACGGCTACGCCGACTGCCAGATCGTCGAAGCCGCGCAGGTGCGCCGGCAGCTGCCCGCGCTTGCGCCCGGCGCGCTCGGCGGTCTGAGCGCCCGGTGAATCGGTGCTGTGCAGCTGGACAACGGTCCTGGCCCTCGCCACCGACGCACTGGCCCGCGGGGCGGACGTGCTGGTAAATCACCGGGTCACCAGGGCCAGCAGGGGACCGGACGGCATCACCACACTGCACTGCCAGACCACGCCGCACTGCCAGACTGCGCCGCACGGCCAGACCGCACCACACCGGCAGGCCGGCGCCGGTAAATGTCCGGGCGCGGTGGGTGGTGAATGCCGCGGGCCTGCACGCCGACGACCTGGACGCGGTGTTCGGGCATAACCGTATTACGGTGACGCCCCGCCGCGGGGAGCTCCTTGTGTTCGACAAGCAGGCCCGCTCGCTCGCCGATGTGATCGTGCTGCCGGTGCCGACCAGCCGGGGTAAGGGCGTGCTGATCAGCCCCACCATCTACGGCAACCTGATGCTTGGCCCGACCGCGGAAGACTGCACCGATAAGAGCGCGACTGGCACCTCCGGAGCCGGGTTTGCGTTCTTGCTGGAGCGCGCGGCCGCGCTGATGCCCGCGTTGCTGGATGAGGAGGTCACCGCGTCCTACGCGGGGCTGCGCCCGGCGATCGGCCGCGGCGACTATGCAATCGAGGTCGATGCGGCGCGCCGGTACGTGCTGGCCGGCGGCATCCGGTCGACTGGGATCTCGGCGTCGATGGCAATCGGAGAGCACGTGCGTGAGCTGCTGGGCGGCGCGGGGCTGGAGCTCGCGCCGCGCGCCGGTCTGACGTCCCCGCCGCGGATGCCCAACCTGGGCGAGGCATTCACCCGGCCCTTTGCCGATGCCGCGGCGATCGCCGCTGACCCGGCCTACGGCCGCATCATGTGCTTCTGCGAGCGGGTCACTGCCGGGGAGATCCGGAACGCGCTGGCCGCGCCGATCCCGCCGGCCGATCTGTCCGGGCTGCGTCGGCGTACCCGCGCGATGAACGGGCGCTGCCAGGGGTTCTACTGCGGCGCGCAGGTCGCCGCGCTGATGGGGCGTGGCAAGGCCGAGGGGTCCTCGTGACCGCAGCGAAACAGGCGCCCGCGTCGGCCGGGCGCCCGGAGGTGATCATCGTCGGCGGCGGGCCGGCCGGGCTGGCCGCCGCAGCCCGGCTGGCGCCGCGCGTCACGGGCACCGTGCTGGTGCTGGAGCGGGAGGAGCACGCCGGCGGGATCCCCCGGCACAGTGATCACAGCGGGTATGGCCTGCGTGACCTGCACCGTCTGATGCGCGGGCCGCAGTACGCCCGGCGGCTGGACGGGCTTGCCCGCGACGCCGGGGCGGTGGTCTGCACCAGCGCGATGGTCACCGGCTGGGACCCCGGCGGCGGCGTGGCGGTCACCTCGCCGGACGGCAGGCAGGTGCTGACCGCGCCAGTGATATTGCTGGCCACGGGGGCACGCGAACGGCCCCGGTCCGCCCGGCTGGTGCCCGGCGACCGGCCCGCCGGGGTGTACACCACCGGGCAGTTGCAGAATCTTGTGCACCTGCACCACCAGGTGCCCGGCAGCCGCGCCGTAGTGGCCGGGTCGGAGCTGGTCAGCTGGTCAGCGGTGCTCGCGCTGCGGCACGCCGGATGCGCCACCGTGCTGATGGCCTCGGTGCATGATCGGCCGGAGTCCTACGCCGCTGTCACCCTGGCCGGGCGCACCGCGCTGGGGTTCCCGGTCGCAGCCCGGACGAAGGTGACCCGCGTCATCGGCCGGGGCCGGGTCGAGGCGGTGGAGATCATGCACCTGGGCACCGGACGGCGGCGGGTGGTGCCGTGTGACACCGTCGTGTTCACCGGCGACTGGATCCCCGATAACGAGCTGGCCCGCGCGGCCGGACTGGGCATCGATGCCGGGTCCGGCGGCCCGGTGGTGGACACGGCGCTGCGCACCAGTGCCGATGGCATCTTCGCGGCCGGCAACCTGGTGCACCCCGTGGACACCGCCGATGTGGCCGCGCTGTCCGGCCGGCATGCCGCGCGGCAGATTGAGCGCTGGCTCGCCGGAGACCGGCCTGACCGCCGCGGGGTGCGGCTGGCCGCGGCGCCGCCGCTGCGGTGGGTAAGCCCGGGCCTGGTGCGCCCCGGCGATCCGGCGCCAGCCCGGCAGCGGCTGCTGGCATGGGCTGATGAACTGGTGCGCGCGCCGCGGGTGACACTGATTCAAGACGGTCACCGGATCGCCAGCATGCGGCTGCCGTGGGCGGCTGCGCCGGGCCGGATCTTCCGGATGCCGTCCAGCCTGCTGGATCACATCGATCCCGGTGGCGGCGAGGCGACGGTCAGCCTGCGCGGCTGAGTCACGTCATCCGCTACCGGAGTCGCCCGCGCGGGCGGCCAGCGAGCGGGGGAGCGCTACCGGAGACCCTGGAACGACCTTGCCTGAGGCGTTCCTAGGTCGCCTGGAGCCGGGCGTTGGCCTGGCGGGCAGACGTCCGGCTGGGTTTAAGGCGGATGACCGGGGCTGGTCCTTCACCTGGCCCGCGCCGGTGCTGCGGGCTTGCGGCCGATGCAGGCGTAGGCGGATACCAGCTGGCTCAGGCTGGACGGGGCGCGCCACTGCGACAGGGGCACCAGGCCGGGGTCGACAAGGTCCAGGCCGTCGAAGAAAAGGGCGAAGTCCCCGCGCGTGCGCGGGGTGATCCGCGCCGTCCCCATCCTCGCGTTAAGCCGCGCGGCACCGACCTCGACCCTGTCCGGGTCGAGGTCAGGGGTGCTGTCGGACATGGCCAGGTAGCTGCCCGGCGGCAGCGCGTCCATGAGCCGGGCGATGATCTGGTGCGGGTGGCGGGAGTCGGGGACATACTGCATGACCGCCAGGACCATGAGCGCGACGGGCTGGGTGAAGTCGAGGGTCTCGGCGGCAACGGCCAGGATCTTCCCGGTGTCCCAGGCGTGGGCCTCGATGTAGGCGGTGGCTCCCTCGGGGGTACTGGTCAGCAGCGCGCGGGCGTGGGCGAGCACGATCGGGTCGTTGTCGATGTACACGACGCGGGACTCCGGGGCGATCGACTGAGCGACCTCGTGGGTGTTGTCGGCGACCGGCAGGCCGGTGCCGACGTCCAGGAACTGCCGGATCCTGGATTCCCCGGCGAGGTACTGGACGGCGCGGCGCAGGAACGCGCGGTTGGCCCGCACGGTGGGCAGGATGCTGGGCATGGCGGCGATGACCTGGTCGCCGGCTTCCCGGTCGGCCTCGTAGTTGTCTTTCCCGCCGAGCCAGTAGTTGTAGACCCGGGCGGGGTGCGCGATGGTCGTGTCGAACGACGGCGGCTCACCATCACCGCGCGGGATGCCACTGCGGTCGGTGCCTGCGGTGTCCTGAGTAGCCACTGGCTATTGCCCCTCTTAAGACTGCGGTCTCGTGCCCTGGCCAGGGCTGCGTACATCATCCGATGATCGCGGAGGCGCGGGCGCAGGCACCGCAAGGGGGCTGGCTTGGCCCGCCTGCACCCGGCAGGCCACGCCGGCCTCGCGCCCACATCGGCCGAGCCAAGGCTGCTTCCTGACATTCCACGCTAGCAGGTTCACCTTCCCGGCCGGGCCCACCTGCGCTGGCCTCGATCTTGCCGAGGAACGGCAGTAAGGTCGGCAAGCAGCGCGATCTCCGCGGCCTCAGTAGGCGCCTCCCGGGTGTACCGGACTGACTCGCCGGCTGGGTTCCGGCCGCGTACAGTACCGTGGCGCGCTGGCTGGATTTTCCGGCTGCGTTAGCTTCGGCGCCCGGAAGCCACTGGCTGCGGGATGTGTTCGCGAACCGGATGTCCGCGGCACGGGCGGACCGTCCGCTGCTGGCCGCCCTGATCGCCCGGGGCAGCGGCGTGACAGCGCTGGGCTCAGTGACCGCCTGCTGCCGGCCGGCTGATCGAGGCCACACGGCGCGCTGCGCAGCCAGCGAGTTCCCTGCGTGCGCGCCAGCGGAGCCCGGGGCGGGGGCCGGGCGGGGCACGGCGCCGGTCAGGCGTGCGCCTCCAGGGCGAGCAGGGCCTGCTTTACCTCGGCGCCCCCGAGGTACCGGCCGGTCACGCCGTCGGAACGCAGCACGCGGTGGCAGGGGACGACGATCGGCAGCGGATTGGTCGCGCACGCGCTGCCGACGGCGCGGACCGCCCCGGCGTTCCCGGTGAGCCGGGCTACCGCCGCGTAAGTGACGGTCTGGCCGTAGCTGATACCGGCCAGCTGATTCAGCACGGCGCGCCGGAACCCGGCCGACAGGCGCCAGTCCAGCGGAACGGCGAACGTGCGGCGCTGGCCCGCGAAGTACTCCTGCAGCTGCCGCGCGGCGCTTTCCAGCCGGGCCGGGGCCCGCAGCACGCGGGGGCTGATCCGGTCGGCCAGCGACTGCAGGACCGCATCATGGTCCTGCGCGGCGAAGGCCACCCGGACCAGCCCCACGTCGGTGGCAGCCAGCAGCAGGCAGCCCGCCGGGCTGTCGATGGTCCGGTACGCCACGTCCAGGACGCTGTCGGCCTGCGCGGTGACGGCGAGCCGCTCCCGCAGCACGGCGAGATGCTCCGCGCTGGCGGGGTGAGCCAGCACCAGGTCGCGGGCCAGCTCGTCGGGTGCGCTCATGAGGTTCCGCCTTTCGCTGGGATGGTCACGAAGGTGCGCCGGAGTGCGGCGATGCCGTCGGCGGCCGCGCGCCGGGCGGAGTCCGCATTTCCGCCGAGGACGGCGGCCACCTCGGCGTAGGGCAGGCCGGCCAGGTAGTGGTAGGCGACGGCTTGCTTCTGCCGGGGCGGCAGCCTCGCCAGCGCTGTGGCAAGATCCTCGCCGCGGCCGCCGGCTGCCGCGCCCGTTCCGGCTTCCGGCAGCTCGGCGACGGGTGCCGGCCGGCGCGCAGCCGCCCGGCCGGCGTCGATGGCCTTACGATGCGCGATGGTGACCAGCCAGGCCTCGATGTTGGCGCCGTCAGGCAGCTGCGGGTAGGCCTTCAGCGCCGACAGGAAAGTCTCCGACCAGGCATCGTCAGCATCCGCGGGGCCTACCACGGCCCGGCAGACGCGCAGCACGGCTGCCCCGTAAAGCGCGACCACGGTCTCGAACGGCTGCTTGGTCATCACACTCCCGTAGACGTCACCGCAGCCCCGTTCGTGAGACCGGACTGCGCCCGTTTTCCGCGCCCGCCCGGCCGGCCGGGCGATGCGAGCACGCCGGCCGCGGCTGCCGGCGGCAGCGGCCGGGCAAACGGCAACAGCGGCCGGGCAAACGGCGGCGGGCTAGGCGCGGCGGCAGCTCGGCGCGGCGGCGGGCTAGGCGCGGCGGCGGGCGCGCCAGGCGATCACGGCGGCGGCAGTCAGCGCGGCATAGATGGCCATCCCGGCCAGTACGAAGAGGTTCCAGCTCAGCAGCTGGATGCCGCGCAGGTCCCAGACATGCGGCAGCGAGACATGCTGCAGGGGACTGCTGATCACCTGCCGGTACAAGCCCGCCGCGCTGGCGTGCAGCGGCGGCAGTCCGGCCGGGCGGCTGGGCGGCGGCTTGGGATAGGCGTTGACGAAGAAGCCGAGCAGCCCCTCGGGGATAAACGCCCACGGACCGGTGAACCGGCCGGGCCACCCGCCGAACAGGCCCCAGACCGCCGCCGTCAGCGCCAGCACCGTCCAGCGCAGGTCGCGGCGGGCCCGGTACGCCCAGTCCACGCCGACCGCGAGGACCGGCAGGATCCACACCCAGTGGTGATCCCAGCTGATCGGCGAGACCAGCACGCCGGTCAGCGCGCACAGCACCCAGCCCTGGACCGGCCAGCCGGACCTGTGCAGCAGCGCCGCGGCGCTCAGGCCGAGCACGCCGGTGATCACGGCGACCGCAAGCCAGACCGGGTGCGCCGCGGTCAGCGTGCCGATGATCCGGGTGAGAAACCCGAGCAGCGACTGATTCACCGGGCCGCCGACCGACCCGGTGTTGCCGGGGCGCAGGAAGTAGCCGGTCAGCCAGTAGTCCGCGGAGACCTTCGGCAGCGCGGCGAACCCGATCCCGGCGCTGACCCCGAAGGCCGCCGCCGCCACTGCTGCCTGGCGCCACTTGCCGGCCAGCAGCAGGTACGGGATGAAGATCAGCGGCACCAGCTTGATCCCGGCGGCCAGCCCGATGGCCGCGCCCTTCCACCAGCGGCTGTCCGGCTGGCACAGGTCCCAGACGACCAGCAGCATCAGCGCGGGCTCGATCTGGCCCAGGTGCAGGGCGCGCTGCACCGGCTCCGTCCACAGCCCCGCCGCCCCGACCGCCAGCGACGCCGCGGCACGGCGGGATCCCTGCCAGCCCATCGCGCCGAAGGTGAGCCACCCGGTCAGCGGCACCGCGACCAGGCTGAGGATGGTCATCGACCACCGCAGTACCGGCCACGCCAGCATCGAGGTCCCGGCGAAAAGCACCCCGGCGAACGGCGTGTAGGTAAATTTCACGCTCGGAGCGAGCCGCCAGGTATACAGCTGGCCGGGGGTATGGCGGACCAGCCCGCCCGCGTCGTTGTAGACGCCGAGGTCGAACCAGGTCAGCATATGGTGCCGGGTGTGGACCCGGACGTCGAGAAAATAAGCGCCGAGCGCGAGCAGGAAGAAGCCCGCGGCGAGGAGCAGGGCCAGGCCGGGCCGGCGTGACGGCGCCGGCTCCCGGCCGGCGGGCCGTGCCAACCCGGCTTGTGCGCGGACGATCTTCATCCCTCCCACGGACCACCTAGCAGCCGGCATCCAGCGCGCACCGGAAACGTCGGGCAGCTTAGCCGATCAGCGCACAATCAGCACGGCGTCACACCGCGGCACCAGCTCGCCGATGACCGGCGCGCCGGGAATCTCCCCGGCGAGCAGCAGGCCGCCCGACGTCTGCGCGTCGGCCGCCAGCATCAGGTCATCCGGCGCCGCGGCGCCGAAATCCGCGTGCGGGCGGACCCAGTCCAGATTGCGGGTACTGCCGCCGGGCAGGTAGCCGGCCTGCAGCGCGGCGCGCGCCCCGTCGATCAGCGGCACCGCGGCAAGGTCGAGCACCGCGCTCACCCCGCTGGCCCTGGCCAGCTTGTACAGGTGACCGAGCAGCCCGAAGCCGGTCACGTCGGTGGCGCAGCGGATCCCGGCGGCCAGCGCCGACCTGCTCGCTGCCGCGTTCAGCTGGGTCATCACCGCGATCGCCTGCTCGAACACCGCACCGGTGACCTTGTGCCGCGCGTTCAGCACCCCGGTGCCGACCGGCTTGGTAAGCGACAGCGGCTGCCCGGCGGCGCCCGCGTCGATCCGCAGCAGCGCGGCCGGGTCCGCCAGGCCGGTGACCGCCATGCCGTACTTCGGCTCGGGATCATCGATGCTGTGGCCGCCGGCCACGTGACAGCCGGCCAGCCGCGCGATGTCCAGGCCGCCGCGCAGCACCTCGACCGCCAGCTCCATCGGCAGCGTGTCCCGCGGCCAGCCCAGCAGGTTCAGCGCGACGAGCGGCTCGCCGCCGACGGCGTAGACGTCCGACAGGGCGTTAGCGGCAGCTATCTGGCCGAAGGTAAAGGCGTCATCCGCGACGGGCGTGAAGAAGTCCGCCGTGACCACGACGGCGCGGCCGGGGCTGATCTGCACGACAGCCGCGTCGTCACCGTGCTCGACGCCGATGAGCAGGCCGGCGTCCGGCGCGGCGGGCTTCAGCCGCGCTACCGCGTCCTCCAGCTCGCCCGGCGGTATCTTGCACGCGCAGCCGCCGCCGCGGGCGTACTGGGTCAGCCGGACAGTTTTCCCATTGCTCATGGCACCACCGTAATGACGGCGCCGGCCGCCGGGGTTGCGGCCTGGCAGCGCGCGTGATGACATTCAGGCCAGGCCAGAAGCGCTAAGCCGAGCGGAGGTAGCCGTGCCGGACCAGATCCTGGAGCAGCGGGCCGCGCTGGCCGCGCAGTGCGCGGGCCGCACGGTCTGCGACGAGCTGCTCGCCGCGGCGCGGCAGTGGGGCGACCTGCCCGCCTACAGTGACCGGGCCGACGGCGGCCCGTGGCAGATGATCACCTGGCGGCAGGCCAGGGAGCAGGCGCTGGCGCTGGCGGCCGGGTTCGCCGCGCTCGGCCTGCAGCCGGGCGAGCGGGTGGCGCTGATGGCGCCCAACCGGGCCGAGCACGTGCTCGCCGATCTCGGCGCCGTGCACGCCGGGGGAGTGCCGGTGACGTTCTACTCGACGCTGGCCCCCGACCAGGTCACCTATATGGCCGCCGACTGCGACGCGCGGATCGCCGTCCTGGACGGCGCGGCCGAGCTGGCCCGCTGGCAGCCGGCGCTGGACCGGCTGCCCGGCCTGGCGAAGGTCATCGTCCGGGATCCGGCTGCGGTGCCGTCCGGGGATAAGTACCTGAGCTGGCAGGATTTCACCGCGCTGGGCGCGCGGGAACTGGCCGCCGACCCGGGCGTCGTGGCCGCCCGGATCGCCGGGGTCACCGCTGGCGACCCGGTCACGGTGCTGTACACCTCCGGTACCACCGGCACCCCCAAGGGGGTGCTCGTCACACACGCCAGCGCGCTGTACGAGCTGGCTGTCGTCACCGCCGCCGGGAACGCGCCGCCGCATGTGCGGTGGGTGTCCTACCTGCCGCTCGCGCACATCGCCGAGCGGATGTTCACCCGGTACCTGGCCATTCACCACGGCGGTCACGTCTACTGCTGTCGGGACGCCGCCAAGCTCGTCAGCTGCATCACCGAGGTCCGGCCGACGGCGTTCTTCGGGGTGCCGCGGGTGTGGGAGAAAATCCAGGCAGGACTGCAGGCGCTGCTCGCCGCCGAGCCGGATGAGGACCGCAGGGCCGCCGTCGGCGCTGCGATGGACACCGGCCTGCGGTACGTGCGCAGCTGCGAGTACGGCGCGAGCACCCCGGCGGGGCTGGCGCGGGAGTTCGGCCGGGCCGACGAGAGCGTGCTGCGGCCGATCCGGTCGCTGCTGGGGCTGGCTGACGCGGTGAGCCTCGGCAGCGCGGCGGCGCCGCTGCCCCGTGAGACCGCCGCGTTCTTCGCCGGGCTGGGGATGAAGATCCTGGACGTATACGGGATGACGGAGACCGCAGGCGCCTTCACCAGCAACACCCAGACGGAGTTCCGCCTCGGCACGGTGGGCAGGCCAGGCGCCGGCGTCGAGGTGAAAATCGCCGCGGACGGCGAGATCCTGACCCGCAGCCCGCTGAACACCGCTGGTTACCTCGGTCTGCCCGAGCAGACCGCGCAGCTGATCGACGCTGACGGCTGGCTGCATACCGGTGACATCGGCTCGATGGACGCGGACGGCTTCGTCGCCGTGCTGGACCGCAAGAAGGAACTGCTGATCACCTCTTCCGGGGAGAACATCTCGCCCGCGGCGATCGAGAACTTGCTGGTTGCCCACCCGCTGATCGGCCAGGCGGTCGCTTACGCGGATGGACGGCCGTACGTGGTCGCGCTGCTGACCCTCGATGGCGACGTCGCACCGGCCTGGGCGAAAGCCCGCGGCATCCAGGACACCTCGCTGCCGGCCCTGGCCGCCGACCCGGCGGTGCTGGCCGCGGTCACGGCCGCGGTCACGGCCGCGAACGCGAAACTGGCCCGGGTGCAGCAGGTCAAGACCTGGCAGCTGCTGCCGGCCGAGTGGACCGCCGAGAGCGAGGAACTGACGCCGACGCTGAAACTCAAGCGCCGGATCGTGCACGCCAAATACGCCGGCGTCATCAGCGGCCTGTACGACGGCGCCGCGCCCCGGTAAACCGGCTGCGCCCCGGTAAGCCCGGCTGCGCCCCGGTGAAACCCGCCGGCCGCTGCCCCTCCCGCGCGGGGCAGCCGGCCGACGGCCGACGTCAGTGGCCGGTAGGGTCGGTTCCGGAGGCGTCCGGGTGCCTGGTGGCCCCCCCGGTCTTCAAAACCGGCGGACGGCGCTCAGCGTCGTCGGCGGGTTCGATTCCCGTCCGCCTCCGCCAATTCCGCGCCCGCTAGCGCCTTCTGTCCTCAGCTCGACGGCGGGAAGTTCTGTGACGCCGGGACTTCCCGGCTGCCGGCCGCGGTCGCGCCGCCGCCCTGCGGAACGGGCGAGGCGCCGCCCTGCGGAACGGGCGAGGCGCCCCCCTGGTCCGCCGCCGCCGCCGGGAACTCTTGCGTACTGTCCCGCGACTCTTGGCCGGTTACTGCGCCAGACTCCGCGGCCGGAACCGAGCCAGCAGAGGTATCGGCAGCGGCAGTGGTAACGGGGACCGCGGTAGCAACAGGGACGGCAGAGGTAACGGGGATGGGAGAGGTAACGGTGACAGCAGTGGCCGCGGCCTGCGTCCTGTTCTCGGGCACCCGCTGCGGCGGGGGATAGCCGCCGGCCACCGGGGCCGGCACGTCCCTGGCCGCGAGCAGCGACAGCCGCCCGGCGGCGAGCGCCGCGACGAAAATAATCACGATACCGAGCCCGGAAAAGAACCCCAGCGTCACCCAGAACGCCCGGAGCGCGGGAATGCCCGCCACCCCCGCCCGGCCGGCAGCAGAGCCGCCAACAGGAACGCCGGGGTTAATTGTCATCTTGTGAGTAATCTGCAGGATGACGCCGTAGCCGACGATGAACCAGGCGCCCCCCACTGCCGCCAGCACGGCCGCCAGGATGCCGGCGGCGCGGCTGCGCGTGGCCAGCACCACCAGTCCGCTGGCCAGCACCAGCACTCCCGGCAGCACCGACAGGTACAGCCTGCCGGAGGTATACGCCCAGGCCTTGTCCGGCGTGAACGCGAAGCTGAAGTACGGCCCGATGAACGGGATCAGGCCGCCCCAGGCACCCAGCAAGACCAGCAGCAACCCGCACAGACCACCGCGGCGGCGCGGAATGCGCGCAGCACCTACCATAAGTCTCACTCCCTTCGATCCGGCAGATTACACCCGCACCGGAATGGCCGCCCGGCAGCCGGCCCGTTAACCACCGGGCAGTAAACACGGGCCGTTAACGGGCGCGGAACTGACATTCGCCGGCCCGGCCGCCAGCACGATCCGGCCGCCCCCGGCAGGTATGGTCACGCACGTGGATGCCCGCAGGCTGATCCCCCGGACCGACGCCCTGCTCGCCGACCCGCGGCTGGCCGCCGCGCAGACGCGGCTGGGCCGGCCTGCCGTGCTGGCCGCCGTCCGGGGCGCGCAGCAGCAGGCCCGCGCGGGCCGCCTGGCCGCCGCTGATGTCGCCGCAGCAGCGGTGGCCGCGCTGCCGCCGCAGGCGGGCGGCCTGAACCGGGTCATCAACGCGACCGGCGTGCTGCTGCATACCAACCTTGGCCGCGCGCCGCTGTCCGCGGTCGCCGCCGCCGCGGTCGCGGCCGCGGCTGGCTACACCGACCTGGAGTACGACCTCGGTACCGGAACCCGCGGCCGCCGCGGCCGCGGCATGCTGACGGCGCTGGCCGCGGCCGTGCCGCAGGCGCAGGCCGTGGCCGTGGTCAACAACAACGCGGCCGCGCTGGTACTGGCCGCCACCGCGCTGGCAGCCGGGCGCGAGATCGTGGTCAGCCGGGGTGAGCTGATCGAGATCGGCGCCGGGTTCCGGCTGCCGGAGCTGCTGGAGTCAACCGGCGCCCGGATCCGCGAGGTGGGCACGACCAACCGGACCACGGCCGCCGACTACGCGGCGGCGATCGGCCCGGAAACGGCGTTCCTGCTGAAAGTCCACCCGTCCAACTACCGGATCGAGGGCTTCACCGCCAGCGCCACCGTCGCGGAACTCGCCGCGCTGGGGCCGCCGGTCGTCGGCGATGTCGGTTCGGGGCTGCTCGCGCCGCATCCGGCGCTGCCCGATGAGCCGGACGCGGGGTCCTGGCTGCGGGACGGCGCCGCGCTGGTAACCGCCAGCGGTGACAAGCTGCTCGGCGGCCCGCAGGCCGGGCTGCTGCTCGGCAGCGCCGAGCTGATCGGCGCCCTGGCCCGGCACCCGCTGGCCCGGGCGCTGCGGGTAGACAAGCTGACCATCGCGGCACTGGCAGCGACGCTGTCCGGGCCGCCGCCACCCGTGGTCGATGCGCTACGCGCTGACCAGCAAGAACTTAAAGATCGCGCGAAACGAATCGTCCAGGAGCTAGCCGGCGACGGTATCGACTGCCGTCCGGCGGACACTGCCGCGGCCGTCGGCGGCGGCGGCGCCCCCGGCGTGCGGCTGCCGAGCGCGGCGGTAAGCCTGCCGGCCGGGCTGGCGGCGGCACTGCGGGCAGGCGAGCCGGTGCGGCAGGGGGCAGTGCCGGCGGTCGTCGGCCGGATCACCGACGGCAGGCTGCTGCTGGACCTGGCCGCGGTACCGCCGGCCGACGACGCGCTGCTCACCGCGGCCGTGCGGGCGGCCGCCGCCGATGCAGCCGGCTCAGCCCAGGCGGCCGGCCCCGATGCGCCGGCCGCAGCGGGACCGGAAGACCGTTAATGCAGGTTATCGCCACCGCCGGGCACGTCGATCACGGCAAGTCGACCCTGCTCCGGGCCCTGACCGGGACCGATCCGGACCGCTGGGCGGAGGAACAGCGCCGGGGCCTGACCATCGACCTCGGCTACGCCTGGATGACGCTGCCCGCCGGGGAGCAGATCGCGTTCGTCGACGTCCCCGGCCACGAGCGCTTCGTCCCGAACATGCTGGCCGGAGTCGGCCCCGTCCCCGCCGTGCTGTTCGTCGTCGCCGCGGACGCGGGCTGGATGCCGCAGTCGGCCGAGCATCTGGCTGTTATCGACGCGCTCGGGATCCGCCGCGGCTTGCTAGTGGTGACCAGGGCCGACCTGGCCGACCCGGCAGCGGCCCGGGCGCAGGCCACCGAGGCGATCGCGGGCAGCAGCCTGGGCGCGGTGGAATCCGTCGCGGTCAGCGCCAGCACCGGCGCGGGCCTGCCCGAACTGCTCACCGCGCTCGGGCGGCTGGCAGCGGCCCTGCCGGTGCCCGATCCCGGCGCGCCGGTCCGGCTGTGGGTCGATCGCGCCTTCAGCATCACCGGCAGCGGCACGGTCGTGACAGGGACGCTGCCGGCGGGCACGGTGCGCCGGGGTGATGAGTTCCTCGTCACCCCGGCGATGCGCCCGGTGCGGGTGCGCGGCCTCGAGTCGCTCGGCGCGCCCGCCGCGGCAGTGAGCGGCGTCAGCCGGGCCGCGCTTAACCTGCGCGGAATCAGCCGGGACGAGGTGGGCCGGGGGATGGCCCTGGTACAGCCGGGCCGCTGGACGATGACGGATGTCATCGACGTACGTCTGACCACTACCACCGCAACCGCCGCGGGCGGGGCGCCCCGGCTGCCGCAGACGGTCACGCTGCACGTCGGCTCGGCCCGGACGACCGCGCGGGTCCGCCCGCTCGGCGGCCGCCACGTCCGGCTGAGCCTCGGCGAGCCGCTGCCGCTGCACGCCGGCGACCGCATCCTGCTGCGCGACCCGGGCGCGACCCGGACCTCAGCCGGACGGCCCAGCTGGCCGGCGGTGCTCGGCGGCATTGTGCTGGACGTAGCCCCGCCGCCGCTGCGGCGCCGCGGCGCCGCGACCGCAGCCGCGCGGATGCTTGCCGGGTGGCCGGACCAGCCGGCCGCGGAGCAGCTGCTGGCCCGGCACGGCCTGCTGCGCGCGAGCGCGCTGCTGGCGATGGGCGTCACCCGGCAGCCGGCGCCGGTCGCGGGCGAGTGGCTGGCCGACACCGGCCACTGGGCCCAGCTGTCCGCGCGGCTGAGCGCGGCGGTCGCCGCGCACGCCGCCCGGCAGCCGCTGACCGCCGGGATGCCCGCCGACGCGGCCAGGGCAGCACTTCAGCTGCCGGACCGCCGCCTCGTCGAGGCGCTGGTGGCGCCCCCGCTGCAGATCCGGGACGGCGTGATCGGGGTAGCGGGCCGCCCCGGCGGGCAGGCGGCGCTGCCCGAGGCACTGCACGCCGCCGTCCGGGTGCTGCGCGCCGAGCTGGCCCGCTCCCCGTTTGCCGCGCCGGACGCCGACCGGCTGCGCGGGCTGGGACTCAGTGTGCGCGCTATCGCGGCGGCCGGGCGGGCCGGGCTGCTGCTGCGGATCAGCGACCAGATCGTGCTGGCGCCCGGCGCCGACGCCAGCGCCGCGGTCATTCTCGCGGGCCTGCCGCAGCCGTTCAGCACCGCGCAGGCCCGCGGCGCGCTGGGCACCACCCGCCGGGTGGCGATCCCGCTGCTGGAGTACCTGGACCGCCGTGGCGTCACCGAGCGCCTCCCCGACGACCGCCGCCAGCTCCGCCGGCAGTCCTGACCTGACGGCAAGCGCCCGGCCCGGCTGACCGGCCCGGATGACCGCCCCGGCTGACCGGCTCAGCTGAGCGGCCCGGCTGAGCGACCCGTCGGGGGGGCTCTTAGCTAGCGCGGCGGGGGGCGAACCGGGTCGCGGACCAGGTGCCCGGCTCCGCGGGGGGCTCACCGGCGGAGATCCACCGGGTGAGGACCGCGGCGGTCGCCGGGGCATTCAGGATGCCGGTGCGGAAGTGCCCCGAGGTGAGCCAGGCGTTGCCGATACCGGGCACCCGGTCGATCACCGGCCGCCGGTCCGGGTGCCGGGGGCGGAAGCAGCACCACTGGTAGGCGATGCCCAGGCCGCGCAGCGCGGGCAGCGCCGCGCTCAGCGCGGCCATGATCGACTCGATTACATCCGGCCGCACGGCCGGGCTCTCGTCGCCGACGTCGAACGTCCCGCCTGCCAGCAGCCGCCCGTCCTCGATCTGGGTGGCGATCGGCGCGACGATGCCCGGCAGCGGCGCCGGCAGCGGCGCCGGGTCCGTGACCAGCAGGTGACCCTTGACCCGGTCCGACGGGATGTCGATCGGCAGCCCGTCCAGCAGCGGCGGCTGGCCGGTGGCGAACACCACGGCGCCGGGACTTACCTCCCCGGCGCTGGTGGCAACGGTGACGATGCGGCCGCCGCGGATGACCACGCCGGTCGCGGCGACGCCGGTCGCCACCGACGGCAGGCCGGCCGACAGCCGGGCCACCGCCCGCAGCGGATTCAGCCGGGCCTGGCGGTGGATCCGGGCGCCTTCCATCGGCCGTGCGAGGCCGGGAACCAGCCGGGCCACCGCAGCGGTGTCCAGCCACTCGACGGCCGGCGGCTGGTGCGCGGCGAAACCGCCGCCGCGGTGCGCCAGGCCGATCCAGTCGACGTCTACCAGGCCGACGCCGCCGGGTACCGAGCGCTCCAGGTCGTGCCATCGCTCCAGGCTGGCCCGCTCCAGGTCGACGAACGGCTCGGGGTCACTCCACTGGTGCGGCTCGGGGATCAGCAGGCCGGTCGCGCCGCCGGTCGCGCCCGCGCCGAGCCGGCCGGTCTCGATCAGCAGGACCGAGCCGATCCCGGCGGCGACGCAGGCCGCCGCGGTGGCCACCCCGAGTATCCCGCCGCCGACGATCAGCACGTCCGGGCGGGCGACCGGGATGGTGCCGTCACCGCGCCCCAGCGCGGCCCGCTCGGCCGCGGTGAGCTGATCACGCCAGATGGCGCTTCCGACTGTCATGGACCCCGTCCTGGAGTGAGCGGGCAGGCACGATCAGCCAATGCTAGGCGAACCCGGCGACGCCGACGACGCTGGCGATGTGACCCGCAGCCGGCGCTGCCGCCGGGCAGTTCGCGCTGCGCAGCATGGTCACGCAAGAGAAATATAGTAGTAACGCTTAGTTACCAGCCGCGAAACGTTGCTCCGGCACACTGAGATGGCCGCACCGCGGCGGTCCGCCGGATTGCGGGCCGCAGGATTGCGGCGGATTCGCCGTGCGCGGCGGACGAATACAGAGCGAGCACGCCGGACGCGTTTTACTGCCGACCGAAAGGAACCTGATGACCAGGCGCCGCATCGCGCTGATCGCCCATGACAACAAGAAGGCCGACCTGCGGGACTGGGCCCGCTTTAACCAGGGCCTGCTCGCCGGGCACCGGCTGTTCGCGACGGGCACCACCGGCCGGATGCTGGGTGACGACCTTAACCTGACGGTCACCTGCTTCCAGAGCGGGCCACTCGGCGGTGACCAGCAGATCGGCGCGCGGATCGCGGACGGCGAGATCGACCTGCTGATCTTCTTCTGGGATCCGCTGGAACCGCAGCCGCACGATCCGGACGTCAAGGCCCTGCTGCGGCTGGCCGTGCTGTGGAACATCCCGGTGGCCTGTAACCGGGCCAGCGCCGATTTCCTGATCTCCTCCCCGCTGCTGAGCCGCCGCTACCTGCGCCAGCAGCCGGATTTCTCGGTTATCACCGGCCGGCCGCAGGCCGGCGGGGACCGGGAGCGGGCCGCCTGAGCACTGCCGCGCTGCGGTCCCGCTGCACTGCCGGTCCCGCCGCGATACCGTTCCCCGCCGCACTGCCGGTACCGCCGCGCCCGGCCGCCCGGTCCCGGCGAGCTGACCGGGAAGTACGCTGAGGTCATTCAGGGGCTTATGCCCGCCGCGGGGTGAGGAGGTGATGGCGTGCTGGCCGACTCATTCGGGCGCGTCGCGACGGATCTCCGGGTATCGCTGACGGACCGGTGCAACCTGCGCTGCAGTTACTGCATGCCCGCCGAGGGCCTGAACTGGCTGCCCAGCCCGGAGTTGCTGACCGACGACGAGCTGATCCGGCTGATCGGAGTCGCGGTGCAGCGGCTCGGGGTCACCGAGATCCGGTTTACCGGCGGCGAGCCGCTGCTGCGGCGTGGTCTGACCGGCCTGGTGGCGCGCGCCGCCGCGATGCGGCCGCGGCCGGATATCTCCGTCACCACTAACGGGATCGGCCTGGCCCGGCTGGCCGGGCCGCTGCGCGAAGCGGGGCTGGACCGGGTCAACGTGTCGCTGGATACCCTGTCGGCGCCGACCTTCATGCGGCTGGCCCGGCGCGACCGGCTGGCTGACGTGCTAGCCGGGCTGGCCGCGGCCGCCGCGGCCGGCCTTGCCCCGGTCAAGGTGAACGCGGTGCTGATGCGCGGCGTCAATGACCACGAGGCGCCTGCCCTGCTCCGGTTCTGCCGGCAGCAGGGCTACCAGCTGCGGTTCATCGAGCAGATGCCGCTGGATGCCCAGCACGGCTGGCGCCGCGACGAGATGGTCACCGCGGATGAGATCCTGGCCGCGCTGTCGGCGGAGTTCGACCTCACCCCCGATGATCCGGCTGCCCGTGGCGCTGCCCCGGCCGAGGTCTTCCTGGTCGACGGGGGCCCGGACCGGGTAGGCGTGATCGGGTCAGTGACCAGGCCGTTTTGCGGGGCGTGCGACCGGGTTCGGCTGACGGCGGACGGTCAGGTGCGGAACTGCCTGTTCGGCCGGGACGAGAGTGACCTGCGCGCCCTGCTGCGAGCCGGCGCGGACGACGACCAGATCGCGGCCAGCTGGCGGCAGGCGGTCGCCGTCAAGCTGCCGGGTCACGGGATCAATGATCCGGGCTTCCTGCAGCCCGTCCGGCCGATGTCAGCCATCGGCGGCTGATCACCGCGTGCTGCTGCCGTGACCCAGCTCCCGCGGCTGCCCGTGCCTGCGCACCTGCGGCTGCTGTGAGCCGGGATCCGCGGCAGCAGGTACCGGACGGCATGCCGGCGGCTGCTATTTTCGCGGTCATAATTCTTGCCGGCGGCCGCGGCGGCCGGCTCGGCGGCGCTGACAAACCCGGCCTGATCGTCGGCCGGTCGACGCTGGCGGCCTCGGTCGTGACCGCGGCAATCGGCGCGGGCGCCCGGCGCGTGGTGGTCGTCGGGCCGCCCCGGCCCGACCTGCAGCCGCTGTCCGCATTGCTGCCGTGCGGCCTGGCCGTGGTACAGGAAAATCCGCCGGCGGCCGGCCCGGTGCCGGCCCTGCGCTGCGGCCTGCGCGTGGTGCGCGAGCCATGGGTGGCACTGCTCGCGGCCGACTTGCCGTTCCTGCGCGCCGAGCACCTGCGCCTGCTGGTCACGGCCGCTGCGCCACCGCTCGGCGGCGATCAGGCCAGTCAGGCCAGTCAGGCCAGTGCGTTGCGCAACGCCGACCAAGGGTCGGGCGGCCGCCCGGAAAGCCGCGTCAGCGCGGGAGCCGTCTTCGTGGACGGCAATGGCATCCCGCAGTGGCTCGCGGGCTGCTGGCAGACCGGCCACCTGCGCGCGGCGCTGGCCTCCTACAGCGGCACGTCGCTGCGCGGGCTCCTGACGCCGCTGCGCCCGGTGACTGCCGGCTGGCGCACTGCCGAGGGCGAGCCGCCGCCCTGGCAGGACTGTGACACACCCGCGGACCTGCGCCTGGCCCGCGACTGCCATGCTCAGTCCGGCAGCGGCCGGCCCGGCGGTCCCGCCCGGGCCAGCCGCACGCCGGTGAATACTCACGCAGGAAGGTCACATCCATGAGCTCGCTGCAGGCCTGGACCGACGCGGCGTGCGCGGAACTCGGCCTGGACCCGGCTACGGCCGACCCGCGAGTCGTGCTGGACCTGGCCCGGGACGTCGCCCACGGGGTCGAGCGGGCAGCCGCGCCGCTGACCGCCTTCCTGCTCGGCGTGGCGGTCGGCCAGGGCCAGCCGGTGGGCCAGGCGGCGGCGCGGCTCGCGGCCCTGGCCGGGCGGTGGCCGGCGACCGAGACCGGGTAGATTCGGGCAATGAAGAAACTGCTGGAGCTTCTCGTCTGCGTCCTGCACCCGATCGCAGTCGTCCTGATCTGGATCGACCTGCTGACCCGGCGTGAACTGAGCGCCGGCGCCAAGCTGGCCTGGGCCATCTTGTCCATCATCCCGATCGTGCCGTTCGTCTACGTACTCACCGGCGGCGACCTGTGGTGAATCCGCTGCGGCGGCGCGGGGCAGCTCTAGTGTCCAGCTCCGCATAAGTTTGCGGCCGGCAGTATCGACGGCCCGCTCCTGCTTAATCCTGTTCTCCACCCGCCAGCCAGGTCCCAGATGGCGGCCAGCAGCTGCGCGCACGGAGCCCGGGTGGCGGTCTCGATCTTAAGGCGGCCGCACGGTTCCACCGACCCTGCTCCATCGATGCCTTGCGTGATCAGCCGCGGGCGACGGCGCCTGGGCAGAAGGCGGCGGCTGCTGCATGAACAACCTGGTTCGCGGTCGGCTGGCTGCCCAGCTGGCCGGCCAGCGACCCTACGACGTCATGCATCGACTGAGTGGCGCGCAGGGACCGGCAGATGAGGTGACCACGGCGGAGCAGGGCCGCGTAGGGCTGACCGGGGAAGGCGGCTCCTGCCAGCGTGAGGTAACGCGTAGCGGCCGGCGGGGTGGCCGCAGGGCTGGCTGATCCGGGGGGCGCAAGGGAACCGCCGCCGGTTCCGCCCGGATGAGCGCTGGGAGAGGCCGACCGGGTCGCGGCGGCGCCTGATGACGCTGAGGGGGAGACCGCGGACGGGGCGGCCGCGGTGGCGGAGCAGCCCGCGACTAGCGCCGCCGCGGCGGCTATGAAGACTGCCCGGATATTCACGGTCTCAGTATGCATCCGGGCTGCGGCTGACAGGCACGGGCGCAGAAATTGGGTGTCAAATTGATGAAAACTTCAGCGAACCTCTAATTTTCCTGCGAATTTACTTTATGTTGCTGCCGTCTGGCAGAGCTATGCGCCGGGCCCCGGTCCCCCCTCGAACGGAGTCCATCATGTCCATCTTCGCGGGGCGAATGACACGCGCCGTCACGGCAGCCGCCCTGACCGCCGCCACATCGCTGCTCGCCTTGTCCGCCGCCACTATGCCCGCCGCCGCGGACGACACCACCACCTCCTACGACAACTTGCGCACCGGCTGGGACCCTAATGAGCCGGGGCTTTCCCCCGCCACTGTCCAGGGGCCCGGCTTCGGCCAGCTGTTCGCCACCCAGCTGAACGGTCAGGTGTACGCCCAGCCGATCATCGGCAAGGGCACGATGCTGGCTGCCACGGAGAACGACTACATCTACGGCCTGAACCCGGCCACCGGAGCGATCACCTGGTCCCGCAGCGTGGGGCCGACCTGGCCGGCGTCCACCAACGGCTGCGGTGACCTGACTCCGAATATCGGCATTACCTCTACGCCGGTGTATGACCCGTCATCGGGAACCGCGTACTTCACCGCCAAGGTGAACGACGGACCGGACGCCCAGCACCCGCACTGGTACCTGCATGCGATCGACATCACCACCGGCGCCGAGCGCTCCGGCTTCCCCGCCAGCATCCAGGGTGCGCCGAGCAACGACCCGGCGCACCCGTTTAACACCGAGACCCAGATGCAGCGGGCGGGGCTGCTGCTGGTGAACGGCGTGGTGTACGCGGGCTTCGCCAGCCACTGCGACATCGGCCCCTACAACGGCTACGTCGTCGGGGTGAACGCCTCGACCGGCCAGCAGACTGCGATGTGGACCACCGAAGGGGGGTCCGCATCGGGTGAGGCAGGCATCTGGGAGGGCGGCGGCGGCCTGGTTTCCGACGGCGCCGGCCGCATCTTCGTCGCCACCGGCAACGGCATTTCGCCGCCCGCGGGGCCAGGAAGCGCGCCCCCTGCCAATCTTGCCGAGTCGGTCATCCACCTGCAGGTCAACAGCGACGGAAGCCTGAGCGCTGCCGACTTCTTCAGTCCGAGCAACAACATTGCGCTGGACCAGAACGACACCGACCTGGGCTCCGGCGGTCCGATGGCAATTCCCGACGGCTACGGCACCTCCGCCCACCCGCACCTGATGATCGAGGTGGGCAAAGACGGCCGGGTGTTCCTGCTCGACCGGGACAATCTCGGCGGCATGGGACAGGGCCCGGGTGGCTCGGATGCGGTGCTGCAGACGGCGGGTCCCATTAACGGTGTCTGGGGGCACGCGGCGTTCTGGGGCGGCGGCAGCGGAAATGTGTACCTGGTTCCCGACGGCGGCCCGCTGACGGCGTTCCAGCTCGGTGTGTCGTCATCGGGGCTGCCCAGCCTGACCCAGGCCGGCGCCAGCAGCGGCACCTTCGGTTACACCTCCGGCTCGCCGGTCGTCACGTCCAGCGGCACGGCTTCCGGGTCGGGCCTGGTATGGGCGGTATACAGCAACGACGCCTCCGGAGCGGGCGGCCAGCTGCGCGCCTATGACACGGCGCCGACCAACGGCACCCTCGTCCAGCGGTTCTCCGCCTCGATCGGCACCGCCAGCAAGTTTGCCATCCCGGCGACCGATGGCGGCCGGGTGTACGTCGGCACTCGCGACGGCATCGTGTACGGATTTGGCACCAACGGCACCGTCACCGCGCCCACCGGGGCGATCACCGGGATCGCGGGCAAGTGCGCGGATGTGAGCAATGCGAACACCGCGGATGGCACCCCGGTGCAGATCTACACCTGCAACGGCACCGGCGCGCAGCAGTGGACGGTGCAGGCTAACCACACCCTCCAGGCGCTGGGCAAGTGCCTGGACGTCGCCGGGGCAGGTACCGCCAACGGCACCAAGGTCCAGCTGTGGACCTGCAACGGCACCGTGGCCCAGGTCTGGACTCCCCAGTCCAACGGCGAGCTGGTCAACCCCAACTCCGGGCGCTGCCTGGATGACCCGGGCGCCAGCACCACCGACGGCACCCAGCTGATCATCTGGGACTGCCACGGCGGCGCCAACCAGACCTGGCACCTGCCGGGCCAGCAGCCGAAGACCGCGGCGATCACCGGGATCGCGGGCAAGTGCGCGGATGTGAGCAATGCGAACACCGCGGATGGCACCCCGGTGCAGATCTACACCTGCAACGGCACCGGCGCGCAGCAGTGGACGGTGCAGGCTAACCACACCCTCCAGGCGCTGGGCAAGTGCCTGGACGTCGCCGGGGCAGGTACCGCCAACGGCACCAAGGTCCAGCTGTGGACGTGCAACGGCACCGTGGCCCAGGTCTGGACTCCCCAGTCCAACGGCGAGCTGGTCAACCCCAACTCCGGGCGCTGCCTGGATGACCCGGGCGCCAGCACCACCGACGGCACCCAGCTGATCATCTGGGACTGCCACGGCGGCGCCAACCAGACCTGGCAGCTCCCCAGCTAACGGCCTTCCTGGCAGAGCCACCAGAGCCCGGGGCGCCGGCCGCAACCGCGGTGACCGGCGCCCCGGGCTTCGCGCAGCGCAGCTGTGTGCCGTTCGGACGTCAGGCGCCGCGGCAAGCGGCCGGCCAGACATTTGCCAAACGATAGTAAACGATATATCTTTGAGCTATCCAAAGGTTCCGATAGCTATCCAGGACACGCCTGGGCTCGGAGGCTTGGATAGGAAGAAACGACATCATGCGAGAACGACACGAGCAGGTTGGCCGCTGGGATGAGGACAGCCGGCGGCAGCGGTACGAAGAAGAAGGCACCCGGCCTGAGGGCGGCAGGCGCGGTCACGGGCGCGGGCCGGGGTTCGGCGGCAGCGGGCCGGGGTTCGGCGGCCCGGGGTTCGGCGGGCGCGCCCGAGGGTTCGGCGCCCTGGGGTTCGGTCCCGGTCGCGGCTCCCAGTTCGGCGGCCCGGAGTTTAACGACGGACCGGGACCAGAAGATGGTCCGGGCTTCGGCGGCCCGGGGTTCGGCGGCCCTGGATTCCGCGGCGGGCCGGGCTTCGGTCACGGGCACGGGCACGGCCACGGGTTCGGCGGCGGTCCGGGAGGCCGCGGTATGGGCCCGTGGGGCGAAGGCCGGATGCGCGGCCGGCGCGCCCGGCGCGGCGACGTCCGGGCTGCTGCGCTTGCCCTGCTGGCCGAGGAACCGCGCAACGGCTACCAGATCATCCAGGAAATCGGGGAGCGCAGCGGCGGCGTCTGGCGGCCGAGCCCGGGCTCCGTCTACCCGGCGCTGCAGCAGCTGGAGGACGAGAACCTCATCCGCGCCGAGGCAGGCGAGGGCGGCCGCAGGGCTTACGTTCTGACCGATGAAGGCCGAGCATATGTAGACGCTCATGCGGACGAGCTGCGCGCGCCATGGGACGTCGTTGCAGGCAGCGCCGGGGGCGCGGCGATCGAGATGCGGCGGCTCATCGGCCAGGTCACGATGGCGGCTTTCCAGGTGGCCAGCGCCGGGACCGAGGCCCAGGCAAGCCAGGCAGGCAAGATCCTGACCGACACCCGCAAGGCGCTTTACCGGATTCTCGCCGCGGATGACGACGAGCAGGCCACGGGAGACGCGGAGAAATAGCCCAGCAGGCAAGTCGAATCGCGGCATGAGGGACCCAGTCGCGCTTATCTGACCCAGCGCGACGCCAGCCCAGTGCGCCGCTAACGTGCCGACGGTCGTGATGACATTCCGCGCCGCCAGCATCACCAGTAAATGGGCATTTCGCTTACCGGCAATACTGGTTGACACTAACGCCGGTTGCCGGTATGTCACTGGACCGATGCCTGCCTACCGCCCGGCGAACGTGTGCCGCACTGGGGAATAGGACCGCTGCAGCGCCGACGCCAGCCGCGGCAGGACAAAAGGGCTTGGATCGTCGGCGCAAGAGAGAGCGACGCCGGGTGGCTACGGGGGCAAACCACCCGGCGTCGCGTTACGCCGGCGTTCCGACGGGGGCCCGGAACGCCGGCAAGGGTGCCCCGGCGGGGGACCAGAGCACCGGTATGCATGTTACACCGAACCTCCCCCTAGTGCGTCAAGACCGTAAGAGGAGCCAATCTCATCACCATGGCCTTCGGATCACCGCAGATCGGGCGTACCGCTGACCTGATTCCTGGCTTTAAGTAAGGTTCGGCATAGGCACGCCGGCTTAGCGTAAGGTGCCGCGATTGCTCAATTTGCGGCGTTAGTCAGCGGCACCCGGCTTGGTGCTCGGATCCGCAGCGGGAATTCGAGGCGGTTCCGGCAGCAGCGAAGCACTCAGTGGCTGCGACGGGGGAGGCCCCGGCGGCTGGGACGGGGCCGCCGCGGCGCCGTCCGGGTGGACGGCACCGTCCAGGTGGGTGGCACTGTCCGGGTGGGCGGCACGGACCGGCAGACTGGGCTGGTACTCGCGGAATCCCCGGCTCGCGTCCGGTTCCCGGCCGCCGTTCGCGAAGACGACGGCGAAATACGGGATAAGGATGGCCCCCGCCGCCGGGATAGCCGTCAGCCAGCCCGCGTGGTTCACGTAGAGGACGAGCGCGATCAAGAAGCACGCCGCGCGGACGCCCATCATGATGAGGTAGCGGCGCTGCCGGTAGGCGATGTCGTCCGACAGTGACCGCCGCGCCTCGGTGACCAGGTGCGTCCCGCCTGGATGTGACCGGTCTCGCTGTGAGGTTCGCACTCCTCCACGGTATGCCGGCCCGCGACGGCGGGCAACGCGGGTCGCCGGGCGCCGTGGCTGAGAGCGGGAC
>JAABUX010000084.1_pt1 | contig 155623 bp, 137 predicted proteins | sample 5561851 | NCBI WGS metagenome assembly JAABUX01 (sample SAMN10711883, study PRJNA513361) | rock metagenome | isolation source: Antarctica rocks | place: Antarctica: Victoria Land, Richard Nunatak red sandstone | collected 2016-01-03
TGCACACCGATACCGTTGACTCCCCGGAGCGGTATGTCCGGCTTTGACTTGCCGTTCGTGACTCTGACAGCGTGGACAGGTGTTCATGTCTCTTAGAATAGCATGGACCAGTCTTTAGCCACTCCTGCCGTTTGCGTTTTGTGTTAACGAGCGAACATTGAGAAGGCGACCGGCTGACCGTACCGATACACCGACCGCGTGATGTTACATCACGGTAGTCAAACAGACTATGCTGCACTGTAGCGGCGCGCCAGCGACAATAATGATGGCGTCGTCTGGTGATCACGGGTAGGCCAGGGCGACAAAGCAACCGTACAGATGTCGAGGCCATGAGTGTGAAAGAGAGCGGAGCGTATGGCAAGTCCACGAATATACTGGACGCCGCGACGGCGTAGACGGCAGTTCGAGCAGTCCCTCGTCCCGGACGTATCCATGTTTCGCGGCTTGCTGCTGCGCGGGTTGGGCCTCGTCGGCGTCGCTCAGGCCATCGTCGCGTCGGTGCTCATGGTCGCGGCGTGGCTGCGCCGCCGCAAGCAGAACCAGGGCTTTCCCCACAGCCTCCCGGCGCCCGTCGCGGTAGCGGACAACACGTTACAGGTCTACAGCTACGGTAAAGACCTCTACGACGCTATGATCGAGGCCATCGACGCCGCGCAAGAGTCGATCTATCTCGAGACCTTCATCTGGAAGGGCGACGAGGTCGGGCAGCGCTTCAAGGACCACCTTACTCAGAAAGCGCGAGACGGGGTCGCGGTCTACGTCATTTTCGACACCTTCGGCAACCTCGTCGTTCCCGCTCCCTTCAAGATTTTCGAGCGGCCCGTTCATATGCTCGCCTTCAGCGCGATCAGACGCCCCTGGCACGTGCTCGATCCGCGGCGCTACGCGCTCGATCACCGTAAGCTCCTCATCGTGGATGGATACACTGCTTTTCTTGGCGGCTACAACTTGGGCCAGCTCTACGCTACGGAGTGGCGCGACACACATCTGCGGCTGCAAGGGTCTGTCGCCAGCAAGTTCGCCCAGGACTTTGTCTCGTTCTGGAACGCCTCCTCGCCGCCCGAGGAGTGCATCACGCATCACTACGAGCGCCGCTTCGAGCCGCTCATCGGTCTGTGGAACAACAATGCGATGAAGCTGAGCTTTCCTATCCGCGATATGTATATCACGGCGATCGACCAAGCGGAGCATTGTATCCGCTTGACCAATGCCTACTTCATCCCGGACAACTCGTTGCTGAACTCGCTAATCGCGGCGGCTACGCGCGGCGTGCAGGTGCAGATCTTGTTGCCGTGGATTTCCAACCATACGCTGGCCGATTGGATGGCGCGCGGCTACTTCACGCGCTGTCTAAAGGCGGGCATCCACATCTTCACCTACAACTCTATGATCCACGCCAAGACCTGCACTATCGACAGCGCCTGGACCACGATCGGAACGGCCAACCTCGACCGGCTGTCCTCCCTTGGCAACTTCGAGACGAACTGCGACGTCTACTCTGGGGAACTGGCGCGACAGATGGAAGATCTGTTCGAGCGCGACAAAGCGTACGCTCACGAGATCATACTGGAGAAGTGGGCGGCGCGCCCCCTGCACACAAAGTTCAGCGAACGCCTGCTTGCTCCACTCCGCGTCCTCCTCTAAAACAGAACAACGAGCTTGACAGCGAGGGTCTTAGAGGCGGCCGCGCGCTTTGATGTCGAGGTAGGCGTCGACGACGCCGGGTGTGAGGCGGTCCGCCGCCACGTCGATAGAGATGATGCCGCGGGCGGTCAGCAACTCGAGGGTGGACGCGCGCAGCGTGGCCAGGGTCAGGGCCACGGCGCGACGGTAGACCGTCGCCGAGTTGTCCGCGTGCAGGTCGAGCATGGCGTCGAGGATGGGGTCGCGCATGGTGGCGCAAACGACCACGTGGCGCGTGGACAGATGCACCAGCATGGCCGCGAGCACGCGCGAGGCCGCGTCGTCTACGAGTTCGGTAAAGACGATGACCAGCGCGCGCCGCCGCATACGCCCCTCCGCGAAGGCGAAGGCCGCGCGGTAGTCCGACTCTGTCTGTTGGGCGGCCACGTCGTAGAGCGCGTCGAGCATGGCGTTGAACTGGCCTTTGCCTCCCCGCGGGGCCAAGTACAGCGTCACCCTGTCGGCATAGGCCAGCAGCCCCACGTTGTCTCCCTTCTGGAGGCAGACGTAGGCCACTAGCAGGCAGGTGTTGACGGCGTGATCCAGTTTGCTGAGCGCGTCAATCGGCGCCGACATCAAGCGGCCCACGTCGAGCATCAAGAGCACCGTCTGCGACCGCTCGATCTGGTAGTCCGTCGTAACGGGCTGGCCGTGTCGCGCCGTGGCCAGCCAGTTGATGCGCCGGTAGTCGTCGTCAGGGTGGTAGTCGCGCAGGCGCTCGAACTCGGTTCCCGCCCCATAGGTGCGCGTAGTCCTGAGCCCGGCTTCTTGCCAACGGTTCCGCCTGAGCGCCAGATCGTAATGGCGCACCTCGCGCAGGTTGGGGTAGACCTTGATCTCACGCGCTAAGAAAACGGTCGTTTGGCGTTGCAGCAGCCCCAGGATCGTGGCGTAGCGTAGGGTCACGTTCCCGAAAGCGTAGAGGCCGCGTCGCAGTGGCCGCAGCTCGTAGCGCAGAACGGCTTCGCCACGCGCGGGAAGAAAGAGTGCGTCGAGGGGCGCGCGTGGCACGCCCGCCTCGTTGGCCGCGTCTACCGGGGGCGTGATGCGCTGGTCGCCTATCGCCGTCAACTGGAAGTCGTCGGGCGGCTCGTCGCGCACGAGGACGCGCAGGCCGTGGCGTGACCGGTTGGTCAGGGTCACGGCGACGGGGTTGTCCGCCCCTAGCGCCAAGCGGTCTTCGACCGCGCGCACGACCACGATGGCGCGTGGAGACGGCGTGCGCAGCCCGTCGAGGGCGGCCACGAGCAAGACGCCGAGGGTGAGCGCGGAGGTGGGAACTTGCCAGATCGGCGCGATCCAGGCCAGCGCGAACAGGGCCGCGCTCCCGAGCAACAGGAACAGAAGGCGCGGTGTAGGCAGTGGAAGCAGCGTGGTGAGTTTGCGCATGGCGAGAGGCTTAGCGCGGAACCGGGACGCGCGCCAGGATGCGCGTGAGGGCGCTGTCTGGCGTCTGTCCCTCGATCTCGGCCTCGGCGCGCAGGGCCACGCGGTGGCGCAGAGCAGGCAAGACCAGCGCCCTCACGTCGTCCGGGGTGACGAAGTCGCGCCCATCGAGGGCGGCCAGCGCTTTGCTGGCCAGCAGGAGCGTCACCGAGACGCGCGGCGAGGCTCCGCGCAAAAGGTCGGGCGCCCGCCGCGTCTCCACGGCCAGCGCCGTGATGTAGGTGAGGATGGACTCGTCCACGCGCACGAGACGCGCGTCCGCGCGCGCGGCGATCAGTCGCGCGGGCGACAAGACGGCGCGCACGCCGGCCTCGGCCAGACGACCCGCGTCGAAGCCCCTGTTGTAGTTGCGCAGCACCATCGTTTCTTCCTCGACCGAGGGATAGTCGATCAAGACCTTGAACAAGAAGCGGTCGAGCTGCGCTTCGGGCAGCGGATAGACGCCCTCGTACTCGACGGGGTTCTGCGTGGCCAGCACGATAAAGGGGTCGGGCAGAGCGTGGCGCACGCCGTCGATGGTGACCTGATGCTCTTCCATCGCTTCGAGCAGCGCGGCCTGCGTCTTGGCCGGGGCGCGGTTGATCTCGTCGGCCAGCACCACGTGAGCGAAGATAGGCCCCTTGCGTGTGGTGAACGAGCTTGTCGACAGGTCAAACACGTTCGTGCCGGTGATGTCCGAGGGCATGAGGTCGGGCGTAAACTGCACGCGAACGAAGGAGGCGTCGAACAGCAGGGCGAAGGTTTTGGCCATCAGGGTTTTGGCCGTGCCCGGCACGCCTTCGAGCAGCACGTGACCTCCCGCCAGCAGCGCCACGGCGATCAACTCAAAAGCGTCGCCCTGCCCTACCACGACCTTGGCCGCCTCGGTACGCAGCGACTGGTAGAGCGCACCGATGCGCGCTGGCCCGTCCTCAGCTTGCTCCATCGCCGCCGTGCCTGCTCGTGCGTCGTCGCCTAGCGTCGTATCCGCGTCCACTTACCCTCCTCGTACACATCCACTGCCTATTGTAGCCTGCCGACGACGGGCCGGGAGGACAGCCCGCGCTCGACACGACGCTGCCCACTCATGATAGATTAGGTGCGATGGCGCGACGGCAGGGCATACACGTCGGCCGCGGCGTCCAGGGGAGACATCCATTTAGAAAAGAGAGGGTAGAAGATGTCTGAGTCTGCCAGGACCTCCTTGCACTCCAACGCCGCGACGCTCGCGGACCTTGTCGCCGACGTGGCTCAAGCCGCGCCCGACAAGACGGCGATCCTCTTTCAGGACATGCGCATAAGTTACGGAACGCTGCATACATTGATCGAGTCTGCCGCTGACGCTTTAGCCGCGCGCGGCGTGGGCAAGGGCGACCGCGTCGTCGTGATGCTGCCCAACATCCCTCACTTCGTCATCGCCTACTACGCGGTGATGCGCTTGGGCGCGGTCGTCGTTCCCGTCAACGTGCTCTACAAAGCCGGGGAGATCGCCTATATCCTGCGCGACAGCGGCGCCTCCACGGCCATCGTTTTCGAGTCGCTCTACGAGCAGTTTGCCGAGGCGCTCGACGACGTGAACAAGCACGGTTTGAAGAACGCGATCGTGGTCGCGGCGAACGAGGCGCCGGCCGGTACGATCCCCTGGAGCCTGGCGACGTCGACGATCGAGGGCGGCGCGCCCACGCGGACGCCCGTCGAGGTCGTGCCCGACGACGTGGCCGTGATCTGCTACACCTCCGGCACGACGGGCAAGGCCAAGGGCGCCATGCTGAGCCACCACAACTTCCTGGCCAACGCCGCACAGGTCGCGCGCGTCGAGGGCTTGAGGGTCGAGCCGACCGACACCGTGTTGCTCGTGCTGCCTCTCTTCCACATCTTCGCCATGAACGTGGGCATGAACATGACGCTGCGCGTGGGCGGCACGATCGACCTGATGGTGCGCTTCGAGCCAGTAGCCGTACTGGAGGAGATCCAGAGACACAAGGCGAGCGTGTTCCTGGGCGCGCCGCCCATGTTCGTCTCTTTCGTCAACCTGCCCGACCTGACGAGCTACGATGTCTCGTCCTTGCGCGTCATCAACTCGGGCGCCGCCGCGCTGCCCGTGGCCGTACTCGAACGGTTCAAGACGCTGACGGGTAAGGAAATCGTGGAGGGCTACGGCTTGACCGAGACGTCGCCCGTCTCGCACTCCAACGCCGCCGGCGCCTCGATCAAGCCCGGTACGATCGGCCTGCCCATCCCCGGCGTGGAGGCGCGCATCGTCGACGTCAAGGACCAGGATGCGCCCGACGGCCAGGAAGGCGAGATCGTCTTGCGCGGCGAGAACCTGATGATTGGCTACTGGAACAAGCCGCGCGAGACCGCCGAGGCCATGCGCAACGGCTGGTTCCACACCGGCGACATTGCTGTCAAGGACGCCGACGGCTACTACACGATCGTGGACCGCAAAAAGGACATGATCAACGCGGGCGGCTTCAAGATCTGGCCACGTGAGGTGGAAGAAGTCCTGTACCATCATCCCGCCGTGGCCGAGGCCGCCATCATTCCCTCGTTCGACCCCTACGCGGGTGAGCGACCGATCGCCTACATCGTGTTGAAGGACGGCGTCGCCGCCACGCAGGAAGAATTGATCGCCTTTGTGAAAGCGCGACTGGCCTCGTACAAGGCCCCGACCTACGTCGAGTTTCGGACTGAGCTGCCTAAGAACCTGACCGGCAAGATAATGCGGCGTCTGCTGCGCGAGGAGGTCAAGCATCCCATCCCCGTCGGCGACCTCTAGCGCACCCCAGGCGCGACGCTCCCCAGCGAACGTGCCAGAGAGCGCCGCGCCGTTTCGTGGTAGGCGCCCGGCAGCTATGATATCTGGCAGGACGCCCGCCTGGGCGCTGCGTGGCTCTGTGTCTGTCAGAGAGGGAGACTAACTCTAATGTCCTCACTACAGCCCGTACGCGTCGGCATCGTCGGCGCGGGGCGCATGGCGCGCACGCGTGTCGGCAACATCGCAGCCTTGCCCGATGCTTTGACGGTGGCCGTGGCCTCACGTACGGCCGCGCACGCGCGCGCCCTAGCGGGCGAGGCCGGGTGCGTCGCGGCGGACTCTGTCGAGGCGTTGTTCGCGCGCGACGATCTCGACGCCGTCGTCGTGGCCACGGACAATGAGTCGCACGTCGCGCTGGCCCTGGCCGCGTTGGAGAGCGGCAAACACGTGCTGGTCGAGTATCCACTAGCGCTCGTTCCGCACGAGGCCGACGCGGTGCTGGCCTCCGCGCGCCACCGCGGCCTGGCCGTGCGCGTCGGTTACGACCAGACGCACCTGGGCCTCCACGCCGCCCTCGCCGCCCTCATACGGCACGATGGACCGCCGCTGGAACTGGTCGTGCGCGTGGCCTGGGGCGGAACCTCGCCCTCCGCGTTTCGCAACATCGTCTTGGGCGGTCCGCCCGGTCTGGTGAAGTCCTATTACCTGTTCGCCGTGCTTGATTGGCTCGGCCTGCCCGCGTCGTCCCTTGGCCGTCTGCGCGTCGACGGACTCGCGCCCGACGATGGCTCCTATGCCGCGGCCGTGCAGCACGTCTCGTTGGCCTACGAGAAGACGCTCGCGCACGTCTCTTGGCTCGTCGGCCCCGCCGCGGGCGGCCGCCGCGACGTGTCCATCGAGGCGACGTGGCCGCGACACAAAGTGGTCGTGGATGGTGGCACGCTGACGCTGCGCGGCGACGCGGGCGAGACCGTACTTTCCTTCGAGCGCCGTTCCTGGGCCGAGGCCACGCGCCTGGGCCTGGCGGAGTTCGTCGCGGCGACGCGACATCCTGGCGACGATCCACGCACGACGCTCGCTGCCGTAACCGTACTACTGACGACAGCGAACGAGTAGTCGCCCACTATACTGCAAAGGAGGATTGCTGGGATGGGAAGACCGCTTTGTTGTCGTACGCCCATATCCTATCTATTTGTTGGGTGAGGAGAACGAGAGGTCATGCCGGAGACACAAGAGGCCGCGACGATCGAGGCGCGCGCGGAGCAGATCGCACCTTCTCTTTTCCGCATTGCTCTGCCCTTGCCGGGAAGCGGACTGTCCAGCGTCAACGCCTACGCGGTCGTGGCTGGCGACGGCCTCACGCTGATCGACTGCGGCTGGGGCTCATCCAAGACCTACGACGCCCTCGTCGCCGGTCTGCATGAGGCGGGGACGGGCCTCTCCTCTCTCAAGACCCTCGTGGTGACGCATACGCACCCTGACCATGTCGGCCTGGCCAAACGCCTCGTGGAAGAGACCGGGGCAAAGCTGCTGGTGCATAAAAAAGACGCCCGCTACCTCGGTGCAACGGAGGAGACGCTGCGGGGCGTCACGGCGCGGACCGATCGCTGGCTGGCGCGCTGCGGCATCCCGGCGGCGGATCTAGAAGAAATGACCGGCGTCGGCCAGTGGCTGGTCGCCTTTAGCACCTACCCAACCGCCGACATCGTGCTCGAGGGCGGCGAGGTGCTGCGCTATGGCTCCTACGACTTCGAGGTCATGCATACGCCCGGCCACGACGACGGCATGGTCTGCTTGTACGACCGCGCGAGCGGCGTGTTCATCTCGGCGGACCACGTGCTGGAGCACATCTCGCCGCACACGGGCATGCACGCCGAAGAGCAGGGCGACCCGGTCGGAGCGTACCTCGACGCGCTGCGCCTCGTCGCCGACCTGCCGGCGACCGTTATCGCTCCCGGCCACGGCGCTCCATTTCACGGCCTGGCGAGTCGAGCGGCGGACCTGATCCAACACCACCAAGAGCGCTGCGACGAGATCGTAGATGCGCTGGACGCCGACAGCTTGTCGGCTCTTGAGGCAGCGGCGAAGCTGAGTTGGCGGCACGCCCACGACGGCTGGACCAAGCTCAACACGTTCGACCGCCGTCTGGCCGTGACCGAGACGGCAGCGCATCTCGTGTACCTTATGAACCAGGCGCGTCTCTCACGGGGCTTTGACGAAGCCGCCGGGGTCTACCGCTACATGCGCATCCCTACCTGATGTTCGGGACGCGGCCGCTTAAAGCGCGAGGTCCGACAGGGCTGTAGCCGTGTCTAGGCTCTCCTTCGCCCGGTCAAGCGCACCTTCGTCGTCCATAGATTCGATACGCATGGTTAGGGACGGAGGCAATGGACCAAACCGGCGCGCGATGTCCCGCAGCAGCCATGACCGCTTCGCGCGCAAGAGACCAAGCACCTCGCCTTGCGCCCGGCCAAGTGCTTTGCTCCGCTCCTCAATGTCCTGTATCCACTGCTGGTTGAGTTGTTGCACCATCTCCACGTCCTCCTCGCTCCAGTCTACCGCTCGCTCCACCTCTGCTTCAATCTTGTAGGGCAGTTCCTTATGGATCAACGCCCAAAGCGCTGCCCCTATGTCTTCCCCTAACGATCCTGCCCGCATTCCCGCGACCACCCCTGCGACAGACTGACGGTAGAGCGCCTGCCGCGATTCCTCGTCCTCCGGCGCTTTCATCACGCCGCTCAGCGCCCGCGCCAGAGGCGTCGTGCTTTCCGCGAAGTTCTTGGGGTCCAGGGAAGGCAGGCTCACTTGATAGTACGTCAGCGCCGCGATGACCCGACCGTCGTACTTCTCCTCGTAGGTCTTGTAGCCCTGGGCGGGGCGCGCGCGATAGAGCAGCACGACGTAGGGCAGGACGGGTGTCTCCAGAGTGCGCCGGAGTAGGGTGTAGTAGTCCAACATGCGCCAGCCCAAGGAGCCCCGACGCGTGCTCTGGCGCGAACGCTGGACTTCGAGATGCACGACGACCAGGCGGGACGCGGCGTCCTGCGTCCGCACCTCGGCCACGATGTCGGCGATGCGGGAGTACCCGATAGGCAGCACGTCGAAGAGGTCGGAGCCGCGCGGGATCAGGGTGTCCAGGCGTAGGGTTGCGGCGGTAACGGGATCGAAGGCTTGGAGGAACTGGGCAAGGCCGTCCGCCGTACCCAGCACACGCTTGTACAAGCGATCGTAGCTAAAACGATCGTCAGCCTCAGAAGCGTCGTCACCGTGCTTCCCCTCCGCTTCTTCCTCGGAAAGCGCTGTGGCGTTCTCGTCCTCGGAAAGCTCTACATCGCCCTCCGCGCTGTCATTGTCCGACGACAAGCCCCTTATCCTTCCCAACCACTTCCTACGACATTCAAAGATACATCGATAGCCGACGCTATAGGTACACGGAGCTGTGCCCCTCCTTCGTGCCGCCTTTGACCACAACGTCGTGAGGGCCGCTCACCGTCGATCGTAGCGACAGCGGGCGGCCCTCTCCGGCGTGTGCTTCACGTCTACGCTGTCTGCTGCTCCGCGCGCGTCTGCTCGTCTTGAGGGCGTGGCTCCGGCTCGGCGCCTGCCTGCTGCTTTTGGCTGAAGGCGTCGCGGCACTCCTGCACGACCTTAAGGGCCACGTCGCGGCCGTCCCAGCCCGTGATCTCGGTCTTCTTGCCTTCTAGGTCTTTATAGGTGCTGAAAAAGTGCTCGATCTCGCGCAGGCGGCTCGCGGCCACGTGCGCTAGATCGGTGACCTCGGCCTGGCGCGGGTCGCTGACCACGACGGAGACGATCTTCATATCGTCGTCGCCGCTGTCGCGCATATGCATGATGCCGATAGGGCGCGTTTCCACGAGGCAGCCGGGGTAAATGGAATCTTCAGTCAGCACCAAGATGTCGAGCGCGTCGCCGTCGGGCGCGAGGGTCTCGGGCACGAAGCCGTAGTCTGTAGGGTAATGCACCGACGCATAGAGGACGCGGTCGAGGCGCATGCACTTGCGCTCTTCATCCCACTCGTACTTGTTCCTGCTGCCCGTGGGAATCTCGATAAACGCCTCGACGACGTTGGGATCGTGCGCGGTCTTGCTGCCCATTCACATGCTCCTTTACAGTCAAACTAGCTACATGATAGCCTGCCGGGGGGCCACATCGCCTACGTTCCAGGGCGTGCCGCCGGGAAAGGGCGTCAACACAATGCAAACCGATCAAACCACCCGCCGCCCGCGGCTCCCGTTCTCGGCGCGCCCGCGCGGACAACGTTCCAGCGCCTGGCTCTACCTCACCATGCTCGGTCCCGGCCTCATCACCGCCTCGGCGGGCAACGACGCAGGCGGCATCGCTACCTACGCTCAGGCGGGCGCCCGCTTCGGCTACGACCTGTTGTGGGCTCTCGTCATCACGGCGGTCTCCCTCGTGGTGGTTCAGGAAATGTGCGCGCGCATGGGCGCCGTCACGGGCAAAGGCCTGTCCGACCTTATTCGCGAAGAGTTCGGCATCGGCTGGGCCACGCTGGCCATGGTCAGCCTCCTCATCGCCAACTCGGCCATCACTATCTCCGAGTTCGTGGGCATCAACGCGGCCACGCGCGTGATCGCCAACGAGGGCGTCCTCAAAGGGTCGGCCGTGGGGGCGACGCTGCCGTATCTCGTCGTGCCCCTCAGCGCGTTCGGCCTGTGGTGGCTAGTGACGCGCGGGTCGCGCGGTCCCGTCGAGCGCATCCTGCTCGTGATGACGCTGGTCTTTTTCGCCTACATCCCCGCCGCCATTCTGGGTAAAACCGATTGGGGCGGCGTCGCGCACGGCCTCGTCGCACCCACGCTGGGCGGACCTCACGAGCCGGGCCTGATCGCGTTCCTCATCCCTCTCGTCGGCACCACTATCTCCCCCTACATGCAGTTTTTCGTGCAGTCGTCGGTCGTGGAGGAAGGCGGCACGGCGGCAACCTATCGCTACACCCGCGCGGCCGTGATCGGTGGGTCGCTTTTCGCCATCCTGGTGGCCATGTTCATCCTTATCGCCACGGCCTCGTCGCTGCATGGCCGCACCGACATCGCCGATGCGGGACAGTTCGCCGTCGCGCTCCAGCCGGTGCTGGGCGTCTGGGCCGGCACGTTGTTCGCCGTGGGCCTGTTCGGAGCCTCGCTGTTGGCCGCGGCGGTTTTGCCGCTCTCCACGGCCTTCGCCATCTGTGAGGTGTTTGGCTTCGAGAGCGGCGTGGACAAGTCGTTCGGAGAGGCTCCTGTCTTCAACGGCATCTTCACCGGCCTGATCGTGCTCGCGGCGAGCGTCTCGCTGGTGCTGCCCAGCGGCGCCTTGCTGGCCGTGCTGCTGGCGACTCAGGCCGTCAACGGGTTGATCCTGCCCATCGTGCTGCTGTTTATCTTGCGTCTGGTCAACAACAAGCGCCTGATGGGCGCCCACGTCAACGGACGTCTCTTTAATCTCATCGCCTGGGCCTCGACGGCGACCCTGATTCTCTTAAGCATCTTGCTGGTCGCCGGCCTGTTCGGTCTAGGTCCCGCCGCCGGATAGAGGCGCACCTCACGTGAACGGGGAGGGCGCGGGATGACGAGAAATCGACATCTTCCTCCGTGGGCGGCTGGCCTGATCGCGCTCGTCGCCGTGGCGGTTGTCGCCGCCCTACGCCTGGGCTTTTTCGCGCCCGACCCCCTCGTGGCCACGATCCCGCTGTCTAGCGACATCGTAGCCGCTGCTGGAAACGCCAGCGGCCTGTTCGCCGTGGCCGACGGCTAGAACGGGCGCGTGCCGATCGTGCTCGTCTCTACCATACAGGGGCCGACGAATAGGGGCCGACGATCAAGACGTTGTCGTTCGACGCGCGAAAGCACCGTCTGTTTGTGTTCGATGCTGGCGGAGCAGTCCGACTGGTCGATCCCTGGCCTTGGCCGCGGGTCCCCGCCTGGCTGGGGGCGCGCCTGCCGTTCGTCCCTCCGCCCCACGCGCGGCTTCAGACGAGCGGCCCCAACGTACATGTGTTCGATACGTCTCACCTGTAATCAGGCGGGGTCACGCCTGACCCGCTATAGTGGAAGGGACTTCAGAGCTTCTGGTCTAAAGGGAGGGAGCAGCGCGCATGCCCATTTACAATTCCGTGTTGGATGTGGTGGGGAACACCCCAATGATTCGCCTGGCACGGATCGGTCGAGGCGTCCGGCCGACCATCCTCGGTAAAGCCGAGCATCTGCAGCCCGGCGGCTCGATTAAAGACCGCATCGGCATCACTATGATCGAGGCGGCGGAGCAGTCTGGCCTGCTCAAACGCGGCGGCACAATCGTCGAGCCCACGGCGGGCAACACGGGCGCCGGACTGGCCCAGGCGGCGGCGGTCAAGGGCTATGCCTGCATCTTCGTCATGCCCGACAAGGTCAGCGAGGAGAAGATCGCGCTGCTCAAAGCCTACGGCGCCGAGGTCGTGCTCACGCCCACCGCTGTAGCGCACGAGTCGCCCGAGAGCTACTACTCCGTGGCCACGCGCCTGACCAACGAGATCCCCGGCGCCTTTCAGCCCAACCAGTTCGCCAACGGGGCCAACCCCGACGCGCACTACCTCTCGACCGGCCCCGAGGTCTGGGAGCAGACGGGCGGCAAGATCGACGCCTTCGTAGCTGGTCTGGGCACCGGCGGCACCATCTCCGGTGCGGGCCGCTACCTTAAGGAGCGCAACCCGAACATCACGATCGTCGGCGTCGATCCCGAGGGCTCGATCTTCTCGGGAGACACGCCTAAGCCGTACAAGGTCGAGGGCATCGGCCAGAGCTTCTTGCCGGCCACGGCAGACCTCTCGGTGGTGGATCGCTGGGTGCGCGTCAGCGACCGCGACTCGTTCACCATGGCCCGGCGCGTCGCGCGCGAGGAAGGGCTGCTGATTGGAGGGTCCGCCGGCACCGCCGTCTACGGCGCGCTCCAGATCGCCCAAGAGATGGGCGAGGACAAGACCATAGTGGTGATCCTCTGCGACACGGGCCGCAACTACCTCTCCAAGGTTTTCTCGGACGACTGGATGCGCCAGAACGGCTTCCTGGAGCGCTTCCCCGCGCGCCGCGTGGCCGACGCGGTGATCGCGCGCGGTAAGTTGCCGCCGCTCGTCTACGCCACGCCCCGCCAGAAAGTCGGAGCCGCTATCGAGACGATGCAGCTTTACGGCATCTCGCAGATGCCGGTCTTCGATGGGTCGAGCCCCTTAACCTTGACGACCATGATCGGGTCATTGGAAGAGCGTGCGCTGCTCGACCGTATCTACCGCGATCCCAGCAAGGTGGAGGCCGATGTCTCCACGACGATGGGGCCGCCCTTCCCCTCGGTTGAAGATTCGAGCGACATCGAAGGCGCGTTCGAACAGCTTCTGGGCGGGGCCACGGCCCTCGTCGTGGCGCACGACGAGAAGCCGCTCGGCCTCATCACGCGCCTCGACCTGCTGGAGTTCGCCGCCCACCGCAACAAACCCATCCGATCCTAAGGAGACGCAACATATGACCGATTCAACGGAGTGGGGGTTCTCCACGCGGGCCATCCACGTCGGGCAGGAGCCCGACGCTCTGACCGGCGCGGTGACCACGCCGATCTACCAGACCTCGACCTTCGCCCAGGACGGCATCGGCAATCATAAGGGCTACGAGTACGGGCGCACGGGCAACCCCACGCGCACGGCGCTCGAAGAATGCCTGGCCTCGCTCGAAGAAGGCGCTCACGGGCTGGCCTTCTCCTCGGGCATGGGTGCAGTGTCCGCCGTGGCCTATCTGCTTAAACAGGGCGACCACGTGGTGGCGCACGACGACCTCTACGGAGGCACGGCGCGCTTCTTCAACAAACTGCTCTCCAACTTCGGTGTAGAGACGACCTTCGTCGACGCCAGCGATCCTGCCGCCGTACAAGCGGCCCTGCGCCCGACCACGCGCCTCGTCTGGCTGGAGACACCCACCAACCCTCTGCTCGGCATCGTGCCGCTCAAGGCGGTCGCCGACCTCGCGCACGCACACGATCCCAGCCTGCTCGTCGTGGTCGACAACACTTTCGCCTCGCCGTACTTCCAGCGTCCGCTTACCCTCGGCGCGGACATCGTGCTGCACTCAGCCACGAAGTACCTGGGGGGACACAGCGACGTGGTGCTTGGCGCCGTCGTGGTCAAGGACAAGGCGCTCGACGAGAGGCTGCGCTACATCCAGAACGCCGCCGGGGCCACGCCGGGTCCATTTGACTCCTGGCTGGTGCTGCGCGGCCTCAAGACGCTCTCGCTGCGCATGCGCCGCCACGAAGACAACGCCATGGCCATCGCGGTCTTCTTGTCCATGCATCCACACGTAGGCAAGGTTATCTATCCCGGCCTGCCCAGCCATCCCGGCCACAATTTGGCACGGGAGCAGATGGACGGCTTCGGCGGCATGATCTCCGTCGAGCTACACGGCGGACTTGACGCGGCCCAGCGCGTGTTGGCGCGCACCAAGCTCTTCACCCTGGCGGAGAGCCTGGGGGGAGTCGAGTCGTTGATCGAGCATCCGGGCCTGATGACGCACGCCTCGCTCGGAGCGGAGCGCCGCCAGGAGATCGGTCTTGGCGACGGCCTGATCCGCCTCTCCGTCGGCATTGAGGACGAGGCCGACCTGCTGGCCGACCTCGCGCAGGCGCTGGAAGGTAAGTAAGTTCGTCGAAACTCGCTCTTTGAGAAAGGGGATCCTGGTTGTTTAGGGGGGTGGGCGTGCGACGATGGGCTGATAAACTTGGGGTGAGATTGACCACCCGAAAGAGAGATAGACCCGTGAATATCGCGTCACGCCCGCGCTTCCTGCGCACCGATCTGCACCTGCACTCGACCTTTTCCGACGGCCGCGCGACCGTGCCGCAGCTTGTCGAGCGCGCCAACAACATCGGCTTCGTCTTCGCCGTCAGCGACCACTACTCGTTGCCGCAGAAGATGCACGACGATGTCTCCCTGTCTAAGTACCTCGACGAGTTGGATAAGTACCCCGTGTACAGGGCCATCGAGGTTGACCTCGGCCACATGGTTCCGCTCTCCGACGAGAACATCGCGCGCCTCGACTACCGTGTCGGCTCCATGCACAATGTGGTGGACGAGGACGCTCAGATGCTGCGCTACACGGCGCATGGCGAGCCGGAAATGGGCTTCGACTACTACATGATGCGCTACATCGAGGGTTTCCGCCGCGACGTGCTCACCGGCGCGGTCAAGATGATCGGCCACCCCACCTTCTTGCCGCACCTCAGCCCCCACCAGCACGAGCGCCTCTGGACGCCGGAGCGCCGCCGCGCCTACATCGAGGCAGCGGTGGAGTCGGGCGTCGGTCTAGAGATTTCCACGCGCTACAACGTGCCCTCGCCGGTGTTCATGCGCGAGGCTCTCGAGGCAGGGGCGCGCTTCGCTGTCGGCTCCGACAGCCACTGGCTCGACCGTACGGCCGCTATCGATCTGCCGCTGCGCTACGTCGAAGAGTTCAAGATCCCCGAGGACCGCTTCTTCTTGCCCGAGCGCGTGCTCGAGCCCCCCGCCGTGGTCGTCTAGACCGCGAAAACTTGGGCTCAGCTTGCATATCACCTATGCGCGAGAATGAATTCGCTATCAGTCGGCGAACGGACTGGGTGTGTCTTCGCGACCAACTAAGCGGAGGGCGCAGTCTCAATCATCAATAGAACGTGCTTGTAGAGGTGCGCCTCCGTCCATGGCCGCGGCACCTTTCGTCAAAGCGCACTCTTTATCCGACAGGTTGGACGCAGCGCTCCTACGTCAACGTCGGTGCATAAAGATCTTAACATCGTCCATCAAGTCGCTCACTCTACCTGATAGGCGCGGTTGACTATATCTCATCCAATACGCTGCCTTTTCCTACACAAGAAAAGGCTCGTTTCAGCTTATCTTGCCTATCTGACGCAGTGAAGCTTAGTTGACTTATAGTTCTACCTCCATGACGCGACGGATAGGCCGATTGCCCTACGAGTGGCCGCGATACGGCGTGGCCCTCAAGTCCCATAGACAAAGACACCCGTGTGCGTTGTTTGGACGTGGACGACGTAGGTTCCTCTTGGTGCTCTCGTCGCTAAACCCTTTTGAGCGCGAAACGCGAGGTGTGACGCCGTTCTTGCTAACGGTCGAGACCGCACTAGCACGAACAGGCAGGGCTGGCTGGGGGGGCCTGAAACTTCAACCTAAAGTACCCTTGATCGGGCGCCGGATTGTGGGTCATACTGCTCTCGTGACGGCCTCATCAGACCAATGCAGAGGGAAGTAGACGCAATGATCAACAACTCGGACCCTTCTTTTTTCCGCGCTCGGCTCGGCTCCAGCGCCACGGCTCGGGGAGAGCGCGTCATTTGCCAGTTGCTTGGCTGGACGGGCGCTAATGACAGTCTCGCGCGTGTGCGCATCGTTCACAGCACCGTGCCTTCCGTGCGTACCGGACAGATCGGCCTCGTCCCGCGCCAGCGCCTCATCCCCGTCCGCCCACGCGCTGCCAGCTAGGGCGTCGCTCGAACTGTTCGCCTAAAGCAGCCCAACCCCTACCGGCTACGCGATCGACAGCACACTACAGCCCTCACGCTCTTCGTTGCTCCGGCCACAGGCGTCGTTCATCATGACCTAGCCGCCGAGCAACGCGTGGAGAGAACGTACAGCCCTCTCTCTACCTCCTTCCTCCCCTCGTCTCTAGTGGTCGCACCGGCCATAGAGGCAGACACATCTCTTCACCGTATCTCCCGTCGTTAAGACGTCTTTCTCTTGCCCTACCCTCCTGGCGCGTTCGGCGCTCTACGCAGACCGACCTGCCGCACTCATTTCAGGTGACCAGACGGGCCGGCACAGGGCGACGGGTGGTTTTCGCGCGCCCTAACGGAGCGGCAGTGAGCGGACGACATGGAAGGATGTCTGGCTGGAGAAGGCGTGCCCGTTGATCTGTATGCCCACGCGGAGGAGAGCCACGAGATCGGCGCCGGTGACGCGTAGGGTTACGGGTACGCGGACGCGCACGACGACGCCCCCGAACTTATCCGTCGTGCGCATGAATTGCCACGGCGTCCGCCCTGGGTAACGCAGCGTAAGCGTAGCGCGTTGCAGCACGCCGGCGAGGCCGCGTACGTGCAACCGCAACGTCACGAAGCCGCCCGCCGCGACGCGGCTCGGCGCCACGCTCACGATCAAGCTAATGGCTGGTCTCGGCGTCGTGGTCGGCGTCGGGTGAGGCTTTTGTATGGGACGAGGCGTGGACGTGGACAGCGCGATCGGGACAGTGGTGGGCGCTGTCGTTGGCGAGAGGACCGGAGGGCAGAAACCGGGCGCGGCGGGGACCAGGCTGGGCGCCGCGATGAGCGTGCGCGCCAAAGCCAACGCATCGGGCGCTCCCAGGCCCGTGACCATGTCCCACCCTGGAGCGACCGCGCCGGCGCCGTTGTCAGGTCCAGTCGTGATGTCGCGGAAGGCTCCCGCGGTCCCCACGCTATAGAGAATAGCGTGAATGTCGCCCATACCTTGAGTGACGGCGCAGGGCGCCGGTGGGTCTGCCCCTTGTTGGATCGCCGCGACGGCATAGCGGTCTTGGTTGATCAAGGCGAGGAGCGCGGACCAGAGCGGCGGCCCCGCGCTGGTGCCTTTGACCGGCTCCCAGCCGTTGCTGACCCAGATGGCGTACGGGGTCCCTGCGTTGACCGCTACGTCGGGAACGCCGCGCCGGCCGCCGCCCGCGGCAAGCGCGCCAATGCCGCTCTGCCAGGACGGACGGCCATAGAGGATGCTGACGCCGCCGCCGCTGCCGGACCAGGAGCTCTCGGAGACGACCATGGATCCGCTCATCACCAGCGTCGTGCCGCCGACAGCTAGAACGGAGGGGTCGGATGCCGGATAGTCCAGGGCGTGCTGCGTGGTGTCGGGCTGATCGTTGGCGTCGAAGCAGTCGTAGGCACCGCTGTCGCCGCTCGCCGCCACCACGGTGATGCCTTCCGCCGTGGCCTGGGCGAAGAGGTTGTGCAGCAAGGTCAGATCGGGCGGTTGGTCGGCCTGTTGCTGCTGTTCGCACTGCCCCCAGCTCGTCGAGAGCACCTGCGCCCGGTTATCGTCGATGGCGCGGGCGTAGGCGTCGTCGATGGAGGCGCTAGAGCCCCCCCCCTGAATGGAGGGACTCTGGTAGACGATGATTTGTGCGCCCGGTGCGATTGCCTGCACCATCTCCACGTCGAGCGTCGCCTCCGTGGCGCCCTTGCCCGCGAACGCGTCCGTGGCCCCGCCATCGACGCGGATGCTGATAGGGGGAGTGGCGGAGATGCCGAAAGCGGCGTCGTACGCGGCCACGTCCCTGGGATCGTACGGGCTCAACTCGTAGAGCGCGATCGTCTGGCCAAGGCCGGTCAGGGCGATCGTCTGGCTCAACCCAGCCGTCGTCGTCACCGTCTGCGAATAAAGCCGTGTGACGTTGTAGGCCGCCCGCAGTTGGGCGGGGGTGAGCAGGCCGGCAGGGGGAGGGGGGATCGTGAACCGGCGCCCGGACGAACGCGGCCGCGTCGTCGCGTAGGTCTGCCGCGGCAGCGGCGCATGGACTAAAGTCGTGTCGTCGCGCAGGCCCACCACGGACGTGACGAGCGGGGCGAGGTTCGCCGGAAGTTGCGGGGCCGTTTCGTTGACATAATAGACGGCGCCGTTGCGCGCGCGGTAGCGTAGCAGCTTCAGGCCAAAGGCCTGCTCTACCTGATAGACCATACCCGCGACGTCGATCAGCAGGCGGCCCCCATAAGTGTGCGTCACGCGCAGGCCGGCGTCCTGGAGATAGCCGGTCAAGCGAGCCATCTCGCCGCTCGTCGGCGCGAACGAGGCGGCGAACTCGCTCGGCGACAAAGCCTTGAAAGGCGATGCAGCCGGGCTGGTATGGGCGCGAACGTCGGCGATGTGTGTGAGCAGGGCCTGATGTCGCGGCGCAAGACCGACGGCAAGGCGCAGCAGCGTCGTCCCGGCGAGCGGGCCGAGCAACGCGGCGCCGTGCGGAAGCACGAACGTTCCACCGGACGCGAGAGCGATAAGCGGCTGGCGTGCGACCGTTGTGAGCTCCCGCGACATTGCGGGGGCTGCCATAAGCAGGATGGCTACAAGAAAGCGGGGAATCCGTAGACCAAACCCAAAAGGCGCCTGCACCAACCCTCCCTCAACCGTGGGGACTACGCAGTGGCATGGTAGCAGGAGCACTACGTCAGCGCAAGAACCAGCGCCTGACAACTCGGCGACGAATGGAAGCCTCGGGAGGTGATGCGGGCTGCGCGTCGCCCCCGCGTGTCCTTTAGTAAGCCGCCAACGCCAGGATTGCTTCGCGCACCTGCGCCACGTCGGGCATGAAGGCGTGCTCCAGCGTGGAGGCGAAGCCCATGGCCGGCGCGTCGGGCGCGCAGAGACGCCGCACGGGACCGTCGAGCGCGTCGAATGCTTCCTCGGCGATGATGGCGCCGACCTCGGCGCCTACGCCGCCGGTTAAGTTGTCTTCGTGGACGATCAGAGCCTTGCCTGTCTTGCGTACTGAGGCCAGGATCGTGGCTTTGTCCAAGGGCTTGATCGTGCGCAGGTCCACTACTTCGACCGAGATGTCGTCGTCGTCGGCCAGCGCCTCGGCGGCTTCGAGCACAGTGTGCAGCATGAGGCCGTAGGAGATGATGGTCAGGTCGCGGCCCTCGCGCTTGACCTCGGCCTGACCGATGGGCGTCACGTAGTCGCCCTCGGGCACCTCGCCCTTAATCAGACGGTAGGTGCGTTTGTGCTCGAAGAACATGACAGGATCAGGGTCGCGGACCGCTGCCTTGAGCAGGCCCTTAGCGTCGTAGGGCGTGGCCGGCGTCACGATCTTGAGACCAGGCACGTGGTGGAAGATGGCCTCGACGCTCTGCGAGTGGTAGAGCGCGCCGTGGACGCCTCCACCGTAGGGGGCGCGTATGACGATGGGGCAGCTGAAGTCGCCGTTTGAGCGGTAGCGGATGCGTGCGGCCTCGCTCACGATCTGGTTCATAGCGGGGAAGATGAAATCGGCGAACTGCATCTCGGCGATGGGGCGAATATCGTTGAAGGCGGCGCCGATGGCCACGCCCACGATGGACGATTCGGAGAGCGGCGTATCGATCACGCGCTCCTCACCGAACTCGGCGTGCAACCCGATGGTGGCTCCAAACACGCCGCCGGCCACGCCGACGTCTTCACCCAGCACGATCACGCGTTCATCCCGACGCATCTCCTCGGCCATGCCTTCGCGGATGGCCTCGAGCATCGTTTTTATCGCCATTGTCTCTCCCTGTCGCGCCATCTTCATCGCTGAAGACGGCGCGTGCTGCACATTTCTTTCATAGATGGTCGCTTTAGAGGAGTCGCGTCGACTGAGCGGACGGCCAGGGAAGAATTTCTCTACGCCTTGGGACGCTGTACGCCATTACACCAGTACGCGGTGTGACGGGACGTCACGCGCGCTGTGCCTTGCAGGTTAAGGGGCGTTCGCACTTAGTCCTGGGCGTAGACGTGCTGGAGCAGGGAGCCCGCGTCGGGCGGCGGCGCGGCTTCGGCCTCGTCCGCCGCCGTGTCCACCATGACCTTGATGCGCGCGCGCATCGCTACGTCGGTCGCCTCGTCGAGCAGGCCCTGCGAGAGCAGATAGCTCTTAAAGTGGTCGAGAGGATCGCGCTGGCGCCAGCCCTCGACTTCTTCCGCCGTGCGGTAACGCTGGTCGTTGTCGTCGCTGGAGTGCGGCGTCAACCTGTACGTCTTGGCCTCGATCAGGGTGGCGCCCTCGCCCGCGCGCGCGCGCCGCACGGCCTCGCGCGTGGCCGCGTAGACGGCTAGCACGTCGTTGCCGTCGACCACGACGCCCGGCAAACCGTAACCCGCCGCGCGGTCGGCCACGTCGCGCACGGCCATCTGCTTCTCCTGCGGTTCGGTGATGGCGTAGTGGTTGTTCTCCACCACGAAGATGCAGGGCAGCTTGTGGACGCCAGCCCAGTTGAGGGCCTCGTGGAAATCGCCCTGGCTCGTCGAGCCTTCGCCCAGGTAGGCGACGGCGACAGCGTCTTGCCCCTTGATCTTGAACGAGAGGCCGAGGCCCGCACAGTGCGGCAGCTGCGAGGCCACCACGCTGGACTGCGTGATGATGTTGTGGCGTCGCGAGCCCCAGTGCGCGGGCATCTGGCGTCCACCGCTCGAGGGGTCGTCACGCCGGGCGAAGATGCCCAGCATTACGTCGCGCATGGTCATGCCCTGCGCCAGGACGACGCCGAGGTCGCGGTAGTAGGGCAACACGTAGTCCTTGTGGCGGTCGAGGGCGTAGGCCGTGCCGATCTGGGCCGCTTCCTGTCCCTGGCACGAGATGACGAACGCCGCTTTGCCCTGCCTGTTGAGCACCCACATTTTCTGATCGAGCAGACGGGCTTGAAGCAGCAGATCGTACATGGCTAGTACGTCGTCGTTCGATAGGCCCAGAGCGACATGCGCGGACCCAGCCGCTACGGGCGTCGCCACGGCCTCCGCATCCATGATAGACGCCGTTGTCTCCATCGGTCACCTCCGGCTATAAGCGGTTAGACGATAAGGGAAGTCCCGCGACAGCGGGACGCTGTCTCATTGATTATAGGGCTAGAAGAGCTTGATGTCAGTAGACGCAGCCTCGAAAAATCATCGGCGCCGGCCGCTTAGTCGCGCCGCAACGCCGGCGCGGGGTGCGCTTAGGGGTGGTCTTGGCCGGACGTTAGCTGCCGATAGCGGATGCCGTAGGCGACATCGGCCGTGCGGTGTTTTTCCCATAGACGTGGTTGGTCGGGATAGCCGTCCTTGGCCACAGCCAGCCACCAGTCGTCGCCGCCATGATAGACCTCGTGCAGCGCGGCGACGGTGAGCGCTTCCTGGCTCAGGCGCTCGACGATAGGCCGGATGATCGAGGTGAGCTCGACCTTGCGGCGGCCCATCTCCATTTTTTCGTAGGTCGCTAACGCGCTCTGCCAGAGAGCCTCGTCGGCTGGTCCCCCGGCGGCGCCGCTCTGGCCCTCGATCGCCGGCTCGTCGTTCGTCTCATCCACCATGGTCTGGATCCCTCCCCCGCTTCTGGCAGGATACCGCGGGGACACGCTCCGTGGATAGAGGTGGTGAAAGGTCGTGCTGGACAGCGCGGCGCGGGCGTCTGCTTGCCCGTCTCCAGCGGACGCTTGCATTCTTTGAAGGGGACGCCAATCTTTCCAGACCCGCCGACGATCGTAGACGCAGGAGACTCCAATGTTCCGTGGAGCAGCGAGACGCGGGGGCGCAGCGCTGCGCCCCCGCGTCTCGGCAGGGGCGCGCTAGCGCCTGGCGCGGGGCGTGGGCGGCGTGTAGACGAAGACCAAGGTATGCCCGCTCTGAGTGGGCGTCGGCTGAGGAGGGGCCGGAGTGGCCGACGTCAGGCGCGGAGCAATGTAGATCGAGACGGGGGTCGTTGCGGTCGCGGTCGGCAGGGGCGCCGGTGTGGCGCTTGACGTCGGCGTCGCCGACGGGATCGACGTAGCTGTTGGCAGGGACGTCTTCGTCGGCGCGGTGGTGGGTGTGGCGCTGGGGGCCGCGGTCGCCGTCGGATAAGGAGTGTGCGTCGGGGTAGGCGCCGTCGTCGTCGTCGCCGTTGGTTGAGGCGTCGCTGTTGGTTGAGGCGTTGCGGACGGCTGTATCGTTGCCGTCGGCTGAACCGTCCGCGTCGGGCGCGGCGTGGAGGTGGAGCGCGGAGCAAGGGCGGCCCCGTCGCTCGGCGCCACGAAAATCGGGATGCCTGCCTTTGTTTTTCGCGCCTCGGGCGTGACCAGCAACGCGCCGCTCGAGGTGGGGAAAGCTTGCGGCGAGACCAGCAGCGCTACGGGCGTCGGCGTGTAGCGTCGTTTGACGCCCTTGAGCGAGGGCAGGGGCGGAGTCCACTGCGTGATGTTAGGGTCGGTCGTTGGAGGCGCGGACAGTCCCGCGACCTGGCCGCTGCGAATTTGCGTTAGTGGGGCTGGCGTCGACGACGCTGCCACGTAGACTCCGCCGCCGACAAGCACGATCACCGCCGCGATCGCCCCGCCTTTAAGTGTCGATTGATCTTGCCACCAGTGTTGTGCCACGACAGTTGCCCCACGCTCATTCCATCCTGGGTTCAGGACGCTTTATCAACTTACTTCTCCCATTAGTATAGAGATAACCGCCGAAATGGCTATGGTCTAGATGGGTAGGTCCTAAACGGTAGTGCTTTCGGGGGGGATAGCGCTGGGAAGTGCGCCAGCGTCCTGCGACAAAGAGGCGCCGGCCCCAGCCAGCGCCTCTTTGTGGTTCGCGACCGGCCTTTATAGTCGCCCTCTAGTTGCGCAGCGGCTTGCCCGTCTTCAGAGTGTGCAAGATGCGCTCCTGCGTTTTTGGGGTTCCTGCCAGACTGAGGAACGCTTCCCGCTCTAGATCGAGGATGTGTTGCTCGGTTACGGGTATGATTGGCGAGGCCGAACCGCCTGAGAGCACGTAGGCCAGCTTGGTGTTGACCGACACGTCGTGGTCGCTGACCAAACCCGTGGCGTGAAACCCGGACAACTGCTGCTCGATGACCAGGCGCCCCCCCGGCCCCGTCACCTGGATAAGCGCTTGCGGCGGCGCCGTGTAGCCAGCCTCGGCTAGCGCGACGGCGTCGGCCCTGGCGTCGGAGAGCAGACGCTCGCGGTCGAGCGTAATCGCGTCGTTGGGGCGCAAGAAGCCCATGACGCGCGACTCGGCCGCCGACGTCCCGACTTTGGCGAAGGCGATCTGCTCGAACACCTTGCGCAAAACGGGGAAGGGGCCGTGCTCGTCGGTCCACATGGCGCTGTAGCGGATCAGCAGCTCCTTACAGCCTCCCCCCGCCGGCACGAGGCCGACGCCGCACTCGACGAGGCCGGCGTACCACTCCGCCGCCACGCGCGACTTAGCGGAGTGCATCACGACCTCGACCCCGCCGCCCAGCGTGCGGCCCGCGCCGGCCACGACCACGGGGATCGGCGCGTACTTGACGGCCATGCACACGTCCTGGAAGGCCTTGACCACCGCCTCCACGTCGTCCCACTGGCTGGCCTGGATGGCCGGCATGAGCGCGGCGAGGTTGGCGCCGACGGAGAAGTCCGCCGCGTCGTTGCCGATCACGAGGGCGCGATACCCTCCGTTCCCGGCGCGCTCGAGCGCCTCGCGCGTCAGCATGATGATCTTGTCGTCGATCGTGTTGAGCTTGGAGCGGTACTCCAGCAAGGCCACGCCGTCGCCCATGTCCAACAGACGCGCGCTCTCGTTCTCGATAATGGCCTTGCCGCGCGAGGCCAGGTTGGAGGCGGTCAGGCTTGCGGGAGTTTCGGGAAGAGCCTCGGGCGCGATCGAGACCGGGGAGATCACGGTGAAGGAGTCGCCATCGCGCCCATAGAACGCATCCTGGCCCTTCTCGGTCATTTGTTGGATAAGAGTTGGAACCCCCCGTCCGTCTTCGCGCAGCATCTCGGCGAAGCGGCCGACGCCGATCGCGTCGATGGTCTGGAAGGGACCCAGACTCCAGAAATAGCCCCAGCGCATCGCTTCGTCGACCTCGGCCGGCGAGTCCGCGATCTCGGTCAGATGGCGGCAAGCGTAGGAGAGCATGTCGAGCGTAGCCGCGCGCGCGATCTTGGCCGCGCGATCGGCGCCCTCGATCAACATAGCCACGCGCTTGCCGGGATCGGCGACATCATGCGTCGCATCCACCGACTCGAAGCGTACCTTGGCACGCGGGCCATACTCCAGCGTCTGGAGGTCGAGCACCAGCGTCTCGGATCCGCCCGCGCCCTTGACGCGCTTGTAGAAGCCCTGGCCGCTCTTATTGCCGAGCCAGCCGCGCGAGACCATCTCGCGCAGGAGAGCGGGCGGCAAGAAGACCTCGCGCTCGTCGTCGTCGGGCGCGTTGTCGTAGACGCCCTGGGACACGTGCGTCAGCACGTCGAGCCCGGAAAGGTCGCAGGTGCGGAACACAGCGGAACTGGGGCGGCCCATCGGCTCGCCGAAGACAGCATCGATCTCCTCGACGGTGTAGCCCTCGTCGAGGGCGCGCTTCAGCAGGGCCATGAAGCCGTAGACGCCGAGGCGGTTGGCGATGAAGTTGGGCGTGTCCTTGCAGATAACCACGCCCTTGCCCAGCATATCGCGGCCCAAGCTCGTCCACTGCTCCACCACGGCGGGATCGGTATCCTTGTTGGGCACGATCTCCAGCAACTTCATGTAGCGGACGGGGTTGAAGAAGTGCGTCACCAGGAAATTGCGGCGGAAGTCCTCGGGCAGGCCTTCGGCCATGGCGTTGATGGAGATGCCGCTCGTGTTGGAGGAGACGATGACGCCTGGCGCACGCACGGCGGCCAGGCGCGCGAAAAAGTCGCGCTTAATGTCGAGTCTCTCCACGATGGCCTCGACCACCACGTCGCATTGGCCAAGCTCCGTTAGATCGTCGTCGATCGCGCCCGTTTTAATTAGATTGGCGGACTTGGCGTCGTAGAACAGCGCAGGCTTGGCCTTGAGGGCCGCGTCCAGGCCCTTCTTGGCCACGGCGTCGCGAAGGCCATCTTCTTTATTCGAGATGTCCAGCAAGAGAACGGGGATGCCGACGTTGGTGAAGTGGGCGGCGATGGCCGCTCCCATCACGCCCGCACCGACGACGCCAGCGCGCTTGATCTCATGACTCATGACGTGCGTAACTCCTTTTCTAGGACGGCGCCTCGTCTCTCCGTCCACCGGTACAAGCGGTCACGGCGATCGACGACAGGCTCTTAATAAAACGAGCCGCCGCGCGCCGCGACCCTCCTTTATGTCGGAGGCGCCGGCGCGCGGCGGTTCGTCTGGTTAGATGCGCTCGATCAAGGTAGCCACGCCTTGGCCGCCGCCCACGCAGAGCGTGGCGATGCCCAGCGTGCCGTTGCGCTCTTGCAGCGAGGTCAACAACTGGGCGATCAGACGCACGCCGGAGCAGCCCAGGGGGTGGCCGATAGCGATGGCCCCGCCATGAATGTTCAGCTTGTCGTCGTCGATCTCCAGATCGCGCTGGACGGCGAGAGACTGCGAGGCAAAGGCCTCGTTTAGCTCCACCAGATCGATGTCGCTCATGGACACGCCCGTGCGCTTGAGCAGCTTGCGCATGGCCGGGATGGGACCGATGCCCATGTACTCCGGATCGACGCCGGCCACGGCCATGCCGCGCACGCGCGCCAGGGGCGTGACGCCAAGGTCGCGCGCGCGCTCCTCGCTCATGAGCACGGCGCAGGTGGCGCCGTCGTTCAGTGGCGAGGAGTTGCCCGCCGTCACCGATCCTCCTACCACGAAGACCGGCTGGAGACCGGCGAGGCGCTCGGCCGAGGTGTCGCGGCGCGGCCCCTCGTCCTTGGTCACGACCGTGCCGTCGGGCAGGGTGACGGAGACGATCTCGGGGAACTGGTTGGCGTCCTGCGCGGCGATGGCGCGCTGGTGGCTGCGTAGGGCGAAGGCGTCCTGATCTTCGCGCGAGACGCCGTACCTATTGGCCACGTTCTCGGCGGTCAAGCCCATGGGGATGTACTCGTCGGGATAGCCCTGACCGCCCACGAGCTTGTCGTTGAACGAGGGGTTGTAGCCGCCCATGGGCACACGCGACATGCTCTCCACGCCTCCCGCCACGAACACATCGCCGTCGCCGAGCATGATGGCCTGCGCCGCCATGTTGAACGACTGCAAGGCCGAGGCGCAGAAGCGGTTGACCGTCGTGGCCCCCGCCGTGACGGGGATGCCGGCCAGGGCCGAGATGGGCCGCGCCACGTTCATGCCCTGCTCACCCTCGGGGAAGGCACAGCCTATGATGACGTCCTCGATCAACGACGGGTCGAGGTTGGGCACGCGGGCGATGGCCTCGCGGACGGCGATGGCGGCCAACTCGTCGGCTCGGATCTCTTTAAGACGGCCCTTGTGCGCGCGCCCGATCGGCGTGCGCACCGCGGAGACGATAACTGCATTTGGCACGACGGTGTACTCCTCGGTCTCCCCCGCTTTAGCGACGCGACCTGCTTAAATTGGTAAACAGTGTGGACTTCCTACTACATGAATATCAGATTGCGACCCGTCCGACAATGCCCGCGTACTACGGGGGGCGCGCGAAGGCGCGAGAAAAGCTCCTCTCGCCACTAGCCGCCCTAGCTTCATCCATCCATCGTGCTCCAGACGCGACGCGACCGGTCGTTTTACGGTAAAAGCGACCGGTCGCGGCAGGCGCGGGCGGCAGCCCGGATGATGTGAGACTAGTTAACGGCGCCGAAGGTGTAGCCGCCGCGCTCGATCACGATGCCGGCGAGTTCGCGCAGCGCTGGGGTCGAGGCCAGGTGGTACGAGCCGATGTAGTTGCGGATCTTAGCCTGCTCGGCATCGCGCTCACTCGTAGCGGAGTCGATCGAAAGGTTCTCCAGGATCTCCTCCAGCGCGCGCTGCACGCCCGGCAGGTAGTGCCAGACCGCCAGGCGCGCGGAGAGCGTATGGACGTGGGCGTTGGCCGCACCGCGGCGCAGAGCGGACGAGGCGCGCTCGACGGCCGAGTCCATGGCGAACAAGTTGATCATGATGTCGGCGGCGTCAGAGAGGAACTCCTGCTCGCTCTCGATGGAGTTGAGGTACTGCGTCGACGCCCTTACGAGTACGGAGGTCGCGGCGGCCTTGGCGCGCTCCAGGATCTCGGCCGCTTCGTGCAACTCAGCGGGCACGTCGAGCGCCGGCATGGTGTTGGCGGCGATGGCCTCGTCGGCGGCTTTGGCGGCATCCAGGAGGCCGACGCGGCCGGTCAGCGCGCGCTTCACCAGCGTGCCCGAGGCCAACATACGATTGATCTCGTTGGTGCCCTCGAAGATGCGCGTGATGCGCGCGTCGCGGTAAGCCTTCTCGATGGGATACTCGTGCATGAAGCCGTAGCCGCCGAAGATCTGCACGCCCTGGTCCACCACGTGGGCCAGCGTCTCGGAGCCGAGCACCTTGACGATGGAGCACTCCAGGGCGTACTCCTCGATGGCGCCGAGCGACTCAGCGGGCGAGTGATCCGTCGTCTCCAACTTCTCCTCGATGAGGCCGGCGGTGCGGTAGGTAGCGGCCTCGGAGGCGTAGGTTTCCACGGCCATCACGCCGATCTTCTTCTGGATAAGGCCGAACTGCGAGAGCGTCTTGTTGAAGGCGCGGCGCTCGGTCACGTACTTGGCGACGAGGCCGATCACGCGGCGCGAGCCGCCCGTGGTCGAGGCGCCGAGCTTCAGGCGGCCGATGTTGAGGATGTTGAAGGCGATCTTGTGGCCCTTGCCGATCTCGCCCAACACGTCGGTGACGGGCACGCGTACGTTGTCGAAGTAGACCGTGCGCGTCGAGGAGCCCTTGATGCCCATCTTCTTCTCCTCGGCGCCGAGCGAGATGCCGGGCGCGTTGGAGGGCACGATAAAGGCAGTGATCTTGCCGTCGACCTTGGCGAAGGCCGAGAACATGTCGGCGAAGCCGGCGTTGGAGATCCACTGCTTCTGACCGTTGATGACGTAGACGTCGCCGTCGAGCACCGCGCTCGTCTTGAGGCCCATGGCGTCGGAGCCGGCCCCCGGCTCGGTCAAAGCGTAGGCGGCCACGGTCTTGCCCGTGGCCAGACCGGGCAGCCATTGCTGCTTCTGCGCGTCGGTGCCGAAGAAGATGATCGGCATGGAGCCGATGGTCGTGTGCGCGCCCCAGGCCACGCCGAACGAGGCCTCGCCCGCGAGGTAGTCGGCCAGGATAGTGGAGACGGTCAGTCCCAGGCCCAGCCCCTCGTACTCTTCCGGGATGTCGGTGGCGAGCAGGCCGAGGTCGCCGGCCTTCTCCACCAGGGAGCGCATCAGGCCCGGCTGCTGGGCGTCGATCTCGTCGGCAAGGGGATCGACCTCACCGGTCATAAAGCGGTCGGCGGTCTGCGCCATCATGCGCTGCTCGTCCGTGAACGCCTCGGGCGAGAAGACCGTGTCGGAGCCGGCGGGGTTGATCAGAAATCCGCCGCCGACGTGCTTGCGTGTTGCCTCTACTGCCATGGTTCGCCTTGCTCCTCTTATTAGTGAGTCTTTCGTGAAGACAACAAAACGTCGTCCCACGCTCCCCGTTCGCCCCCGCCCTTGTGGAGGACGAGGCTACTTCTTGTCGGGCTTGACGTGGCTGGCGGCGAGTTCGCGGCGCAGCACCTTGCCCACCGTCGTCTTGGGAAGCTCCGTACGGAACTCCACGAAACTCGGCGCCTTGAAAGCAGCCAGGTGGTCGCGCGTAAAGGAGATGATTTCCTTTTCCGTCGCGGTCGTTCCCGGCTTTAAGACGATAAAGGCCTTGACCGTCTCGCCGCGATAGTCGTCGGGCACGCCGGCCACGGCGGCCTCGGCCACGGCGGGGTGCTGGAAAAGCACGTCCTCGACCTCGCGCGGGTAGATATTGAACCCTCCCGCGATGATGATGTCCTTGGCGCGGTCGAGGATGGCGACGTAGCCTTCCTCGTCCAGGGAGCCGATGTCGCCCGTGCGCAGCCAGCCGTCGCTCGTCAGCACCTTGGCCGTCTCATCGGGACGGTTCCAGTACTCGCGCATAACCTGCGGGCCGCGCACGAGCAACTCGCCTTCCTCACCCAGGGGGACGGGTTCCTCGGAGTCGCGCTGGACCATCTTGATCTCGGTATCGGGGAAAGGCAGGCCGATCTTGCCGATCTTCGAGCGGCGCAGGGGGTTGGCGATGACCACGGGCGAGGCTTCGGTCAACCCGTAGCCCTCGACGACCTTGCCTCCCGTCTTGGTCTCGAACGCCTCCTGCACTTCGCGCGGCAACGGCGCGGAGCCGCTGATGCAGACCTCGAGCGAGGCGCAGTCGTCCGGCTTGATGCCCGGCTCGCTGGCTAGAGCCATGTACATGGTCGGCACGCCCGGAAAATACTTGGGGCGGAACTTGCGGACCGCCGCCAACATGTCCGGCGGCGTGAAGCGCGGGATGAGCAGCATCGTACCTCCCGCGTAAATCGTGTTGTTCATGCAAACGGTGAGGCCGTAGACATGGAAGAACGGCGTGACGCAAAGCGTCGAGCCTACTTCTCCGGGGACCGATGGGCTCCAACTGCGCGTCTGGATGGCGTTGGACACGAGGTTGCGGTGCGTCAGCACAGCGCCCTTGGAGACGCCTGTCGTGCCGCCGGTGTACTGCAGGATGGCCACGTCGTCGAACGACGCCGCGGTGGCCTCGGTATAGCGCTGGTGCTTGAGCATGTCGGCGAAGGATGGGATCGGCTCACCCTTGAGGTCGGGCACGGCCGTACCCGCCTTGGCTACACGCCGCTTGTAGAAGGGGACTTTGTAGGGCGCGAGGAAGTCTTGCACGCCGGTCACGATGGTGTTGCGTACCGGCGTGCCCGGCAGGGCCTTTTTAGCCGTGGCGTAGAGCAGGTCGAGCGTGACCAGCGTCTCGGAGCCCGAGTCCTTGAGTTGATGCGCGATCTCGTGCTGTTTATAGAGAGGGTTGGTCGGCACGGCGATGGCGCCGATACGGAGGGTTCCATAGAAGGCGATGACGAACTGCGGGCAGTTCGGCAGCATGATAGCCACGCGGTCGCCCTTGCGTACGCCCAGATCGCGCAGGGCGCCGGCAAAGCGATCGACGAGGGAGGCCAGGCGGCTGTACGAGGTCGTGCCTCCAAGGAAGCGCAAGGCGGCACGGTTGGGATGGGCGCGCGCCGAGCGCGAGAGCAAGGTGGGCAGCGCGACCTGTGGGTAGTCGATCGTCGTAGGCACCCCTGGGTCGTAGTAACGCGTCCACGGCTTTGCCGCCGAGTCGAGAGCGGCCTGAGTTTCCTGAGTCTTCTCCAACGTCATTGTTACGTGTCCTCCGGCCGCACTAGGTTGCGGATGCGACTATGGCAAAAAGTATACGACGATCGCCTATCGTCTGTAAAAGTAGCGAGCTAACAAAAAAATCGTAAACGTGTACGCTGTGCGCTTCTTCGACCTTAATGAGACTAAGCGGATGGGCTTGATGCTGGTCCCCTCCCATCCGCTGTTTTGAGGCAGCAGCGTCAGGCCAGCAGTTGGTAGCCGGGCAGCGTCAGGAACTCGACGAAATCGTCCGCCGTGGTCAGGCGCGCGAAGAGCGACTGGGCTTCGTCGAGCGCGCCGAGCGAGTCTTCGTCGCCGCCGTCGCGCGCCATGATAGCCTGGACCTCGTCGTGCAGCATCGTCGTGAACAGCTCGGCCGTCACCTTGCGCCCATCGTCGAGCACGCCCTTAGGATGGTGGATCCACTGCCATACTTGCGCGCGCGAGATCTCCGCCGTGGCGGCGTCTTCCATCAGGTTGTTGATAGGGACCGCGCCTGACCCGCGCAGCCAGGCGGCGAGGTACTGCGTGCCCACCGAGATGTTGGTGCGCAGGCCGGCCTCGGTGATGGGACCGTCCGGCACGGCCAGCAACTCCGCCGCCGTGACGTGAACGTCGTCACGCCCGCGCTCTATCTGGTTTGGCGCGGGCATCACCTCGTTAAAGACCTCCAGAGCGGTCGGAACCATGCCGGGGTGCGCCACCCAGGCGCCGTCGTGGCCGTCGCGGGCCTCGCGCTCCTTGTCTTCGCGCACCTTGGCGAAAGCCTGGTCGTTGGCGGCGGGGTCGTTCTTGACCGGGATGAACGCGGCCATGCCGCCTATCGCCTGCGCCCCGCGGCGGTGGCAGGTCTTGATGCAGAGCAACGAGTACGCGCGCATGAAGGGCGTGGTCATGGTCACGAGGGCGCGGTCGGGCAAGATCACGTTGGGCTGGCGGCGCAGCTTCTTAATGTAAGAGAAGATGTAGTCCCAGCGACCGCAGTTGAGGCCCGCCGAGTGGTCGCGCAACTCGTACAGGATCTCGTCCATCTCGAAAGAGCCCAGGATCGTCTCGATGAGGACCGTGGCGCGGATCGTCCCTTGAGGGATGCTCAGGAGGTCTTGGGCGCGCACGAAGACGTCGTTCCAGAGGCGCGCTTCGAGGTGGCTCTCCAGCTTCGGCAGGTAGAAGTAGGGGCCGGAGCCACGTGAGACGAGTTCGCGCGCGTTGTGGAAAAAGTAGAGCGCGAAATCGACGATCGAGCCGGGCGCCTCCTGGTTGTCGATCAGTATGTGTTTCTCGGCCAGGTGCCAGCCGCGTGGCCGCACCAGGAGCACGGCGGTCTCGGCGTTGAGGGTGTAGTTCTTGCCCTCGGGAGACGAGAAGGTGATCTCGCGGCGCACGGCGTCGCGCAGGTTGATCTGGCCGCCGACGGTGTTCCCCCAGGTCGGAGAGTTGGCGTCCTCGAAGTCGGCCATGAACATCTTGGCCCCGGAGTTCAAGGCGTTGATCACCATCTTGCGGTCGCCCGCGGGACCGGTGATCTCGACGCGGCGGTCTTGCAGGTCGGCGGGCAGCGGAGCGACGCGCCAATCGCCATCGCGCACGCCGGCCGTCTCGGGCAAGAAGTCGGGCAGGCGCCCAGCGTCGATCTCGCTCTGGCGCTGGAGGCGCCGGTCGAGGAGATCGGCGCGGCGGCCCCTAAACTCGCGGACCAGAGCGACCACGAACGTGAGCGCTTCCCGCGTCAAGATCGACTCCTGGGCGGGCGCGACAGGCGCGAGAAGGCGTACACCCGCCGGATAACGTCCGGCGGCTTGCTGTTCGGTACTCGTCGTCATGGATCCTCTTTCCCCCAACCTCGCTAACGATCGGGTCCGCGCTCATCCGCCAGCGTCACATTGGCGTTCGATAGACGGCGTCCGGCGCCGCGCTCAAAACCTCCATGCCTTGTATAGCGTCTTAGTCCACTTTATCATGAGTGTATCGGCAATGGTTATGGATGAGGGGGAACGGCTATGGACACACAAATGAACCTCCACCAGCTTCGGTTGTTCATGGCCGTGGCCGAGCACGGCTCCTTCACGCGTGCGGCGGAGGAGTTGCGTATCTCTCAGCCATCCGTCTCCGCGCGCATCCGCGACCTCGAGGAGGCGGTGCATATGCCGCTGTTCGAGCAGATCGGCCGCCGCATCTATCTTACCGACGCCGGTAAAGAGCTGCGCGAACGCGCCGAGGTCATCTTGCGCAACGTCGAGGAGGCCCAGCGCGCGCTCGAGCAACTCAAGGGGTTGGAGCGCGGCATGCTGCGCGTGGTGGCGACCACGACTGTCGGCTCCTACATCCTACCGAAAGTGCTGGGACGGTTCCACCGTACCTATCCCGGCGTCTCGCTCGCGCTCGACGTCACCAACTGGACCCGCGCGGTCGATCTGCTGCGTCACCACCGCATGGACCTCGCGGTGCTCGGTCCCACCGACGACATCGGCGACATGACCGTCTCCAACTTCGTGCCCAACGAACTCGTCGTGGCCGCCGCGCCCACGCACCCGCTCGTGGGCCGCCGGGGCGTCCCGTGGGACGAACTGGCGCTCTATCCCATGCTCGTGCGTGAACACGGCTCGGGCACGCGCGCCGACACCGAGCGCCTGTTCGCCGAACGTGGGCTCACCCCTATCATGGCCATGGAACTGCGCCATTCTACGGCGATCAAGCAGGGCGTGGCCGCCGGCCTAGGCGTCTCGCTCCTCTCTAAACAGGCCATGGGCCTAGAGCTATCCAACGGCACGCTCGTGGCGCTCGACGTCCAGGGTCTACCCTTAAGGCGCGATTGGCACATCGTGCATCGGCACGAGAGCAGGCTCCCGCATACGGCGGCCATCTTCAAAGAGATGCTGCTGACCTTTGCCGCGGAGCAGACGGCCGCTCCTCCGGCGCCGGTGCATCCCGAGGCCGTCCCCTCATAGCACGACTGGACCAGCTGTCTCGCCCGCACTCTCCCCGCGTGAGGGGCGTCACGGCTAGCGAACCGGTCTTGCCTCCATCATCCGCGGCGTCATTGCGTCACACGGGCTGTCCCCCCCCGCAAAAGCATAGCTTTTTGTAATAGATAAACCGATTTATTGGTATTGGACGCTATGTAACAGCGTGTGCGACGCTGCTTTCATGACGAAGATGGCCCCTCGCGCCGAGGGGGCAGCGGGCGATGGGCCAGTGCTGGGATAGGTTTCATGGGGAGGTAGTAGGTTGTCGAGCAACGGACACAGCAATGGACGCAGCGCGACGGCGAACGTCGCGGCGGAATTGACCGCGCGGTGGAATGCGGACGCGCGGTGGCAAGGCGTCGAGCGTACGTATACGGCGGACGACGTGGTGCGCTTGCGCGGCTCAGTCACGATCGAGTACACATTGGCACGTCTCGGCGCCGCGCGCCTCTGGGACCTCTTGCACACGGAGTCGTATGTGCCCACCCTCGGCGCCCTGACCGGCAACCAGGCCGTGGAGCAGGTCAAAGCTGGCCTCAAGGCCATCTACCTCTCGGGCTGGCAGGTCGCGGCCGACGCCAACCTGGCTGGCCAGATGTACCCCGACCAGAGCCTCTACCCCGCGAACAGCGTGCCGTCGGTGGTGCAGCGCATCAACCGCGCCCTTCAGCGCGCCGATCAGATCGACTGCAACGAAGGCAGGACCGGGACGCACTGGTTCGCGCCGATCGTCGCCGACGGTGAGGCCGGCTTCGGCGGCCACCTCAACGTCTTTGAGTTGATGAAGTCGATGATCGAGGCTGGCGCGGCGGGCGTTCACTTCGAGGATCAGTTGGCCTCGGAGAAGAAGTGCGGCCACATGGGCGGCAAAGTGTTGTTGCCGACCGCGCAGGCCATCCGCAACCTCACCGCCGCTCGCCTCGCCGCCGATGTGCTCGACGTGCCGACCCTGGTCGTCGCGCGCACCGACGCCAACGGCGCCACCCTCATCACCTCGGACATCGATCCGCGCGACCACGCGTTCCTCACGGGTGAACGCACCGCCGAAGGCTTCTTCACGCACAAAGCAGGCATCGAGTCCGCCATCGCGCGCGCGGTTTCCTACGCCCCCTACGCCGATATGCTCTGGTGCGAGACCGCCGAGCCCAACCTCGAGGAGGCGCGCCGCTTCGCCGAGGCCGTCCACGCCGAATACCCTGGCAAGCTCCTCGCCTACAACTGTTCGCCGTCGTTCAACTGGAAGAAGAAGCTCGACGAACCGACCATCGCCTCGTTCCAGCAGACGATCGCCGCGATGGGCTACAAGTTCCAGTTCATCACGCTGGCCGGTTTTCACTCGCTCAACCACTCCATGTTTGAGTTGGCGCGCGGCTACAAGGAGCGCGGCATGGCCGCTTACTCCGAGTTGCAGCAGGCCGAGTTCGCCCTGGAGCCGATGGGCTACACGGCCACGCGCCATCAGCGTGAGGTGGGCACGGGCTACTTCGACGACGTCGCCCAGGTTATCGCGTCCGGCGCGTCCTCGACGACGGCGCTCTCGGGTTCGACCGAGGCAGAGCAGTTCGCCATGGCGGCAAGCCACTAGAACGAGACCGCTGATGAGGACGGCGGACGGACGTTTGTCCACCGCTGCTTCATTGAACGAGTAGGACACGATCGGTATAAACGGGGCGGAGGTCCCAGGAGGTTCTCATGTTCGATAACCGCTTTACGAACCAAGACGACGCGGCGGCGACAGCTCTTTTCGGCTTCGACGCCATCATGCAGCGTTTCGCCGCGAACACGCGTCTACGCGTCGACCAAGTCGTCGAAGCAGCGGGCCTGCTTCTGATCTTCCTCACGCACCTGCCGACTAAGAGCAGGAGCCGCGTCGAGTTCCTCCAGGCCGAGGGCGGCTTCCAACTCAGCGTGGTACGCGTGCTTTAAGAAAGCCTTTTGCCGCACCAATATAAGGATAGGGGTAGGACGCCCGCTGGCTCAAGGCCATCGGACGTCCTACCCCGAACTCTTTGGCCGGCCGGTCGACCGCCCCAAGAGGGGTCCCATAAGATGCTCGCGTCGCTGCCTCGTGCTCTGGCCCTTAACGCAGCAGCGGTTTGCTTCTAGATCGACGGACACGGCGAAACGGCTTGGAGCCTTAGTAAACGATGGTCAAGAGTGGACGCCGGTTGGGGCTTCATGTTAGTGTATGCACTAGGGAGACGGGCAAGACGCCGTGCTGGGGCGGTAAACGGGTGAGGCGCCGCTATCGGACCCGTGCCTGTATCGTGAGCGGAGGCTGGTTCCGCGTATGGTCCGGCCTGACGTCGGCAGGTCACCTGTTGTTCCTAAGCGTAGATAGAGAAGGTGAGGTCACGCATGGGCTACGAGGCATTCAGCGACGACTGGGCCAAGCAATGGGGCGAGAAGCTCAAGGCCAACGAGGATTATGCCGACGCGGCGGAGACGTGGGAAGGGTCGATCGCCATGGTGATGACGGCCGATCCTGAACTCGATGTCGCGCAAGACCGCGTCGTCTTCCTCGATCTCTACCACGGCGAGGTCCGCGCCGCGCGCGCGGCCAGCGCCGACGACCTGACTAACGCGAACTACGTGATCTCCGCCGATCCGCGCATCTGGAAAAGCGTCACCGACGGCAAGCTCGAGGCGATCGCCGGCATCATGCGCGGCAAGCTCAAGCTGACCCGCGGCTCCATGTCCGTCCTCTCCGGCTACGTGCTGGCGTCGAAGGAGATGTTGAACTCGTCGAAGGAGATCGACACGATCTTCCCTCCCGGCTTGTAGCCTTCGTGGGCGACGCCGGCGGATGGCGTCGCCCTTCCAACATCGCGGGGCCTCTAGCCCGGCCACGAACATTCACTTAGTGCTTATAGAGGATTCCGACATGACGATGACGCAGTCGCGGACCCTGGATTCGCCCCTCGTCTCCGAGGCGGTGCGCGCGTTCCTGCGTGCGCCCAAGAAGCTCCTCATCGGCGGCAAGTGGGTCGACGCTCAGTCGGGCCGCACCCTGACCGTGACCGATCCCGCCACGGGTGAGCCGCTGGCGGAGGCAGCCGAGGGCGATAAGGCCGATGTCGACCTCGCGGTCAAGGCCGCGCGCCGCGCTACGACGGCGTGGAACGACGTGACGCCGGCGGAGCGCGCACGCGTTCTCTGGAAACTGGCCGACCTGATGGAAGAGCGGCAAGAGATATTCGCGCAGCTCGAATCGCTCGATACGGGCAAGCCGATCAACGAGACCGCGGCGGTGGATGTGCCCCTGGCGATCGAGCATTTCCGCTACTTCGCCGGATGGACGACCAAGCTGACCGGCGACGTGCTGCCGGTCTCTTTCCCCGGCGACTATCTGACCTATACGCGGCGGGAACCGCTCGGCGTGGTCGGGGCCATCACGGCCTGGAACTTCCCGCTGATGTTCGCTGCCTGGAAGCTCGCTCCCGCGCTGGCGACCGGCAACACCGTCGTCGTCAAGCCCAGCGAGGTCACGCCGCTCACGACGCTGCTGCTCGGCGAGTTGTGCGCCGAGGCCGGCCTCCCGCCTGGCGCGGTCAACGTCGTCCCAGGGTACGGCCCGACGGTTGGCGCGGCCCTCTCCGGCCACCCCGAGATCGATAAAGTGTCGTTCACCGGGTCGACTCACGTGGGCCGCCAGATCATGATCGCGGCGGCTCAAAACTTCAAGCGCGTGACCCTCGAACTGGGCGGCAAGTCGCCCAACATCATCTTCCCCGACGCCGATATGAGCGTGGCGGTGCAGGGCGTCTTCGCGGGGCTTTTCTACAACCAAGGCGAGGTTTGTACGGCGGGGTCGCGCGTGTTCATTCCTAAAAGAGAATTCGACCGCGTCGTCTCGGCCCTGGCCGACCGCGCAGGCAAGGTGCGCCAGGGGCCGGGCATCTCGCCAAAGACGCAGATGGGGCCGCTCGTGAGCCAGACGCATATGGACCGCGTGCTCGGATACATCGAGACGGGCCGCGCCGAGGGCGCCGAGGTCTTAAGCGGCGGCGGACGCAACGACGAGGCGGGCAGCGGCTACTTCGTGAAACCGACAGTACTGGTGGGGACCGATGAGATGAGCGTGGCGCGCGAAGAAATCTTTGGTCCCGTTCTCACGGCGCTGCCCTTCGAGGACATCGACGACGTGGTGCGACGCGCCAACGCCACGCCCTACGGTCTGGCGGCGGGCATCTGGACGTCCGACATCAAAAAAGCCATCAAGGTCGCACATGCCCTTAAAGCAGGTATGGTCTGGATCAACGGCTACAACATGATGGACGCGGCTAGTCCCTGGGGAGGATTCAAACAGAGCGGCATCGGCCGCGAGATGGGCTCGTACGCGCTGGACTCTTATACTGAGGTCAAGAGCGTGTGGGTGAACTTAACGTAGTTTGTTAGCTGGCTACGTGCCCTTGTACAGGCGCCAATCGTATACTGAGTGCAATAGTGGTATGTCGTACCACCAACAATACTGACATACCGGTCTGCCTCTCGCGGAGGAGAGGTTTTGGGAACCAATGATGGGGGACCAACGACAACGTGAAGGATGTATATCAGCGATGCAAACCGCTCCTGATGGGCAGGCGATAGGACTTTCCTGGGCTGAGGCTCTCAATGCACGCCCTGGCTTGCGTGACGCGCTCGGCTGGTGGACGACGTCGCTGATCTTGAGCTTCAAGGATGACGCGGGCACGGGAGAGTGGCTCCTGTTCCTCGTCTTAGAAGATGGGGTGTGCCGTGAGGCGCGCGTAGCCACCGCGGACGCCGTGGACGCGGCGCAGTTTATGCTTGAGGCCGACTCCGCGACGTGGCGCTGTCTGCTGCGTCGCGAGTTGACGGTGGCTCAGGCGCTGATGTCCGGCTCGCTTAATCTGGTGCGTGGCGATCTCGGTTCGATCATCGTTCACGTCCGAGCGCTGCAATTGCTGATTGAGGTAGTGCCGGATGCACTGGAGCAGAGCCGCGGCGCTGCCGCGCGGCCATCGCCCAGGCAAGCGACGAGTACGTCGGACATCACTTCTCCTATCCAGCAGGCGCCCTCCAACAACGGGAACGTGGTGTCGGGCGCGATCCTCCCGCCCGCGTCGCCTTCCGGCGGCTGGAACGCGACGTCGGGTACGACCCGCCCACCCGTATCGCCTCCTGGCGGTTGGAATGCCCCTAATCCCACCTCTGAGGCTCTACGCCAGGAGGCTTCTGCCTCCAAGGCTGACGTCATCCCGTCTACGTCTTCGGCGCCAGTCAATCCATTGATGGGCGGCCTGTCTAACGCGACGCCGGCTGGCCCGGTCAACCCTTTGACGACTGGTTCATCTCAGACTCCGGTCAATCCTTCGACAGCTGGTACGTCTCAGGCAGTGCCGGTCAACCCGCTCCTCAGCCGCCCATCCGCCGCGTCGGCACAGGCTGCGCCCATGCCCCCTTTGCTCCAGGCTTACGTGCCGCCGACGCCGTCGAGCCCTATGCCGAGCAGCACGCCTACGGGCTCGTTCACGATGCCTCCATCCTCACCGCCTGGCGGTTGGGACGCGGCGCCATCCAGAGATGCAACAATACCGCCCGTGACTACGCCGTCGGATCCGCCGGTCTTGTCCACTACGCAGGTCGTGCCCGCCGCTCAAGCGTTTGCGCCCAACCCGTTGCTGGCACGGTCGAACGTCGCAGCACCGGCTACACCGGGAATGGTCGGTTCGGCGCCGCCGATCTCCGCTCCGTCAGCAGCTAATCCTTTGTTGACGCGGCCGGCCGCGCCTAACCCTCTTTTGGCCAGCGCCTCTCCGTCGAGTACGCTCCCGCCAGCATCACCATTGGGGGGATGGAGCGGGACAACCGATTCCGCCGCGTCGGCGGCGCCGACCAATCCTTTACTGGCCGTGCCCACGACGCCATATACGCCGCCGGCCAATCCTTTGTTGGCGCCGCCGACCGGACCGTACGCGGCGGTGCCGACGACAGCGTTCCCGTACCCCGGTATGGGGGTGGGGGCGACGCTGGTGCAACCAACGGCCGCGGCCGCTTTGACGCGGCCGACGAAGGCCGACATCCGTCGCGCGGGGCGGGGGGTGCGTTTCTACATGTGGCGCCACACGCGCCCGTTCCAGGGCGGTCTCCTGATGATCGTCCACGGGTTGCTCACGATCACGCCGGGGCTCCTGTTGCTCAAGCTAGCTATTCTGCCCGGCGTCAATCTCTATGCGTCTCTCATTATCGGCTCTCTGCTGGTCGGTATGGGCGTGATTACGTTAACTTCCCCCCAGTTTGCTCAGATCACTGGCACTGTGGGCATCGTCCTGGCGTTGTCGACGCTTATCGTCGCCTTGGGCGGCTTGGTGATCGGTCTGCCCCTTGGACTGCAAGGAGCGGCCCTAGCCGTGGCCTGGCGTCCCAACGCCAAGCCGGCTTCGGCCAAGGTGCAGCGCAAGATCAATCAGGCGCGTGGAGTTGGCGGTGCGTCGTATTGAAGCGTGGTGAAGGAGGAAAGAACGACAGTCTGACGATCCGCCGCAATTCCTAAGCGATCTTGGACGTACGCCAAGCCGGGGTTTCCGGCCGCGACGATGATGTACTAAAACAATGAGGTTGAAAACAACAATGTTCGGAAAAAAGAAGCACACGTTCAGCGCCGAGGAAATGGCCACTGCTCCGCTCGTCGGTACGGTCAATCACAAGGTCTTCTTGGGCGTGTTCCTCACGTCGCAGCTCGTTCTCGTCGGCATGCTCTACAGCGTCGCCACGGGCGGTCTGGCTATCGCCGCGCTGCTGCCCGACGTGGCGGGTCACCCTTACGTGGTCCACGTCGACGAGCTTGACGCGTCGAGCTTCAAGCTCGTGCCCGGCGTGTCGGCGGTCGACAACTCCACGCCCGTCGCGATCGTCACGTTGAGCGGCAAGCTCGTCAACCAGGTCATCAACCAGGACGTTCCGCTGCCCGGCGGCGGTACGGCCCACGTGCTGATCCAGGCCGGCGCCAACGGCACTCCCGCGCAGGTCGACGGCTTGACGCAGAACCTGACCAGCCAGGACGCCGCGCTGGCCACGTTCCAGAACCTGACGCTGTCGTCGAGCACGTCGCTCGGCCAGCTCGGCCAGCAGGCTGGCGCGACCGTACTCAAGAACGCCGACATCACCACGCCGTTCTTGTCGGCCAACAGCGTAACGTTCCCCAACTTGCACGTCGCGGTGACGTTGAACAAGTAAGCCGCCGTCTGTCCGGTCGCCCTGCTATGGACGAGCAGGGCGACCGGACGGCCTATCCCATTGACGACGGCGCCGTTTTCGACCGTTGGTCCTCGCGGTTGACGTGAGGATGACGCCGATTGGGGAGTAAGGAGGGAACAGTGGCTCTATTCGGTCGAGGTAAAAAGGCGCCTGTCCAGTCCAACACTTACAACCTTCCTGACGTGGGCGGCACGGATTTAGCAAAGCTCGCCGTGGAGAAAGAGAAAGTTCAGATCGAGGAGCGCATCAAGGCGTTTTACGCGCTCAGTGGAGGTCCTAGCCGGGCTGCTGAGACGATCGAGCGGGTAACGCAACAACACCTGCTGCACGCGCGCGATCATGGTGAAGCCGGTAAGATGCAGAGCTACAACGACGTCATCAGCCGTTTCATCGACGATGACAGATCGCTTAGTGCATTACGCGATTCTAGCCGCGGCGTCGGGGCGACAGCGGTGAGTTTCATGTCGCAGTTCGCGCCGCGCCGTGATCCGGGCATCGGTCAGGTGGCGAAAGAAATTAAAGGATTGACCGAAGCTATTCGCGAATCCCTCTTGACGGGGGCGTCCGGTCAGATCGAAAAACCGGACGACGCTCAATCCACCGCGCAGAGCGACGCCGACCTAGCCGCGCGCATGGATAGGATCGAGCGAAAACTAGACGAGTTACTAACGTCCGTACATGGTGAGGCAATGCCGCGTACGGTTCCTGTCGCCGTGATGGCGAATGGAACGACGCAGGCGGCGACAGAGGGTGTCGGCGCTCAAGCGTAAAACAACGCTGCTCGACCGGACGACGCATCGTTTCGCGTCGTCCTACAATATCAACGGTGAATGGTCACGATGGCGCGAGGCTGCTGGTGACGAAAAAGGAGTGCCGGACAAGTGGATAAATCGCGGACGCTGCTGTCCGTAGCGTGGATAGGCGCGCTGGTTATCGGAGCGTTGGGCATCGCCACGTCGGCGTCGGCGCGCGGCGGGGCCATGACAGCGTCCGCGCGTCCCCTGGCCCTCCAACGCTCCGCGTCCTTCTGGTATCCCTACGGAAATCGTAGTGCGGGAGTGAGCGGCTTAAGCCGCTCCGCCGTACTCACGAACACGGTTGTCGCACTCGCGAACACAGTTGTCGCACTACCTACGGCAGTAGCCGGAAGCCCCATCGGTACGATCACGGGCACGGCTGCCATGACTAACTGCGATATGACGAAAATGTACCCTGCTCCGCCCTTGACGCAGCTTGCGGGACTCTCGCTTACCGGTGCTCCGCAGAGCACGGGCACGATCCTCGCCGCGGATGTCACCGATTTCTTTAACGCGCACCTCGACCAGGCGGATCCGTCGCACCCGGTGCTCGTTTTCCAATCGAATACCGCCCTTCACTACATGACGGGGGGGTATTTTCCTGATGGCACTCACGCTCTTTCCGTCACCGCGTCGAGCACTGTAACGACCGTCTTCGGACCTGGAGAGATTAAGTCGACCTTCGCCGACCAGACGAACACGGTTTTGAAGTACGACCCGAATGCAAAGCAGGATCTACAGTGTTTTCTCGCCGGCTTTACGGTGAAAGATTTGCATTTCAACCACCCGGTCTCGCGCATCGATTCATTTCAGAGGTCTGATACAGCAATCTTCAGCTACCTGCACGTAGAGATCGACCCATCTAGCCAGTTTCCTAACCCACCGCAGGTCGTATTAAGTCCGGCCCAACTCGTTGGGGCTCTGGTTCCGTTGTCCGTGTCGACGAACGCGAACTCTCTGGCCGTCGTAGCGGCGCCCAGCGCGACGCCGACGAGCGTGGACACGACGGCCGCGCTGACGGACACCGCCCTCGCCGGTGCGACTCCAAGCGTGGTCACGTCCGTCACCACGTCCGTTCCAAGCGTGGTCACGACCGTCATTCCGTCTGTTCCGACGGACGTGGCGACCGTTGCCTCGTCCGCTCCAACGGTCGCTACGTCCGTCGTTCCAGTTGCTCCAACGGACGTGGCGACTACTCTAGCGGTGGCGCCAACCGTGGCGACCACGGTTCTCTCCACTGTGCCGACTGTCGTGGCGACGGCGTCTGCCGCCATATCCACGATGCTGCCCTCGACCACGTCGCCAGCCATCGTTACTCTCCCTGCGTCGACGGCCACGGTGCTGAGCGTTGCCCCGGTTCTGACGGCCGTGGCCTCGGTTATCGTGCCTGTCCCCTCGACCCCCGCGTCCACGAGCGTCCCCGTGGCCGCCGCACGGCTTGCTGCGACAGCGACCGCACCTGTCCCGACGCCCACGACCGACCCGCCGACGGTCTCCGTCCCGACGATGGTCGCGGCCCCGGCCACGGTCGCGCCGCCGACGATCTTGGCGACAGTGGTCGGGGAGCCGCCCATCACGTTGCCCAAGCCGAGCGCCGTGCCGCCGCTGCCGACCTTGCCCGTATTAGTCGCATCAACTACTACGGCGTCGCCCACCCAGACGCCTGCTCCGACCGGGACGAGCGTCGGACCGCCCGTGGTTAACACCGTTCTTGCGAAGGAGCCGACCGTCACTCCGCCGCCCGCCTTGACCACGGTGACGGCCAAGCTCTCGCCGACGACGCCAGCCGCACCATCTCCGACAATCGTTCCGTTGATCGCCACCGTCGCCGCGGCTCCAAGTCAAGCCGCCGCGGTCTTAACGTCTGCTCCGACCGTGGTCCCGGCGCCGTTGGTCGTGGCCGCCACGAGCACGGCGCCGCCGGCAGCCGTTCAGTCGCCGCGGGCCGCGACGGCCACGGCGACGCCCACCTCTGTTGTCGCCGCCGTCACGGCGCCGTTGCTGACCGCCGTGCCATCGGTCGTGGCGCAGCTTCCTGGAGCCCTCGCGTCGCCTGTGTCGGGCGCGCTCAACTCCACTCCGACTACGCCTACAGCAGCGCCCACGGTCATGGAGACGCCATCGACGGTTCAGACGAGCGTCACGCCTTTGAGCGTGTCTTCTAGCTGTACGCCACAGGTCACGCTGACCGCTGGTAAGGTATGTGTTGGCACGTCTCCAGGCGCAACGCTGACGGCTAAGGTCACCTACAGCCTTGGCAACGACGATGGCAGCCTAGCGCTGAGCGCCACGCAAGAGGCCGCGAACGACGGAACGTACACCTGGTCGTGGACGCCGATCGGTGCGGGCATAGGCTCGGCCACGGTCGTCGTGACCGCACGACTGAACGGCCAGACGGCCACGACGAAAATGACCGTCAACGTTCAAGCGTAGTAGGCCAGGACGGGCGACGACAAAGCGCGAGGGACGCGGCCGTGTTTGGCTCGTCTCTCGTGCTTTCTGCTTTCTGTAGGGGTGCGTGAGGTCACGGCTCTTTTCGAGAGAATCATCTTCCGCCGCACTACGCCGGTCGACGACGGCAGCTCGATAAAAGATTACAACCAAGAGACCGCTGTCTCCAAGAGCTATTTGTCTTTAACTTTTAGTAGTTCGCTCATCATTACATGCACTGGTAAAATGAGGGGTTCACCTCCTCTATCGTGAAGGGAACGTCCTCCAACTATAGAGAGTGAGAACAGAGAGTGAGAACCGGAATGTAGGTGAAAACGGGAGGGCGACAGCGCGCAGAGTATTTGGACTAGACGACGGGCGCCCCCCTGACGTGACTAGATCTCACCACGACGCACGACGCGATGCACTCCGTTATCGTCTCCGGTGCATCTCTTACAGCGCTCAGGTTTGAGCAGCACTCATCGCTTCATAATGTCCTTTACGGAGGTTTATCATGCGCGTTTCTCACCGTCGACGCAACACAATCATTACCACCGCGCTCGCTTCGGCGTTCGCGCTGTCCGCCCTAGTCCCGACCGGCCTTGCCGCGCGGTCCGCTTCCACGCCCAAAGTCAATTTGGTGTTCTGGTACAACAACGACCCGAATTGGATAGCGGCATACAAGCACTTGATCTCCGCCTACGAGAAGGGCCATCCCAACGTCACGATCACGACGCAGACCTACACCTTCTCTACGCTCGCGCCGAAGCTGGAGACGGTTATAGGGACGAGCGCCGCGCCCGACGTGGTCGGCTTGTTCGGCACGTTCGTCACGCCGTTCGCCAAAGCAGGACAATTCGCGCCGGTGCCCCGTTCGCTCTACACCACGGGGCAGATGCAGTCGACCTTCTTCTCGGCGGCGACGAACGCCTCGTTCTATAAAGGGTCATACTACTCACTACCTCACGAGTACAACGTCGAGAACGCCGGTATGTTGGCCTCGCCGCAAGACTTCCAGATGGCGGGCATCAGCCACTATCCCATGACGTGGGCGCAGTTGACGGCCGACGCGAAGAAGCTGACCGTCTCCCAGAACGGCACGATCAAGCGTGCCGGCTTTCTCTTTACCTCGGCGGGTGGTCTGCCTACGTTCTTTCTCGCCCTGATCTTGCAACAAGCCAACGGACACTACTTCGCCGCGGACGGCGCCCATGTCGATTTCAACACACCTCAGGCGGCGACAGCGATGAAGGCGATGATCGCGCTGCAACCCTACGGTAATGAGCGTTCCTTCCCCATCACGGTAAAGGATGTCTACGACTACTTTTTCCTTGGGCAGGCCGCCATGGCTTTCCGTGGCCCCTGGACCATCGCTATCGGCCAGACGACGTACCACGACAAGAACTTTGCCTACGTGCCCGTGCCGTCGTACACGACCGGCATCCCGCCCTACTTCGCGGCCGAGTCCGGCTGGCAGGACGCGGTCACCGCGGGGTCGCGCAATAAGACGACGGCCTGGGACTTCGTGGGCTTCATGAACAATCAAGCGAACGACCTCTACTGGAACAACACGACCTCGACGATACCCGCGCGCGTTGCCCTGGCCGACAACGCCTCGTTCCGCAAGGCGAACCCGCTCTTAGCGACCACCCTCAATGCTCTCAAATATGGGCGCTGGGTCGGCCCGATCCAGGATCGCACCGCTTTCTACAACGGCATACGCCGCTACTGCGTGAAGGTCTTCGCCAACGAGATGACCGTCTCGCAGGCGTTGCAGGCGATGACCACGGAGGTCAACCACTCGATCAACCTCCAGAGCGGATCCGGCCAGTAAGGCGCGAGACGCGCTGTCACGGATGTGGGCCGGAGGATCGCCGATTGATGTTCCGGCTCACGTCCATCGTCTTTTTCCTCGTCGCTAAGCGCCGGCGTAGGGAGAATATCTACAGGAGCTGTTATGGTCACCCACGATAACCCTGGTCATGGGACGTTGTCACGCCGCCTACGTGCCGATCGTGCGCCTGGCTCACGGCAACGCGGCGTTTTCGTCGGACTTTCTTTAACGCCAATCATGGCAATTTTCCTCGCGTTCTCCGCGGCGCCTATTATCGCCGTCATCGGGTACAGCTTTTTTCGGTACAGCTTTTCCGTGCCGAATCACAATTTCAACGGGCTGACCTATTATAAGAACTTGTTCGCCGACTCGCTCTTCTGGCGAGGGTTGACTAACACACTGTACTTCACCATCTTGGCAGTTCCACTAAACATTTTAGTCAGCCTGCCTGCCGCGCTAGGACTCAACAGCGTGCTGCGAGCGCGTGGCTTTCTGCGCGCCTGCTATTTCCTGCCTACCATCGTTTCCGCACCGGCCGTGGCGTTGCTCGGCGTCGCTTTGTTCGACTCATCGACCGGCCTGGTCAACCAGGTCCTGGGCGCCGTGCATCTGCCGCAGCCACACTGGCTCTCCGACAGTGCGACGGCGACGCCAGCGCTGGTGATCTTGACCGTGTGGCAAGACCTCGGCTACAATACGATTCTTTTCTTGGCTGGGCTGCAAGCCATCCCGCGCGACTTCTACGAGGCCGCGCGCATCGATGGCGCGGGCCGTTTCGCGCTGCTGCGCCGCATCACCTTGCCGCTGCTCAAGCGCACCAGCTCGTTCACCGTCGTCCTGACCGTCATCAGTTATCTGCAGAGCTTCACCCTGCAAAAGGTCATGCTGAACGGCGGTCCCGACGACTCCACGCAGGTTCTCTCGCTCTATATTTATAACAACGCCGTGGTCATTCAACCCTCGTTGCTTAGTCAGGCTATGAGCGCGGCAGTCGTTCTGCTTGGCGTGGTTATGGCCATCACACTCATTCAACTGCGTTTATCGAGGGTTCAATGGGACTACTAACGACCGGGGTGAGCGGCATAAGCGGCCGTCGCGTCCATGTCGAGTCTCAGGCTAAAGTGCGTCACGGTGAGCGGCGTGCGGGCCGACCGGACAGGGGGGGCCTGCTGCTTACGGCGGTCGTCTGGATCGGCGCCGCGATCATGCTCGTGCCGGTCGTCTGGATGGGCCTCACCTCGCTGAAGCCGCAGTCCGAGATCTTGCAACAGGTTCCGACCTTTCTGCCTAAACATCCAACCTTCGATGCCTACACCACCGTTCTTACCGACCCGGACAACCCCCTGCTGACCTATTTCGCCAACAGCGTCGTCGTCGCCGGGACCGTTACCGTGTCGGTGCTGTTTACCTCCACGCTAGCCGGCTACGTCTTCGCCAAGTTCCGGTTTTTCGGGCGGGGCCTCATTTTCGTCTTAGTGCTGTCTAGTCTCATGGTGCCCGCGCAGGCTATCGTCATCCCCCTTTACCTCACGGTCCGCACCACTGGACTCCTCAACACGCTCTGGGCGTTAATCTTGCCGAACATGGTCAGCGGCTTCGGCGTGTATCTGATGAAGCAGTACATCGAGGGACTCCCCACGTCCGTGATCGAGGCGGCGCGCATCGACGGCGCTTCGGAGTTCTCGATCTACCGGCGCATCATCTTGCCGCAAGTGCGCCCTGCTCTCGCCGCGCTTGGCATCTTCACTTTCAAGTGGATGTGGAACGACTACCTGTGGCCGTTGTTCGCCATCAACGATACGGCGCACTCGACCTTGGGACTTGGCATCGCCAATTACGCATCGGGACAGCACGGCACGGAGTACAACCTGACGTTGGCCGTGGCCACGCTGTCAGCCCTACCCCTGATCGCTGTCTTCGTCATCTTCCAAAAGCAGTTCGTCGAGGGCATCGCCATCTCAGGATTGAAGGGGTAGAGCATAGGGGGAGGATCGTTCTTAGCGATTTCTTAGCAGGGGCTCCTCCACTTCTTAGCATAGGACCGTTATAATAAAGGTGCGGCATATCACACGACGCCGCGGAGGAAAAACGACGATGTACAACAACTCGAACTCCACCAATCCCTACGGCGTACTGGGCACGCTCAGCGGCGTTGGGCTCCAGGGCGGCGCCCGCAACTCTGTTCTAAGCAGGGTGCTGGGTCTGCTCGGCTTCAGCTTCTTATTCACGGCGGGAGGCGCCGCCCTGGGCACGAACCTCGGCCGCGGTGCATTCTTTCCGGCGCTGATCCTGTCTTTCGTCGCCCTGTTCGGCTTGATGTTTGCCAAAGAGCGCGCTCCGCTCAATCTGATTCTGCTCTACGTCTTCGCCACGCTCGAAGGCGTGACCCTCGGCCTCCTGCTCCAGAGCTACATCGCGGCGGGACTGGGCGGCATCGTGATCGACGCCGCGGCGACGACGGCGTCCATCACCCTGGCGGCCGGCGCCTACGGGGCCACGACGCAGCGCAACCTAACCGGCCTTGGCAGTATCTTGTTCATAGGCTTGATCGGCGTGATCGTGGCCTCGATCCTGGGCATCTTCATCCACCTGGCGTTCTTGCACCTCATGATCTCGATGGTTGCCGCCGTCATCTTCACCGGGTTCCTGGTGTACGACTTCAACCGCGTGGCCAACACGCCTCAGGCGTCTCAGGGCAACGTCATCCTCATGACGGTCAGCATCTATCTGGATATCTACAACTTGTTCTTGAACCTGCTGTTCATCTTGCAGTCGCTTTCGGGCAACAGCAGAGACTAAGCGCAGAGCCAAGCCCGATCAGGGGCGCTGGCACGAAGGGGGCGTCGCGGATGGTCCGCGACGCCCTTCGGCTATACCCGTTATCCGCGTCGCGATGCGTATGACCGAGGCGTGAGGGCGACATCCGAACTCTTCTCGCGTCCCTCTCCTAATTGAGGCGGCGTCAAGTTCAAGAGGGCGAGGCAATGAAGCATACACGGGAGGATGTCGCGCCTGCCGCCGGCGCCGCCGAGAACGTCGCGTTTGCCAGCCTGTTGACGTCCCACCGGCAACGCGCGGGACTGTCGCAGGGGCAACTGGCCCTGGCGTCACGCCTCTCGCGCACGTATATCTACCACCTCGAACGCGGCCAGCGTGCGCGTCCGTCGGCGCACGCGACACGCGCCCTGGCACGGGCGTTGGAACTGCGGGGAACGGAGCGCCAGGCATTCTACGACGCCGTGGCCGACCTGACCGGCGAACCCCTGGCGCACGAAGACGATCCCGAAGAACTGTTCGAGTTATCCAACCTCACCGAACTGCTCGTGGCGTCGTCGCCGTACCCCGCCCACGGATTGGACCGCCTCTACCATATCTCTTTTTGGAACGACGCGGCGGTCCAACTCTTCGATGTCGAGGAGACGTTCTACCGTACCCTGCGTCCCCACTTGCTCTCGATCCTGTTCGACCCCTTGAACCGCGCGCGCTTCCGGCCCTGGGAGCCGCTGGCGCGGCGCATGGTGGCGGACTTCAAGTGGAACACCGCGACGTTGACGCACCTGCCCGAGTACCGGGCGCTCTGGCGCGACCTGCGGGCGCTGCCGGACTTCCGGCGTATAGCGGACGTGACGCCGGCCATGGGCGTGCCGATCCCCACCTTCGTGATGACCCTACAGCATCCACGCTTAGGGCCGCTGGCCTTGCGTACCGCGACCACACAGTTCGGCTCCCTGCGCGACCACCGCATCGTTACGTACGTGCCGGGCGACGCACGGACCCTCGACGCCTTCGGGCAGATGCGCTGGCATGCCTACGCCCCTGCCGCCGCCAAAGCGATAGCGCCGCCGGATGAGGCGCCGTCGTAAGGGGGGAGTCGCCGCCTACCTCTGTCCTATAATCCGACGCCCTCGCCGTTCGCCGCGCGTTCCTTTAAGCGCCCATGCATCGTCGGCGTGATGCGGAAAGGGAGGAACTCACGGAACGACTTTTCACGGACCGTCGTGTCCCTTTAGTCCAGAGTCTGAGGACGCCTTTGCTCGTCGTCGCTCACTCCCACCATGCAGTCTGGCGCCGTCACCAGCCGATCGTGCCGGCGCCGCCCTTAAACGGCCCGACGATGTCTCGTGTGATCCAGCCGCCGTAGAAGTCGCCGTCCTGCGCCTGGATCTTCTCACCGTCGACGTAGCAGGCGTCCATGCGCGAGGGGTAGACCGCGATGTAGTCGTGCATCTCCGCGAAGCCAGCCATCGGGTCGGGGTAGCACCACGCCGCGTTGGCGGCGACGCGGTCGCCCACGGTGATCGTGTAGTAGCGCGCCCTGCCCTTGTACTCGCAGACCGACGAGCGCGATGTGGCCGTAAAATACTCTAGCTGTATGTCGTGCGGCGGGATGTAGTAGATGGGGGGATGGCTCGTCTCCAGCACGCGCATCGCGGCCGTGGAGACGGCGATGGCGACATTGTTGAAGACGACCTCTATCTTCTTGGAAGATTGCTCCAGGCGCGGCGGGCGTGGATAATCCCAGACGGACTCTTGACCCGGCCCCGGCGGCGTGCGGCGCGTATACCCGTTCATTAAGAGTCTCCTCTCTTTCGCTGACGTGCTCGATCGCATGCTCCACGGCGTCGCCCTCCAGTGTGGGACGGGCGCGTGGCGCCGCGTGAGTGTACCCGTTCGTTTAGGACGCCGTCGTGGCATTATAAGGCGGAATGCGTAACGTTGAACGACACTGAAGACGAGCACGCGATGGAGGCGACGATGACCACGGCTACTCCCGACGAAACGGCGCGAACGCACCTTTTAGCCACGACCAACTGGCTCGACGCGCATCACGGCGACCCGGATATCCGTGTGGTCGATATGCGTGGCTACGTGCGCTCCACGCCCGTGTCCCCTGGCGTACAGGACGCGACCTATAGCGGCGCCGCGGACGACTACGCCCAAGGCCACATCCCCTCGGCCCTTTACCTTGATTGGACGCGCGATATCGTGGACCTCGACGACGCTACGCCCGTACAGGTCGCCTCCGCGCAGCGGCTGGCGACCGCACTGGGCCAGCGCGGCATCGGCGACGAACACCTCGTGGTCGCCTACGACGCCCACCCTTCCTCCCAGTTCGCCACGCGCCTGTGGTGGGTGCTGCGCTACTATGGTCACGAGCGCGTCGTCGTGCTCGACGGCGGCTTGTCTAAGTGGCTGCGTGAAGGCCGCCCGCTGACGGCTGACGTTCCCGTCTATCCTCCCGTCCAGTTCACGCCGCACCCGCACCCCGCCTGGAGGACGACGGGTGAAGCCGTGCTTTCCTCCCTAGAGACGCCGGGCGTCCGCCTCGTCGACGCCCGCGACCCCCAGCAATTCGATGGGTCCGAGCGGCGCACGGGCGGTCGGGCCGGACGCATCCCCGGCGCCGTCAACATTCCGCGTGAGACCATGATCGACCCCACCACCGGCACGTTTCGACCGACACAGGCCCTGCACGACGCTTTCGCCGCTGTCGGAGTGGGGAAAGACGACCACGTGGTGGCCTACTGCAACGGCGGCATGGCCGCGACCTCCGTCTTATTCGGACTCGCCCTCGCCGGTTACGAGGACTTCAGCAACTATGACGGCTCCTGGAACGAGTGGGGCGCGCGCGCCGAGTGGCCGGTAGAAACAGGACCGACGGCGCCATGAGCACGAACGATCGTCTTGATCTGGCCGACTGGCGACGGCGCATCGCCGACCTCTATGCCCAGGTACGTCTACGTGCAAACGACGACCCGGAAGGCGCCTGGAACCACTGGCGCACCGTGCGCGAGGAGTTATTCCGCGTGCATACGCAGTCTCCTCTGCCGCGCGTCGACCGCGCCGCCTTTGAGGCGCATCATTTCCCCTACGATGGGGCGCTGCGCGTCGAGGCCGTGGTTCAGCCGCTCACCGCGGCGAATGACGCCGTCCGACGGGCCGAGATACCGCTGAGCGACGGCGCGACGACGACGTTGGAGCCTATCGGCACGGTCGAGGCCGCGTTGCCCGGCGGTTTGGCGACGCTGACGGTCTGCTGGATGGGCGGGTACGGAGACGGTCTATTCCTCTCTTTTCGCGATAAGACGAACGGACAGGAGACCTACGGGGGAGGGCGTTACCTGCTCGACGCGGCCAAGAGCGCCGACCTTGGCGGAGCGCGTGACGGCGGCGCCCTCGTGCTCGACTTCAACTTCGCCTATCACCCGTCGTGCGCCTGGGATCCACAATGGGTCTGCCCGCTGGTCATGCCAGCCAACAGACTCAACCTCAGCATCCGCGGGGGTGAGACGCTCGTCGCGCCCTCGCCGTAGACGCCTGTGCATCGCCTGACGGGCGTTAGGTTAATGGCCGCGCTTTTGGAGGATAAAGCCTGTCTTGTTGAGGGCGCCCTCTCCTTACCGCCCGTCCCGTCCACGGTGCGCATGTCGTAGCGTGGTCAATACGCCGCTCTAAGCCGCCGCGACGCCTGTTATGATGGGGGAAAGAAGGGTCTTACTTATAGCACGGAGTACAGGGCTAAAATGGCGCATCTTTTCGATCCACTTTCTCTGCGCGGCGTCACGCTGCCTCATCGCGTCGGCGTCTCTCCCATGTGCCAATACAGCGCCGAGAACGGCATGCCGACCGACTGGCATCTCGTTCATCTCGGCTCACGCGCGGTAGGCGGCGCGGGTCTCATCATAGTCGAGGCCACGGCCGTGGAGGCGCGTGGCCGCATCACGCCCTGGGATCTCGGCATCTGGTCCGACGCCCACACCGAAGCCTTCGCGCGTCTGGCCGCTTTCATGGCGTCGCACGGTGCGCCACCGGGCATCCAGCTCGCCCACGCCGGTCGCAAGGCGTCCTCGGCGCAGCCGTGGAACGGCGGCGGTCCGCTCTCCGATGACCAGGGTGGCTGGGATACGGTCGGCCCCAGCGCCCTTGCTTTCAAGGACGGCGACCGTGTCCCCCAGGAGTTGAGCGTCGAGGAGATAGAGGCCGTGCAGACGGCCTTCCGCGATGCCGCGGCGCGGGCGCACCAGGCCGGCTACGTCGTCGCCGAGCTACACGGTGCGCACGGGTACCTCATGCACAGCTTCTTCTCGCCCCTATCGAACAAGCGCCAGGACCGCTATGGCGGCTCGTTTGAGAATCGCATCCGCTTCACCGTCGAGACCACGCGGGCCGTGCGCTCCGTCTGGCCAGAGGAGAAGCCCTTGTTGGTGCGCCTCTCCTGCACTGATTGGACCCCAGAGGGCTGGACCATCGACGAGACGGTCGAGTTGGCGCGCGTGCTCAAGGGCGAAGGCGTGGATATGATCGACTGTTCGTCGGGCGGCGCTGCGCCAGGCATCACCATACCGGTCGGCGCCGGCTATCAGGTTCCGTTCGCCGAGCGCGTGCGCCACGAGGCGGACGTGGCGACAGCGGCCGTGGGCATGATTACCGCGCCAGCGCAGGCCGACGAGATCGTGCGCAACGGCCGTGCCGACCTCGTGCTGCTGGGCCGCGAGATGCTGCGCGATCCCTACTGGGCGAGACACGCGGCGCGGGCGTTGGGGCAGGTGGACCATGTCGCGTCGCCGCCGCAGTACGCGCGGGCCTAGCGCCGGGACGACAGGGCGCGTCGCCGCGTGCTAAAGAGTAGAGAGATCCTCCCGGCGCCCTCCTAGGAGTTCCATGATCTGGCGGTGGAGAGACAAGCCCGCTGTTTCTTCGACGGCGGGCTCACGCGTGAGTCAGGAGACAGAAAGATGGCCGTGTCCTCACGTTTGTCCGTGGGCGCGCTTAGCGCGGTGCTGGCCGCCGCCGGCGTGCTGCACTTCGTGAAACCCGCTCCCTACAGACGCATCGTGCCGGTTCCCCTGCGCGCCTACGACAGCCACATCGTCGCGCTCAGCGGCGTCTGCGAAATCGCTTGCGCGGTCCTGATGACGGCTCCTCCAACGCGCCGCCTCGGCGCCGGCGCGGCGGCGGCGTTGTTCGTCGCCGTCTTCCCCGCCAACGTGCAGATGGCGCTCGATGGGGGGTACGACGAGGCGCCGTTCCCCTTAAACAGTCGCGTGCTGGCCTGGCTGCGACTGCCCCTGCAGATTCCGCTGATCCTCTGGGCGCTCGGCATTCGCGGCGACGCCTGACGCCTCAGGCCCCGCTCTTTTACTGACAGCCCTCCAGCCTCCTTTGACGCCTGGTTCGCCGTGTTGAAGCTTGTCGCGTTCACACGGAAGAATAGGGGAGGCGTGGGTGCAGGGCAAAGACCCTGCTGTGCGACACGACATAGCACGTCGATCGCACCGGACGGTAGGGCGAACGCGGCAGCGCCGCCGCCTCGGCCATTACGTTCCTTGGAAGATTCCTGCTGTAGCCTAGTAAGAACGAGTGGGGCCGCGGCCCCGTGTTTTGAAGGGTGCTGGTTGGCGACGTAATAACCGACCCAGAGGGCGGCGATGATCCCCGGCGCGACGATGGCCAGAGTGATGATGAGCGGCGCGAGGCGCCGGCGCGGCGGCAGGTCATCTTGTTGCATAGCTTTTCCAAGGGACGTTCTTTAGACGTCGCGGCCTAGCCGCGTTCGACGACGATCTCTAGAAGCATAGCAGTCCCTGAGGCCGCACCCGGCACAATACGACGACGAGCGTGACGCCGGGTGCAGCTCACCTGGATGAGGCGGTGGTCAGGCGCCAGGCTGCTGTCCATCGGCGCTTGTCCGCGCTCCACGACGATGGGCGAACTGGAGAGCATAGGGGACACGCCCGTGGGAGCGTTTCGTCGAGCATCGGCGCTCCACTGCTGAGTCTAACGACGATCGTCCGACGCGAGACTGAAGCGGGCGCTACAATGGACAAGAGGCGCAGGCTACTAAGATGATAAGCCTTGGGGTGAAGCTTCATGCAGATGGACGATAAAGACCGGGCGATTCTGGACATCCTACAGCGCGACGACCGCACCGGGTACGCCGAAATTGGTGCGCGGGTGCATCTGGCCGCGTCGTCGGTTTTCGAGCGCGTCAAACGTATGGAGCGCGCCGGCGTCATTCGCGGCTACCGCGCGGGCGTAGCGCCCGCGCTGCTCCACCGCGGCGTCACCTCTTTCGTCAGCGTCGCCACGCGCACGGCGTCGTCGGAGATCGTCCCGCGCCTCGCCCTGATCGACGAGGTGGAAGACTGTCATTCGATCGCCGGGGCAGACAGTTTAATGCTGAAGGTCCGCACGGGCACCACGCAAGACCTGGAGCGCGTGCTCGAGCGCATTCGCGCGACACACGGCGTCGAGCGCACACGCACCACGATCGCCCTCGACACCTACTTTGAACATCGACCGCTTCCGTTGGTGCGCCCTGCGCCGCGGAACCCCACTCAGGAAGACGACTAACCGATGAATCAATCACCGACCAGCGTCCCCACGATCACAGTCGATACCTTGAAAGAGCGCCTTGACGGCGACCATCCTCCGCTGCTCGTCGACGTGCGCGAGGACGACGAGTGGACCGCCAGCCATATCACCGGAGCCACGCACGTCCCGTTAGCGAGTCTGCCCACGCGCCTCGGCGACCTTGACGCCGGCCGGCCCGTCGTCTTTATCTGCCATCTAGGCGCGCGCAGTGAACGCGCGGCGCTCTTCGCGCTGCGGAGCGGGCGCGGCGACGTTGCTTCCGTCGAGGGCGGCATGGACTCCTGGAGTGGCCGCGGCTACCCCACGGCCACGGGAGCCTAAGAGTGCGATAGCCTCTCGGCGTGGAGCAGGGTGGCGACGCTCCAGGCTTGCGCGATGCAGCCGCGCGGCGTGAAGGGGGCGTCGCCGTCGAAGATCTCGCCGATCGTGCCTAGCCCATAGGTCTCAAGCTGCGCTTTAAGGCCGTCCAGATAGGTCGTGGTCGTCGCGGTTTCTCCGTAGACGCGGCGGTGCGCCTGCATAAACGGATCGAGCAGCCAGGCCCAGACTGCGCCCTGATGGTAGGCGCCGTCGCGCGAGCGTACGTCGCCACCGTAGAGGCCGCGATAGGCGGGGGCGTCCGGGTCGAGTGAGCGCAGGCCGTGGGAACAGAGCAAGCGTTGCGCGGCAAGGTCCACCACGGCGCGCGCCCGATCGCCCTCGACGACGCCGAGCGAGACGGCGAAAAGGGCGTTGGGACGGATCGTGGGGTCGTCGCCGTCCGGGCCGTCGAGCACGTCGTAGAGATACCCGCGCGCCGCGTTCCAGAAGCGGGGGAAACTGGCCGTGGCCCGCGCTTCCTGCTTCGCGCATTGGCGGACCGTAGGGTCGTCGCCGCGCGCGGAGGCAAAGGCGCCCACGACGCGCAAGGCGTTGATCCAGAGGGCATTGATCTCGACGGGCTTGCCTTGGCGCGGCGTCACCACCCAGTCGCCCACCTTCGCGTCCATCCAGGTAAGCTGCACGCCTGGCGTACCCGCGTAGAGCAGGCCGTCGGACGGATCGACGTGGATGTTGTAGCGCGTGCCGTCGTGGTACTGCGACACGATCTGGAGCAGCGCCGGGTAGACGGCGTCGACGAGCGCGTCGTCACCCGTGGCCGTGTGATAAATGCACACGGCCTCGACGTACCAGAGCGCCGCGTCGACCGTGTTGTACTCCGGTGGAGCACCGTCGTCGGGAAAGCGGTTGGGCAACATGCCGCCGTCGACGTACGGCGCGAAGGTCTTGAGGATGCCCGCGGCCACGCGTGGTCGTCCGGTCGCCAGGGTCAGGCCCGGCAGAGCGATCATCGTATCCCGTCCCCAATCGCCGAACCAGTGGTACCCCGCGATAACCGTGTAGCCCTCGCCGTCGTCCAGGTCGCGTGAGGGTAAAGGGAGAGGTGGGACGACGGCCGGAGGGAGGGCGTCTGTCGCCGAGGCGGAGATCCTGCCTTGTCCCGAGAACGCGGAAGTCGCGCCTGGGTCACCCGACAAAGACAGGCGAGCGGCGCCTGGGAGCACGGGCGCCTGCTTGTCCGTCCCCGTCGTCGTCTCGGCCTCGCCGTCCAGCGGAGATGAGGCTGTCGCCTGGGCGTTTGCTGGTGAGGTAGCCAGCGTGGCGGGCGAGGCCGGCGACGGAGCGCGGCGCACGATAAACTGGTCGGCCGCCAAAGCGGCCTGTCGGCGCCAGGGCTCTGGAGGGGCGGCGTCGGCGCCGAGAGGCAAGGCCGCGATGAGGGCGGCGTCCCGCGCACGACGCCGCTCCAGCGCTGCGACGCCGTCCAGGGACGCATCAGGGCGGCACGAGTAGACGAGCGTCAGCGCCTCGCCCTCGTGTAGGTCGATACTGAACGTGCCCGCGTGGAGATGATCCTCACGGTCGTCGAGGCCACGCTCTCTTTCGCGCGGCAGGGCGTAGTCGTGGTACCAGTCGCCTGCTGAAGTCACGGCCCCTTTATCGGCGCGTAGATCGTAGCCGTCCCCGTCGCTCCCGTTAGGGACGACACGCAGGCCGCCGGGGATCGATGAGACCGCGAGCACGACTGCGCCATCGTGCGTGGCGCCGTGGTAGTCGCGGCGATCGACCAGCACTTTGACGGACAACGACAGGGGCGTCGCGCCGCGCACGAGGCGGTAGACGACGTAGGTCGTGTTCTCGCCATACTCCATCCAGATCTGCTTGTCGAGCAGAGCGTCGGCCACGGCGTAGCGCCACGTGGGGACCGAGCCGTCGAGGATGAAGCGTTCGAGGAAGGCCAGGCCAGCAGCGTCGACGGCGCCGCTGGCCCAGAGGTTCGTCCCAAGACGGTAGGAACGCCCGTCGTAGACGGCTGTCTCATCTGAAGATGCCACGAGCAGCGTCCTGCCGAGCGGCGGCTGGAGCGCGGCCACGAGCAGGCCGTGGTAGCGGCGTGTGGCGGCCCCGGCGACCGTGCCCGAGGCATAGCCGCCGGCGCCGTTGGCGCAGAGCCACTCGCGCGCTGTCGCCGTTTGGAGGTCCGCGCAGAGGGCGCGGTCGAGTGCGACGAGCGGTTCCTCGTCCGCGAGGCCGGCTACGACATCGACCATGAGCCGAAGCCGAGCAACGACTGGCCACCGTCGCAGACCATCGACGCCCCGGTGATGTACGTGGCCGCGTCGGAGCAGAGGAAGAGCGCGAGTTGCGCGACGTCGTCCTTCGTGCCGTAGCGGCGCAACGGGACCGATTTGGTGAGAGTCTCGCGCATTTCTTCGGTCGGGGCGAGGCGGCGCATGCCCTCCGTATCGTCGATGGGGCCGGGGGCGATGGAGTTGACGCGCACGCCTTGTGGGCCCCACTCGATGGCCAGCACGCGCATCAGCATATCCACACCTGCCTTGGCCGAACAAACGTGCGCCTGGTAGGCCGCGGCCTGGAAGGCCTGTCCGGCGGTGATGGCGATAACCGAGGCTCCCGGCTTACGCAGATACTCGTAGGCGGCGCGGCAGGTATTGAACGTGCCGTTGAGGTCGATGTCCACCACGGCCTTAAAGCCGTTGGCCGACATGCCCGTGGCGGCGGCGGGGAAGTTGCCAGCCGCACCGGCGATCACGATGTCGATCTCGCCGTAGCGCTCGTGCGTCGTGGCCAGCGTCGCCGCCACGGCCGCGTAGTCGCGCACGTCCGCGGAGAGCCCCGTGGCGGAGCCGCCGCGCGCGACGATCTCGGCTGCCGCGCCCTCTACCTTTTCCAGCGTGCGGCCCACGAGCACGACCGTGGCGCCCTGCGCCGCCAGCACCTCGGCGATGCCCAGGTTGATGCCGCTGCCGCCGCCGGTGATGTAGGCCACCTTACCGGCCAGGATGTTGTCTTGAAAAACCGCCGCCATAGCCTCTGCTCCTTTACAACAATACGATCGAGGAGGGCGTAGACTCTATTCCGCCCCCCCAAATCGGTGCATTTAGCGGCAAGGCGCGAGAAGGCGGCGTCCAGCCTGACTTCTCACGGATCGTCTCCGCTCCAGGTCGCCCTTGTCGACGGTATACCGCTTGCCTACTGTTTCATAGGATAGGCAGGCTTGTCAAGGATCTAACGTTTCTCGTCCGGCCTCTTTATTGGCAGATGTTCAATAGAGCAAGTGCGCTGTAGATACAGGCGTCGATATAGTGTCATCACCTCAAGATGAACGTATGGTGATCTGAGTGCGACGCAACGGGCCTAGGTGGACACACTCGTCGCCAGTCCCGTTGGCCCCACCATCGCCGTCGTTCGCGCCTTCCTCACGGACTGGTACACAGACGAGGCGGGAGGGCAACGGAGCCGCGACGAGGCGCGGGCCTGCTACGCGGCGTGGCGCCAGGACGCACGCTATGCGACGTATGCTCCGTTGCGTCGCGTCACCACCGTTATGACGCCCGCGCGCGTCGATCACCTGAGCCAGTTTTTACGCAGTTCTGCCTGGGAAGCCACGAACAATGGGGCGGAACGGGGTGGGCGGGCCTTCTGGCATGGACAAGGACCACACTTCAACTTACGGAGCAGAGCATCGATTGAGGATGCACTCAAAGTGCGTGCCTATCGTCAAAAGGAACGGGCAGAGAGTGCGACGTTGCCGCCTCCGGCCGCTTGTCGGCGAGGACGGCGTTTGTCGGGGCAGGCCAACGACGATGCGGCGGCCACATCCCCCGTTGCGTAATGGCTGTACCCAACGTCAAGTACGCACTCTCTATCCCTGGTGCAGTACTGACACGTTAACCTCTCGGCCTACAAGTTTTACCTGCCCGATGAGCCGATCATGCCCAACGTCGCGGTGCTCAGCGACACTCCAGCCAAGCCAATTCAGGAGCGAATCCGTCGTATCCTTCAAAACGGCGTATCCTTGACCGTTCCTGAATCGGTTCTCCAAGCCTTGTTCGACAGACGCGAGCAGGCCGGCCAAATTCAACCCTACGTCGAGGGCCACTGGCGACCAGGCAAGGTCGTCTATCCGTCGGAATCGCCTTCTGATAAGGCGGAGCAACATTCCTCTCCCTATCTCTGTCAAGCCCTCGACAGGTTGCTGTGGCCACCTAAACGCTCGCTCAGCACGGAACATGTGCAATAATACGGGCAACGGGAGAACGAATATGTCGCACGAATTTGCACCAATTGATATTAGCCAGACCAGTATTCCATCGCTTGCTGACATAGCGGAAGAAGTGCGGCGGACGAATCGCCCCCGCGTTTTACGGCGTGCCGACCAGGATGTTGCTGTCATTTCTCCGGTTAGGAAAGCGGCAAAGCGGACGCCCTTCAAGCCAAAGTCGGAGGCGGATATTGCGGCTTTTCTCTCCGCTGCTGGTGGATGGAAAGACGTTGTTGATACAGAGAGACTGCGGGAGGATATCGCCGCAAGTCGCACGCTTCCCATCCGGCCCCGTCCCGAGCTATGAGCTATCTGATCGATACTGATACCGCAATTGATTATCTTTCGGGACGACCGGCTGCAACAGACTTACTTCGATCACTGGCACGACAACAACTGGCCATCAGTGCCGTCACCTATGGTGAAGTGTACGAAGGGATTCATTATGGCCGGAATCCGACCCAAGCCTTACGGGTCTTTCGCGCGTTTCTGCGTGGAATAACTGTCCTGCCCGTGACACGACGAATTGCCCACCTGTTTGGGATCATTCGAGGCGATCTCCGCAACCGAGGACTCGTGATTGGCGATGACGATACATTCATTGCTGCGACCGCTATTCAGCACAACCTCACGCTGGTCACGAGAAACCTTCGTCACTTTCAGCGAATTCCGGAACTCATCATTTACCAACAACCATAACTCATCCAGGTTGCTGTCAATGGCCAACGCAAAGTCCCCGGCGGTGGCCTGGAGCCAGCCCCCCGTGCTGTAGCCGCCATCGGCCAGGCAGAGCGGGCGGACGGAGAGCAGGGGAACGAGCACGGTGAGTTGCGCCGCGCCAACGGTGGTGGCGGTGGCGTCGCGCGGGATGCGGGCGGTGTCCAGGGTGTGGGTCCAGGCGCTCGGGGTGGACGGGACGACCGCGAGGTAGGAATAGGCCCAGCCAGGGCGGGTCAGCGTGCCGCCGTGGGGGAGCATAGGGCCTTGGGCGGGGACCTGCACCAGCATGCGGTCCGGGGACGTGCGGGCATAGGGACGGGGCACAGTGCTCGCATCGACCGCGAGGAGTAGGCGCTCCCCGAGACAGAGCACGGGCGCGGTGCGGACCGCCAACCGGCGCAGCGCGGCGTGCTCTATCTTCCCGTCTATGAGCGCTTGGTACAGACTCGAGAAACGGCGCTGGTAGCACGGCGCGAGGGCCAAATGGACGAAGGAGGACGCGGTCTGCGCGGTAGCGAGGGCATCGCACAGGTCAAAGAGGGCATTCCGGCTCCGCGTGAAACACGTGTAGAGGTCACGCCGATAGTCCGCGAGCGCGGCACAGGTGCGGGTATTCTGCATTCAGGGTCTCCTTTCCGTCAACACGAAAAGAGTACCCGTCCGCCCCGTGCCGCGTCTACGGCACGGGGCCTTTATCTAAACGTCAAATAACTAGGCCGTGACCTTCTTCTAGGGAAAGCCCAGGCGGTGACGAGGAAAAGATCATGTTGAGACGGGTCGCCTTCTTGCGCGCTACGCTGCTCCTCCTGCAACTACTGTTGCCCTCCAGCACGCTCACGCCCCTATTCGCCAGCAATGTAGCGGCGTCTACCATGCCGCACCCCCTTAGCTTCTCCTCACCAACCACGACTACGGCTGCTTCCGGCATGACGCCAACAACGACCTATCAGTACGACGCGCTCGACCGGCCGATCACGGTGACGAACGGGGCAGGGCAGACGGTGGGCTACGGCTACGACGCCGTGGGCAACGTCGCCGCGCTGACCTACCCCGACTCCTCGGTGGTCACGCGTTCCTACGACGCGCTCGACCGCCTAAGCAGCGTCACCGACCCTCTGGGCCATAGCACGACGTTTGGCTACGACGGGGACAGCAACCTCATCACGGCGACGGGGACCGCACGCTCCAGACGAACGCGGTGGATGGGAGCGGGGCTAGCTACGGCTACGACGGGGCGGACCGGCTGACGAGCGCGGCGATCACGAGCACGGTGGGCGTGACGACAGCGGTCTACGGCATGACGGAGCCCACTTATTTGAGCGACGCTCTCGACGACGTGCCGCCCAGCCTTGGCCGCTCAGCGACAGAGCACGAGGGCGGCGGCGGCGAGCGCCGCCGTCTCTGTACGCAGGATCAGAGGCCCGAGCGAGGCCAACGCGACGCCGAGGTCGCGCGCCAACGCCGTCTCCTCGTCGTGAAAGCCGCCCTCCGGCCCGACGATCAGGACGATATGCCGTCCCGCGTCGCCCATCTCCCCGTCCAGCAGCGCGCTCAACGGTAGAACTCCTTGGCCGGCGTGGTCGCCTTCCCACAGCATGACCACGGCATGGTCAGGCGTCTGGACGGCCTCGCGCAGCGCGTCGGCCAGGGGACGTGGCGGCGCGATCTCGGGCAGCTTCAGGCGACGACACTGCTCGACCGCCTCGCGCACGATCTCGTGGTGGCGGGGTTTAACCACGGCGGCCCCTGGTTGAGCGTAGCGCGTGACGATGGGCTGGAAGCAGGCCACGCCGAGTTCGGTCCCTTTTTGCAGCAGCCATTCCCAACGGTCGCCCTTGGGCGGAGCCACGAGCAGGGAGACGCGCCGGGCCGGCTCGTAGCAGGCCTCGGCGCCGCCGCGCACGGTTCCGGCGACGTACTTGCCTGCGATCGATAGGTGCACGCGATACTGCGCTCCCTGCCCGTCCAGCACTATCACCTCTGCGCCGTCGGTCTGACGCAAGACGCGCGTCATCTGGTGAGCTTGCGCGACAGAGAAGACGACAGCGTCGCCTTGTATGGCCTCCGGGGCCACGACGAAGTGCTGCGTCATGCCCCCTCTACTCCGCGTTAGGCTCGGCGCGCGACGAGGGCGATCCACTCGTCGCGGCCCTCGCGGCGCTCGACGACGAAGCCGAGTGTGTCCAAGGCGTCGCGCACCTCGTTTTCGCGTTCTTTAATGATGCCTGAGGCGATCAGGATGCCTTCCGGCTTTAAGACGCGCGCGAACTCAGGGGCCAAGGCCATGATGACCACGGCGATGATGTTGGCGATGACCACGTCGTAGATCCCCGGCTCGCCGTTTGCCTTGGCCGGGGGGTCGGGGACGGTCTCGCCGTCGATCGCCGTGATGCGGTCCGCCGCGCCGTTGCGTACGGCGTTCTCGTTCGCGGCGATCACGGCGACCTCGCTGTTGTCGACGCCCGTGACGTGCGCCGCGCCTAGGAGCACCGCGCCGAGGGCCAGGATGCCGGACCCCGTGCCCTGATCCAGTACGACGTCGCCTGGCTTGATGTAGTCTTCGAGCAGCGCGAGGCAGAGTGCGGTGGTCTGGTGCAGGCCGGTGCCAAAGGCCATGCCAGGGTCGAGTTCGATCACGAGGTCGTTGAGATCTGCCTCGAAGGTGCGCCACGACGGCTTAACCACGATGCGCGAGCCGAAGCGCATGGGGTTGTAGTAGCGCTTCCAGGCGTTGGCCCAGTCTTCTTCGTCCACCACCTTGACCTCGACCGGCCCGATCTTGGCTAGATTAAAGACCGTGAGGTGGCCGAGCGCTTCCTCGATGCGCGCCCGCCGCGCCGCCCCGTCCGCCGTGTCCAGGACGTAGGTGGTCACGCGCGTGGGCAGCGATGTATCGTAGTGATAGGCCGCGTCTTCGTCGTCGGGGATGACGGTCTGGTAGACGGCCACGCCGCCCTCGCCATGCTCGTGCAAGACGGCGCTGACCGTCTCGACGGCGGCGGCCTCGGTCTCGACCGTGATCTCAAGCCACTGCATGGCGTCCACGTCCCCCCTTGTTTTCACGACACGAAAAACGCCCCCGACGGTCCTACCTGCCCCAAGAGGCATGGAGTAGTGGCCGGCGGAGGCGTCTCCTTAGATGCCGAGCGTATCTTTGACCTTATCGAAGAAGCCGCGCTCGTTGGGCTTGATCTGGTGCTCGTCGAGCTTAGCCAGGTCTTCGAAGATCTGGCGCTCGCGCGCGGAAAGCTGGGTGGGCGTGCGCAGGTGGACGGCGACGTACTGGTCGCCGCGTCCCATGCCGCGCAGATAGGGGATGCCCTTCTCGCGCAGACGGAACGTCTTGCCCGTCTGCGTGCCGGCGGGGATGGTCAGGCGCTCCTGCCCGTCGATCGTCGGCACCTCGACCTCGTCGCCAAGGGCGGCCTGCGCGAAGGAGATAGGCAGGTCGTAAAACACGTCGCTGCCCTCGCGCTTGAACTCGCGGTGCATCTTTACGTCGAGCACCACGTAGAGGTTGCCTGCTGGGCCGCCCTTCGGGCCAGCCTCGCCCTCGCCGGTCAGACGGATCTGCTGGCCGTTGTCCACGCCCGCCGGGATCTTGACCACCAGAGAGTGGTTGTGGCGGATGCGTCCCTGCCCCTTGCACTCTTTGCAAGGCGACGAGATGATGCGTCCCTCGCCTTGGCAGCGTGGGCAGGCCGTGACGTTGACGAACTGGCCAAAGACGCTCTGCTGCATGCGGCGCATCTCGCCCGAGCCGTTGCACTGCGGACAGATCACTGGCTCCGTATTGGCTTCCGCCCCGCTGCCGGAGCAGGTGGGGCAGGTCTCGAAGCGCGGGATCTCCAGCGTGCGCTCGGTCCCGAAGGCCGCTTCCTCGAACGAGATGGAGAGGTCGTAGCGCAGGTCGGAGCCGCGCTGCGGTCCGCGGCGACCGCCCCCGCCGGCACGGGCGCCGCCCATGCCGCCGAAGAGCGTGTCGAACTGCTCGAAGATGTCGGCAAACGATCCAAAGCCCTCGAAGCCGCCGCCCATCCCCTGGTTGTCCAGGCCGGCGTGGCCCAGTTGGTCGTAGACGCGGCGTTTCTCGGGATCGGACAAGACGCCGTAGGCCTCGCCGATCTCCTTAAAGCGTCCCTCGGCCTCGGACGATTTGTTCACGTCCGGGTGATACTCGCGGGCGAGCTTGCGGAAAGACTTCTTTAGTTCGTCGTCGCTTGCTCCCCGAGCGACGCCCAGGACTTCGTAGTAGTCGCGTTTCGTGGTAGCCAATGTTTATCGATCCTTGGTATCGGTATAGTCTTCGTGCGCCTAGGACGGCCCGGAACAGTGGCCTAATGATATCCGCCGCCTCGACAGGCGTCAATGCGTCAAAGGGAAAAGGGCCAGCGGGAACGAAGCATTATGCTCCATCCCCACCGGCCCCTCGGCCTCGCTTAGACCTCTTTGTACTCGCCTTCGACCGTGTTCTCGTCGGCGGGATGGCGTCCAGCGGCTTCACCGGCGCCAGCGGCGGCGCCGGCCTCGTCGCCGCCGTACATAGCCGCGCCGATGCCCTGCATCGAACGGAGCAGCTCCTCGGTGGCCGACTTGATGCGCTCGATGTCGTCGGTGCCCTTGGCCGCGTTCACGTCGCCGATCTTGGCTTGGATGCCTTCCTTCACGTCGGCCCCGACCTTATCGCCATAGTCTTGCAGCGCCTTCTCGGCGGAGAAGATCGCGGCGTCGGCGTTGTTGCGCACCTCCACCTCTTCGCGGCGCTTTTTGTCCTCGTCCGCGTGGGTCTCGGCGTCGCGCATCATGCGCTCGACCTCGTCCTTGGACAAGCCGCTGGAGTCGGTGATCGTTACCTTCTGCTCGCGGCCGGTGCCCTTGTCCTTCGCCGAGACGTGGACCACGCCGTTGGCGTCGATGTCGAAGGTCACCTCGATCTGCGGGACGCCGCGGGGCGCCGGCGGGATGCCGTCGAGGTTGAACTTGCCGAGGGTCTTATTGCCCGCGGCCATGTCGCGCTCACCCTGCAGCACGTTGATTTCCACGCTGTGCTGGTTGTCCGTCGCCGTCGAGTAGACGCGGCTCTTGCTCGTCGGGATCGTGGTGTTGCGCTCGATCACACGGTCGTACACGCCGCCGAGCGTCTCGATGCCCAGCGAGAGCGGAGTCACGTCGAGCAGCAGGACATCCTTGACGTCGCCCTGGAGCACGCCGGCCTGCACCGCCGCGCCGATGGCCACGACCTCGTCAGGGTTCACACCCTTGTTAGGGTCCTTGCCGAAGACCTTCTTGACTAGTTCCTGCACGAGCGGCATGCGCGTCTGGCCACCGACGAGCACGACCTCGTCGATATCCGAGGGCTGCAAGCCCGCGTCCTTGAGCGCGCTCATGACCGGGCCGCGCGTGCCCTCGACCAGGTCGCCCACCAACTGCTCCAGCTTGGCGCGCGAGAGCGTGACGGTGAGGTGCTTGGGACCGGAGGAGTCGGCGGTGATGAAGGGGAGGTTGACCTCCGTGCTCATCGTGGACGACAGCTCGATCTTGGCGCGCTCCGCCGCTTCTTTGAGGCGCTGGAGGGCCATCTTGTCCGTGCGCAGGTCGATAGAGTTCTCGCGCTTGAACTCGTCGGCCAGCCAGTTGATGATGCGCTGGTCGAAGTCGTCGCCGCCGAGGTGCGTGTCGCCGTTGGTGCTTTTCACCTCGAAGACGCCGTCGCCGAGTTCCAGGATCGAGACGTCGAACGTGCCGCCGCCGAGGTCGTAGACGGTGATCTTCTCGTCCTTCTTCTTATCGAGACCATAGGCCAGCGAGGCCGCGGTCGGCTCGTTGATGATGCGCAGCACCTCGAGGCCGGCGATGCGGCCCGCGTCCTTGGTCGCCTCGCGCTGCGTGTTGTTGAAGTACGCCGGCACCGTGATGACGGCCTGCGTCACCTTCTCGCCCAGATAGGACTCGGCGTCGCTCTTCAGCTTCCCCAAGATCATGGCCGAGATTTGCGGGGGGGCGAAGCGCTCGCCCATCGACTCGACCGCCGCGTCGCCGTTGCCGGCCTGCACGACCTTATACGGCACGAGGCGCTTGTCGCGGTCTACCTCGGGGTCGCTGGCCTTGCGGCCCATGAAGCGCTTGATCGAGAAAACCGTATTATCCGAGTTTGTGATGGCCTGGCGCTTGGCGATCTGGCCAACCAGACGCTCGCCACTCTTGGTGAAGGCGACGACCGAAGGGGTGGTCCTGTTGCCTTCGCTGTTGGGGATGACGACCGGCTCACCGCCCTCCATCACGGCCATGCACGAGTTGGTCGTGCCAAGGTCGATGCCTAAAACTTTTGCCACGTCGTTCTACTCCTCTATTATTGTGCTGTTGGTAGTCGTATTGTCGTTGCTCATAGGTATGGAGACTTTGACCATAGCCGGGCGCAACACACGGTCGTGGAGGCGATAGCCGCGTTGCAACTCGCCCGTGACGGTGTCTTCCGGCAGATCACTTTCTTCTTGCACCAGCGCCTCGTGCTCGTTCGGGTCGAACGGCTTGCCCTGTGCCTCGATGCGGGCCATGCCTTCGCGCTCCAGCACCACATGGAGTTGGCGCTCGATCTGAAGGACGCCCGAGGCCCAGTTCTGCTCGTCGCCCTCGACCGGCGCGAGAGCCACAGCGCGCTCGAACGAGTCGAGCACGGGCAAGATTGCCTTCAGCAGGGCGGCGTTGGCCTGCCGAATGGTCTCTAGACGGTCCTGGTCGTGCCGCCGGCGCATATTGGCCACATCAGCCGTACTACGACGCCACTTATCGAGATAATCCTCGGCCTTGGCCTGCTCCTCCAGATAGAGCGCGTGCCAATCGACGTCCGCGCCGAGCGTCTGATCGTCCACGCCGGGCGACGTAGGGGCCTCGGGCTTTTTACGCCACAAAATGTGCCCTCCGCCCCCCGACGACGCCTCGTCCGACGCCACGTCTGGAGCCGCTGGCTCCGAACCGGCTGTCTGTTCGTACATTCTTTCCTCCTATCACTCAATCATCGTCACGGCGCGATACGTACGTGATGCCTAGACGTTGCCGCCCAACCCCGTCGCCATCTCGCCGAGGATGCCGCTGATGTAGCGTACCACCGCCACCGCACGTCCATAGTGCATGCGCGTCGGCCCTAGTACGCCCAGCAACCCGCCCACCGTCGTGTTGCCGTAGCGCGACAAGACGATGGACACCTGCCTCATTTCTTCAAAAGGACCCTGGGAGCCGATGATGATCTGCAAGCCCTCCGTGGCGGACAACTGGCGGATCATCTCGTTCATCATCATCCCTTGTTGCATCAATTGCACGACCTGCACCGCGCCGCCGTCCGCGTGGCCGCCGCGCGTGGCGAGGCTGAACTCAGGCTGGCTTAAGATGCGGTCGAGACCGTCGACGAACACGTCCGCGTTGGCCTGCGCGTCGAGGTCGTGCATCATGCGCGCCACTAGATCGAGCACCTGCGCCTCGATCGATTCCCCCAGCGACGCCCGCATCTCGGCGACCGAGCCAAGGATGTGTTCCTCCAACATGCGGTTCGTGCGCGTCGCCGCGCGGCTCAGATCATCCTGCGTCGAGGAGACGACCGGCACGAACATCTGTTGTTGCACCACGCCGCCATCGAACACCGCCACGAGCAGCGCGAGCGACTCCTGGATGGAGATCAACTCTAGATGCTTGAAGCGGGCTTGACGGGCGCGCGGCGCGGTGACCAGCGCGGCGTTGTGGACGTTGTGAGCCAGCACCGCCGCGGCGAGGCGCAGCCACTCGTTGAGTTCGAGGTTTGCCTGGTGAAACTGATGGACGATCGTCTGCTGTTCCATGGGCGAGAGCGTGGGCTCTTCCATCAGGCGTTCCACGTAGAAGCGGTAGCCCTGTTCGGAAGGAACGCGCCCCGCCGAGGTATGCGCCTGGTAGATGTAGCCCATCTCTTCGAGCGCGGCCATCTCGTTGCGGATCGTGGCCGAAGAAACGCCGAGCGCGTAGTCGCGCGCGATCGTCTCGCTCGACACCGTCCGCGCCGTCGTCACGTGTTCGTGAACGATAGCACGAAGAATAGCCTGCCGCCGCTCGCTGAGCAGCGGCCCCGGCGGCATCCCCATGGCCATGGAGGCGACTCCCATCAGCATAATTATGGTGCTGGCACTCGCGCAGTGCGACTGCTAACATCGATAATCTACCATGTTGCGCCCCTCTCTGTCAAGGTTTGTATGCAGAGGAGGCTGAAGAGAGGAGGGGCCGACGATCCGACCCGCGAAAGAACGGTAAGAGACCGTCGTCTTGTCGCGGCGCGGGACGAGCGATTGCACGGACGGCTTTTAAGAGGCGTGGCGACGCGTTGCACGTGGCCGTCACGAGGGAGAGGGGAGCTATGAAGAGCTTGTCTGGGCGGCGCGGGGAGCACGTCCCCGGCGTGGCGCTTGAACGGGCGATTAAAAGAGAAAACTCTCGCGTTCCTCCAGGCCCGATTCTTCGAGAGGCACGGCGTCACATCGTAGAAGCGTTCGTGGTGATCTAGAAGAGGGGCCTCATCATGGACTGTGACGACTCGGGGTCGTCGAGGCGGGCGCGCACTTTGCGTAGGTCGGCGTCCACGAGAGCCTGTGCTTTCTCGGCGTCTTCGCCTTCTAGACGTAGAACGTAGGCGGGGTGATAGGTTGGCAGGACGGGCGCGACGGACGCCCCTTGCCCAAAGGAGAGCAGGCGGTCGCGCCAGACGCCGCGTGCCTTGGAGAAAGCGAAGTCTTTGCCCAGAAGCGCCTTGCCCGCCGTGGCGCCAAGGGCGACGACCACGGCAGGCGCTACGAGACGATCTTCGAGGGCCAGCCAGGCGGAGCAGGCACGCAACTCTCCTACACGCGGAGGCCGGTTGGGGCCGCGTCCTCCCGCGGCGCTGGTGGGACGACAGCGCACCGTGTTGGTCAGCCACACGTCTCCGCGGGTCAGGCCAATGCTCTCTAGCCAGACGCTCAAGAGCTGACCTGCTGGACCGGTGAACGGCTCACCCGTCGTCTCGTCATTGGCCGCGGGGGCCTCACCTACGATCATCAAGCGTGCTTGCGGATCGCCGGCGCCGAACACAACGCGGCGGCGCGTCGCCGCGAGATCGCAGCGGGGACAGTTCTGCGCCAGCACTCTGGCCGCCGTCAGGTCCGTCAGCGCGGCGATAGTCTCGTCGTCATAGTCCATGACGGACATCTGAAGCAAGAAAGGGACCGCGTTCGAGAGGATGTCTTCTCCAACGCGGTCCGCTGATGCTGGCTCGACCAGTCTATGTATTGAGCAGACCGCCGAGGTTGAAGCCTCCCCCCCGATCGTTCCCGCCGGCGGTGACCGGTTCGTGGTAGGTCATGCTCTGGATGCCCAGGCGGCCGGGACCGGTAAAACGGTTGAGCGTGAAGCTCGTGCCGCCGAACAGGCCGGTGGAGAGGTTGGTGACATTGGTGTTGAGCTGCACGCTGGCGTCCTTCCAGAGAAAGGCCCCTGGCTCGACATCGATGCTCTCGCCTGGCCCGAGCATCTTGGTGAAGACGTTGCCGTAGCCGTGCAACAGCAGCAGGCCCGCACCGTCCTGGGCCACGAAACGGTCGATGAAGAAGCCCGTGCCGCCGAACAAGATGTTGGCGATGCCGCGCACGCGGAAGAAGTCGTAACCCACGTTGTCCGTCGCCAAGAGGAACTGGTGTTCGCGCACGTGGATCTCTTCGCCGGGGTTGATGGGCAGCGCCACGATCTGGCCGGGCGCGTCGCGCGAGAAGCTGATATTGCCGGGACCAGCGGCCTGCGTCACGAAGATCTGTAGGCCGGCGAAAATGCGTTTGACCGCGCCCTTGAGCGGTTTCAGGTTGATGTTGACCTGCGGATCTTTCCAGAGCAGCACGTGGTGCTCGAAGTAGATGCGTTCTCTACCGCCCAACTGTACGTCGACGACGGGAACCAGCTCTCCTTCGATACGTACGGCGATGTCGCCGAGGCGGATAAGGCCTTGGGGGTCGCCCTGCTGGGGGACGGGCTCGTTGACCCCGCCCGCGCCGTAGCCGCCGCTAGCCCCACCGCTGTTTGCCGCCGCCCTCACCGTCCCCTGCCTCGAATGCGTCATCGTCTACCCCCCCACCGCTTGCCGGCGTCTCACACCGTCCTGTCGTCTCCTTGCTTTAGTATGCAGGACGGCAGACTGCTCCCCGTTTGTCCCCGTCAGTGTTGATGTCGGGACGCGGAGTCCGTGAAAAGTCGTCCTGGCCGCCGGAGGTTCGCGCCCCATGGCGTAGGCGCCTGCTGCGCTGCTTACCCGTCCCCGCGTTCGCTTCGCGACGATGAGAGGCGGATAATTGGGGCAGCAAGCGCATGAGAACCTTACTATCTAGCAGGATTTGCCGACAGACGTAGACTCGCCGCTCCGGCCGCGACGGCCGGCGTCGACGCTACCCTCCGTCCGGTACGAGGCGCGTGGGCGCACCGCCCACGCTGACCTCCCAGGTCGTGCCATCGTCGGCGTTGCCGCCGATGTCGTAGAGCACTTTCCAGTACCCACCGAACTGGTTGACCATCGAGGCGTAGCTCTGGCCGCTCGGCAGCGTGATCGGCACTTTGATGTCGAGCCAGGAGCCGTTGTAGACAGCATTGGTCACGTCGACCGGCGAGATCGTCGGCCCGTTTACTTGCGTCGCCGCCTGTACGCGGTACCCCGTTGGATTGCTGTTGGACGACGTTGAATAATTGGGAGCCGCGGAGTAGTTGTAGGGCAAGGAAGAGGGGAAGCCAGTGATGGGTGGGTTGAGCGCGCCGTCGTAGTGCGTGAGGTCGCCAGCTGGCGTAAGCACCTCGATCGTGTTTGGCCCACCGCTCACGTCGCCCACATCGTAAAGCCGTACGTTAATTGTTTTGCCAGCGTAGCTCGGGTCGATGTAAGCCAGCGGCACGATAGATTTGCCGCCGCCCAGCCAGTTGTGCATCGACATGCGGTCTTTAGCGAAAAGGTGTACACACGCCTGTGCACCGGGAGCGTACTCCTGCGCGGGGTCGAAGTGCAGAGGGTCGGAGCAGGTCGCCGTGGTGTTAGGCGTTTGGCACTGGGCAGGGTCGAACATCGAATGCACCGTGCCGCTAGGGGTAGCGTTGTAGCTAATCGGGTTCGTTACCGTGCCTGGCAATTCCGTCGGCGTGCCCGCCGCATCTGGCGCGTCCGTGCAGACCGCGATGCCGTAGGCGTTGCCGCGGTCGCCTAAAGTACTGCCTGAAGCGCCCCCGTTCTGGATCGAGAGCGCATTGAGCCGGAACACGCCGGGTCCGTGGATGACGGCGTAGGTGAAGAACTTATAAGGGTACGGCGATGCGGGGCACGACGTGCTGGTGCAGGTCGCGGCGTAGGGATCGTCGCCGGCCGTCCACTGCGGTTGATAGACGCAGTTGGTCGCGCAAGCGGATGCGGGCGAGGTCGTCGTCGCCGCGTTCGTAATCAACTGCATGCTTGGATCGTCCACGACCTGACCGGGACCGTAGAGACTAAACTGCACGCTGACTGGCGCCGAGGGGTTGAAGTAGCCGGCGGAGTTGTTCTGATCGATGAACGCCCTCTGGCACGGTGGATACGCGGGCAGGCCCGTCGTATTGGCCGTCGTATATCCCCCGCTGCCGATGCCGCAATCTCCGTTGGGATAGCGCGGCACGATGTTGTACGGCGACTTCGCGTTCAGATAGGTGTTGACGATTCCGGATACCGGCACGTCGTACGCCTGTGACCTGTTTGCGTAGTTTGTCTCATCATACGGATCGAAGATGCGCACGCTGAGCGTGTTGGTCAGTGGATCATCAATGATGTAGTTATAGCCGCCGAACGGGGCGCCCGCGGGGATATTGTTGTTGGCGTTCGGCGTCATGTTGAGGCAGGCCGTGGGCGCGGTCGACGAGGAGCAAGGGTTGTTGTCGCTGCCGCGGCTGGCGCCGAAGTTATTGCCGGAATACGACTCGAAGTAGGGCGAGTAGGCGTCGCCGCTCTCTTTCAGAGTATACGGCCCCTTGTTCTCGAGATAGAAGTTTTCCTGGGTCTTCCCCGCGACCACGTTGGTCTGATAGGGCGCGTAGCCCAGCACGTTGTCCGGCGTGCCCATCTCCAGCGGCACGAGGTACTGCGCCACGGCCGAGCGTGTGATCGTCGGAGGCTTGATGCCCAGGACGGAGCCGAAGACGAGCGGCACGGTCTCGGTAATCGTGGTGCGTAGCTCGAAACGGTTCGTCGTGAGCGGCACGGCGGAGATCTGCACGTTCTGGTGCAGCGCGTTGTCGGGGTATCCGTTGGCGCGCGCGACCTGTACCGCGCGGTAGCTGGCGCTGTCGGCATAGTTGGGTAAGAAGACGGCCCCGGCAAGAGAGGCGGCGTTGGCGGCGTTCTGCGCGGCCTCGGCCTCCGTGCGCACGCGGCTGAGGTCGACGCCCAGGACGAGAGCGCCGAAGAAGACCAGGATGGTGATGGCGAACAGGGGGATCATCTGTCCTTTCCGCGCGTTGGCGCGTCCCCGTTCGTGCTGGCTGTGCCGCGTCATGCTGTCGCTCCCGCTTTTCTGGCATGGGGACGGCGCGTCGCCGCGCCCTCCCGTGTCTTCGTCCTCGTCGTCAACTCACGGTGTCTGTATCGGTCGCCGTTGGCGGCGCCTGTAGGTGCAGTCCGCCCGCTGTCGTAGCGTCCGTCGTCACCGTCGAGGTGATTGTCGCCCCCTGGGATGCCTGCGCCGGAATTTGCGCGTCGAGCGTCAACATCACGGATGCTCCAGGCGCTAGAGGGCTCGTCAGCTTGATCGTCGCGCTGTCGTCCGCGCTGTCGAGAGAACACGTCCCCGCCGCTCCCTCATAGCTCACCGCGCACCCGTTGCCTGTCGTGGTCGTGAACGTCGCCGTGGTGGTGATGTCTCCCGTCGTCAAAGTGTCTGTCAGAACGACGTTCTGAATGAGGGATCCCGGCGTGGTCGCGGTGTTGGTGATGATGATGCTGTAGGTCGTCTTTCCGCCTTGCGGGACGGCGTCGACGCCGTCGGAGACGGACACGGCCAGCGTCGGCGGCGGCGCGACGGTGTCGGTATACGTCGCCGTGACGACCGGCTGAGCGCGTCCCGCGGCGTCGTTGCTCGAGAGCGTGGCCGTACTCGTCAACGTTCCGGTGATGTCCGGCGCGGCCTGGGCGACGATAGTCATCGCTCCGCTCGCGCCTCCCGCTACCGTCCCCGACCCTCCAAGCGTTAATACGGCGGACCCGCCGGCGTAGGTACAGGTGTCGGCGCCGGAGGGCGCACTGCACTTGACGATGGTCAGGCCCGAGGGCAGCGTATCGCTGACGACAACGCTCGTCGCCGTGGCCGTAGCGGGGGCTGTATTGGTGTAGGCGACGGTATAGGTCACGTCATCGCCTCCACCGATGCTCGCCGCGCCGTCGGTCACGCTAAGAGCCATCGCCGGCGCGGGCGGCCCGCTGACCGTGACCGTGGCGCTGGGCAGACCCTTGCCGCAGGCGTTGACGGCCGCGACGGTATAGGTGGCCGTGTCTGAATCGCCTGGCCCCACGGGGGCGCGGTGAGAGAAGACGGTCGACGAGATAGGCGCGGCGACGTTCTGTCGCGTGTAGCTTTCGCCGAGCGTACCGGTGATAGCGTAGGTCTCCGCTCCAGGAACAGGCGTCCAACGCACGAGATCGAGCGTTGGGTCGGTGATCGACGTCGTCGCCGTGATGTTGCTGCTGGCGGCCAGCGGAGGGCAGTTTCCGTCGCTGACCGCTGGCGCGCTGCGCTGGCCTTCGCCGCATCCGTTCGACGCCGATACCTCGTAGGACGTGGGCCCAGACGTATTCCCCGCCACGACGGCCGTCACCTGATTGCCGTTGACCTGCGGCCCGAAGATATACGCCGTGACGGCGTTGAAGCCAGCGGCTAAGGAGCCGTCGCTATAGACGGTGTACTGGGTCGCGCGCGGGGACGGCGACCACGTGATCGTATCTAGCGGCGGCGATCCGCTCGATCCAGCCGCTAAAGAGACGGCCACGTTTACCGGCGCGTCGGAGATGGGGCAGGGGATGGCGCCGTTCGGCGGGTTGAGGTGTTGCACCGTACGGTTGGAGATCGCGATCGTCTTTAAGCCGGGCAGAAAAACGGGGGCTTGATAGAGATAGTTGACTTGAACGCCCAACTCGTCGGACGGTTCGCCGCTCTGGCGGGACGAGGGTAAGTACGTTTGCGTGCCTGAGACGAAAGAGGCCGTCGCCGGAGAGTACACGTAGCTATTCATGACGGGACCGCCCGGTCCCTGATAGACAGCCCCGTCTACCGTGGCGTCATAGATGTCGACGCTCGTGATGTTCGCCGCGTCGAGACCCTGGGTCGAGGTGATGGCCGTGAGCATGTCCGCGTCGATGGTCGGGGCGTTGGGACGGAGTGCTCCCAGACGTACCGCTTCCGCGACCCCTGCCTGAAGGGTCATTTTGGCGGAGTAGGCGCCGCTAAACTCGGCCAGACCGACTAGAATAAAGGCGATGATCGGGGCGATGAGGGCCAGTTCTACCAACGATTGCCCGTGGGCGCCCCGGCGTCCAGTCTCACGCGCCGCGAGGCGTCGCGCGTCCTCACGCCTCCCAAGCGACGGCGATGTCCTCAGCTTCTTCATCGCGACGGTAATCCCTTTATAATATAAGAGTGCAACGACGCGCCCCTTGGCACGAGGCCCGGACGACAAGGTGTTTCTTAATAAGATGTCGGCTCGATTAAGAGCGACGCGTATTCCTTAAGGGTGATGGGCGAGAAGACGCCCGTCAGGGTCTTATGTGTGAAGGAGACGCTGACGCCAAGGTAAAGGTGTGACGAGACGGTAGACGTGCGTGAGGCCGCATCCCAGACGGATTGCGCCGCGGGGTCGCAGGGCGGGACCGCGAGCGTGACCTGGCAGACAAAGAGTTTGGCCGTCGGGGAGTAGACGTAGGTCGTCTGCGTGTTGGCGCTGGCAACAGCCTGCCCGGTATTTGTGGCGTCGAAGATCGTCACCGTCGCGATCTGCCCGACATCCTCGACGGAGAGGACGTGCTGAAACGCGGCTAGCGCCTGCACGTCGGCGTCCACGGAGACGCCCGCGTCCACGGCCGCGCGTGCCGCCTCCAGCACGGCTTCGTGGTAGGCGGAGTGCGATTTATAAAGGAGTCCAATCTCGATCGTCCCGAGCATCAAGGCGATAAAGATGGGCAGGGCGAGGGCGAACTCGACCAGCGATTGACCTTCGCGCCGATGAGGGGTCGCGCAGCGGGGTATGAAAGAACGCTGACCACGCACGCGCGAGCGGACTTTTTTGGGGTGGGGCGGAGAAGAGATATATCTGTTCACATGGGCAGCGTACTCATGGTACGAACGGGCGCCCAAGGACGAAAAGGTAGGGTCATGGCCCGTACCTTTAGCCTAGCCTGTCCGGGCTAACCTGAGACGTGACTCCCCCACGTGGGCTAGTCTCATTCCCCCTACACGGATACGAGTATTGGTGTGGAGGGCAGCCTCATCGCGGCTTCCTACAGAGAGAGTGCGCGCACCGATTCGATAAGGTCCTCGCGCGTGGAGCGCTGATACAGCGGCTCTTCAGGCCCCATAGTGAGGATGCGGCCAAGAGCCAGCCCTATCGCCTTCTGGTCCTCCTCGTCGAGGTCGTCGCGCCCGCCAGCGTCCTCGAAAAAAGGATGGTCCATGGCCCAATCCATCAATATGACGCCGTCAAGATGGCCGTCGAGAAACAGACGGAGCTGGTCGGAGAGTTCGAGGCGCAGCAGTTCAGCGCGGCGCGACCGTTTAGAACTAGCCATACCACAGGCTACCAGATCGTTTATCTTTGAATCGGCGCTAGCGGTCGGCGAAGAGGACGCCGCCCTTGGCTTTATCGGTCAGGGGGTTCTCGTGGATGATGACCGTGACGGCGTCAGGAGCGACCGCGCAGGTCTCGACGACCGCGCGCGTGATCTCGCGCACGAGGGCGCGCTTCTGCTCCGCCGTCCGGCCCGCTGCAAGTTCGATGATAACCTCAGGCATGGTGTTTGTCTCCTTCTGGCGTCTCGACAAGTTCGATCAAAGCACGTCCGGTAGAACGAGGATGCAGGAAAGCCACGCGCAGGCCGCCCGCGCCGGGGCGCGGCGCGGCGTCGATCAGCTCGACGCCGGACGCGCGCAGTGTTTCCAAAGCTGACTCAAGATTCTCTACCCCATAGGCCGTGTGGTGGAGGCCAGGTCCGCGCTCGGCTAGAAAGCGCGCCACGCCCGTGCCGTCGTGGATGGGGGAGAGCAGTTCGATCTCTCCCCCACCCGGCAAGGCGGCCAACGCCACGACCACGCCCTGCTCTTCCAACGTCTCACGATGGTGGAACGACGCGCCGAAGAGGCGCTCGTACAAGGCGATTGAAGCCTCGAGGTCCGCCGTCACGATGCCGGTGTGGTGGACCCGACGCAGCAAAGGCGACAGCACTAGCGGGCGCTCACCGTGGTTCCGCCGACGATGGAGGCGATCAACTCGCCCACCTGCGGGATGTTGTCCGCTACCGGCACGCCGATCTGGCGGAAGGCCTCGACCTTATGCTCCGGTCCGCCGACGCCCCCGGAGATGATGGCGCCCGCGTGGCCCATGCGCTTGCCAGGCGGGGCGGAGCGGCCGGAGATAAAGGCGACGAGCGGCTTGCGCTTCTCCTCGGGCAGCGAGCCGATGTAGGCGGCGGCGTCCTCTTCGTCCGACCCGCCGATCTCGCCGAGCAAGGCGATGACATCCGTCTCGGGGTCTTCAGTGAACAAGCGCAGCACGTCGACGAAAGTCGTGCCGATGATGGGATCGCCGCCGATGCCCACACAGGTAGACTGGCCGATGCCCCTATTGGTGAGTTCGTTAACCACTTCGTAGGTCAAGGTGCCCGAGCGCGAGATGAGGCCGACGCGTCCACTGGAGAAGATGCTGGCGGGCATGATGCCCACCTTGGCCGCGCCGGGCGTGATGAGGCCGGGGCAGTTCGGGCCGATGAGGCGGGCGTCGTAGGAGTCGAGAAAGCGGATGACACGCACCATATCGTGGATTGGAATGCCCTCGGCGATGCAGACGACGAGCTTGATGCCGCCGGCCGCCGCTTCCATGATGGCGTCCGCCGCACCAGCTGGGGGCACGAAGATGATCGAGGTATTGGCGTTCGTCTCTTTGACCGCCTGCTCGACGGTGTTGAAGACGGGGAAGCCCTCCGCCGTCGTGCCGCCCTTGCCCGCACGTACGCCGCCGACGACGTTCGTGCCGTAGCTAGCCATCTGACGCGTGTGGAACGAGCCTTCGCGGCCCGTGATGCCTTGAACGAGGAGGCGCGTGTCGTTTCCTACTAGGATGGCCATGCTGTACTCCCGACGCTACGGTAGACGAACCAGGGGCAAACGCCCCTAATCACGCCCCGCCATTTCTACACATAATCACCAGTTAACCTTACGTGGACGTCGAACCCCTGTCAAGACGCCGTAGGTAGTGCTAGGACCATTTCATTCTTGGCCTCACATGCTTTGCATCGCCAGGGGACCGTTGAGGATGTCGCCTGCGCCAAAGTCGGCGTCGTACCCCGCCACTTACTACGAGAATGAAATGGCCCTAGAGTAGTGCGCTTGCGTCAAACGAAACATGATTGCCTTAAGCCATCGCGAAAAGCTTGAAAACTCTTTGATGAATTGCGCTCAACGTCCATATGCTTAGAGATTTCTCCCGCTGCCTTTGTCTTTTCCAATCCGTTTTTGTAATACCCCGCTTTTTGCAGCACACGCTCGAGCGCTTCCCAGGTTCCTCCCTTGATTGCATCTGGGTCTCGAAATCGTGCATTACGTGCCAGATTCAATGGAACTCCTGCATAGGCAGCTGCAATAGCTTGAATGTCTCCAAAAAAGCATGCTTCTAGCTCTTCGATACAGAGTCGGTTCACAACCTGGAAACGCTGACCGATCATAGCAACTGTCTTTGTAATTAACCCACTCTCAGCTACGACATTTTCCAAATCGTTCTTAACTTCGATGCAATCTGAGACTTACCGCTGCCGTTAGGCCCTACAAAGACGGTTAGCGGAGTTATATCCTTTAATTCTAAATCGCGAAGCGCCCTATAGTTCCGAACTCTCAAATACTCGATCCGAGGGACAGATGCGTCACGCAACAACTGGCTAACCAATTCTCGTTACTCCATCATTCCTACTTGTGCTCGCGTCATCGTCGTCAGCGCTATTATCCGCTGCAACGGTATCGTCGTCAACGTTCGCGTCATTTCTAATGGTGGCGGCGTCTTCGGCTTTGTCGGGCGGGATGGAGCCCGTGCGCAACACCGCGGAGAGCCAGGCCTCGTCGTGGATGGCCACACCGAGCTTCGTGGCCTTGGCGACCTTGGAGCCGGGATCGTCGCCTACGATTAAGTGACCGAGCAGCTTGGACACGGCGGAGCCGATCTTGCCGCCGAGGGCTTCGAGCGCGTTCTCCGCTTGTAGGCGCGTGTACCCCTCCAGCTTGCCCGTTATCAAGAAGGTCTGGCCCGAGAGCGGCAGCCCTTCAGTCGCCGCACGGGGCGGCTCCGGCACGACGCCGTTCTGCTCCAGCTTACGCACCATCTCTTTGTTCTCGTCGCGCTCGCGCCAGCGCGCGATGCCGGCGGCGCGGACGGGGCCGACGCGCGGGATCACCGCCAGTTCTTCCTCGGGCGCGGCCAGCAGTGCGTCGAGCGATCCGTAGCGCGACGCCAGGACCGCGCCGCTCTCGCCGCCCACGCGGTCGACGCCTAGAGCGAAGATCACGTTGGCCAGCGGGCGCGTCTTGCTCTTCTCGATCGAGGCCAGCACGTTGGCGGCGCTCTTAGCCGCCATGCGCTCGACGGTCAGCAGTTGCTCCAGGGTGAGCGTATAGAAGTCCGCCGGGTCCGTCACGAGGCCCGCGTCCACCAACGCCGCGCAGAGACGCTCCCCCACGCCTTCCATGTCCATGGCTCCGCGCGAGACGAAGTGCCGCACGAGTTCGAGGCGCTGCGCCGGGCAGAGCAGCCAGGTGTTGGGACAGCGCAAGATCGCTTCGCCCTCGACTTTCTCCAACGGAGCGCCGCAGGAGGGGCAGGTCGTGGGCGGCTCGTAGGGCACGGCGTCGTCCGGACGCTCCGAGGGCACGAAGGTGACGACGTAGGGGATGACGTCGCCCGCCCGGTGGACGAGCACTTTGTCGCCCACGCGCAGGTCGCGTTCCTTGATAAAGTCGAAGTTGTGCAGCGTGGCCTTCTCCACGGTGACGCCGCCGATCACGATGGCGTCGAGCCGCGCGTTCGGCACGATCGCGCCGGTACGGCCCACGTTCACCACGATCTCACGCAGCACCGTGGTCGCCTCGACCGGTGGAAACTTGTAGGCGATGGCCCAGCGTGGATCGCGGCCCACCACGCCGAGCCGTTGTTGCTGCGCCAGAGCGTCGACCTTGAACACCGCTCCGTCAATTTCATAAGGCAACGTCCCGCGCTTGTCCTCCCAGGCGTGGGCGTAGGCATGCACGTCTTCCTCGTCGGTCGCCTGCTTGATGTGGGGGTTGACGGGGAAACCCCAGGTGGCGATGCGCGCCAGAGCGTCGTGGTGGGTGGACGGAGCCTCTCCCCCCTCGATATAACCGATCTGGTAGAAGAACGCGCTGAGCCGGCGTTTCGCCGTCACCGTCGAGTCGAGCTGGCGCAGCGCCCCCGCCGCCGCGTTGCGCGGGTTGGCCAGCACGGCCTCGCCCGCGGCCGCCCGCTCCTCGTTGAGGCGCTCGAACGTCTCCATAGTCATGTAGACTTCTCCGCGCACCTCGACGCGCTTGGGTAGGGTCTTGCCCTGAAGCTGCGTAGGGATCTGACGGATCGTGAGCAGGTTGGAGGTCACATCTTCGCCGGTGACGCCGTTCCCGCGCGTCGCTCCGGTGACCAGACGACCGTCCTCGTAGGTCAGAGCCACGGCCAGACCGTCGATCTTTAGTTCCATCACATAGGCGAGGTCCTCGTCCACGATGATGCGCTTGAGGCGCTTGAACCACTCGTCGAGTTCGTCGTCCGATCTTGCGTTGGCCAGGGAGAGCATAGGATAGGGGTGCTCGTGCGGCTTGAAGCGCTCGGCCACGGCGCCGCCGACGCGCACCGTCGGCGAGTTCGGCGACTGGAGGTCGGGATGCGCCTCTTCCAGGGAACGCAGCTCGATCATCAAGGCGTCGTACTCGCCATCGCCCACGGTCGGCGTGTCCAGCACGTAGTAGCTGTAGTTGTGCGCCTCGATCTCGCGGCGCAACGCATCCACCCGCGCGGCGACGATGGCGGCGGCATCGTCCGCTGGCGCGACGGCCGCGACATCGATCGTCGTGACGGTGTCCGCGCTGGCGCCTACTTCGCCCCTATTCGCCGTCGTACCCTCGTTACCCATCATCCTGTTCTCTCCCCTCACTCGAAGCAGTGCGGCGCCCACGGCGTCGGCAGACTACTCGCGGCGACGTAGACGATAATGGCGCCTGCCAGATGATTTAGCCCTTGCCGAAGGGCAAAAAGTGTCGATCGTGCGCTCGGGTAGGGACGTGACGGCGACGCGCCGAGCCGGGCGTAGTGCGTGGAGACATCTCAGGTTGAGGACGTATACATAGCACGATGGCGCGCCCCTGCATCCATCCAACAGACGCCCCGCATCTTTCAAGCAAACGCGGGGCGTCCGTTGGGCAGCCGCCTACGCACAGGTTTAGCGCACGACGATGCGCACGGTCTTCATATAGACCTTTTGCAGCGGCTTGGAGTTCGCTCCATCGCTGCCGGGGCCGAGTTTCACGGCGGCAATGGCGTCCATGGCTTTCAGGCCGGTGGACACGTGCCCGAAAAGGGAGTAGTTAGGCTGCTGGTCGAGGCCGCTCGTCTGGTCCGCCAGCACGATAAAGAACTGCGATCCGTTCGTGCCAGGACCGCTGTTGGCCATGGCCAGGGAGCCGCGCACGTACTTATGGCCGAGATTCTCGTCGCCGAACTCGTAGCCGGGACCGCAGAGGCCCAAGCCGGTGGGGTCTCCGCCCTGGATGACGAAGCCAGGTATGACGCGGTGAAACGAGACGCCGTCGAAGTAGTGGTGGTCGGCCAGAAAGATGAAGCTGGACACTGTGATGGGGGCGTGCCGCGCGTCGAGCGCCAGCGTGATGACGCCCTTGTTGGTGGTCATGACGGCGGTGTACGTCTTACGTGTATCGAGAGGCGCGACGCGCGGCACGCTGTAGGTCTTGTAGCCCGTGCAGGAGGGATCTTGCCGCGCGACGTGCGCGGTGGGCAGCGGATGCGTTCCGCTCGCCGTCGCGATCGAGGCAAAGGCGGCCGCTCCCCCCAGGGCAGTCGCTGTCGCGGCGGCGCGCAAGGCGCTGGTCTTTCGCATAAGAGTTCTCTCTTTCGGGCTATCGCCGTATTGATTAGCTGACGACGACGCGGACGGTCTTCATATAGACCTTCTCTAGCGGCTTGGATTTTTGCCCATCGCTGCCGGGACCAAGTTTGACGCCGGCAATGGCGTCGATCGCCGCGTAGCCGCCGGCGACCTGACCGAACAGGTTGTAGATGGGCTGTCGGTCGAGGCCGTTCGTCTGATCTTGCAGCACGACGAAGAACTGTGAACCGTTGGTGCCGGGACCGCTGTTGGCCATGGCCAACGAGCCGCGCACGTATTTGTGGCCCAGGTTCTCGTCGCCGAACGCGTAGCCGGGACCGCAGAGGCCCGAACCCGTAGGGTCTCCGCCCTGGGCCACGAAGCCGGGCACGACGCGGTGGAACGAGACGCCGTCGAAATAGTGGTGGTCGGCCAGGAAGATGAAGCTCTGCACCGTGACCGGCGCGGCACGGGCGTCGAGAACCGCCGAGAACGTGCCTTTGTTCGTGGTGAAGATCGCCGTATACGTCTTGGAAAAGTCGAGCTTGGCCACGGTCGGCACGCCGTAGGTTTTATACCCCGTGCAGCTCGACGCCTGGGTACGCACATGGGCGCTGAGCAGCGGTCCCGCCGCCCCCGATCCAAGGGGATGTGGCACGACGGGCGCCGGCGTCCCCACGGTCGCCGTTACCCCCGGCGTCGTTAGCGCGAGCGGTGTGGTGGGCAGCGTCGTAGCCGCCGGGCTGGCTCCATTCGTCGACCCACCGCCCGCGACTTTGAAGATGAAGGCGGCGATGACGAGGATGACGGCCAGCGTGACGGCATAGCCGATGGGCGAACTGATAAGGCCAAAAAGCCCCCGTCGCCGTCGTGGCGGCGCCTGTCGTACGCGCGGACGTGCTTGTCCCGGACGCGACCTCGTCGTGGTCGCGCCGTCCACCACCATTCGTTCGTTCGCGATTCCCGCTCCTGCTCCCGTCCCTGTGATCGCTGCTCCACGTGTCTCGCGTCGCTGCCGCGCGGCGCGCTTTGCACGGGATTTCGCCTTGGACCTCGATTTCTCTGCCACTGCACCCCTACTCGCTTACTCGTTCTACACGCACGTCCGCATTGATGTCTTTAGCGCCCTGAACGGACCTCTGGGGTCCCGCGCCGTCTCGTCCTACTCCTCAACGATCGTCGCCGTCTCGATGCGCACCTCGCGCTGCGGCTTCGACCCTTCGCCGCCGCCGCCGACCGGGGTCTTGGCGATCTTGTCCAGCACGTCCTCGCCGGCGGTCAGACGGCCGAAGATCGTGTAGCTGGGCGGCAGGCCAGCGTCCGGGCTGTGGACGATGAAGAACTGCGACCCGTTCGTGTTCGGCCCTGCGTTGGCCATGGCTACGATGCCCTTGGAGTAGCGCAGGCGCACTTTCTCGTCAGCGAACTTGTAGCCGGGACCACCCGAGCCTGTCCCGGTCGGATCGCCGGTCTGCACCATGAAACCCTTGATGATGCGGTGGAAAGTCACGCCGTCGTAGAAGTGTTCGCGCGCTAGAAAGACGAAATTGTTGACCGTCTTGGGGGCCTGGTCGGTCAGCAGATCGAACTCGATCACGCCCTCCGAGGTGGTCAACGTGGCCTTATATTTCTTCGCCGGATCGATCGTCATCTCCGGCGCGGCCGGCCATTGCTGCTGCTTGGAGCCGCCGCCGAAGGGCGGCGGGATATGCAAGGTCAGCGCGCCCAGCGCGAGGGCGCCGAGAGCCAGGGGAGTAAAGGCGTCGAGGACCGTGGTCAAAGCGTTGCGCGTCATTCAGGCATCGTCCTTTCTTGAGGCGGCGCCGGCTTGGGCCGCGCCGCGTGGAGATAAACATGCACTGCTCCATTATAGTGTTCCGGCCTCACAAACTCAGGGGCGGCGTGAACATAGCCTCTGCGTTCTTAGCCGGATGAGGTCCCTGTGACGCGAATCACGTATTCTGAGCTACGCCGGCGAAGGATGTTTCTAGAGGCACGGCGCCGAGCCTCTAGCCAAGACGCCAAGGAAGCGTCCTACTCCCACCCCTCGGCGCGGCAGGGAATGCGGCGCCAGCCTCAGACGAGGCTCTAGACGGATGATGAAGCAGGCGCGGATGGTGTGAGGATGCCCACGGGTACTAGAGCTGCCGCGGCGGGTCCGGCGCCCCGGTACGCCGCAGATGGTAGGGCACCGAGGTGACGACCGTGCCCGGACGGAACAACAGCGCGGCCTTGAGGCGCAAAGCTGTCTGGTTGTGCAGTACGTTGTCCCACCAGTGGAGGGGCACGAACTCGGGCAAGACGACGGTAAGGGTGTCCGTGGCGCTCTGGTGGTCGATCGCGTCGATGTAAGAGAGCAACGGCGTGATGAGCGACCGGTAAGGCGAATCGATCACCACGAGCGGGACGTGATCGCCCCACGCGGCCCACTTCTGGCGGATATGCTGCTGGTCTTCTTCGCTGTCGGAGACGTGAACGGCGACGACGCGATCGGTGATGGAGCGCGCATAGGCCAGCGTTTGGAGGGCGGGTCTGTTCAGATCGGCCACGGGCACCAGGATCGTATGGTTGATCTTCTGCGGCGCCAGCGGCGTCTCAGACTCCAATTGGCGTTTGGTCTGGCGGTAGTGGTTGCGAATGCGCCAGAACACGGCGATCATGATAGGGACGAGGATGACTACCAACCACGCACCGTGCGTGAACTTGGTGATGGCCGTGATAAGCAGCACGACGAACGTCGCCACCGTCCCGATGCCGTTGAAGGTGATGTTGCGCCGCCACCGTGGCTCGTACTCGGGGTGCGCGGGATCGCGGCGCTGCCACCAGCGCTTGACCATCGAGGCCTGCGACAGCGTGAACGAGTTGAACACGCCGATGACATACAAGTTGATGAGGTCGTTCACGTTGCCGTTGAAGACCACGATCAAGATCGTAGCCAGCAGCGTCAACAAGATGATGCCGTTGGAGTAGCTCAGGCGGTCGCCGCGCTGGGCGAACTGATGCGGCATGAAGTCGTCGCTGGCCATGAAGTACGAGAGGCGTGGGAAGTCGGAGTAGGCTGTGTTCGCCGCCAACGCGAGGATCATCGAGGTCGTGACGAGCACGTAGATGAGGAGCGGTCCCGTTCCGAGGATGTGGATGGCCAGCTGCGCCAAGAGCGTGGGATGGCCGAAGCTGTCGCCGCCGTCGCCCGGAAATGGCACGAGGCCGAAGGCGAAGACGAGCAAAGTGATGCCTACGAACATGCCGATGGCCAGCACGGCCATCACGGTCAACGTCGTGCGAGCGTTCCTCCATTCGGTCAGTTTCTGGCCGCCGACCGTCTGAAAGGCGGGAACGCCGTCTGATATGGCTTCGACGCCGGTCAGCGCGGTGCAACCCGAGGCGAAGGCGCGCAAGATCAGAAAGAGGCTGAGGCTCTCGGTCGTATGGATGGGGTACGCGGGGTGAAACGCCGTCACATGTGCTCCGTGCAAGAAGAACTGCGCGGCGCCGACCATGATCAGACCGTACATGCCGACGAGGAACATATAGGTCGGAGCCATGAACAGCGTGCCCGATTCCTTGATGCCGCGCAGGTTGCCGATCAGCAGCAGGGCGACGAAAACGAGGTCGAGCTGCACGGCGTAGGGGGCCAAGCCGTTGAGCGCGGGGATCGACGTCAGCGTGGAGACGCCCGCCGTGACGCTCACCGCGACCGTCAGCACGTAGTCGATCATCAACGATGAGCCGGCGGCCAGACCGGCTAAATCGCCGAGGTTGTCCTTGGCCACGATGTAGGAGCCGCCGCCGCGTGGGTAGGCCTTGATCGTCTGCCGGTAGGAGAGGGCTACGATGAACAGCAAGATGGCGATCGCCGCGGCGATGGGTAAGGCGTTGTTCAAGGCTCCCGCGCCAGCCAGGATGAGGACGGCGGTCAGCTGTCCCGTGGCGTAGGCCACCGACGAGAGCGCATCGGACGAGAGCACGGCCAGCGCCTTGACCTTGGTCAATCGCTCGTGGATGGCTTGTTCGTTGGAGATGGGGTTGCCAATCAGCGTGGTGCGCAGCCGCTTGAAGGCGGCGCCGAGGCCCTTACGCGATCCCACACCCTCCGCCGTCGCCTGGAGCACGTCAGAGCCGAGCTGACGGAAGGCGGCGCGACGTTGCCGCGGTACGCGCACGTAACTGTTGCCCTGATGCTGTCCGGTGATCGATTCCCGCCCGTCCAGATTGGGCACGATCGGGCCAAGGTCTGGCTTCGGCGTGACCGGCCAGGCTTGGCCGACACGTCGCAGGATTTCTAGTTCGGCCTCGGACACGAGAAACTCGTCTGAAGCTGCCTTTTGATCGCCGAGCGCCGTCGCTTTTATGGCGCCGTCGCGCAGATCGACCTGTCCCTGTAGTCGCGATTCCGTCGCTTCAGCGTCGCCGTCGCGCGTTTGTGTCATGCCGCTCCGCACCACTCCAGTCGGCGCGCCGCGCGCCGCTGTCTCTTGCTTATCATAACTAGGTAATAACGTATAATGACGCACCCGGAATTAGTATACCCCGTGTGGTAATCGCATAGAAGAGTGTCTGGTCGAGCAGCGGCGCCCACCGGTCGGAACGACGGGAACGTCAGCTATACAGCCTAACTACCAGCAGGGGAGTTGGTACTACGCTAGCGTTGACGGGGGCGTGTCCAATTTCTCGGAGCCTATGTCGGACCCGGCTGGCACGCATGGAGACGATTGGTACGGGCAGTTATGCGGCCCTGGGTCCGCGACAAAGCTCATCACTAATTGGAACAGCAACCCGCAGAACTACGGCGGGTCCCATTACGGCGGTGGCCTCACGCGCCCACAAGGATGCCTTCTCGAGTTGGCCGTCAATCAGGGCATGATGAACCATAACGGGGGCTACTGGGGGACGTATCCTGGTAAAGAGGCTAGCATCATTAATAGCCAAATCGGTGCTAGCTTCTATGTAGTTGGCTCAGACTACAACGGAGAAGGTGGATCGCTCCTAGGCCAAAGCGCCCTTACGAACGAGCTAGGTTCAGATCTACAGGCTGGGGGCAACGCGATGGTCGTGGAGAGCTACACGGACAACTTCGGCGACGGCTGGCCAGCTAACTCACACGGACTGCACCTCGAAGAGGTCAACGGGTACAATCCGAGCAGCGGCCAGATCTTCTTCTACGAGTCGGCCAGCGCCCTCTCATCGTCCGGGTCGCGCAATGGGTCGCCGATCTATGGCTTCAAGTCCCAGTCCGTAAGCAACATTAACGATTCTGATGGACGGGGCATCGTCGACAGCGTCTGGTAAATAGAAAGAAGATTTGTTCATGCATGCACCGACCGGTCGGCTACGCACCAGCGCGGTGCTCGCTGTGCTCCTCCTGCTGATGTGGCCGGTGGCGGGGCGGAGCGATGCGGCGGAGGGGGCGCGGCTACGGCCACGCCTCTTCCTCTCTCTTTTTCCGCCACGGGTGCAGGCGTCGCTCTGGGTTCTCGGCGGTGGCTGGCTGGCGTGGCCACAGGCTGACGTGCCGCGCACGGCACGCCAGACGCCGCCGTTCACGCTCCACCTGTACAATCTCGCGACGCGCGCGACGCGCACCCTGCATCCCCCCATGCTCCGTCCAGGGCAGTGGGTGACCGGGCTCGCGGTAGCGGCTTCGTGGATAGCCTGGGAACAGACGCCGAGTAGTTATGCGCTGGGGAAGTGGCGCCTCTACGTCGCCAACCTGCATACGGGGCAGGCGCGCCTGATAGACGCGGCCAGGGCCGAGGGAGACATCGGGGCCGTCGGGAATGGGGAGTTCACCCTCAGCGGCGACACGCTCACCTGGACGCGGCTGCACGCGACCGCGCACGGCCTCCGCAGCCTCTTGAAGGTGGAGGACCTGACGACGCAACACGTCCAGGTCGTGGCGACGGCCGACCCGGCGCGGAACAGCGTCTTGGGCTGGCCGACGACGGACGGGCGCTACGTGGCCTGGGACCGCAGCGGGCAGGAGCCGGAGGGCACGACGCTGGACACCGTGTCGCTCTTCGACCTCGCGGCGGGCCGCCCCGTCCCGCTGCCCCTGCACGGCTTAACGAGCGAGCCCGCGCTCGACGCCGGTCACCTCGCTTGGAAGGCGGGGTCGCGCTTCGACAACCTGAGCGCCGGGCGCAGCGCGGGCATTGGCCTGTACGATCTGCGCACGCATCGCCTTCTCACAATCGACGCCTCAGGAGCGGGTCGGCCCACGCTCGGGATGTGCGTCGTGGCGTACGGTTTCACGGACAATATGAACAGCGCCTACATCGATGGGCTCTATGACTATTGCCATCGGCGCGCGCTCAATCTCACAGGGCGCCAGGAGACGTGGCCTTCCGGTGTGCAGTTCGTGGCGCTGCAAGTCGCGGGACAGGAGGGGATTATGGCCGCCGATCTGCATCAGGAGGTGGGCGTCGCGGACATCGCCCTCTTCCACTTCTCGGCCGCCCATCCGCTCTACGATTTCTATCATTAACGATCCATCATGCACACGTTGTGCTGTATTAGAGGCGCGCGGCGTCGAGCACGCTCACGCGGCTCTCGTGCGCCGAAGAGGAGAAAACGAAGACGCGCTGCGTGGGCGCGTCCACGACGAGGGCCAGGGGGTTCACGGCCACGTGAACGGTTCGGAGCACAGGGTTCGCTCCCGTCTGCGTGCGTGGGGAAGGTGTGTTGACCGCTGGCAACACGCGGCGTTGGACGCTCGGATGCGTGGTCTGGACTGGACCAAGCCAACATGCGACCGCGCCGACGTACGCGGCCAGCCTGAACCTAGCTTTCCCACGCGTCTGCCGCATCCTCACGGTCATCCTCCTACGTTTGGCCTCGGCTAAGTAGATTCATGGGAACAGGCCTGACGGTGCGACTAGAATCGGATCGGGGAACGAGTGCGTGACGGCGTAGTGATCGGCGGCGATGAGGAGGCCGGACGCTGGGGAAACCGTCCCGCCTCGCGCGCGGGTTTCCTCGACGCTAGGCCGACGCCGCCTTGGCCGCGGCATGCGCGAACAGAGGGGCGAAGCGTCCTCGTACCTCGCGGACGATGCCGTCGGCGGAGAGGTTGACGCTGTCGCGCATGGCGCTTTGCGGCCCGTGGTCAATGAAGATGTCGGGCAGCCCGAGGCGATGCAGTGCGATCCGATCCAGTCCCATGCGGTCGAACGCCTCGGCCACGCCCGAGCCGAAACCGCCGGCCATGGCGTTCTCTTCTACGGTCAGCACGGCGTCGAAGCGCGTGGCCAGTTCGGCCAACATGGACTCGTCGAGCGGCTTGGCAAACTGGGCGTCGACCACCTCGACCTCGACGCCCATGTCCGCGAGCGTCGCCGCCGCCGTCAGCGCCGGTATGACCATCGACCCTATGGCCACGACGGCGAGGTCGGTTCCGCGCCGCAGCGTCTCGGAAACTCCAATGGGCAGGAGGCGCGGCACGGCGTCCATGACCACGCCGGCGCCCACGCCGCGAGGGTAGCGCACGGAGGCCGGTCCGTCGTGCGCGATGGCCGTGGCTAACATATGCCGCAGCAGGTTCTCGTCGCGCGGCGCCATGACTACTAGGTTGGGCACGCAGCGGAGGAAGGAGAGGTCGAAGGCGCCCTGGTGCGTGCGCCCATCGTCGCCGACGAGGCCCCCGTTGGGCACGACGAAGGTGACGTCGAGGTCTTGGATGCAGACATCGTGGATGATCTGATCGTAGGCGCGCTGCAAGAACGTCGAGTAGATGACGCAGACCGGCTTCAAGCCCTCGGTGGCCAGTCCGGCGGCGAAGGTGACGGCGTGCGCCTCAGCGATGCCCACGTCGAAAAAGCGGTCGGGAAACTGCTCGGCGAAGGCCGTGAGGTTCGTGCCCGTGGGCATGCCGGCGGTGATGGCCAGGATGCGCCTGTCGTCCCGCGCCAGGGCCACGATCGTCTCGCCGAACACGGCGCCGTAGGCCGGGGCCGTGGGCTTCTTGGCCCCCACGGCGGAGATGCCGTGATAGCGCTCGTTATTCTCCTCGGCCGGGTCCCAGCCCTTGCCTTTGGCCGTGACGGCATGGACGATTACGGGACGGCGCAGCTTGTCCGCCGCGCGCAAGGTCTCCTGCAAGGCCGGAATGTCGTGCCCATCGATGGGGCCAAGGTAGGTGAAGCCCATGTCTTCCCAGAACATGGTGAAGAGCACCAGATCCTTCATGCTCTTCTTGGCGCGCTTGGCCGCGTGCAACACCTGCTCGCCCAACGGCAGGCGTTCCAGCCCTTTCCAGACCTCTTCCTTCGCCTCCACGTAGCGACGATCGGAGCGGATGCGTCCGAGGATGCGCGAGATCGCCCCGACGTTCGGCGCGATGGACATACCGTTGTCGTTCAAGACGACGATCAGTGCTTTGTCGAGGTGTCCGGCGTTGTTGAGCCCTTCGTAGGCCAGGCCGCCGGTCAGGGCGCCGTCGCCGATGATGGCCACGATGGTGGAGTCGTCTCCCTGGAGGTCGCGCGCCACGGCCATACCGAGCGCGGCGGAGATCGAGGTCGAGGCGTGGCCAGCGCCGAAGGCGTCGTGCGCGCTCTCGTCACGCGCGAGAAAGCCGGAGAGGCCGTCGCGCTGGCGGATCGTGTCGAAGCGCGCGCGCCGTCCCGTCACGAGCTTATGCGGATAGGCCTGGTGGCCAGTGTCCCAGACAAACTTGTCGCGTGGAGAATCGAAAACGGTGTGCAGCGCCAGCGTAAGCTCGACCGTGCCCAGGTTAGGCGAGAGGTGGCCGCCCGTTCGTGAGACGGTCGCCACGAGCTCCTCGCGGATTTCCTGAGCCAACGCGTTCAACTCGTTTAGATTCAGGTGTTTGACGTCTGTAGGGCTCTCGATGCCGTCCAGAATACGCATAGGTCCGTCATCTCCTCATCTCCGTGGAGCGGTGTAGGCGCTGCCCGCCCGAACTCCCGGCGGGGTCACGCGCGTCTTGTCTCATCGTAGACCGCGCGGCGCCGTCGTTGGGGCAGCCTACTACACATACTACTACGATGACGCGACGCCGCCGAATATAAGGCGCCATTTCAACGGCTGGATAGATTACGGCAAGGGGTCGTACACTAGAGAAAGTATCCTTTAGACATACGTACAGGGAGAAGGGGCGCTACGGGACATGACGATGGAGACGGAGACGGAGACGCCGCGCAGCGAGACCTTGGGCTTTCAGACCGAGGTCATGCAGCTGCTCGACATAATGATTCATTCGCTATACAGCAACAAAGAGATCTTTCTGCGCGAGCTGATCTCCAACGCCTCGGACGCGCTCGACAAGCTGCGCTTCGAGGCGATCGCCGCGCCGGACCTCTACGAGGGCGACAGCGATCTCAAGATCACGGTCTCGTTCGATAAAGAGGCGCGCACGATCATCATCGCCGACAACGGCATTGGCATGAGCCGCGACGAGGTCATCGCCAACATCGGGACGATCGCCAAATCGGGCACGCGCGAGTTCTTCGGCGCCCTCACCGGCGACCAGCGCAAAGACGCCAACCTGATCGGCCAGTTCGGCGTTGGCTTCTACTCCGCGTTCATCGTGGCCGACGAGGTGGTGCTGGTGACGCGCCGCGCCGGTCTGTCCGCCGAGGAGGGCGTGCGCTGGACCTCCGTTGGCAAAGGCGACTACACCATCGAGTCCGTGACGGAACCGCGCCGGGGTACGTCCATCACGTTGCACCTGCGCGAAGACGAAGACGAACTGCTCGACAACTACCGGCTGCGCTCGATCGTGGCCAAGTACTCCGACCATATCTCGCTGCCGATCATGATGCCCGTCGAGCGCGAAGAGGGCATGGACGACGAGGCTGCTGAGGGCGGCACGGACGTCATAGAGGGCGAGGCCGTCGTGGACGGTGAGGCCGCGGCGGCCAAGGCTTCGGCGGCGACGGAAGAGCAGATCAACCGCGCCTCGGCGCTCTGGACGCGTGCGCGCTCGGAGGTGACGCCGGAGGAGTACGCCGAGTTCTACCGCTACAGCGCTCACGAGTCCGGTGAGCCCCTGGCCTACGTCCACAGTCAGATGGAAGGCAAGTACGAGTACACCATCTTGCTCTACATCCCGTCGCGCGCGCCCTTCGACCTATGGAACCGCAACGAGCGCCACGGCGTCAAGCTCTACGTCCGCCGCGTCTTCATTATGGACGACGCTCAACAACTCTTGCCGGCCTACCTGCGCTTCGTGCGCGGCGTCATCGACTCCAGCGACCTGCCGCTCAACGTCTCGCGCGAGTTGCTCCAGCACAACAAGGTGATCGAGGCGATCAAATCCGGGGCCGTGCGCAAGGTGCTCGGCTTACTCAAAGATCTGACGAAGGAGCCGGAGAAGTACGAAACCTTCTGGAAAGAGTTCGGCGTGGTGCTCAAGGAAGGCATCGCCGAAGACACGGGCAACCGCGAGGCCCTCGCCCCACTGCTGCGCTTCGCCTCGACCTTTAGCGGGACGGACGCGCAGGACGTTTCCCTCCCGGACTACGTCGGCAGGATGAAGGAAGGTCAATCCGCCATCTACTACCTCACGGCCGAGTCATACGCCGCCGCGTCCAAGAGCCCACTGCTCGAAATTTTCTCCCAGAAGGGCATCGAAGTCCTGCTGATGATCGACGCGATCGACAACTGGGTCGGGTCGGGACTCTATCAGTTCGAGGGCAAGGACCTGCAATCGATTTCGCGCGGCGAGGTGGATCTAGCCGCGCTCGAAGACGAGGGCGAGAAGAAGGCGCACGAACAGTCCGCCGCTGAGTACAAGGCCCTGACCGAGCGCATCAAGACGGCGTTAGGTGATAGGGTGAAAGAGGTGCGCGTCACCTCACGGTTGACCACCTCACCAGCCTGCCTCGTGGTCGACCGCTACGATCTGGACGCGACGATGGCCCGCCTCCTTAAAGCGGCCGGTCAAGACGTTCCAACGGGGAAGCCCATCTTCGAGATCAACCCATCGCACCCGCTCGTGACGCGCATCGACGCGGAGACGGACGTGCCGCGGTTCGACGACTGGTGCAACGTCTTGTTCGATCAGGCCGTGCTGAGCGAGGGCGGACAGCTCGACGACCCCGCCTCCTACGTGTCGCGCCTCAACGGCCTGCTCGTCGCACTCGGCTCGTAAAAGAGCCAGGAGGCATGGACGGGCGCAGCCGAATGGCGCCCGTCCACGCCAACTGACGCGGTAAGATGCGGGGGTGAAAACAGTCGTTTTTACCCAGCAGAGGTGGGCAGCGCGCCCATGTGGGGCTGCTTAGAAAAGGCCGCGAGAATCGCGGTCGCTTATATTGAAAGAGAAGGACATCGTTATGACGACGCTGACCCAAGCGCAACGCGACGCGACCTTAATCGCCCCTAATATGCAGAAGCAGACGATCGGCGACCTGCTCGCCGGCCCGGTGGTGCTTGCTTTCTTTCCCGGAGCTTTTACGAGCGTTTGCACGACCGAGATGTGTACGCTCCGCGACTCGATGAATCGCTTTAACGCGGTCGACGCTCACGTGTACGGCGTCAGCATCGACACCCCCTTTACCCTCGACGTCTTCGCCAAGCAGAACGGCCTCACCTTCCCCCTGATGTCGGACGCCAACCGCGAGGCCATCCGTGCGTTCGACGTGATCTGGCCCGACCTGGGGGGCGTGCGTGAGACCGCGAACCGCGCCGTCATCGTGCTGGACGCTGCCGGTGAGGTGACCTACCGCTGGGTGGGAGAGAACCCCGGCCAAGAGCCGCCCTACGACGAGGTCATCGCCGCCGTGGGCAAGAAGTAGACCCTAACCTCCGCGCGGTGTGGGCGGGGTAAATAAAGGCCCGTCATAGAAGAGCGCGCACGCGTGTTCTTCCATGACGGGCCTTCCGTATCGGGTCGTCCGGCGTGACGTACTTACGCCAAGCTATATGGTGGAGTTGACCGCGGCTCAGCCGCCCGCATCGTCCAGGCGCGTTGGATCGGTGACGCCGGTCAGTCTGTTCCAGAGTTGGTAGTCCGTCTCGCTCTTCGGCACGAAGTAGTTGTCGGAACCGGCCGTCATACCAGCCAGAGCCACGAGTTCGCCGCGCTCTGGATGGCGCAAATCGAAGTACTTACCGCCTTGTTCTAAGCGGGCGCCTTCCGGCACGATCTCGATGTCTTTCAACTCGGCGTTGGAGAGGTTGGCGTACCGGGCGTGGAGGTCCTTGATCTCGAAGGCCGAGCGCGCGTCTTTTTCTTCTCGTCCGCCAACCAGTCCGTGGTGCTCACCGGCCTGGTTGTTCGGGTTGAGGTCTTCCGAGTACGGATGGCTCTCAGTATGTTCGGGCCGGGTCTCGTTCTCGCGCTTGTTCATTTCAGCGTCCTTTGTCTATCTTAATGGGCGTCGGAGTCGCTGCCGCTGCGATGGGAAGCGTCGAGTGCGCGCGCCTCGGAGTCAGCCTCGTGCGAGGCCGTGTCGCGCGTGTCGACGACGTGCGGCGCCTTGGCGTGCTGGCCGGTTTTACCGGGATCTTCGTGCTTCGCCGCTTGTTCCTTATATGTCTCGGGCTTCTTGTACGACCCTGTCGTGATGTCCTGACTCTTCGACGGGTTGTTCCGGCCCGTAGAGACGTTCTGGTCGTTTGCATCGTGCGGATGCTGCCCCTGCCTCGCCATTAGCTAACTCCTCTGCTCTGGACGCACGCCCTTCGTTCACTACGCTGCTGTACGGGAAGCAAGTCCTATGCCCAACAACCTCAGCGTTGAGAGCATGCTAATCCTATTCGCTATGGTATAGTCCCCTCGCGAGGCTGCTCGTCCATTCACCCCTCGCGCGAATAGAGGGCGTGCCCTGGTCTAGGGAGTGGGCACGAACGCATAGCTCGAGCTGTAAGGTTGGAGCTGACCACTCTGTCCGCTGTACAAGATCTTTGTGTTCGTGCTGCTGGCATCTAGAACGATGGCGCTCGGCACGTTGCTGACGATCTGGTTCGTAGCCAGGTAGTTGGAATCGCCTCCCCCTACCAGGATGATCGTGAGCTTGGCGCCTGATGGCGTGACGGCCGATGTCGGTAGTGAAACTGAGAATTGATTCCCGGTGACGGCGTTGCCGTTGCCGTTGAGATGGATCAGGCCGAAGAGATCGTCTTTCCCATTTGACACGCCATCTCCCAGCTCTCGCCTAAAGTGATTCCCGGTCATGAGGTTCTCGCTACTGCCGTTCTGCAAAGTCACGAGCCCCGGAAAGTAGCTCACGAACTTATTGCCGGAGATGCTGCAACGGGTGGCTCCATCTAGAGTGACGTTGGGAGCCCACAGAATGGAGTTGCCATTGAGAAGAAGACCTTCCGCGTTTTGCGCGTAGACCGACATGCCTGCCCAGGCGCTGATCAGGAAGTTATTCGTGACCTTGGCGACCTGCGAGGACCCTGTCAACTCAATGCAGCTTCCGCACTCCGCGATGAAATTGTTCGTGATGTTTGGAGCATCCGCTCCCTTGTTGATAAGACCGTGCGCGAGGTAGACCATCCCCATCCCTTCCATACGAAACGAGTCGTTGTCGGATTGTACGGAGATGCCAATTTTCCCGTTTCCCGGCAAGAAGGGTCTTGAGGACGCCACCCCGTCGATGCAAAAGTCGCGGAACTCCACGGAGTTGAGACGACCAACCGTCGCGGGGCTGCCGGATCGCTGGACAAGGAAAGCCTCGGCATTGCCGTCGGTGTTCTTGACCTGGATGTGGCTAGAACCTGGCAACGTCTCTACCCACTGCGAGGAGTTCGTGTTCGATTGGTCGCGGATGGCTTCGGACAGGAAGCCGTGCCCCGACCCTTTGATCTGCAGGAAGCTGACGTCCACGACCACACGCGTGAGGAGGTTGTAGTGACCAGGCGGAATGTAGATAACCCCTCCCGGTCTCGTCGTCTGCGTCGTCTGATTGGCTTTAATGTCGGCGATTATCGAGTTGATGACAGCGCCGATGTCGGTGTACGGGGATACGGGCGCCCCCGGCCAAGTGGTCACGTCGTAGACAGGCGCACTCATGTGAGGATCTCCTTTTCTTTAATGCGGATACAACTAGAGAACTCCGACAATGGACTGGTAACTGTATAAGGTGGCTTGTGACTGGGCGGTTGCCCTTGGCTTCTCCGTCTTGACCGCGCTTAGCTTGTGGCCCATGATGACCGCGACCATCAGGCCAGCTGACAGCCTTAACGCGCGTTGCCTACTGACGACGACGTTGAGTACGGACATTGATGTCTCCTCCCGATAGCATGGTGACGATAAGGGACGACCGGAGCGCCAGGGTGTTCTCTCTGCCTCATTCTCCTCATCGATGTATGATGGTCCTCTCTAGACGACCTACATCACTCCCGCGGTGACGCCCCCTGCCCAAGCTCCTAAGATTTCCCACACGTCGACGGAGAGAATCGTTGCCTCTCCACCTCGCGTGAGGAGGCGCAGACCCAGGCTGTCGGATCGCAGGGGATAGATCCGTTCGGTCAGACAGACACGCCTGTTGGCATAGACCTCAACGATCGAGCGGTCGAGGAAAATATGCAAGGTTAGAGACTCCGACGCGTCGAGGACGAGGGAGCCACCATCGTTGCTATGCACGATGTCAGGCGAGAGGCTCGAGCGCGTCCGGTCGATATAGATGCGTTCCTCGGTGCGGTCGTAGAGGATGAACGTTTGTTCCTCGCCCTCTGGTGAACAGCGCACGGCCAGGCCGCAGGACACGGCGGCGCCCATCTCGATGGTCGCGACAATTTCCAAGCAGTCGCCTCGAATCTCCTTGAGAAGGTATGACGCGTTCGCCGCGAGCACGACGTGCGTATAATGGTGGTGGGCGCCGCGCAGCGCGCGTAGCTCAGGGGCGGGGGCAACCTCCAGCAGACCATCCGGGCGCAGCGTCAGGATGCGCGGAAGCGTCAGCACGCCCGCCCATCCCGTCGTGCGTGCGATGGCGTTGTCCTGCCATGCCGCGCCATCGGGACCGGCGCCGCGTGCCTCCCGCGCCCATCCCCAGACGAGGATGCGCCCCGCGTCGTCGCGTAGGGCGATGGGCGCGTAGAAGTCCGCACCAAGGTCGAAGCGCGCGATGGTCTCCGGCGTGAAGGTATGATCGTTATACGAGCCGACGGCGCAGACCGTGTAGAAGCACGGTTCTTTATCGTTGGCCACACCGAGGAGCAGCATGTGCTTGTCCCCCAACGGGAAAAACTGAGGGCACTCCCACATCGTGCCCGTCCAGAGTGGATCGTGGGCGTCGGCGTTACGGGAAAAAAGGGGCTTGAGGTAGTCCCACGTGATTAGGTCGTCGGAGCGGTACAAGAGAACGGTTGGCCCCACGTCCCGCACACCTGATCCGACGATGCAGTACCAGACGCCGTCTTCCCGCCAGACACAGGGGTCGCGGAAACCCACGACGTCCAGGCCCGGCGGCGGGGCCGCAATAACAGGGTTATTGGGGCATCTTTGCCACGTCAGCAAATCGTCCGCGCTCGTGGCCAGGCACTGCGTTTGCTCGTAGACGGACTGACCGTCCGCATCGATCCGCACGACGCCCGTATACACGAGCGTGGGCGTACCGTCGTCGTCGACGGCGCAGCCTGACCAACACCCGTCCGCGTCGGGGCTGCCTGGCTCCGGCGTCAGCGCCATCGGCAGGTGGGTCCAGTGGGCCAGATCGGTGCTGACGGCATGACCCCAGTGCGGTGGACCCCAGAAAGGCCCCACGGGATTGTACTGGTAGAACAGATGGTACTGCCCTTTCCACTGGATCACCCCGTTCGGATCGTTCAGCCAATGCGCCGGCGGCATCACATGGTATCGTGGTCTGTCATCGCTCATCGCCCCATCTCCCCTTTATAGACGCATGCTGCCGACGCCCACCGTTATTGGAATGATGCGCGCACCCTTTGTGCTTGCTCGATATTACCTTGCGCATACTGAGCAGTCCTTTGCTCTTTTGTCTGCATCTGGGCATCCTTCTCAGCTAGAAACAGACGGAACCGCTCTCCTGCTGCCTCTACGGCCGCGACCATCTCTGGGTTTCGCAGATCTTGTGGAGGGACGCTTTGGACAACCGGAGCAAGACGCGCAACCAGCGGCAACCTTTGCTCGACGGGGGCAATACCAAATGGCTTGGTCGGGAGTTGCTGATACCAGTAGGCCGTCGACGCCCAGTCGTCCGCTAAGTGGTTGGCGTGTCCATGCTCGATGGTGACCCGTAGGCTCTTTGTAAAGCGAATGGGATCGGTGATGTGGAAGCGGTACGACACTTGATAGCCAGGCATGTCGCCCTCGTGAATGATTGATCCATTAAAGGGAAATGCGTTTTTTTGCATGCCCCAGGCGTGATTGAAATAGTCCTCCGTGCCTGTCCCAATAATGCTGGGCAGCGTTTCCCCATCGACAAAGATCATGTCGTCTCCCTCACCCCACCAGCTTCCCTGAAAATGGGTCACCGACAGGTTGCATCCCACAAAGTGCCCCGCTCCTTCCGCTTCGAGCAAGACATAGTTGTCCGCACCATCCAGATTGATCACGTTCACTTCCGGACTGTTGACCTGTAGATCTGGACCCCACCCATTGCACGGCGCCTCGCGACGCCACTGCGCATGGAAGTACGCCACATCCTCTTCTAGTGGTTGAGGTAGTAGATCGTAATCAATGTGAAAGTACAGCCCGAACGGAACATCGTTCTCGTTGATCATTTCGATGCGCGCCCGCGTGTTGAACGGCATAGGGAAGTAGCAGTTGAGCGACGCTGGCGCCCCCAATTTACGTTGTTCTTCTGGTTTGACCGATACACTCATCGGCAAAGACGCGAAATTGCCAGGCATCGAGTGTCCGACACAGAAGAAATCGCCGAACGGGACCAGGACACTGGGTGTCTCTTGGTCGTCCCAGGTTATCTTGATCAGCGCTTTGCGGTAGTAGAACTCATCGGCGGTTTCCCAATTCACCCCCAGGGCGTTGTGTATTTCCATGACAGGGGCCACGATGCTGTTCATCTGTGGGTCGAGAATGCCAGGACCAAGAATACGGCGGCAAAACGAGGTCATCCAGATGTGGGTCACACAACCAGGGCCCACGATATCCGCTAGAACCACCGATTCGCCGGCCGGTATCATCCAGTAGTCTTGATTGCGCCCACTTTGATCCCAACTCGAGGCGCGCGCCGAGCGCGCGTGCGTCACGCGTGTGAGTCCGTCAAGTAGGTTAGATGCTGATAAAGTCACGGGTATGTACCTCCTCAATGCTTTGTGCGGTAGAACTAGTAGGGCTAGCAGAAGGACACAGGGGATGACGCTATCCTTTCACTGCTCCCGCGGTCATGCCTTCGACGATATAGCGTTGGAAAGCCCCGTAGAAAATGAGTTGGGGAATCATAATGAGGATGCCGGATGCAATCATAGCTCCATAATCGATGCTCCACATTCCTTGAAACTGTGAGATGCCAAGCGAGATGGTCGTCAGATCAGGACTACTGATCAAGGTGACCGCAAAGGGGAATTCGTTCCAGATATACAGCATGTTGAAAATGAACACGGTAATTACAACGGGTTTCATCATGGGGAAAACGACCCGCGTACACATCGTCAATAAACTGCTGCCGTCGACGATGGCAGCCTCTTCGATCTCCACGGGGAAGGAGCGTAAGAAACCCGTGAACAAGAGTGTATTAAACGAGATCGATGTCGCGATGTAGGGCAGGATAAGCGATGTGTACGTATTGGTAAGATGGAGGGCAATCGTGATGCGATAGACCGGAAACAGCAGAATAAACGAAGGGATGGCCAGTCCGAGCAAGAGGAAATAGTACAGGGACTGCCGTAGGCGCCGCGCCGGAAAAACCATTCGTGTCAAGACATAGCTGCTCATAAACGTGATGACGATCTCGATCACAACGCTGGGAAGGGCGATCAAGAAGGTGTTCTTATAGAGCAAGAAGATATTGAGGGTGGATAACACCGTGCTGTAGTTATGCAGAGTGAAGAGTGAACTGAGATCGAAAGGATTGCTCAAAATCTGTGCATTGGTCTTGAAGGAGAGCACGACCATCCACAAGAATGGCAGCAGGATTACCACCGTCACGAAATAGAAGAGCAATATGCTCCACAGGCGACTTCGCCCATAGCCTCGGCTGTATGCACGCATCATCAGATAGAGGCCCTCCTATGCTTCTCTACGTCGATTTAAGACGAGAAGAACGCTCAGCGAGACAGCCGTCGTCAATACAAAGGCGGCCACTGCGACAGCCATACCATATCCGTACGCACCTGAGGTAAAGGTCGTGCTATACATATAGGTCACGAGCACGTCAGATAGGTGATTTGGTCCCCCGTTCGTCAATTGATAGACCAGTTCGAAAACCTTGAGCGCACCTGTGACAATCAAGACAATGACGATGTTGAACGTCTCCGTGAGAAGCGGGACCGTGATCTGAAACAATTGATTGATTGGCGTCGCACCATCCATGGAACTCGCTTCATAGACTTCCCTGGGGATCAGCCTCAAACCAGCTAGATAGATGGTGGCGATGAACCCTATGGTCTGCCAGACGTAGACAACACCAACGGAATAGGGGGTTAGGACCGTGCCGCCGATCCACTGCGGCAGGTTATTCTTCGCTCCGACCGCACGCAGCAGACCGTTGATAAACCCAATTTGGGGATCAAGCACAAAGACCCAGATCAGTCCAACGAGAATAGAGGCGATGACGCTGGGGCTATAGACAAACGCCCGCAGCACCGTTGACCCACGGATTCTCGCCTGAAAAAGCAACCCCATACCCAGCCCGCACGGCACGAGCAACACGAACGACACGATCAGCACGATCATCGTGTTTTTCAGTGAGCCCCAGAACAGTGGATCTTGTCCTAGCGCTTGAAAGTTCTGCCAGCCGACAAACTCAGCGGCGCCAATGCCGGTAAAACTGGTCAGACTGTAGTAAAACGAGATGCAGACCGGCAGGATGACATAGCCGATGTAGATGATGAAGGTAGGCAGCAACATCAGCAAGATATAGCGTTTCTTACTCAAGATATGCATGTGTCCTCCTACGATGCATGTCTAGGGTGCGTGTAGCAGGCCTGCTACACGCACCTGTCGTGCCAATAGCCTGTCGATCCAGCGCGAGCGCGCCGGGCCGATCGTGCGCGAGTTTCCAGCTGAATGCAGCGGGCACGGCGGCAAGATAAACGCCTTCTACAGCGGTTGGATGTAAGTGCTGTCCGCGATCTAGACCCCGTTAAGCGCGGTGATCGCTTCCTCAGGCGCTTAGGGAGGATAGCGCGTCAACCCCACACGTTGCATCCCTCATCGTGAGCGTCCGGCGGCGCTTATGATGAGGCAGGGAGTCGTGTATGGGGGGCTCCGGTCGCTGCGTGTAGGACTGGAGCCTCCCCTGCTCACCAACGACTAATGGCCTTGCTGAAAAGCCTTGTCTACTTCAGCGAGAGCCTGGGCAGGAGTGTAGATGCCGTTCATCACGCCATACATGCTGTCATACATGGCGTTGCCTACCTGTGTTGATACAACAAGGTCAGGTTGATTGATCGCACTACTCCATCCGGGAGCATTCAGTTGCGCGAGGACATTAGCGAAAACCGGACTCTTGTGAGGATCGATGCTTGGGGCGTCCTTGATGACAGGAGGAATCCCGTTAGCGATCATGATTTGAGCAGCCTGCTTGCTCGTATAGAAATTGATGAGCTTTGCGACTGCCTGATACTTGGCCGGATCGTTCTTGACGGCAGCGCTCACCACGAGAGGGGCGCTTGGCACCATCATCGACACCTTCTGATTGCCAACGCCATTCGCGAACGTCGGCCCCGACCAGAAACCAACGGACTTGGCAATGCTGCTGCTCTGCATGCGCGCGGTTTCCCACACGCCGGAATCCACCATGGCGGCCTTGCCGTCGAGGAACATTTGCACCGACTGGAAGTAGTCGTTGGTGGCGATGTTAGGGGGGAAAGCCCCTAGCGTATGTAGCGCATCAATGTCCTGATACAGATGGAGAAAGTCCGCATTATTGTAGGAGGCGTGATGGCTCATGATGGCCCCAATCTTGTTGAAGTAGCCAAAGCGTACGAGCATGGTGAGAAATGCCCAGACACTGAAGGGGTCTTTAGCTCCCTGAGCGATAGTGATGACGCCGTGCTGCTTGAACGTCCGCACATCCTTCTCCAGGTCAGTAAAAGTCGTAGCGGTCGACGGTGACTGCAATCCGTACTTCGTGAAGAGCGCCCGGTTGTACCAGAAGCCCGTCACTAACAGCTGATAGGGGACTCCATATTGATGCCCCTTCGTGCGGTACGCGTTGAGCGCGTTGGCGCTGATCCTGCTGGACACCCCTTGCGCGGAAAAGATGCTCGTCAAGTCGAGCAGGGCGCCTGTCTGTTGCAACTGAAGGGCTGGCGAGGGCAGCATCCAGAATACATCGGGCAAAGTTCCAGCCTGAGCCGCCATTTCCATCTTCTGCACGTGCGTCGTCGTCGGCTCCCCCAGCACATTGACGGTGATCGTGGGGTTCTGTTTCATAAAGGCTTGAACGATCTGATAGGTCGCGGGGTCCTGCTGCTTGACGTTGGCGACCTGCATATCCAGGGTAATGGCGACTTGTCCTGCCGCGGAAGCGGGATGCCCCACACCTAGTGTGGTCAGACAGACGACGATAAGGGCAAGAACGGTTGGCACTGCAAACGGCTTTGACGTCTTCTTCATGGGAGGTTCCTTCCTCAAGCGCACTTCTCTGCGGCTTTAATGTCGCCATTGACGCGGAACGATTATCAGTAAACTGACTTATGTCTCATCGTTACGCAGCCATGATCGATTGCTCCCCGATTGCTCGGACCTTGGCGGGTTCCATTCGGACTAGAGGCCTCCAGACGTGACGAGGCCTCATTGCTTTTCGGCTGGTGATCCGCATGGATGCGTAAAACGATGGGCGCCTCCTCTCAGGAGTTGGGCGAGATTTCGTGACGGGGTGAACTCCATCGCCCCCACGCTTTGTCGTTGTGGCTGGGCAAAAACGAGGGTCAATTGCTAGCTACAACGTTATAGTCGCTATAGTAGCACGACTATAACGTTGTAGTCAAGTGCGTGTCTCCGGTACACTGGGCAGGAGGCGACCACGCGAACGCGATAGACGCAGGACGCGTAACGCCGGGGGAGCTGCTACGGGCAACGAGGGAAAGAGATGCTGTTATATCATGGATAGAAAGCCGCCGTCGATCCGCGACATTGCCCGCGAAGCCCACGTATCTGTGTCGGCGGTCTCCCACGCCTTTAACCGACCCGACGAGCTATCAGAGGCCGTGCGCCAGCGCATCCTCCGTGTCGCGCATGACTCTGGATACCACCCCGACCCGCGCGCGCGGGGTCTTCGTCGTGATGAAAGTCGCCTTGTAGCCCTCATCATCAATGACGTGAGCAACAGCTTCAATGGTGCGCTGGCCCGGGCGGTGCAGCGTACCGTGACCAGCCATAGCTACTACATGGTCGTTTTAACGGGGGGAACACCGGAGGACGAGCGGCGCAGCCTTGAAGCCGTCTACCACGAACGGATGGCGGGCGTGATCGTGCCGGCGTACAGCCTACCGTCGATGGAAATTGGCGCTTACATGGGCGGACGTCCGGTCGTGTTCATTACGGACAGCAGTGTTGCTTTCGCGGGGCCGGTCGTGCAGGTCGACAACTATGCGGCTGCTCGTGCCGCCACCTCGTATCTTGTTCGGCAAGGACGCCGCCGGATCGCCCACATCACGGGATCGCTCGCGGTCCCGCCGGGAGCTCTCCGCCAGGCAGGATACCGCCAGGCCATCGAGGAGTCGGCGCTCTCCCCTTGTGAGGCAACCGGAGATTTCACCTTTCTTAGTGGGCGGCGCGCGATGGAACACCTTCTCGACGCGGCGGAGCGGCCCGACGCTGTGTTCGTGGCTAATGATGTGATGGCTATCGGCGCGCTTCAGGTGCTCCAGGCGCAGGGTGTCGCTGTGCCGGATGACATCGCCGTCATCGGTTTCGACAACATCGAAGAATCTGCCTGGAGCACTCCGCCCTTGACGACCATGGATCACGGGATCGACTACATCGGCGCGGCGGCAGCGCGCCTTCTTCTCGCGACGCTGCAGGACTCCTCCTACACAGAGGTTGTCCAGGTCGACTGTTCACTGATTAAGCGCCGCTCAGCCTGACGTTGTGCTCTCTCCCGAGCTTGTAATTCGTCACGCTCGTGGCGCACGACTAGTGGATCGATGAACACTCGGCAGTCCCCGCCTTTAGCGACGCGATCACTTTCGTGCGCTGCTCACTCTGAAAGTAGCAAGCTTTTCAGATACTCCTCTTTTTCCGGTCGCCCGCGTCTGCGCTGTGCTCTGATTCACGGCCTGACATGGCTAAACTCTAGCGTAGAACCTATGCATCTACAAAAGAACGTGAGGTCCCGCACGACGATCGTCGTGCGGGACCTCACGTTTAAGACGAACGGGGACGGACGTTAGCGGCTAGCGACGCGTGGTGCGCTCCGTGGTCGCTTGACCTTGTTCGTCGACGCCCTCGACTACCACGCGCTCCTTGCGCACGGAGTCGGTGATCTGGCGTTGCTCCGTCACCGTCTCTTTGCGCAGGCGCACCTCTTCGGTGACGACCGCACGCTTGCCGACCGTCAACTCCTCGCCCATCAAAATCACTTCGATGTCTTTGTCGACAAAGGCGTCGGGACCGACCTGTGCCTCGTTCGCCGCGACGGGAATCTTCTCCACACTGACCTGTTCGTAAGAAACAGGCTCGGTGATCGTTTGTTTCTCCTCGATCACGTCTTTGTGCAGACGTACCCGGCCTTCTTCTTCCTGCTTCTTGCCGACGGTTAGCTGCTCCTCGTAGACGGGAACACTAACGTCGCCCTGCGCGATCGTCTCCGTGCTTCGGGCGGGTCTATCGTCAGCTACGGTGTTAGTCGTCGCGTCCACCGCGCGCGTTCGCTCCGTCAACCCTACCGGAGTAGGGACGTTGTGGTAGCGCTCGTTTTCGAGGTCTTGCTTGCTAAGGGTCACGTAGACTCCCTCGGCGTTGTTGTGCTCGACCGTATCGAAGGGGATGTAGAGGTCCTTCGGAAACAGAAAGCCTTTCTGCACCGTGATATAGCGCTGCGCTGGATCGACCTCGAAGATCTTACCGACCTTGTCGCCGTCGGCGTCGAAAACCGTCATGCCCTCGGTGAACTGCTGGCCTAGGTCGTCTTTAGATTGGTTGCTCATGGTTGCTTTTCTCCTGTGCTTATTGGAAAAGCGGCCCGGTGTCGCCAGACCGCCCTCCCTTTTGTATCGTCGACAAGTAAGCGAAGGATGCCTCGTCGCCGTCGCCCCTAGCTCAGCAGCGTCACGCGGTCCTGCGACAAGGAACTGTTGGGGATGGAGACCTGACCATCATCCGTCTTGATCACGGTCGAGTTCAGGTCGTGGCGCACGACCGTGCCCTTCTGGTCGCCGATCTGAACTTTCTGACCGGGCTGAAGCGTCGAACCCATCGCCTGCGACGCCAACAGCGACCGCGCGCTGTCCACGCCGCCGAGGCCGAAGGCCAAGCCGCCAGCGAGCGCCAGCATAGCGATGAGACCGGCAAACAAGATCTGGATGATGTTCTCGGCGACGTGCAACTGCGTCAACGCGGCCACGATGGCGAAGCCAAGGATAGCGTAGCGCGCCACGTTGCCGATAATGCCCGCCGTGCTCAAACCCGCTTCGCCCGCGGCTCCGCGCGCCAGGTTAGAGGCAATGTTCGCCAACAGCGACCCGATGATGATGATGGCGATGGCCACGATTACGTTAGGCAGATAATCGAGCACCGAGGTGATGAAGACCGTGATCTGTATCAGCCCGAGCGCGTTGACGGCGAGTTGGAGGAAGATGAGGAACACGAACCAGAACACTAGGGCGGCTAGGACGGCGGCGGCATCGAGGTTCGTGCCCGTCTGCTTCAGAAACGTGCCGATGCCCGCGCGGTCCGTGATCTGGTCGAACTTGATGGCCCGTAGGCCCGCCGTCAGCGCCGTGCGCACGATGCGAGCGACGATGTAGCCGATTACCAGCAGGACGACGGCGGGAAGGAGACCATTAAAAATAAAAGAGACGATGTTGCCGAAGGCGGAGTTAAACGAGTCCCCGATGTTGGTGAACGTGTTGTCGGCGAGGGCTAGGGGCGGCATAGGTCTTTCACTCTCTTTCTCTTAAGAAGCGGTGCTCGGCTTATGGCAAAGGTGTTGCAACGTAGCGAAGGGGCTGGACGGCTGATTCCGTCCAACCCCTTCACCCCTCCCATATGGAGATTGCCCGATCCGGTGACGACGATTTAGTTGTTGCGCCCCTGCGGGTCTAGGCCGGTGCGCGTCTGCGTCTCCGCGCCCTCGACGATCACGCGCTCCTTGCGCACGGTGTCGCTCACCTGCTGGTTCTCGGTCACGACATCTTTGTGCAGACGTACTTCCTCGACCTCATGCACCTGCTTGCCGACGACGGCTTCCTCGCCCATCACGGGCACCTCGATGTCGCGGCTCTGGAAGGCGTCCGTCGCGTTCGTGGCGCCGCCGTCGGTCACGGCGACGCGGTCCACGTAGACACGCTCCTGCTGCAGCGGCACGGAAACCGTCTTCTGCTCCTCGACGACGTCCTTGCGCAGGTGGACGCGTCCCTGCTCTTCCTCGCGCTTACCGACGACCAGATTCTCCTCGTACACCGGGACACGGATGTCGCCCGTCTGCTGCGTCGGCTGAGGGGCTTGCCGCGCGGTTTGCACGGTTTGCACGGTCTGCACCGTTTGCTGCGTCGTCCCAACAGCCTCGTAGCCGCCGCCGTAACCTTGGTCCTGCAGATCCTCAGCGCCAGCGTTCGACAGGATTTGCCGCGCCTCGCCGTCCCGACCCTGAGCGTCGACGGTCACGAGCACCGAGCCCTTGTGGACGCGGTCTTCGTAATACTCCGCTTCTTCCTTGGGCACACCAAGACCGACGAGGCCGCCGACGAGCCAGCCAGCTGCTCCACCGACGAGGGACGTGGCCAGGATGCCCGCCGACAGGAATGGACCGATGCCAGGGATGACGAGGGCGCCCGTGGCCGCGAGCAAGGCGCCGGCGGTGCCGCCGATGATGCCGCCGCTGACCGCGCCCTCGGTGCTCTGGGTGCCGTGCTCTTGCTGAATCTCCTTGGCTTCCTTTTTGTCCTGCATCACGATGCCAATCTTCGATGCGTCGAAGCCCGCGTTCTTGAGATCGACGATGGCCTGTTCGGCGGACGAGCGATTCTCGAACAATCCTACGATGCTGCGCGCCATGATGAACGTCCTCCTCGGCTATCAAAAGCCTCTATTCCGTTGGCTACATGACCCAGTTCCGCCCTTATCGGCGGAAGCGCCGTGTCGAGTGCAAGGCCAATGTCTGCCACTACTTGCTAGAGCATGTTCCGTGCCAGTGATAAAGAGTTGACTACAGCAAGGTAACGAAACGATATTGTGTTATGACCTAGCAAGGAGGACCATGGATCAACCGATCCACGGTTCTCCTTGTCTATCTCTACCGGCTAGGTCGAGCAAGGACGCCGCTGTCGAGACGGCGCCCTCTACCAACTAGCGCCGGTTCCGGCCCTGATTCTGGTCGTCCACGCCGTCGATAGTCACGCGTTCCTTGCGCACGGTGTCGCTCACCTGCTGGTTCTCGGTCACGACATCCTTGTGCAGACGTACTTCCTCGACCTCGCGCACCTGCTTGCCGACGACGGCTTCCTCGCCCATCACGGGCACCTCGATGTCCTTACCCTGGAAGGCGTCGGTCGCGTTTACCGCGCTCTGATCGGTGACGGCGACGCGGTCCACGTAAACGTGCTCTTGCTGGAGGGGGACAGAGACGGTTTCCTGCTCCTGCACGACATCCTTATGCAAGTGGACGCGGCCTTCCTCTTCCTGGCGCTTGCCGACGACGAGGTCTTCCTCGTACACCGGAACACGGATGTCTTTATCCGTCGTCTGCTGGCTCACCTGCTGCGTCGTCTGCACCGGCTGCCGCGTCGTCTGGACGGTCTGCTCCGTCGTCTGCATCGTCTGCCCTGCCGCGGCGCCGCCAACGTACGTGCCGCCCGTTTGCGGGGCCTGGCCGTACTGCTCACCGTTGAGGTCGTTTTTATGCAGGCTCAGATAGATGCCGTCTTGGTTGGCGTTCTGGATCGCGTTCACCGGGATATAGATATCTTTCGGGAACAGGAAGCCCTTCTGCACGACGATGTAGCCCTGATCGGCATCGTTCTCGTAAATCGTGCCGACCTTCGAGTTCTCGACATCGTACACGGTCATTCCTTCGGCGAACTGCTGGTTGTTCTGGCTCGTCATGGTGGGGATCATCCTTTTCTCAAATCGTTATACGAGGTTCTACGCTATCGTCCAGTTCGATGCCAACTAGGCTTTCTTTGCTCCTCTAGCGGCTCCACCTCTAGGCAGTGCAAGAGACGTGCCACTGTCTTTGTTGGAGGTTCTAGCAGCGCTCGTCGCTCTGCTTACCCCACGCCTCTCAACGTGACGTCGTCTCTGTCCCCGCCCCACGAGCGAACAGCAGGTCCGGGCCGTCGGTGGGCGCCCCCTCCGGGCGTTGCTCCGTCACCTCAAGATATTCGCGCCGCACCACATCGCCCACGGTGCGGTCTTCCGACACACGGTTTTTACGGATGCGAATGTACTCGCTCACGACCATGCGTTTTTCTACGACAAGCTGTTCTTCCGTCACGGGGATGATCGTCTCGTTCGGTTGAAGGGGCTTGTTGGCGTCGAATTGGTCCGGCGTGAGGTGCTCGACCGTCGCTTCTTCCCGGTAGGTCGTCACGGACGAGGTATAGGGAAAGGTTTCCGTCGTCTTGTGAACGAGCACTCGCGCGTGCGGGGCCGCTTGTTTCGCTACGGTGAGTTCTTCGGCCACGAGTGGTACGACCAGTTCATCGTCGCCTGAACCCTGCCACTCACCGTTAGAAAGAGGCGCGTAGGTTCTCACGCTGGCGGAGGCTTTGCTCTGCGTCGGCGGCGCGTCGTCGGGCGTCCGCTCCGTCGCGTAGTGCGCCAGGTCGCCCTCGCTGAGATCCAACCGCACGACGGTCTTGAATATCTCGACACTGACGCCTGAGACGAGCATCACGGGAATGCGGTAGCGCTGTTCGCCGTCCTCACCGCGGACGATCAAGTGGTCAGGCGTTCTTTGAGCCCCATCAGCGAGGCCGCCGGCCACGGAATTGTCTTGGGCCTCGATCCGTTCGATCGTGCCCACAACAGTATCGCCCGCGCGTACCCGGTCGCCAGGAAGAACCGCATCGAGATTGGCCATCGTGTTAAACCTTCCTTTCCTTTACACCGTCTTAGGCAGATGTCAGGCTGTCGTACCGCAAGGACGGCGCCAGCCCGCAAGGACGGCGCCCTCAAGCTCATGTTATACTCGAAGCTGTTTTAGGGAGGGCTCATGGACCAGACCTCGCTCGTCACATTGGTGATTATGGATGGGTTCGGGCTGGCGCCGCCGAGCCCCGGAAACGCCGTGGCGCAGGCACATACCCCCCATCTCGACGCGTACCGCCAGACCTGTCCATGGACGGAACTCAGCGCCTCGGGTCTGGCCGTCGGCTTGCCGCCGGGCGAGATGGGCAACTCTGAGACCGGCCATATGAATATGGGCGCCGGCCGCGTCGTCTATCAGAAGCTCACGCTGCTCTCGAAGATGATCGACGATGGCTCTTTCTTCACCACGCCGGCCTTCCACAACGCTGTCGCCCACGTCAAGCGCAACGGATCGCGCCTGCACCTCGTCGGCCTGATCGGCCCGGGGGGCGTTCATGCCTACGAAGGACACCTCGACGCCTTGCTGCAACTAGCCCGCGACGCTGGGCTGCACGATGTCTACGTCCAGGCGATCCTCGACGGACGCGATACGGAGCCGCGCAGCGCGCGCGGCTATCTCCAAGAACTCAACGAACGCATGAACGCCCTTGGGGTGGGCGCCGTGGCCACGACGAGCGGACGCTACTTCGCCATGGACCGCGACAACCGCTGGGAGCGCACGAAACTGGCCTACGAGGCCATGGCGCACGCTCAGGGACCCGGTGCTCCCAGCGCCGAAGAGGCGGTGCAGCGCGCCTATGCCAAGGGCGTCTTACCTGGAAGCGTCGGTGAGGAGGCCGCCAGGAACGAGGAAGCCGACGAGGAGGGGGTGCAACGCGGTGACGAGGCGGGCGTCGGCGACGAATTCCTGACGCCGACGGTCATCACCGTCGACGACGAGCCTGTCGCCATGGTGCAGGCGCACGACGCCGTCATCTTCTTCAATTTCCGGGGCGACCGCCCGCGTCAGCTGACTAAAGCCTTCGTGCTGCCTGAGTTCGACGCGTTCGACCGTGGCCCGCGTATCGACGACTTGTTTTTCGTCACGCTTGCCGAGTACGAACAAGGTCTACCTGTCGTCGTCGCCTTTCCGCCGGAGGTGTTGGCCGATCCGGTCGACGTCCCGCTAGCGGCCGTGATCTCGGTGGCGGGTAAGTCGCAGCTCCACGTGGCCGAGACCGAGAAGTACGCCCACGTGACCTACTTCGTCAACGGTGGACGCGAAGAACCGTTCCCTGGAGAGGATCGCTTTCTCGTGCCGTCGCCGAAGGTCGCGACCTACGACCTCGCGCCGGAGATGAGCGCGTCGGGCGTCGCCGACGCCGTCGTCGCCGGCATCGAGACGCACGACTACGCCTTCGTCATCGTGAACTTCGCGAACTGCGATATGGTGGGACACAGCGGTCAGATCGAGGCCACGGTGCGCGCCGTTGAGACCGTCGATGCACAGGTCGCGCGCGTGGTGGACGCTACGCTGGCGCGTGGCGGCGTGGCCTTGATTACGGCTGACCATGGCAACGCGGAAAAGATGATCGCGCCCAACGGGGGACCGTGGACGGCGCACACCAACAACCCCGTTCCGTTCATCCTGGCGGCGCCCGAGAGTTTGCCCGCCCTGCTGCACGCCTCTTTACGCGACGGAGGCCGCCTGGGCGACGTCGGCCCCACGGTGCTGGCGCTGCTCGGGCTGGAGCAGCCGGAGGCTATGACCGGGTCGTCTCTCCTAGTGAAGTCCTGATGCGTCGTTGAAGGACGACAAGGCCGCTTTCCTGTTTACATAATCGTTGATGTGCTGTAGAAAAAGGGGTTTAAGAACTCATGAATCGAGTAGGGCTGGCTTCGGCGGGGAATGACTTCGCCATTGGCGACGTATACGCACGTGAGATCCTCGATTCGCGTGGGTCGCCCACGATCGAGGTCGAGGTGACCTTGGAGAGCGGCGCGCGCGGGGTCGCCGCCGTGCCCTCGGGCGCCTCGACCGGCGCGCATGAGGCGCTCGAACTGCGCGACAAAGATCCCCGACGCTACAACGGCAAAGGTGTGCTCAAGGCGGTGGACAACGTCAACGAGGCCATAGCAGACGATCTCGTCGGCATCGACGCCTTCGACCAGCGCAGCATCGATGCGCGTCTCATCGAGCTGGACGGCACGAAGACGAAGAGCAACCTGGGTGCGAACGCGATATTAGGCGTGTCGTTGGCGGCCGCGCGCGCCGTGGCCGCCGATCTGAGCGTCCCTTTATACCGCTACATCGGTGGGGCGGGGGCGCACGTGCTGCCCGTTCCTATGATGAACATCCTCAACGGCGGCAAGCACACCGAGTGGCAGTCGACGGACCTGCAAGAGTTCATGGTCATGCCGGTGGGCGCCCCCACGTTCGCCGAGGGCGTGCGTGCCTGCGTCGAGGTCTATCAGGCACTGTCTAAAGTGTTGACCGCGCGCGGACTAACTACCTCGGTGGGAGACGAGGGGGGCTTCGCGCCGGCCCTCTCGTCCAACAAAGACGCCCTCGACCTCATCATGGATGCGATCGGCAAGGCGGGGTACAGGGCGGGCGACGACATGATGCTGGCCATCGACGCCGCCGCGACCGAGTTGTACGAGGATGGTTATTATCGCCTGCGCAAAGAAGGGAAAACGCTCACGTCCGCCGAGATGATCGATTTCTACGCTGGCTGGGTGGAGCAATACCCCATCATCTCGATCGAAGACGGCCTCTCCGAAGACGATTGGGAGGGCTGGGCCGCCTTAACCGCCCGTCTCGGAGACCGCGTTCAACTCGTGGGCGACGATCTTTTCGTCACAAACACGAATAGGCTGGCCCGTGGCATCCGTGAGCGTTCCGCCAACTCGATCCTGGTGAAGCTCAACCAGATCGGCACGCTGAGTGAGACGCTCGACGCGATGTCTATGGCCATGCACGCGGGATTCAGCGCTGTCGTCTCGCACCGCTCCGGCGAGACCGAGGACACGACGATCGCCGACCTCGCGGTCGCGCTCAACGCCGGTCAGATCAAGACGGGCGCGCCCGCGCGTTCCGAGCGTACCGCCAAGTACAACCGTCTCCTGGCCATCGCGGACGAACTGGGGCCATCCGCCGCCTACGCCGGTCGTGACGCCTTCAGCCACTTACGCCGCTAGACGCCTCCTTCGGTAGAGTGCGACACGGCGATCCCACGCGTGCGGCGCGCACCGGCTGCAAGGATCATATCCCACGGTTTCACAACGCCGCACTTGTTTAGAGAGGCCCCTGCGTGCTGATGCAGGCATGTCGATAACGAAGATGGACGACGAGGACGAGCGGCCAGCGCTCGTCCTCCATCATAAGGAGACCTGATGCCGCTCGAGCGTATTCAGCCCCACGGACTACAGAACTCGCCCCTCTATACGCATGTGGTCAAAGCCGGGCGCACGGTCTATATTGCCGGTCAGGTCGCGGTGGGCCAAGACGGCCAGGTCGTGGGACGTGGCGATATCGCGGCCCAGGCTAACCAGGTCTTCGAGAATCTACAGACAGCCCTAGCCGCCGCTGAGGCCGATATGTCACACCTCGTGAAGATCACGATCTACGCCACGGACGCCGGTTTTCGCGACCCGATCAGGGACGTGCGCCGCCGCTATTTCGGCAGCCCGGATCCCGTGACGAGCACCTTCATAGTGGTCGCGGGGTTGGCCCTGCCGGAGTTGTTGCTCGAGATTGATGCTGTCGCCGTTCTCGACTAGCCGACGCCCTATCCTAAGAGCGCTAAAAGCGGAGGAGGACGACTGCACCGTGCAGTCGTCCTCCTCCGCTTTTGTCTACGTTGAAGCTATGGCGTCGGCGCCTTCGATGCCGCCGCCGCCACGGCGACGGGGAACAGCGTCTGCGCCGTCAATCCAGTAAGAGGATTGACTCCAGCGGCGACGACGCCTGCCGCGTCCGCCGTGAGGCCTAAGGGGGTCGACGGCGCCGGGATGCTGGTGAAGCCAGTGTCTGACGTTCCACGGAAGCGGACGAGCTTCTTCCCCCCGGCGTCGAGGACCACAACGGCGCCGTCCGGTCCCACGGCCACGGCGACTGGGGTGGTCAGCATGGAGGCGCCGCCCCGGTAGTCGATCACGCGGCCGTTGCGCAACACCTGCACGCGTTGGTTGTCTTGATCCACGATATAGATCGTCTTATGGTCCGACGAGGAGGCCAACAGGCTAGGGTGGTTGAACTCCTGGCTGCCCGAGCCGACGGAGCCGACGACGGTTGTCTGGCCGTCTTTCGCGTAGTGGTAGACGCGCTGGCCGTAGTAGGCGGAGTAGTAGACGCCGCCCTGTCCGTCGGCGGCGACGCCGTAGGCCCCGTTGACGTGCGTGATGATGGGCGTGAGCGGGGCGCCCGTGGCGCTGAGGTGCTGCACGCGGGCGTTGAAGGTGTCGGCCACCCAGACGGAGCCGTCGGGAGCGACGGAGACCTGGTGCGGCCCGAGAAAGGCGCCGGGGGCATTGCCCTGGTGGCCGAAGGTGCGCACGACCTTGCCCGTGGCCGTGAGCACCTGGATGCGGTTGTTGCCCTCGTCGGCGACGTAGAGGGCGCCGTCGGGACCAAAGGCGAGGCCGAGGGGTTGGAGGAAGGAGCCGGGGGCCTGCCCTTTGGCGCCGAAGGCAGCCAACTGATGGCCGGTCGCGTCGAGTTGGATGATGCGGTTGCGGGTGGTGTCGGAGACGAAGAAGGAGCCATCGGGGGCGACGGCGACGCCGCCGGGAAGGGCGAGAGCGGGCGCGGCGATGGAGCCGAGGAGGGTTTGGGGGCGGGCGGCGACGACGATGCGGGCGTTGCCGGCATCGGAGACGGCGACGCGGCCGTCCTGGGTAAAGGCGATGGCGACGGGCCAGTGGAGGGTGGTGAGGGAGGCGCCGGCGTCGCCGGAGCCGATCTGCCCGAGGGGGGCGCCGTGAGCGTCGAAGACGGCGACGCGGTTGTTGAGGGTGTCGGCGACGTAGACGGCGCCGTTGGGGGCGACGGCGATGTCGGAGGGGCCGTCGAACTGGCCGGAGCCGTGGCCGAGGACGCCCCAGCGCCCAAGGAGATGGCCGGCGCGGTCGAAGTGGAGGACGGCGTCCTGGGCCTCGTCGACGACGTAGAGGGAGTTGTCAGGGGCGACGGCGAGGGCGGAGGGGGCGTGGAGGGCGGCGCCGGGGGTGGTGGGGTCGACGTAGGAGCCGAAGCCGCCGAGGAGTTGACCGGTGAGGGAGAACTCCTGGATGCGGGCGTTGCCCTGATCGGCGACGTAGAGGGTGGCGTCGGAGCCGATGGCGACGGCGGCGGGGCCGCGGAACTGGCCGGGCGCGCCGCCGGTGGAACCGATGCGGACGGCGACCTGGCCCTGGGCGTTCTCGACGAGGACGCGGTCGTGGGCGGTGTCGGCGAGGACGCGGCGGCCAGAGAGGTCGGGGGCGGTGGCAATGGAGGAGACGGCGCCGAGGGCGGCAGTGGCGCCGGCGCCGCGGTCGCGCTCCACGAAGATAGGGGCAAGGGCGGGGGCGTGCTGGTTTGCCTGTAGGTCCTGCACCACGATCAGCGGCGTGCCACCGATCTTGTATTCGCCGCGCATAAGAGGATTCTCGTCCGTCGCGGCGGCGAGGTGGAACGCGAAGGAGCCGTGGGACGGCGTGGCCGTAGAGGTCGAGCCATCGGGGCGCACCACGGTGGCGGAGGAGGCCAGAGCAGGGACCGACGCGTCGATTGGGGTTCCTGCCTGGTCCCAGATAACCTGAATCATCCGCGCGGGGACGCCTACTGAAGCCGGGCGCTCCAGCACGACGCGGAAGAGGGGGTGCTTGTTGTCGGCGGCGCGCGTGGCCTCGGAGCCGGGATGGTAGGCCGCGCGCGTGACGCCGGCGAACCACTGGTTGACGGTCTTGAAGGCGGCGTACGCGGGGCGCTTAGAGAAGTTATAGCGCACCAGACCGGCGAGAAGCGAGTTGGTCGCGCTGGGGTCGCGCAACGTGAAAATCTCGACGCGCGGCATAAGCAGGCTGAGCCCGACAGCGAATGAGTCGACGATGAACGCGGATTGCACGTCGAGCGGCGCGTTGTCGCTGAAGGAGGGAGAGGGCCGCACGTAGTCGTTGCGCGGAAGGACGTTGGTCTCGGACATCCAGATCGGCTTGTCGAAGCCGTGGGACTGCATCACGTGATGCCAGATGTCGAGAAGGCGCTTCCACTGCAAGATAGAGATGTAGAGGTGGACGTCGGCGGCGTCGAAAAAGTAGTTGTTGGCCGCCGCGTTGGGAAAGGCCGCGAGCGCGTCGATGGTCTTGCTAAACCAGAGGCCATAGTCGTTGTACATCGAGTCGCCGTAGATGTGGATGGAGACGTGAGGGTTGGCGGCGTGGGCGGCGAGGTAGGCCACGCGCAGGATCTGGGCGTACTGCACGACCCCGCCGGCAAACTGGAAGTAGTCGCCCGTCTTGATGTTGACTTCGTTGAGGATGTTGAAGGTGTCGATGCGGCCAGCGTAGTGGCGCACGACCTGATAGACGAACTGGCCGAAGTAGTTGCGCGCATCGTTCCAGGGGAGATTGATGTTCTGAGGAACGGCCTTGGCCCCATCCTTGGGATTGACGGCGGCCCAGCCGGGCACGTCCAAGATGACGCCGACGAGGTGGCGGCCATGGGCCAGTTCTTTGTCCAGGGTGGCGTCGGTCGGCGTGGCGTTTGGATCGAGTAGGCCGGGTCCGTGGGGTTGAAGCTCACTCCAGGCCACCTGCACGCGCTCCCAGCCGACGTGGAGGTCGTCGGCCGCGGCGGGCGCCTCGAAGGCTTGCACGGCGCCGAAGCGGCTATCGCCGAAACCCTGATGCGGAGGAAAGGCGTCGGCGGCCACCGTATACAGCTTCTGTGGCGCCGACGTCATGTTTCGTACGGGATGAACGGCGGCGCTGGCGGGATAGACCGAGAGTCCGAGCGTCGTGGCCAACGTAGCAAGGGAAATGCAAGTGGCGCACCATTTCTTTAGAAGATGCGGCGAACGGGCGAAAGTCGTCATTGTCGAGTCCTCCCTGGGGAACCGTTTACGGATGTTTGTCTGCCGCTGTCGCCTTCGTCGGACGATGCTGTCGCGTCAGTAGAGCGTGGCGGCTTGAGCTGTGTTTACGCTGTGACGTTAGACCGAGAAAAGGTGGCCGTTCGGCGACTAAGGCGTCTGGACCTACACATGCTGCCTACCGTGCTGGCCTTAGTATGGGAGGCTATAGAACGTGAAGAAATAGCCTATTGGGGGGGAGGAAGAAGAATGGGCTATCTAAGAAGGGTGAGAGGAGACGGGAGGTGTATTAGGGCTGTCTCTGGTCCTACTTTACGTCAAGGGGGCTGGAGCGAGGCCGGCGCAGCGCCATGAGGCAGCGCAGCAGCGGCAGGTCGTCCGGCGTGCTGACCTTTACGTTAAGTGGATCGCCGCGAAACGTGGCGACCGTCATGCCCAGTCGTTCGAGCAACATCGCGTCGTCCGTGCAGAGCCGGCGCTCCAGGCCGGCCTCCTCATGCGCGCGGTGCAACACGTCCAGACGAAAGACCTGTGGGGTCTGCACCGTACGCAAGACGGCGCGGTCGGGCGTGGCGACGACGACGCCGTGAGCATTGACCTGCTTTACCGTGTCGGTTATCGGGATAGCTGGAATGGCGGCTCCGTGAACCAAAGCGGCCGTGATTCCGTCCTCCACCAACGTGGACGTGACGAGGGGACGCGCGCCATCGTGAATGAGCACGATGTCACAGGCGCCGAGCACGCGCAAGCCGGCGTAGACGGAATCGGCGCGTTCGGCTCCGCCCGGTACGTAGGCGGCCACACGATTCCAGGGGGCTGCGTCCCGCAGCGCCGAGACACGCTCGAGCCCGTGCGCCGAGAGGACGACGACGATCCGCGTGATCGCTGTGATGCTCGCCAGCGCGTCGAGCGTGTAGGCCAGCAGCGGCTTCCCGTCCACGTCCAGCCAGAGCTTGTCGATGCCGCCCATGCGCCGGCTCGCTCCGGCCGCGACCACGACCGCGGCCACGACGGGCGCCGCTCTCTCACTATGTGGGGGCATATCGTCGCTTACCGTCCGCGCGGCCCCGCATACATACCGCGGTTGCCCGAGCCTTTGAGCGTGGCGAAAATCATGCGCCCGGCGGCGGTCTGCAAGCCACGCGTCACTACGATAGACACGTCCTCGTCGATGTGCCGCGCTCCGTCCTCCACCACGATCATCGTCCCATCGTCGAGGTACCCGACGCCTTGGCCATGTTCGCGGCCCGCCTGAATAACTCTCACCGTCATTTCTTCACCGGGGAGAACGACAGGTTTCACGGCGTTGGCGAGTTCGTTCACGTTCAACACACGGACGCCTTGTAGTTGCGCGATCTTATTGAGGTTGAAGTCGTTTGTGATGATCGGCGCGTTTAGTTTCCGCGCGACCTGCACGAGCTTCCCGTCGACTTCGGCCACATCGCTCGCGTCGATATCCATGATCGTTATGGGGGCGTCGGTCTCTTTACTCATCCTATTGAGCATATCGAGGCCGCGCCGTCCCCTCATGCGGCGTAACGGATCGGGCGAGTCCGCGATGTGCTGCAATTCGTCGAGAATGAAGCGCGGCACGATCATCTCGCCGCTGATGAAGCCTGTCGCGCTTATGTCCGCGATCCGTCCGTCGATGATGATCGAGGTATCGAGCAGCACCTGGGCCAGTGCGGACGTGAGGTTCGCGGGCGCGCTGTCCTCGCGGTCTCGTCCCGCGCTAGACTGCGTTCTAAGTGGACGCATCGAGCGCGTGTTGAGGCGCGCATGCACGTCTTCACGGCGCTCCAAGGCCACGCGCATAGATTCCAAGGCGACCACGAGGGCGACGACCGTGGGCAGGACATTGCCGATGGGCGACCCTAGTAGAACAAGAGGAAACGTGAGCAATGCGCCGATTACTAGTCCGGCGCCGAGCCCGAATAAGGCAATAAGCAGGTCCTCGACCGGAGCCGTACGCAGATACACATCAAGGCGACGCAGTGGCGCGCGAAAAACCGTGGGGGTCGCGATTAGCCCTACGACAAGCGCAATGGGAACGGCGATCGGCGTCGCCCCCGACCATCCGGGCGTCGCTTTCACAACGGCCCACACAAGCGCTCCGAGCACCGCCGCGCCCAATATGCTGGCGGCCAGCTTGGCGTTCATCTAGGCTCTCTCAATATTCGGTCGACTGTATTTGACCCTCGACGCCTCACCGCCGCACGATCGTGGGGTCGCCCTATCCCCCACGCGGCGCCAGGGACACGAGCGGCGGTCATGGTCGGAGACATTGGACGATCGCGGCGACAACAGTGGTGGGCTCGATTTAGGTTCTCTTCTCAGAATACAATATTAGTCGTTTTCAACCATGGCGCCGCGCGGTGCATTTCGCCCGCGATGCTTGCGTTTTCATAAAGCGACGTTGTATACTCGGCAAAAGCGTCCAACTATCACACTTGTCATGATAGTCCACATTGGAGAGGCGAAGTAAGCGGCGCCACGTCAGGCGCCGTCGATGGGGAGGACCATGTTCTTTGCACGACGCCGTTCTCATCCAATAGCCAGTCGATCCGTTACGCGGAAACGTATCGCCGGTCTATTGGTTGGTCTAACGCTCCTATCAGCGTGGATGCCGCCGCCAGCAGCGGAGGCCGCGCCGCAAGTCACCACGCAGGTATGGGTCACGGGCTACGTCGATCGTGGGTACACCGCATCAGGCGTCTACACGCACATTGGCAGCTGCGCTGTCGATCCACGCGTCATCCCTCTCGGAACATACATCGTGATCGAAGGGCTGGGCACGTGTCACGCGGAGGACACGGGCAGCGCGGTCATCGGCTACCATATCGACATCTGGGTGACCACGGTCGCCGAGGCCTATGCCATCACGGGCTACCGCACCGCGACTTGGACGCCCGCGTCACGGCAAGTTTTAGGTTTTCAGGCTGGAAACCCTGCTTCGGCGCCATCCCGCGCATCTCCTACGCCCGCTCGAACGTCGTCTCGTGCCGCTCCGTCACCCGCTCCTCTTTACGTCACGTGGACCCCTGTAGCGGGTATGACCACCGCGACGCCTGTCCCCGCGCCGACCACGACTCCCGTACCGACCACGGTTCCGGCGCCAACTCAAGTAGCTACGCTTACTCAGGGGGCCAGGCCTACTCCCGAACGTGTCCGCGCGACATCTACGCCGACCCGCTTCTCTGAGCAACCGTACGCCACGTGGACGCCGTCTCCCCATGCCCCCGTCGTCTACGCTACGTGGACGCCAGTCCCGCGCACGCGCACTGCCATCGCCTACGCTACGTGGACGCCAACCGCTGCTCCCGATCTTGCGGCGCCGACGAGGGCCGTTCCGGCGACGCCGTCAACAGGCTCCTCGTGCAAAACGATCCACGGGACGAGGAAAGTACACGGCCTACGCTACTCCTATTATCGGACGACATGCAGGTAAGAAGGTGAGGCCTTGAGATCGCGTTACGGTCAGCGCATCGCGAGTGAGCGCAGAATAAAATCGATCGCGTATTCCTCGATCACGGCGCGCGAACAACCGAGGCGCTTGCGCTGCTTGATATAGGCGATTGGGGAGATGATGGAGAAAATAGCCGCCGCGGCGTAGTCCGCGTTGATCGGTCGAAACAGCCCTTCACGGACGCCTTGTTCGACGATGGCGGCGACGCGGTCGATCGTCAGTTCGATAGGATGCTCGTAACCGGCTCCCGTCTCCCGCGCGCAGAGCCAGGTCGACGCAAGCAGGTCGAAGCTGATATGGTAGTTGTCGTACAAATCGTACATAAGAGCGACGATCGTGCGTAGCTTCGTCGCCGCGTCTGCTTCGGGCGGAACGTGGTCGCGCATTTGCGCCAGAATGCGGGCCGAGCCATCGCGGACGACCGCGCCCATCAAGCTTTCTTTCGTCGGGTAGTGACGGTAGAGCGTTCCTTTACCGATGTCCGCGTCGCGCGCCACTTCTTCCATGCTTAGCTCCATCGGGTCTTTCACCGCGAGCAAACGCCAGGCCGCCTCTAGAATACGCGCCCTGTTGCGCCGCACATCGGCGCGCAAGCTACGTTCACCCTCGCTGAGTTCTCCTGATGGGCTTTCCATGATTACCGCTCCAAGAATGGTTTCGCTATACTCAGCCGTTCATATAACTTCCACTGTAACAGATAGGGCGAAAAAAGGAGACGGAGCCGTCCGTTTTGTTTGACAAAAACGGCGAAGCGCGTGCATACTGCGGTTGTAGCTAATGGAATGCGTATCGTTTCTCTGCAATGACGCGCAAGGCATTCTGGTGGGCTGTCAGACTGTTTTCTGTACATTCATCTCGTGCTTCGAGCAAGCCCTGTGATTGCACGAACACGTGTACGCTGACCACTAGATTAAGTATGGTGCGACGAAGAGCAGAGAGTCTTTTAGGGAGGAAGCTTGGGCATGAGCGAACGAGAAAATCCTAGCGGGCCGCCAAATGAGGGGTCGTCGTATGGCGCTCCACAAGGACAGAATCCTCAGCCATACGGTGACGGCCAGCTTCAAGGGGCGCAGGGGTACAGCGCTCCCCAAGGAGGCCCACAGGGCTACGGCGTGCCCCAAGGAGGCGCGCAAGGGTACGGCGGCCAGCAGCAGGTCCCCGGTGGACCGCAAGGGAGCCAGCAGCAGCCTTACGCCGCCTCTCAGGGCGTCCAACAGCAGGGCTACGGCGCGCCGCAAGGGGGGCCGCCGCAGGTAGCCGTTGCCCAGGCGCTGCCCGAGCAGCCTTCGCGCCCTCCGGCGCGCAACCGGCGCGGCGCGCTCTTCAGCGGCCTCGGCGCCCTCGTCGCGCTGCTGCTCATCCTCGGCGCGTACTACATCTGGCACCAGGGATATTATTTCTACGCCAGCGACGATGCGGTCGTCTCGGCCGCCATCGCTCCAGCCGCGCCTGAGGCTCCCGGCACGGTGACGCGCGTGTATCGCGGCCTCGGTGCGGCGGTCTCGCGCGGCGCTCCCATCGCCGACCTCAAGACAGCCAGCGGTGCCACGATCACCGTGCGCGCGCCGATCAACGGCGTAATCGTTCAAGAAGGCGCGGCGGTCGGTGAAGTCTTGCCGGCAGGCCAGCCCCTGGCGCAGGTGTCCAACCTGTCCGGCGCCACGATCACCGCCTACGTCGACGAGGGCAGCATTGGCAACGTCCATCCAGGGCAAGGTGTCGACGTGACCATCGACGCGGTCAAGGACACGACGTTCCACGGAACCGTGCAGCAGCTTCTTCCCGTGGCGGCAAGCGCTCTGTCGGCTATTCAGACGACCGACAACGCAACGGGCAACTTCACCAAAGTGACGCAGCGCATTCCGGTGCAGATCACGCTGCAAGACCTGCAAGGACACACTGCCTATCCGGGTGGATCGGCCGAGGTCACTATCCACATTCACGAGTAGCCAGGCGCTGGCGACCACGCGACAAGCCGAGTAATCAACACCAATCGGTGATCTGGTTGGCTTGTCGCGTGGTCCTGGTCGAGAGAGAGGACAGGCATGAGTCAAAGTGCAGCGGCGCTTCCAGGGCGGCCTATGCCCACGCGCGGCGCGGCGACGGCAGCCAGTGCGGCAGCCGCGAATGCGTCGTACAAATGGTGGGTTCTCGTCACCGTCGTATTCGGCGCGTTCGTCTCCATTTTGGACAACACGATCGTCAATACGGCCATCCCCAAAATACAAGCGGTTTTTGGAGCGGATCTCCACTCGATTTCTTACGTCGCGACGGGGTACACCCTAGCCGCTGGCGTGGTCGTGCCCGCGACGGGCTTCCTGGCCAATCGCTTCGGCACCAAACGCATCTACCTTGGGTCGCTGACCTTGTTCACCATCGGGTCCGCGCTGTGTGGTCTGGCCTGGGATACGAGTTCGCTGATCTTTTTCCGTGTCTTACAAGGAGCGGGCGGCGCGGCCTTGTTCCCGCTCTCCTTCGCTATCTTGTTCTCCGTTTTCCCGGCTGAAGAGCGCGGACGCGCCAACGGCTTCTTCGGCATCCCCGTCTTGTTCGCTCCCGCCATCGGGCCGACGCTCGGCGGCTTCATCGTCCAGTACGTCGATTGGCGCTGGATCTTCTACGTCAACGTCCCTATCGGCATTGCCGGCGTATTCCTAGGACTGCGCGTGCTGCGCGAGACGCCGCCGCGGCGCGAACTGCGCTTCGACCTACGCGGCTTTCTCCTTATCGGCGCGGCGCTTGGTCTCTTACTCTACGGTCTGTCGAACCTGGCCTACGATGGATTTAGCTCGGCCTCGACTGTGTCCGGCCCTATCGCCATCGCGCTCGTCCTCATCCTCATCTGGGTTCCGGTGGAACTGCGCACGGCTCAGCCGCTGCTCGATCTGCACCTACTCAGGCGGCGCAACTACCTTATCGGCAACCTCATCACCTTGATCGGCACGGTCGGCATTTTCGGCCCTGCCTTCCTGCTGCCGCAATACCTGCAGTCGCTGCGTGGACTAGACCCCTTCCCCGCGGGCCTCCTCTTGTTCACGTCCGGCGTGGGCACCGTTATCGGCACCATCGTCGCTGGGCAGCTCTACAACCGGCTGGGAGCCCGCTTCTTGATCATCGTCGGCGGCGGTCTCACGACACTCACGTCGTTTCAGTTACTTAGTTGGTCGACGCTCGATTCGCCGTACTCGGCGTTGCCCTGGATCTTACTGGTACGCGGTATAGGGTTGCCGCTCTTCTTGCAGTCAGCTAACACGAGCGCGCTGGCCGGCATCCAGGGACGCGCTTTACCTGGGGCGACGACGCTGAACGTGGTGGGACGCAATGTGATCGCCTCGCTCGCCATCGCCGTGCTGACCAACGTGTTGCAGACGCAGCGCATCGTGCATCAAGCCGATCTCTCGGCGGGCGTCTCGTTAAGCAATCCCGCGACGGCTCAGATGTACGACCATCTCGTCTCGACCTTCACCGCGCAGGGCCGCTCCCCGGCACAGGCTGCCGGCGCTGCCATCGGCGTTCTGCAACGCCAGACGGCTCTGCAAGGCACGACCCTCGCCTTCAGAGATATCTACCTTATCGCGGGCGTAGTGACATTGCCCGTTCTGCTGCTGCCCCTCTTCCTCCTCGTGCCCAAGAAGAAGCAGGAACAGAGCGGTCGTCCACAGATGGGCGGCGAGTAGGATCACGGGGGCCTCGCTCACCTGACGGTCGTCTGGGCGACCGCGCCATGCCAGTTTTTGCCGCACGCTGTAACTGTCGGAACAGGGAGAAAGAATATTTCCTTCTGTTCTGGCAGTGTTATACTCCACGCGGGAGAGAATAATGAACGTGACCGGCGAAGAATCGAGCATCGAGGGCCAGGAGATCGGCGCCTATCTTGACGCCCTGGCCTCCGCCGCGCCCACACCGGGTGGGGGCGCGGCCGCTGCTCTATCCGCCGCGACGGGCGCCGCACTCGTCTCCATGGTCTGCAACCTGACGATAGGGCGCGAGCGCTATAAAGCACACGACGAGGCGATGAGGGCGGCGCGCGACGAGGCCGCTCTGCTGCGCGGACGCGCCCTTGCCTTGGCCGACGAGGACGGCGCGGCCTTTCGCGCGGTCGGCGCCGCCTACGGCCTGCCACGCTCCTCCGACGAAGAGAAAGCGGCGCGCACGGCCGCGATACAGGACGCCCTTAAAGGCGCGACAGCGACCCCGTTGCGCACTATGGAGACGGCGGCGCGCGTCGCCGCGCTCTGCGCGTCGGTGGTCTCCATCGGCAACCCTAATGTCGTTTCCGATGTCGGCGTCGGCGCTCTCTCGGCGCGCGCCGCGCTCGACGGGGCCGCACTCAACGTCACGATCAACCTCAGCCTGATCCGTGACGCCGCCTTTGTGACGGCGTCGCGCGATCGCCTGCACGCGCTGCTCGACGAGGCCTCTCCGCGTATCGCGTTCGTGCTGCGCGCGGTCGAGGCAGCGATAACGCGATGAGCGACGCCCCAAATCAGACAATGTCCCCCACGATCATCGACGGACGCGCTATGGCCGCGGCAGGGCGCGCGGTGCTGAAAAGTGAAGTTGCCGGCCTACGGGAGCGTGGCGCCACGCCGCATCTGGCCGTTGTGGTCCTGGGCGATGATCTCTCCGCGCGTGCCTATATACGCGGCATCGAACGCACCGCCGCCGCTGTCGACGTGCGTTGCACGGTGCATCGCCTTGAGTCTTCCACGACGATAGTAGAGCTAACCGCGGTGTTGGACATGCTTGGCGCCGCCGAAGATGTTCACGGAATCATCGTACAGGCCCCCCTTCCCGCCGGACTCGATCTTGCGACCGCAGGCATGCATGTCGCCGTTGCTAAAGACGTGGACGGCGTCAATCCGACGAGCGCGGGGCGTCTGCTGCTCGGTCTGCCCAGCTATCCGCCGGCCACGGCGACAGCGGTGATGGAGGCCGTTCGTGCCGCTGGCGTCAACCTACGCGGCGCCCGCACGGTGGTGATCGGCCGGTCCGCCATCGTCGGCAAGCCCGTTGCACTGCTGCTGCTGCGCGAGGACGCGACGGTGACGCTCTGCCACTCGCGCACGGCAGACCTTCCAGGCAGGGCCCGCGAGGCCGATCTGCTCGTCGTGGCGGTTGGGCGCGCCCGCCTGGTGGGAGCGGACTACGTCAAGCCCGGCGCCGTGGTCATCGATGTGGGCATCAACGACCTCGACGGCCAGATGGTCGGCGACGTGGACTTCGACGCCGTGGCTCCGCTGGCCGCGGCCATCACGCCCGTGCCCGGCGGCATCGGACCCCTCACCAACGTGATGCTGCTGCGCAACACCGTCGCGGCCTGCCGCGCGCTAACCGGGCTAGAGTGAGCGTGGAGACTCTAGCCCGGACGCCTAGCCTGCCGTTCGTCTGGGGCGCCCGTACCTACATCATGGGCATCGTCAATGTCACGCCCGACTCCTTCTCAGGGGACGGCCTCGCCGACGACGCGGCGCGCGCGGCGGAGCAGGCGCGCGCCATGGTCGCCGCTGGCGCGGACATCGTCGACGTGGGAGGGGAATCGACGCGGCCGGGGTCCGCACCGGTGGACGAGCAAGACGAGTTGGCGCGCGTGCTCCCTGCCATCCGGGCCATCGCCGCCGCCGTGTCCGTCCCCATCTCCATCGACACCTCCAAGGCCAGCGTCGCCGAAGCGGCGCTCCAGGCCGGCGCGCGCATCGTCAACGATGTCTGGGCGCTCGAAGCCGACCCCGCCATGGCCGCTGTCGTGGCTAGGGCCGGAGTCCCCCTCATCTTGATGCACAACCAGCACGGGGCGGAGTACGGTGATCTAGTCACGGACATCATAGCCAAGCTAAGGGCGCGTATCGAGGTTGCCCTGAGGGCGGGCGTTGCGCGCGACCTCCTCATCCTCGATCCCGGCATCGGCTTCGGCAAGACGGGAGAGCAGAACCTCGTCGCGATCGACCGCTTGCACGAGCTTCGCGTGTTGGGCCTCCCCCTGTTGCTCGGCCCCTCGCGCAAGCGCTTTATCGGCTATATCCTGGACGACGCCCCCCCCGACGAGCGCCTAGAAGGCACGGCGGCGGCCTGCGCCGTGGGCATCGCGCGCGGTGCGGACATCATCCGCGTCCACGATGTCGGCCCGATGGCTAAAGTCGCGCGCGTCGCCGACGCCATCGTCCGGCGTCCCGATTCCCGTGTTCAGTGAGAGCAGTCGATGACAGCGAGACCCACGAGGGCGTCGTGATGATGTGTGCGCCCGCGCCGCTCGGGCGTCGTTACGGGCGCTGATGGGGGTTATAGATTCCCGTCGAAACGTTCTTGGCGCCGTTCGCCCTGCTGTCCTTCGATAAAGCGGCGGCGGGAGCTATGCGGGCCGACCTGGCACGGCGTGGCCAGCTTATCGGCCCCAACGACGTGCTCATCGCGGCTATCGCCCTTTCCGTTCAGGCGATCGTGGTCACACGCAACACGCGCGAGTTCAAACGCGTTCCTGGTCTCGCAGTCGAGGATTGGCATAGCGCATAGACCGTCGTGTTGATAGCAGGCTAGCTGCGCTCGTTTCTCATGTAGGCGGACGCGAGGCCCTCATTTATGGCGCGTTAGAGGGCAAACGGCGCGACAGAGCGGCCTGTGAAAGAGCCGTGCTCCAGTTCGTGCCGCCGCGTGCTGAGTCAGTCCTAGGTTGATGAGCGAGGAGGGATGCTACGCCGATGGTAGGGTAGGCGCGAGGGGCTGGTGCGGGACTGGAGAAACAGGATTCTTGCAGCCGGTTCCGCGCTTGGTCACGGTTGATGGTACGATCGTTGCAGTAGACTTGGCATTGAGCGAGAACTAAAACGGAGGCAAGGAGGGACGATGCGGCGCGTGTTGATTACGGGAGCAGGACGAGGCATTGGACTGGAACTGGCGCGGCAGTACGCGGAGCGCGGCGACCGCGTCCTGGCAGGCTGTCGCGCCATCGAGCGCGCGCCGGTCCTGCGCGCCCTCATCGAGCGACAGGGTGAGCGCGTAAGCGCCCTCCCTCTAGATGTCGCCGACGCCGCCTCTCTCGCGGCGGCCGTCCGTCAGGTTCATCAGGAGGTCGAGGGGCTGGACATCCTCATCAACAACGCAGCAATCAATCCAGGCGACGCCGTAGTCGCCGGACCGGACGACCAGCACCTGCTCGACGACGCCCACACTCTAGACATATGGAACACCAACGCCGTGGCTCCTCTGCGTCTGGCGCAGGCCCTTGCTATGCTGCTTGCGCGCGGCACGGCGCCCCGCGTCGTCAACATCTCCTCAGGAGCCGGTTCGCTTTCCTCTACGACCTCAGGAGGGGCATATAGCTACGGCGCGAGCAAGGCGGCGCTCAATATGATGACGAGAACCTACGCTTGGAACGTACGCGACGAAGGAATCATCGCCGTTATGATCGATCCCGGATGGGTCAAAACGGATATGGGCGGCCCAGACACCCACCTCGAACCGGAGGAGTCGGCGCGAGGATTGCTGCGCGTCATCGACGCTCTGACGCCCGACGACGCCGGCCGCTTCCTCCGCTACGACGGCTCCGAGGCGCCGTGGTAGGTTCGGCTTCGTTCTCCGTGATGCGCCCGCAAGGCGCTAAAGCGATGCGGCCGCGCCGCGCGGAACATATGTGTCAGCCCATAGGTAGGTAGAAGGAGACACGGTTTTCGTGGGGGTGGGGTGCGCGTCTATTTTCGCTCGAAGAAGGCATGATCCTATCGTCCCGCCCTCACGTCGGGATCCGCGCCTCCAGGGCCAGCGCGACGGCGCCCATCAGCCCGGCGTCATGCACCACGGAGGAAGCCACGACGTCCGGTGGGAAGGGCGCGAAGCGGCGCAGGTGAGCGCGCAGGCGCGGTAGGATGAGGTCTCCCGAGGCCATGAGCCCGCCCCCCACGGCGATGCGCTCGGGGTCGATCGCGATGGTCAGGTTGACGACGCCGAAAAGCATCTCGGCCAGCACCTCCTCCACCAGCCCACGCGCCTCTGGGTCGCTATCGACTCGCTCGAACACCTCCTGCGCCGTCATCGGCCGTCCAAAGCGCAGGGCGGCCCGTTCACCGATGGCGCGCCCGCCCACGTACTCTTCGAAGGGTGCGCGCCCGTGCGCCGCGCCCATCTCCTCGTGCGGCGTGCGCAGGTTATAAGCGATCTCGCCGGCCGCACCGTTAGCCCCATCGAGCACTATGCCGCCGACCACCAGTCCGGCCGCGATGCCGGTGCCCAGGTTGAGGTAGATCGCGGTGCGGCAGCCGCGCAGCATACCCCAGCGCAACTCCGCCCGTGTCGCCGCTTTGACGTCGTTCTCGATGCCCAGTGGGGCCTCCGGGAAGGTCGCGCGCAGCAGGCTGGGGATCGTCAGGCGGTCCCAGCCCGGTACGTTGGGCGCCATCACGACGCCGTCGGTCCGCGTCAGGCCCATCGTGGAGAGGCCCACGGCCTGCAGTTCCCCGCCGGTGGAAGCGACAGTCTCTTCGACGAGGCGCGATCCGGCCGCGAGGGCGCGAACCAGCGCCTGCTCCGCCCCCCGCGCCGCCTCGGTCGGGAGCCGCTCCGTACGCAGCAGGGCGCCGTCTAGTCCAGCAGTGGCCAGCGCCATCTTGGTCCCGCCCAGGTCGATGCCCAGGACAAAGCCGCTCTCGCTCATCCACCGACTCCTCTCTCAGCTATACACAACCGTACGGCGCGCGGGAGCCAAACGCCCAAGACGTGAGCCCGGCCAACATGATTGACACGGACTATGCCTCGCGACGCAAGCGAGGTGACGGCCCTGGTTACTCTGTTGGCGACAACGTCACCTCGACGAGACGCTCCAGACGAGCGACATCGTCGGCGTCGAGCACGCCAGCGCCGCGGCGCAGCGTATTGGCCGCACCGCAGGCGACCGCGCGCGCCAAAGCCCGCGTGACCGTCGTCTCGTCCGTGAGCGCCCGCGCCAGGGTCGAGCTTTGCACCTCGTGGTCCGTGGTGAGCAAGCCAGCTAGTAGACCTGCGAGGAACGCGTCTCCGCTGCCCACGGGCGAGAGCGCGCGCGCTACGGGGACGCGTCCGCGCCAGGTTCCCGCCGCCGTCCCCAGGACGGCGCCCTCGGCTCCAAGGGTTAGGGCCGCCGCACCCGCACCCATCGCGCGTAGCGCCGACATCGTCGTGAGCGCGCTATCAGCGCGTAGCGGACGGCCGACGATCCCGGCGGCCTCTGCCTCGTTTGGCTTGATCAACAGCGGACCCGCTGCCAGGGCGGGGCGTAGGGCGCGCCCGCTCGTATCGAGCAGGGCTGGGACGCCAGCCGCGTGGGCGCGTCCGATCAGCGTCGCGTAGTAGTCGTCGGGCAGACCTGGCGGCAGGGAGCCGCAGAGCACCAGCGCCATGGCGCCCGGCAACCGGTCCGTCAGGCATGCGAGAAAGCGCTCACCCTCCGCTTCCGTCACGTCCGGCCCCATCTCGTTGATCTCGGTGACCCGTGGGTCGGCGCCCTCGCCCGATGCGTCGACGAGAGCAATATTGGTCCGCGACATGCCGGAGATGAACAGGAAATCGGACTCGACGCCCTCGGCGGCGAGGCCGCCGGTGATGACCTCAGCGGCGGGACCGCCGGCCAGGCCCATCGCGCGTACGGGCAGGCCGAGCGTGTGCAGCACCCGCGCCACGTTCACTCCCTTGCCTCCTGGCAACCGCAGCACCTCGGTCGCCGTCTGCGAGGCGCCCACGCGCAGCGCGCCGCGCAGCAGCAACGTCGTATCGACGGCCGCGTTCAACGTGACCGTGAGTATGACCTTCGCTCCATGCACGTCCCGTTCCCTCCCCGCTATACCGTTACGCTAGGACCGGTCTCGTCGCCTGCCCCGGCGTCAACGCCCGCGCACGACTGCGCGGGCCAGATGGCGTGGTGCAGCAGGGTCAATGCCACGTACGTGGGCCTTGTGCAGCGCGGTGAGCTGGGCCTGAGCCAGCGCGATAAGCGGATCGTCGACCGCGGCGTATATAGTGGCGCCGGTGCGGCGCACGTCGTCCAACACGGCGGCGCTCTCCCCATCGCCCGGCGCATCGAGGGACCAGACGAGCGTGCGCTCGTCGGCCGTGGCGATAGGACCATGCCGGTAGTCCAGGGTTTGGTGCGCTTCGGGCACGAGCAGAGCCGTTTCCTGGAGGTTGACCGCCGCGGCGCGCGCCAATCCATAGCTCGGCCCGCGACCAAGAAACACGACGTGATCGAAGCGTAGCAAGGGGGATGGATCGAAGGCCGCGAGGCCGCGCTCCAGGCGGTCCGGGAGCGCGAGGATCGCGGCATGGTTGGTCTCGCCGCCGATCAGGGCCTGCAGCGCCGTGATAGCCGCGCATACGAAGCGCGTCTGGATGACGCCCTCTTCGACGGCGAATTCGAGCGGCAGTACGGCGTCGGCGACGAGCGCGGCCGGCGACCCCTCCTCGCCCACGAGCAACAGCACGCGCGCTCCCACCGCGCGGGCGCGCTCCATCGCTTCCACCAGCTCGGTAGTCTTGCCGGTGCGGCTGATGGCGACGTGCGTCCAACCCGGACGCGGTAGGTAGTCCGAGGCGATGATGGCTTGGGCAGGCGCCTGACGCTCCTTCTCGTAGACCGCCGCCGCCGCGAGGGCGGCGCAGTACGACGAGCCGCAGCCAAGCAGCACGAGCGGGCCTTCAAGCGGCACGCCCAGCGCGGCGCGCCGCCCGGCGACGCGCTCGTGGGTCCGCCGCAGGATCTCCGGAGTACTGCGAATATCCTCTTCGATCGTGGCCATTGCTTTCATTTCCTCACTACGCGTGTAGACGGTTGCTCCGTACAGGTCGCCTTGTTCTCCCGGCCAAGATGATGTCCTGCCGCGTGGCGCGAGAGCGCCCAGGGCTCAGACCGCCACCACGACCTCGATCCCCGCCGCGCGCACCTCGTCGAGGTGCGTGCGCGGCGCGGCGGAGTCCGTGATGAGGGTCGCCAGCACGTCCGCCGGCGCGATAAGGGCCATCAGGACCCTGCCTATTTTGGTGTGATCGGCTACCGCGATCACGCGGCGCGCCTGTCCGATCATCGCGCGGTTAATAAATGCCTCCGACTGGTTATACGTCGTCAGCCCGTGTTGCGCCGTCAGGCCGTCGACCCCGATGAACGCGGTGTCGACGTAGAGGTTGCGCAGCGAGTGCTCGGCGAGCGGGCCGGAGAGTTCGAGCGAGCCGCGCAGCGTACCGCCCGTGACCGTGACTTCTAGACCGAGGACGCCGGCGAGTTCGGACGCCACGCCGACCGAGTTGGTCACGACGCGCAGGTTGTCGATCGCGCGCAGCTGGCGGGCCACCTCCAGCGTGGTGGTGCCGCCATTGAGCGCGACCGTCTCGCCAGGAGCGATCAGCCGTGCCGCCGCCAAGGCGATGGCCCGCTTCTCGCCGACTTGCAGCACCGCTTTGTCCGAGGGGAACAGTTCCGCCTCGGGGCCGCCGCCGGAGAGCACCGCGCCGCCGTGAGTGCGTTGCAGCAGGCCCTCATCTTCCAGGCGTTGCAGATCCCGACGCAGCGTCGCCTCCGAGCAGCCGAGGGAGTGGCTGAGGGTGACGACTCCGACCGCGCCGCGCCGCGCCAGAACCTCCATGATGCGGCGGCGGCGCTCGGCGGCCAGGAGAGGCGCCGCCCCATCAACCACCATCTGCGCGGCCCTTGTCCCGCCTCCCACCTAGGTCTCCTTCCCACGCGATCACGGCTGGCTGTAGCATACAGCAAACGATCGACAGCGAGCAAGACCAATCATTCCCGTGCATTTAGTGCTTGACAATGCACGGGAAGCGGTGATACTGTTGAGTACCATAGGACCGGCGCGCGGTGGACAGGTCGTTGTGGACCTGCTGCGTCAGCACGCGCCGGATCAGAAAGGGACGAGGTGAACGGACCAATGTTCTCGCGAATTTTCCGTACCGCCGCGGCGAGCGCGCTCGCCGCCTCTTGCGTTCTCGCCGTCGGAGCCTCCACCTTCACGGGCGTGTCCGCCACAGCGGCTTCCCGGCCGTACGCCGGGCAGACGATCTCCGTCGACTTCACCTCGCCGCCCCCGTCCAAGAGTTTGCTCGACCGGTTCACGGCTCAGACGGGCATCAACGTGACCTGGTCCACTCTGGGCTTCGACGACCTCCAGACCAAGATCACGGCTTCCGCCATAGCCCACACGTACCTTGCCGACGTCGTCGATGTCGACTGGTCGCGCGTCGGCCAGTACTATCGCCTGGGGTGGTTCAGGCCCCTCAACAGCTACTTTGACGCCCGCGCGCTCAGCAAAGACGTTCCCCAACTCGGGTCCTTTATCGTTAAGGGGACGCTCGTGGGTATGCCGGTAGACTCATCGTTCACCGTGACCACGATCAACGTGCGCGATCTGCGCAAGGCGGGCATCCGCACGATCCCACGCACGCTCACGCAGTACACCGCCGACCTTAAGCGGATGCAGGCGACGCACGTCGCGGAGAGTCCGCTCGACATCCCGTTTGCCGCGGCCGAGGGTTTATCTACCTACTGGTACCAGATGACCGCCGCCTTTGGCGGAACGATGCTGGACCGCTCCTTTCATCCGCTCTTCACCTCCCCATCCTCGCCCGGCTACCGTGCGTTGGCCTTCATGGTCGGCGCCTATAAGAGCGGCCTCGTGCCCCGCGCCAACATCAACGCGGGCGATACTCAAGCGCAGCAGGGCGAGATGGCGTTGGGCCGCGTGGCCAGCGTCTTCTCCGACTACTCGGGCAACGTGGGGTCCCTGTACAACGTGGCCGGCGTCTCGCACGTCATCGGCGACGTCCAGTACATCCCGACGCCCGGCGTGAATGGCCCGGCGCCGAACCTGGGCAACCCGGATGGGTTCGGCATTCCCACGGGCGCGCGCAATACCGGTGCGGCGGCAACCTTCATCCGCTGGTTCACCGATTCCACCAACCAGGCGCGGTTCGCCGGCCTCGACGGCGCCAAAAGCGCGATTGTCGGCTTCTTTTTGCCGATGCGCCTGTCGTCTTTTCACCTCCTGATAGGGGCGCGCAAACTCGACCAAGGCGCTCTGCTGACCGCTCTGCTCGCGCGCCACGCGCAGGCCGCGTTCCCCTACGGCATCCCGCCTTACTATGCCCGCTTCAGCGCGGCCGTCAACACCAATATCCATAGCGCGGCGAGCGGCTCTGAGAGCGTCCCCGATGCGATCAACGCGATAGCCACGACGGTCAATACGCTCAACAACGGCTAGAGAGAGAGGGAAGGCGCCGCATGATCCTGAGCAATGCCGCCGTGCGTGGGCGTCCACCGCGGCGGCGGCGAGAAAGGGTAGGCGACGCGCTGCTGCCCTACCTGCTGATCCTGCCGCTCGTCGTCGTCATCGCCGTTCTGGCCCTCTACCCCACGGCGACGACCTTCGTGCAATCTTTCTACAACCTCGACTCGCTCGATCCGCCGGTCCGCTTCACGGGGCTGCGCAACTACGGCGCCGTTCTCTCCGACCCCGCCATTAACAACGCTTGGCTCAACACGGCGCTCTATGCGACCTTCGGCGTCGTGCTGACGACGCTGATCGGGTTGGGTATGGCCCTGGCGCTGCGCCAGCCTTTCCGTGGGCGCGCCGTTATCCTGGCGCTGCTCGTCCTGCCCTGGGCGCTGCCCGGCGTCGTCGAGGGCATTATTTGGAACTGGATCTACGACCCGACCTTCGGCGTGCTCAACAGCATCTTGCACTCGCTGCACCTGGTCTCGCAGTACCAGTTGTGGATCTCGGGCAACCGCGTCGTGTCCATCTTCTTCATCGATCTCGTGCAAGTATGGCAGACCGCGCCACTGGCGACGTTGCTGATCCTGGCCAGTCTGCAGAACATCCCGGACGAGCTCCACGACGCGGCGACCATGGACGGCGCCGCCCGTCTACAGGAGTTGCGGTCGATCGTCTTGCCGCTCATCCGGCCAGGCATCGCCATCGCCATCGTGCAGGCGCTGATCGCCTCGCTCAACATCTTCGACCAAGTCTACGTGCTCAACGGCAACGCCTCAACCGGCACGTCGGTGGTGATGCAGACCTACCTGACCGCCTTCCAAAATCTCAACTTCGGGCAGGGTTACGCGCTCTCGTTCCTCATCACGCTGCTTACCATCGTCGTGTCGGTCGTGGTCCTGCGTCTCGTCTACAGGAAGGTGGAAGTCTAACGTGGTTCTGCTTTCCCAGGAGGGCCGCGGCACGGCGCGCGCCTCCCGCCACGGCCGTACCGCGGCCTTGTTCTCGCGCTATGGCCGCGTCGCGGCCATAGCGCTCATCGTGCTGTGGTCGGCCTTCCCGATCTACTGGGCGCTCAACACGAGTCTGATGACCGGCGACCAGGCGCAGTCCGTTCCGGCGCGCTACCTCCCGTTCCCGCCGAGCTTCGCCAACTACGCCGCGATCCTGGGTCTGGGGACAAACGCGGCGGGGTCGTCGACGGACCTGTGGCCTCAGTTCAGCCGTGCGCTGATCAACATCACGGTCGAGTGCCTCGCCGCCACGATCATTACCGTGGTCATCGCGGTTTTTGCCGCCTACGCCTTCGCGCGCCTGACCTTCCGCCTCAAGAACGTCATCTTCTACACGGTCATCGCTACGCTGGCGCTGCCCGCCTACGCCACGCTCATTCCGCTCTACCAGCTTATGAGCAACCTCGGCCTCGTCAACACTTACACGGGCATCGTGCTCGTCTACATCTCGGGTTTTCTGCCCCTCGCGCTCTGGATCATGTACAGCTACTTCGGCGCCATCCCGCCCGCACTCGAGGAAGCGGCGTACCTCGACGGCGCCTCGCCCTTGCAGGTCATTTTTCGCATCATGATCCCGCTAGGCGTGCCCGGCATCACGGCGACGGCCATCATTACCCTGCTCTCCGCCTGGGGGCAGTTCCTGTTTCCCCTCGTGCTAGCCTCAGATATCTCCACCCAACCGCTCACCGTCGTCATCACGGCGTTGCAGGGCCAGCATACTGTGCCCTACACTTTGCTCAACGCGAGCGGCGTGGTGTGCATCGCCGTGCCGGCCGCGATCGTCATGTTTCTCAATCGCTACATTATCAGCGGCGTTCTGGCCGGCAGCGTCAAGTAGGCTGACGACGGGCGGCGACCGCATCACACAAGAGAAAGGACAAACTAGTATGGCTAAGATCGCCTTTATCGGCGCGGGTTCGGCGGTGTTTTCGAAGCAACTCATGAGCGACCTGCTGCGCCACCCCGAGTTAGCCGACAGCACCATTACGCTCATGGATATCGATGGTGCGCGTCTCGACACCGCGCGCAAAGTCGGCGAGGGTTTCGCCAAGCAGTTCGCGCCCCACGCGCGCGTCGAGGCAACGCTCGACCGCCGCGCGGCGGTGCGCGACGCGGACTATGTGATCAACATGGTGCAGGTCGGGATGCATGAGTCCACGCTCAAGGACTTCACGATCCCGCGCCGCTACGGCCTAAAGCAGACGATCGCCGATACGCTGGGCGTGGGAGGAGTCTTCCGCGCCCTGCGCACCATCCCTGTCGTGCGTGGCATCGTCGAGGACATGGAAGCGTTCGCGCCCGACGCTCTCTTGCTCAACTACACCAACCCCATGGCGATGCTCTGCCTGACCGTCTTCAAGACCTCCGCCGTGCGCGCCGTGGGGCTGTGCCATTCCGTGCAACACACCTCGCAACAGCTCGCCGCGTACGCGGGTTTGCCCTACGACGAGGTGAGCTATAAGGTCGCGGGCATCAATCATATGGCCTGGTTTCTCGAGTTCAAGCATAAGGGCCATGACGCCTACCCGCTGCTGCGGCGCGCCGCCGAAGACGAGGCGATCGTCGCCCAGGACCGCGTGCGCTTCGAGATGATGCGCCGACTGGGCTACTTCGTCACGGAGTCGAGCGAACACTTCAGCGAATATGTGCCTTACTTCATCCCGCACGAAGGCCACATCGAGCGTTTCGCCGTGCCCATCGACGAGTATATCCGGCGCAGTGAGGAGGGCCTGCGCGAGTTCGACGAGGTCCGCCGCCTGGTGGAGGCAGGGGGGTCGCCGGAGGTCGAGGAGGGCGTGGAGTATGCTGGCGGCATCATCCGAGCCATGGAGACGGGCCAGCCCTACGCGTTTAACGGCAACGTCTACAACCGTGGGTTGATCGCTAACCTGCCAACCGACGCCTGCGTCGAGGTTCCCTGTCTTATCGACAAGAACGGCGTGCAACCAACGGTCGTGGGCGACCTGCCGCCGCAACTCGCCGCGCTCGACCGCACCAATATCAACGTGCAACAACTCACGGTCGAAGCGGCGCTGACCGGCAAACGCGCGCACGTCTACCACGCCGTGATGCTCGATCCACTGGCCGCGGCGACGCTCACGCTCGACCAGATATGGGCCATGTGCGACGACCTCATTGAGGCACACGGCGACCTACTGCCGCCGCTGCACTAGCCGTGTAGGACAACACAGGGGCAAGAGGCGGCTGGCGACGGAGCCCTGCCGTACGGGCGCTCGGTCGCGGCCTGGAAAGGAGACGCCAGGCGGTGCGGCAGCCGCGCCTCTTGGTCGGCGCGGCCGGCGCCGTGGTACGCGGGCGGGACGGACGACGAGAGTAGGTCGAGAGTAGTTAAGGAGATGAGACCAAGATGACGAGGGAGAGTGGGACAGGCTTCGAGATGCGGGAGACTCCCAAGGCCCTAGACGGCTTCGCGCCGTTCGCCGAGGCGACGCTCGCGGAGTGGCGCGTACCTGGCGCGGCCATCGCCGTGGTCAAGGACGGCGCGGTCATCTACGCGCGCGGCTTCGGCCTGCGCGACGTCGCGCGGGGCCTGGAGGCGACGCCGCGCACGACGTTCGCCATCGCCTCCGCGACCAAAGCTTTCACGACCCTGGCCCTGGCGATCCTGGTCGACGAGGGGCTGCTCGACTGGGACAGACCCGTGCGCGCCTACTTGCCGTCTTTCGCGCTTTACGACCCCGTGGCGACCGAGCGCCTGACGCCGCGCGATCTGGTGACGCACCGCTCCGGCCTGCCGGCCCACGACCTGATGCCGTTCAACTCGCCCTACAGCCGCCGCGAGATCGTGGCACGCCTGCGCTGCCTCCCGCCAAGTCGAGATATGCGATCGGCCTGGCAGTATCAGAACCTGACCTACATCGCGGCTGGCTATCTTATCGAACACCTGACGGGCTTGACCTGGGAGCGGTTCGTCGCCGAGCGCATCTTCGGCCCCTTGAGTATGGAGCATAGTACGCTGTCCGTCGAGGACCTTATTGGAGCATCAGATCGCGCCCTCCCCTATGGGATGGGCCCCGCCGGGGTCGCCGAGGTCCCCGCCAGCGACCTCACGGCGATCGGGCCGGCCGGCGCTATTAACTCCACCGTCGAGGACATGGCGCGGTGGCTCTTGCTGCACCTCGGGGACGGTCGGCACGGCGACCGGCGCATCGTGTCCGCCGGGCGCCTCGCCGACCTGCATGCCCCACAGATGGTGATGGAGTACGGAGACAAACTCTCCACGCTGTACGACGAAGCGCCGTACTCGTCCTACGGCATGGGCTGGTTCGTGCAGCCGTACCGTGGCCACGACATGCTGCACCACGGCGGTAATATCGATGGCTTTAGCGCCATGGCGGCCTTGCTGCCCCGGAAATCTATCGGCGTCGTCGTCTTGAGCAACCTGAGCGACAACCCTGCCCCCCTGCTCCTTACGCTCGACGTGGTCGATCGCTTGCTGGGGCTGGAGCTGGCCCCCTGGGCTGTACGCGCGCGGGACGCTGCCTCTGACGCGGCGCGGGCAGCGGAAAGAGCGGGGGATCTTAGGAAAGAGGATCAGGTCGGCGGCACAGCGGCGTCGCACGACCTCGACGCCTATGCCGGCGACTACGAGCATCCCGGCTACGGCGTCATGTCGATCCTCCGCGACGGCGCGGCGCTCACGGCAACCTACAACGGAGAAGTCTTCGCGCTCCCGCACTATCACTACGACGTCTTTGAGTTGGTCGGTGGGCCGTTTGCATCCCCACCCAGGGTCGTGTTCTCGACCGACCACACGGGCGCCGTCGAGAGCCTCAGCGTTCCTTTCGAGCCGACTGTCCCGGATATCGTCTTCGTGCGCCGCGCGTCGGCTGAGGCACGTTCGCGGGCCGTGCTCGATCGCTTCACGGGCGAGTACACGCTTCTGGGTTTGGCGGTCGCCGTGACTCTTGGGGCGGAGGAGACGCTGACGATAACCCTGCCGGGGCAGCCGGCCTACGCCCTCACGCCGCGCACGGGAACACGGTTCCATGCACCGGGGTTCTCCAGCCTGGACGTCACGTTCACGACCGACGACTCCGGCGCCGTGACCGGAGCGCTCATTAGCCAGCAGACCGGGGTCTTCATGGCCGTGAGGCGCTAGCGTCTTAGGAAGACGTGGGGTGATGCACTCTCACGATATGATGTACGAGGTTGGTCGTGGAGCGGCCGTCCACGAACGAGAGCACGGCCACCCGCCCGCCATAGGCGACGACGACGGCGGCCTCGGGCAGGTAGCCCTTCTGGCCGCGTGAGGCCGCCGGGTCGTAGTCGCCGCCTTTGACGTACACATCGGGCTGGAGCGTGGCGACGACCTCTTCCGCCGTGGACTGGCCGAAGGAGAGCACTAGATCGACCGAGGCCAGCGCGGCGACGACCACCGCGCGGTCGGCCAGCGTGACCAGGGGACGAGGGTGGCCCTTAAGACGGCGCACGCAGGCGTCGTCGTTGAGGGCCACGATCAAGATGTCGCCCTCGCGCCGCGCCTCTTCCAGGTAGCGGACGTGCCCGGCGTGAAGCAGGTCGAATACGCCGTTGGTCAGCACGACGCACAGGCCAGCGTCACGCGCGTCCTGTCGACGCATCATGGCCTCGTCGAGTAAGACGATTTTGGCGTCGATCCCTACCGGCACGCTCACCGGACGTCGAGGCCGGCAGCGGCGCGCACAGCGTCGAGCGTCGCGGGGACGACGGCCAGTGGCGCGGCCTGCTCGATGGCGTAGGCAGGGTCCTTCAGGCCGTGCCCGGTGAGGATGCAGACCGCCGATCCACCCGACGGCAGCCGGCCGGCCTTGGCCAGCTTGAGCAGGCCGGCCACGGGGGCGGCGGAGGCAGGCTCGGCAAAGACGCCTTCTTCGCGCGCCAGGATGCTGTAGGCCTCGGCGATCTCGTCCTCGGACACCGCTTCGATTAAGCCGCCGGATTCATCACGCGCGTCGACCGCGAGGTGGCGGCTGGCGGGGTCGCCAATGCGTATGGCCGTCGCGCGCGTAACCGGCTCCGCGATGACCCTATCATGCACGATCGCGGCGGAGCCCTCGGCCTGGAAGCCGTACATCTTGGGCAGGCGCGACGATAGCCCTTCCTTCTGGTAGCGCTTGAAGCCCATCCAGTAGGCTGAGATGTTGCCCGCGTTGCCGACCGGCGTGGCGACGATGTCAGGCGCCTCGCCCAACTCGTCGCAGATCTCCCAGGCCCCGGTCTGCTGGCCTTCAAGACGATAGGGGTTGATGGAGTTGACCACTGTCACGTCGCCCCCGGCGCCGAGCTCGCGCACGAGACGCAGCGCTACGTCGAAGTTGCCCGCGATAGAGAGCACGCGCGCGCCATAGGCGAGGGCTTGGGCCAGCTTGCCGAGCGCGATGTAGCCGTCGGGCACGAGCACGAGCGCGATGAGGCCGGCGCGGGCGGCGTAGGCCGCCGCTGCCGCCGAGGTGTTGCCGGTGGAGGCGCAGACGATGGCGCGGGCGCCGTCTTCGGCGGCCTTGGCCATGGCCATCACCATGCCGCGGTCCTTGAACGATCCGGTGGGGTTGCTGCCCTCGCACTTCAGATACACCGCACTCAGCCCCGTGCGGCGCTCCAGCGCGGGTGCGCGCACGAGCGGCGTATTACCTTCACCCAGCGTCAGTCGCGGCGTACGTTCGGTCAGCGGCAGCAGATGTCCGTAGCGCCACAAGACGCCCGGTCGGGCTTCCTCACCCATGCGAGGCGAGTCTCCGACCGGATGGCGCGGCGGCGCCGTCGGAGACCGTGGAGAGAGCGGCTGCATCGGTCGTGGCATCGACATCCTCCGTAGGGATAGGTCCAACGATATGGTAGTAGGCGAAGCCGCCCACCACTTTCACGACGCCGGCGACGGGAACGGCCAGAAACATGCCCAGGATGCCGCCGAGCGTGGCGCCGCAGAGGATAGAGAACAGGATGAGCACGGGGTGCAGCTTCACGGCGTGTCCCACCACGCTAGGGATGATGAGATAGTCCTCGATCTGGCGCATCACGTAGAAGATCAAGCCTAGTACGAGGGCGTAGCCCGTGTGCGACAGGCCGAGTTGCGGCTCGACCACGAGGGCGATAAGCACGACGAGGCCGATGGCGAAGAAGGGGCCGACGATGGGAAAGATTTCTAGGAAGCCGATGATCGGGGCCAGGACCGACGCGAAGGGCATGCCCGTCGCCGTCAAGACGATGAAACTGGCCACGCCCATGATGGCCGTGAGGATGACCTCGGCGCGCAGGTACTCGCTCAGCACCCAGTTGACGCGTGAGCCCAGATCGAGGATCTCCGCGCGTATCGGCAGAGGCAGGCGGCGGCGCACCCAGGAGCCGAGACGCTGGCCGTCGAGCAGCAAGTAAATGGTCGAGAGCAGGAAGGTCAACAAACTAAGCAGTCCGGAGACGGCGCCCGAGGCCACGGAGAAACTATCGCGCAACACCATAGCCGGGAAGGCGTTGACCGTGCGCTGGAGGCTCTGCACGACCTGCGCGACGTTGACGGGGATGCCCAGGACCGTCAGCGAACCCGCATTGCCCAACGTGGTGATGAGATAGTTGTTGAGCTGGCTCAGTTGACCCGAGAGATGCATGGCGTCGGCGCGCAGGCCCGGAAGCGCTGTCGCCACGATCAAGGCGATCCCCGCGATCGCGGCGATGACGATGGCGCCCACCACGATGACGCGTGGTGCACGCGTCTTCCTCTGCACGACGCCCACGAGGGGATTGACGATATAGGACACCACGGCGGCCAACAGGAACGGCTGCACGTCGCCGCGTACGAGGAAGAAGAACACGAGCACGACAGCGACCGCGGCGATGCCGAGACCGATACGCGTGTTGCGCGAGAGGCGTGGCCGCTCGTCGTCGGATCGTGGCGCACCGTTCCGCGGTAACCCCGTCGCCGCGAGAACCGACCCCTCCGCCGCGTCGTGGTCGTCGGGCCTGGACGCTGGCGGTTCTGGCTCAGGGCGTAGAGAAGCGTCGGAGTGCGGCGCGGAGTCTATCTTCATCGCTTAGCCTTTCCTCCGTCGAGACGTGACGTAGCGCGTCCGCCGCCTCAGCGGCGGAGTAGCCCAGGCCGACCAGGACGCCAATCAACTCCGCGTCGTTGGGAGCAGTCGCGACTAGCCCCGTCGGCGTCGCGGCCTGACTTCCATCGAGCGGCGTCAGCTTGCCTTTCAATTCTAATATAACGCGCTGCGCCGTCTTCCGCCCAACTCCGGGGACGCGCACCAGAACATCGACCTGTTCATGCTCGATCGCGTCATGTAGAGCATCGGCTGACAGAGCGGAAAGGATTTGTTGCGCCACGCGCGGCCCTATCCCGCTGATGGCGATCAACCGCTCGAAGAGCGCTCGTTCTGCCGCTGTGCCGAAGCCGTAGAGCACGAGCAGATCGTCGCGCATGTAGAGATACGTCAACAGTGTGGCCACGGACCCTTTGTCACCGACAGAGGAGACCGTGGACGTGGTGGCGTTGACGCGCACGGCGACGGCGCCGAGATCCAACACCAGCCAATCCTGACCGCGTTCGGCCACGAGGCCGCGTACGTGTTCGATCATCGGCGGGCCAACAAACGCGCGCTGTGGGCGTGACAGATGGCCACGGCCAAGGCGTCCGCCGCGTCGTCGGGGTGAGGAACGGCAGGCAGGTTCAGCAGCGTCGTAGTCATGACCTGGACCTGTTCTTTCACGGCCTTACCGTAGCCGACGACCGCGCTCTTGACCTGCAACGGCGTGTAGGAGTAGACGGCTAGATCGGCCCGCGCTGCCACGAGTAGGGCGATGCCGCGCGCCTGGCCCACGGCAAGGGCGGTGCGGACGTTGACGTTGAAGAATAACTCCTCCACGGCCACGGCCTCGGGCTGGTGCAAGGCGATCAGCGCGCTCAACCCATCGAAGAGCTGGCGCAGACGCCTCTCGGGGCTGTCGCCCTTAAGAGTGGTCAAAACGCCGTAAGCCGGTGTGGAGAGCGTCCGTCCGTCGCTCTCCACCAGCCCATAGCCCATGATGGCCGTCCCCGGATCGATGCCGAGCGTCAGCACGCGCGGGCGCTCCCACGGAGACGGCAACTATCGCGCGAGGGCGTCCACAAAAACATCGTCTAGTTGTGGCCGAGGGCGTTCTCGTACTCGGCCATTACGTCGTCGGGGAACGAGGTGTTAGAATGCACGCGCTGGACATCGTCGAGATCTTCCAGCTTCTCGATCATCTTCAAGATCTGCGCGGCGTTCTCAGCCGTGGCCTCGACGGTCATCGACGGGATCAACGAGTTCTCCGCGTCGATCACCTTATAGATGTCCGCCAACACGCGCCGCACGTTGTCGAGGGCGGCCGGCTCCGTGACCACCGTCACCTCGTCGCCCTCGACCGTCACGTCGGCCGCCCCAGCGTCGATCGCCGCCAGTTCGATCTCTTCAGGATCGACGCCGACCGCGTCGATCGTGATCACGCCGCGCGGGGTGAACATCCACCCGACCGAGCCGCTCTCGCCCATGTTGCCGCCGTTGCGTGAGAAGACGTTGCGTACCTCGGCCACGGTGCGGTTGCGGTTGTCCGTCATCGACTCGACCATGACGGCGACCCCGCCGGGGCCGTAGCCCTCATAGGTGATCTCGTCGAGGTGTCCGCCCTCGGCGCCGCCGCTGCCGCGCGCGATGGCGCGCGAGATGTTTTCAAGCGGCATGTTGCTCTCGCGTGCTTTCTGCACGGCCAGACGCAGACGGAAATTCGAGTCGGGATCGGGGCCGCCCGAGCGCGACGCGACCTGGATCTCGCGACCGAGTTTGGTGAAGAGCTGGCCGCGCCGCGAGTCGTTAACGCCTTTCTGGCGCTTGATCTGGCTCCATTTTGAGTGCCCGGACACGTTTCCTCCTTGAGTGTATGCGCATCACGACCCCGTGCGCGGCCTGCGACCTCGTCCACAAGGAACGTCTGCCGCGACGGACGGCGCGTGATGGGTAAATCGACGGTGACGGGTCTCACCATTGTAACATGACCTTGGACCGGAGAGAGCGGCGCGACGAACGCGAGCGACGCTCATTGGATGGACCGGACGGGCTGTAGCGGCGAGAAAGTAGGGCGACTGATGGTGGTGAAGATTGGATTTGTCGGTATCGGCGTGATGGGAGAGCCCATGTGTTTGAACCTGCGCAAGGCGGGCTTCGCGCTGACGGTCTGGGCGCGCAACCCCGACGACGACCGCGTGCGCCGGGTGCTCGACGCGGGCGCCGTTCTAGTGGACTCCGCGCGCGCCGTCGCCATCGCCTCCGACGTGGTCGTCACCATGTTGCCGAACTCGCCCGACGTCGAGGCCGTGGTGACGGGACCGTCCGGCCTACTGGAGGGCGTCCACGACGGCCTTATCATCGCCGACATGAGCACTATCGCCCCCGTCATGAGCAGGAGACTGGCGGCGGAGTGCGCCGCACGAGGCGCGGGTTTCCTCGATGCACCCGTCAGCGGAGGGTCGGTGGGCGCGCAAGCAGGGACGCTGACGATCATGGTCGGCGGCGAGGCCGCCGTGTTCGCGCGCGCGCGTCCCGTATTCGAGGCCATGGGTAAGAAGGAGAACGTCTTGCACGTCGGTCCGTCCGGCGCCGGGGAGACGGTGAAACTCATTAACCAGCATATGTGCGGCGCTGTCGCCGCGGCGAGCCTGGAAGCGCTCGTGCTGGGGGTCAAAGCGGGACTCGACGTCGAGACGATCTCGCGCGTCGTCGGCGTCTCCACGGGGGCGAGTTGGCAGCTCACCAACCAGATCCCGCTCCGTGCTTATAGCGGGACGTTCGAGCCCGGATTCTTTACCGATCTACTGGCTAAAGACCTGCATCTTGTCGCCGACATGGGCGAAGAAATGCACGTGCCGCTGGCTATGATCGCCGCGGCACGCCAGATGTACGAGGCCGCGCGCGCGCAAGGCCACGGTCGCCGCGACTATACGTCCGTCGTTCTACCGTTAGAGGAGATCACTGGCGTGCAGGTGCGCGCGAAAAAGGAGTGACGCCGTGAGGGCGAACGCTTCGTTATAGCAACGAGGCGTTCGCCCTCACGGCGCAGGCCGTCTACGACGCCTATGACAAAGGAATGCGTCCCCCAGTCTCTATACATACCCTCCGTCCCTTCCGCATAGAGAGCGGCGCACGAGGTCGGCGGGTCCGCTCTCTCCGCCCTGTTAAAGGCTGTCGATAATCCGCTGGATATACCTCGTAAACCAGAACGCGCAGAGCCCGTGGATCCCGGATGACGCGGGATGCCCCGACCTTATAGGCCGCGCGTGATAAAGGCGAGGAGGAGGTCGATGAGGTGATGCATGTGACTTGGCGGCGCTTGGCGCAGGGGACCTTGACTCACCAGCATGGCTAGGCCATGTACGCTGGACCAGACGGCGTATTCAGCCTGAGGTCGCCGTTCGAGTGGAAGCACCTCCGCGCCGGCGAGTTCGTCCAGCGCGTCTCCAAGAAGCTGAAAAGGCGTCCGCTCCCCCGGTCCCGCGGCCCCGTCGCCCGTCGCATAGTGCATGTGCCGGGGCACGGCAAAGGCGGTCTCGAACAAACCAGGTTCCGTGATGGCGAAGTCAAGGTAGGCGACGCCAATGGCATGGAGACGCGCCGTTGCCCCCTGTTTCGTGCCGTAAGGCAGAGAGACGCCGGAGACTTCATCCTCCATCCGTTGCGCCAGTTGGCGCATGGCTCCGACACACACCGCGTTGAGCAGAGCGTCGTGGTCCTTGAAGTGACGGTACGCGGCGTTGGGAGCCACCCCCACGAGGCGAGTGGCTTCTCGCAGCACGACCGCGTCTGGTCCGCCCGCGCGGGCCAACGCGATGCCCGCGTCGATCAGGCCGCGCCGGACCTGACCCGTCGGGCGGCGTCCCGGCGGCGTCCGCACGGATGGAGACGTCAGTGGATCATCGTTCATTCGTGAACAGTGTACACCAAAGAAGGGAACGGTGAGCGGTGTTGACGTGCGAGAAGTGCAAGAGCACCGCCACGTCATTAGCTTAGGCTAGTGGACATTGTCCACAAAATCCTGTATAGTGGACAATGTCCACTAGAAAATTCTTGCGAGGAGCACCATGATGACCCCCATCGACACCATAACGACCACTATTGACGCCCTGACGGCGCGCAACAAGGACTTCGCCGCGCAGCGGTTCTCCACGGGATTATCCCTCATGCCGGTGCTGAAGACGATGGTCGTCAGTTATGTCGATCCGCGCGTCGATCCGGCGCACGTGTTGGGTCTCGCGCTTGGGGAGGCGGTCGTGATACGCAACGTCGGCGGGCGCATCACTCCGGCGACGCTGCAGACGATGGCCATGCTCAGGACGATCGCTCAGGCTGGAGGAGCGAGTCCCGGGAGCGGATGGAACCTCGTGGTTCTGCATCACACGGACTGCGGCATCACCTCCCTTGAAGGTCATCCCGACATGCTGGCCAGCTACTTCGGCATTGGCAAAGAGGAACTGGAGACCAAAGCGGTGGCCGACCCGCGTGCGGCGGTCAAGGTCGACGTCGCCGCCCTCAAGGAAAACCCCTTCCTGCCAGGCGACTTCATCGTTTCAGGGCTCGTCTACGATGTCGCGACCGGACTGCTCGATCCCATCGTGGCGCCCGCGCCGTTGCGCGATCCGCTGCCGCAGGGCCACCAGCCCGCTCCGTGAATGGATCGCCCGCACTAGCGTGCAACAGCGCCTGGCGCCCACTATTTGCCTCTCTGGGTCACCGTCGCCCTAGAGCATGGCGTCGTTTTGCGCGCGTTGCACCGCTTGCTCGTCCCACTCCAGTCCGGCGCCGGGACGATCGGGCGTCAGCGCCTGCGATGTTTAGAACTCAATGCCCGGCTGGGCGTTTATGCCCTGGTCAAACGGATGCTTGACGAGGCGCATCTCGGTGACGAGGTCGGCATACGCGATCAACGTCTCGGGCGCGTCGCGGCCGGTAATGATGAGGTGCAGCATCTCCGGCTTGTTGTCGCGCAGCCAGGACACGACGGCGTCGACGTCGAGCCAGCCAAAGGTGAGGGTGTAGGTAAACTCGTCCAGGATGATGAGGTCGTAGGCGCCGGAGACGATCTTCCCTTTGGCGACCTCCCACCCATAGCGGGCCTTGGCCTCGGTCTCGTCCATATCGCGCGAGGTCCAGGTGAAGCCGTCGCCCATAGCGGTCATCTCGACGCCCATTTTGCGCGCGGCGCGCGTCTCACCAAAGTTGGCGTGTTCGTTCTTAAGGAACTGCAGCACGCAGACGCGCAGGCCGCGTCCCCAGGCGCGCGTCATCACGCCGAACGCGGCGGTAGATTTGCCTTTGCCGTGACCGGTGTTGACGATTACGAGACCTTTTTTGATGTGCCTTGCCTTTGTCGTGGCCTCCGTGGCGGTCGATGTCTCCGTGTCCTGGCTCGGCGCCGCGTCGTCGATGGGTGGCTCGTCGTTCATACATCCTCCGGGAGAGCGTCGCGGTAGGCAGTCTAATAAGCAGAAAAAGGAACCGCTCAACACAGTATGACGGTCATACCTAAAGCACGGTAGGACGATACGGTCTCGTCAGGCGCCTCACGCTCGGTTACGAGGTGCGTGAGGCCCGAGGCCGGGGCGACGACGAACGGGGCGACCGTGCCCAGTTTGCTTAGTGGAGCGGGCGCCACGACATCGGCTGATGCCTCCATCATAGCCCGTTTAACGGCGGCCTCCTCGTAATCTAAGACGCTGAGTCCAACCTCGGGATGCAGGGCGAGGACGCCGAGTATGCAGATATCCGCCCTTACGTCCCTCAGCGCCGCTGCTGTCGCCGCGCCAACGTTCACCATGGCGTAGCGGTACAGCCGGCCTCCGATCGTCACAACCTCGACGTTGCGATGCCCCGCGAGGGCGACGGCCACGGGGGGACTGGTCGTCACGACCGTTAGCGCTACATCGAGAGGAAGGCAGCGCGCGACGGCCAGGGTCGTCGTCCCGCCGTCTAAGATGACGACGTGACCGGGCCGCACAAGCGCCGCCGTCGCCCGCGCCAAAGCGTTTTTGGTTTCCGTCTCTTCTGATTGTCGTGCGGCAAAGTCCTCGTTAACGGGTGTGCGCGGCAAAGCGCCGCCGTAGACGCGTCGCAGCAGGCCGGCCGCGGCCAGGGCGTCGAGGTCGCGCCGGACCGTGTCGTCGGAGACGCTCAATACAGAGCCTAACTCAGTAGCTACCACCTTGCCCTCGCGCCGCAACAGGCTAAGAATACGCTCCCGGCGTTCTTGGGCTAGCGGTAGTGCGCGGTTCTTATCGCTTTCACTCATGTGTTGATCCTTGATAGTACGGTAGTTTGCGGTTATTATCGTGAGTGTAGTCCGTCAATACCGTAGACGCAAACGACGCGCGATGATGTGAGGAGATAGACATGAACGCCGAGGCGCCGCTGATGATTTTGGTTGCTGGGCCGTACCGCTCGGGGACGAACGACGATCCCGTGCTGATCGAGGCGAACATGCACGCTATGCACGAGGCGGCCCTACGTCTTTTTCGTGCCGGACACCTTGGCCTTACCGGAGAGGCGCTGGCGCTCCCGCTCGTCGAACTCGCGGGCTCCCAGCACAGCGGGGACGCGGTTTTCGACGAGATCATGCATCCGGTCGGCCGCCTCCTGGCCCGGCGTTGCGACGCCGTGCTGCGCATCGGTGGCCCATCACGCGGGGCGGATGAGATGGTCGAGATCGCCCAGGCGCACGGTCGCGCGGTCTTCTACTCTCTCGACGACGTGCCGGGGATGCGCTAGTCATGGACGAGCGTATCGCCGTCGAGCGCGTCGAGGTGTTGTCCCAGGATTGGGGCGTCTTGAAGAAAACGACCTTTGCCTACCGGCGCAACGATGGGCGCTGGGATGTCCAGACGCGCGAGACGTACGACCGAGGCAACGGTGCGACGATTCTTCTCTACAACAGGGAGCGCAAGACCGTCGTGCTTACGCGGCAGTTCCGTTTGCCCGCCTACGTGAACGGCCACCACGGCCTGCTTATCGAAGCCTGCGCCGGCTTGCTCGACGCGGACAACGCGGAAGACTGCATCAAGCGCGAGACGGAAGAGGAGACGGGCTACAAGGTCGACGCGCCCAGGCGCATCTTCGAGGCGTTCATGAGCCCCGGCTCCGTGACCGAGAAACTGACCTTCTTCGTCGCGGCGTACGGATCGAGCCCGCCGCCAGCCGACGGCGGGCTCGAGGACGAGGATATCGAGGTGCTCGAACTCCCGCTCGACGACGCGCTGGCCATGATCGACGGCGGCGAGATCGTGGACGGCAAAACCATCATGCTCCTGCAGTACGCGAAGCTCCATCACCTCGTCGACTGACCGCGGAGACGTCCGCCGATTTCCTCACGAGCGTCGTTAAGACTAAACGTTTCGTCGCCTTCATGTGTGTTAGGTAATGGAGGGTAGACGTGATGGGAAGTGTGGATGAACGGCCTGAGTTGCGCGAAGGGGTTTTGCTGCCCGTGATCCATCGTCTCGAGACCGAGGGGAATGTGGAAGGGCGTTGGCTTCCCGGTCCTCAAGGGGTGCGTCGCTACTACGCGCTGACCGCCCGAGGGCGGCGCCAACGGCGTCGCGCCCATTGGGCCTGGGGCCTGAGCGTAGGCGCGCTACGCGTGCATATCGAGCAGTTGGTCCCGCACCGTGTGCATCGCATCACCTAGGGAGGACACTGATGGAAAGCTATCTACGGGCGTTCCAACAGGGCTTGAAGATGGACCCCGAGGAGACGCGCACGATCGTGGCCGAGGTGCGCGGCAACCTCGAAGACCTGGCCGCGCACCTGCGTGCCGAGGGTTACGGCCCGGAGGAGGCCGAGCGGGAAGCGGTGCGACGCCTCGACGAGGCGCGCGGCCTCGCGCGCGCTGTCCGCCGCGCCCGGCGTCGCGCCCCTCTCCCGCTCCAAAGCCTGGCCTTGCTCCTCGGCGCCGTCGGCCTCGCCGCGCTCGGCATCGCCGTGGTCATACTGCAGACCCTCGTCGGACGCGCCATCCTTGGCACTCAAAGGGGGCCAATCACTCCTGATTTTGGAATCGAGATATTAACCGGCCTAACGATTCTGGTCAGCGCGGTTATGTCGCTGTTCGCCGCGGCCTCGCTGTTTTTCGGGTGGCGTGCGCACCCGCGTCGCATCGGCGCCGTCCTGGCGGGCGTCGTGTTCTACGACATCGTGCTCGCCGTGCCGTTGCTTGGCCTGGGGCCACAGCCGCCGCTGCCGCCGGTGGCCGTGCCGGGCGCGGCGCGCTTCGCGGCCTACGGACTCGTCGGTCGCCCGGCTCCAGGGCAGGAGAATAGCCCGGTCGTGGTCGACAGGGTCTACACCGACCGCACCGTCACCTACGTGCAGTACCATATCCCCAACGCGGCGCGGGACAGCGAGCTGTTTCCGGCGTTGACCGACGACCAAGGCCGTTTGTATCCGTTTAATTTCATCGATTGCGACCCGTGCAACGGCTCACAATCGACCCGGCATATCGGCGGGATGCGCCAGATCATGCCCTGGCGCACGACCGAGCAGGGTCTGGCCCGGTTCACGGAGCTGCACTCCGACAGCCGTGTCGCCGTGCTGCACTTCGGCGTAGGGAAAGACGATGCGCCGATAGAGACGGTGCGCGTACCGCTGGACCTGCGCGGGTGGAGACGAGCGACCGGTGGTATGCATCCCTTCATCGTCGTCCAGAGGCACGGTGTGAGGGTCAACCTCACGCGCGTCGTGCGCGGCGTGACCACGTCGGCCATCGACTACACGATCGACGCGAACAAGGCCACCGCACCGCCCGGCAGCGCGATGTACGGCGTGCAGGCTGACCTCTCCGACGCGCGGGGCCACATCATCGAGCAGATCCCCTGGAGCATTGGCGGCGACGCTTTCGGCGACAGCTGCATTTCTCCTAGCACCGGTGGGGCGCACTGCGGGCCAGCGTGGCTGCTGCCGTACATCGCGCGCGGGACGCACCTTGTATTGACCGTGCATACTGTTGCTATCTATCCACGTACCTACGGTGTCGCCCCTATCAAGCATACGATCAACGGACCCTGGCGCATCCACTTCGTCATGCCGTGAGGAGACGCCTACACGGCGAGATGTGGCAGACTAAGGCGACATCCGCAGCGCATCTGACGAAACAGCGCGCTGGAGGATGGGAGACGCACGCGCGTCCCTTCGCGTCCGCTTTAGCCCGGCCGCTTGGCCAGGCGTGAGCGACACGCTGCCGACAATAAGGGGAGAGACCGATGACTTCGACGACGCACGGCACGACCTCTATCCGCTTTTTATTCGATCCAAACTGTCCCTGGACGTGGCGCACCTCGCAGTGGATGCGCGAGATCCAGGGCCAGGAGTCGCTGCACGTAGAGTGGGAACTCTATACGCTGGAATGGGCTAACCGGGCGAACCTCGACAATCCGTACCTGCCGGTGCTGCGCCGTGCACGGCCCGCCATCCGCTTGCTTGAGTTGGTGCGCCGCCAGCAAGGCTCGCACGCGGTCAGCCAACTCTACGCCGCGCTCGGAACGGCCCGCCACGTCCATGACGCTGATCTGGGCGACCCGGAGGTGCTGCGCAAGGCGGCCTCCGACGTGCGCCTCGACCCGGGCTTGGTCGAGCAGGCTCTCACCGACGAGTCGCTCGACGCCGAACTGGAGGAGCAGTACAAGGCGCTGGACGAGCACAAGGTCATCGGCGTGCCGACCCTGTTCATCGGAGATGCCGCGCCCGTCTATGGGCCGGTCATCGACCCCGTGCCTACGGGCGACGAGGCGCGCCACCTGTGGGCCGACGTCAACGCCCTCAGCCAGCGTCCCTTCTTCTACGAGCTCAAGCGGTCGCGTTGACCGGCGTCATAAAGTAGAGTTCGTATGGCCGTCCAACCGCTCGCGGCCGTCCTCGACAGCGTGCAAGGACTGACCTTGTTCTCCGGCGTACTCGACGCGCCGGTGGGGCAGGCTATGCTTGACCTGCTTAGCGCGCTCGACGACGGCGCCGCACCGCCCGCCGTGGCGGCGCGCGCCTACGCGACGGTCTTTCGCCTGCTGGCCGACGACGACCCGAGAGCGGGCGTCACCGGCCTGGATGCTTGGCGCGCCTGGCTGGTCGCCTTCGTGATCGACGCGGTCAATCCGTGGAGCCGGCGCGTGGAGCAGGGAGCGCGCGTGACGCCGTCGCTGCGGTCGCAGGCGCAGCGCGACCTACGCGCCCTGCGCCGACTCTACGACCTGGACGGCCCCTCGCTCCTGCACCTGCTCCACCAAAAGATCGATGCGGCCATGCCCGTGTTGGTGGACGCCTGGTCGCCCTGGGATGAGTTGCATCCCATGGACGAGGTCGATGAAGACGATGCCTTCCTGATTCTGGCTCGCCGGTTCAGCGTCGTCGATGACTGGGCCGAGTTGGCCGCTCATCTGGAGACGCATTGGTCGCGCGTAGGGACCGGGCCGCTGGCGCGTTCGCGCGCCCTACGCTGGCAGGGACCGCATGGGGGGCTGGTTGGGGTCGAGCGCCCCGATCCCGTGCTCCTCTCCGACCTGCTCATCGCCGAGCGGCCGTATCGGTTGCTGACGACGAACACGGAGCGTTTCCTGGCCGGCCTGCCCGCCCACGACGCCTTGCTCTACGGCGCGCCGGGCACGGGAAAATCGTCGACGGTGAAGGCGCTGGCCAACACGTATGCCGCGCGCGGCCTGCGGCTCGTCGACGTGCGCAAAGAGCAACTGCACGATCTCCCAGCGGTCGTCGACGCGTTGCGCCGCCGCGCGCCCCGCTTCCTGCTTTTCGTGGACGACCTCTCGTTTGAGGAAGGTGAAGACTCGTACAAGGCGTTGAAAGTCGTGCTCGAAGGCGCGGCGGAGTCGCGGCCGCCCAACGTGCTCATCTATGCCACGACTAACAGGCTCAACGTGATCCGCGAGAACGTGGCCGACCGCGGGACGCCCTCGGAAGACGTCCACGGGCAGGACACTATGAACGAGAAGATCGCGCTCGGCGCCCGCTTTGGCTTGCGCGTCACCTTCAGCGCACCCACGCAGGACGAGTATTGCGCCATCGCGCTGCGTCTGGCCCGGCGACGTGGCCTGAACCTCACCGACGAGGAGATCCGCGGGCGGGCCCTGCGCTGGGAGCGTAGCCATCCCGGCCGTTCCGGCCGCCTGGCCCGCCAATTTGTAGACGATCTACAGGGTGAACTCGGGAAGCCATCGTGAGGCTATCGTTCTCTTGCTCTGATAAAGCCAGAAGACGCCGCGTGCCGCCGCCCTGACTATAGCGGAGGCGCTCCCCGCGTCTTACGCGCCGTCAGCAGAGGTTGTGACGTCCGCGTGGAGGTCGAGCAGTGGTCGGATCGTCGCGGCGGGACGACGCCCGAAGCCGCACTCGGTCCCCACGCCGAAGTCGGCGACGACCTGCCGGGCCGCGTCAATGCGCCGCCGCGTTCCTTCCTCTCCGTCGGTCGTATGCACGAGACCCAGGTAAAGCTTGGTCTCCGGGTGCAACTTGATCCCTTTCAACGGTGCATAGTAGGCGGTGTCCGCACGTCCGCGCGGTACGGGCATGTGGACCCAGGCAATCGGCCGCGTCACCGTCGCGGCGACGCCGTTGGCAATCTCGACGAGCAATGATGTATCAGTAGGCTCCACGAAGTGCCGATGTCCCGCGTCGCCATAACAAAGGTGATAACCTAGTTCGACATCGGTTGGGACGGCCATACCCAGACGCGTCAGAGAAGCGATAACCTCCGCCTTGTCCGTGCCAATGCGTGCGGGCCACACACCTTCGAGGATAGCGAACTCGACGGCCACATCCCACTGGATGGCTAGCTCCGTATGCGGAAGCGCCCCCGTAATCTCGTCCATCTCGGCCAGCAAGCGCTCCGTATAGATCGGCAGCAAGGACTCCTGTTCCGCTTGAACGACGGATTGCACGACAGGGGCGAGAGGCGTGGGTAGACTGACCTGGAAGCGAGTCCCCGACGGAATCACCCCTTCAGCTTTAAGGCGGGCAAAGACAGCGTACGACGCGCGCGCGGCGGCGGCATAGCCTAGCGACCCGAACTCGACGTCGGCCGGCGTCAGGCCGGAGCGCAACTTAACCATGGAGATCGGCACGTAATCTTCTTGATTGGGGGGAACGACGTCGAACGCGGGATTCCGCAGAAATACGGGGGCCTGCCACATAATCCAGTTCGCGCGCTCCCCCGTTTCGCCATCGGGGATGCGCGGCGCGCGGTCGCCCAGGTGCGTGCTGACCGCGTGAAACACCTCCTCCGCGTCGGCAAGAGGCACGCTGCCGACGAGGTGGACCTGTGATGGTGGAGTGGACGGCGTCGCGCCCATATCACTACTTTCCCTATCTTTCGTGCTCGTGTGCTCTTTGTCCATGTGCGTTCGTCCTTCCTTCCCGTGGGGCCTTCGACAGCGCCGCTCCTGGCGCCAATAGAAACAGCATACACGCCCTCCGTTTTAGGGGTGACGTTTACAGAGCTGCCTTCAGCCGCGCCTGAGCATCCTGAACGTCCACCACGCGCGAAAAAAGCGGCGGCCCGGTTTTTGCGGTCAGAGTTTTTGGGCAAAGCATAGCGACAACGGCAGTGCCGCAGTAAAGGCCATGTTGGAAAAGAGGAGAGGAAAACTCTGATGCCTTACGTCCACGTCGGAACGGAGAACTCAGCCCCCATCGACATCTACTACGAGGACCACGGTTCGGGCACGCCTATCGTCTTGATCCACGGTTTCCCGTTGAACGGCCACTCCTGGGAGAAGCAGGTTCCCGATCTGCTCGCCGCGGGCTACAGGGTCATTACGTATGACCGCCGCGGCTTCGGCGCTTCCAGCCAGCCGACGGTCGGCTACGACTACGATACATTCGCTGGAGACCTCAACACCATTATGGAGACGCTGGACCTGCGCGACGCTGTGCTGGTCGGGTTCTCCATGGGCAGCGGTGAGGTAACGCGCTATCTCTCGACCTACGGTTCGAGCCGCGTGAGCAAGGCCGTCTTGATGGGAGCGATCCCGCCGTTCTTGCTCCAGACGAGCGACAACCCTGGCGGCGCGCCGCAGAGCCTGTTCGACGGGTTTATGGAAGGCATCAAAAAAGATCGTTACGCCTTCTTCAAGGATTTCTTGAACAACTTCTACAACATGGATAAGCTCGGCGGGACACGCGTAAGCGAAGAGGCGTGGAAGGCAAGCTATCAGGTCGCGGTCGAGTCTTCGGCCTACGCGACGTACGCTTGCGTCGGAACCTGGCTGACCGACTTCCGCGCCGATCTGCCGAAGATCGACGTGCCGGTGCTGGTCATCCATGGAACGGAAGACAGGGTTCTTCCCATCGACGCCACGAGCCGTCGCCTGCCGGACCTCATCAAGGGCGCGAAACTCGTCGAGATCGAGGGCGGACCGCACAACATCGCCTGGAGCCACCCCGAGGAAGTCAACTCCGCTCTGTTGAGCTTCTTGAAGTAGTGCGCGGAGTAGGAGGATGAGACACGGTCGCGCCGCCATCGCCCTCTACTTACGTGGCAGGGATGATTAGGCTGGGATCGTTGCAGCGGCTCAAGGCGATGGCGCTGAATCCCGAACCGCTGTTGCTGCTCTCTTCTATACAGGCCTATCGATAGGCGCAGTCGTCCCCTGGCATAGGCCCGCCAACGCGACCGCAAAGCCGGCCACGACAAACGCGCGCTAGAGATAGCGCGCGTTCGTCATGGCCTCTGAACTAAGGGGTCTAAGGGGAAAGGCGCCTGCCTGTGCCTACTTGACGCTGGAGTCGGAGTCGGAGTCGGTAGGAGACGACGAAAGGGCGTCTTGGGCTGGGAAAGCGGATGGCGGAGCAACCTTACGCGCGGCGCGTTCGCGTGAAGCGGCCTGGCGCCGCTCACGCTGCTGTCTTTCCTGCTCTTGCGCGGCCCGCACTCTTTCTCTAGAGCTCGCGGCCTCGGTATTCTCCTGCATCACGCGCGCCGTGTGAATGTCCCACGATTGTACGCTCGACCCGGTCTCCTGATGCTCGCTCATGCTTTCCTCCTCGTTGCTTCAGCCGTTCCTTTGATTCTAACGCCTTTGCGCGTCGTCGGTCGTGTTAATGGCGTTGGCCGCTGGCGGAGGCAGACGCCCATTCTCAACCGTGTCGATGTAGATGAAGTCGAGGTTTGTCCGCTTGGCCAAGGCGTGCTGAGTCAGGCCAACCGCAAAGCGGCGACGTAAGGCGGCGCCAAAGTCCTCGGACATCGCGGCCTCCCTTCTTTCCTATTACCTTAACGGTAGGCGTTGTTATGTTTCTTGTCAACTCCACAGCTCTCAGGGTCAGGGCCATTTCATTTTCGGGAGAGACCAAGAAGAGCGAGGGCGTTGTGTGGTTGGGCGGCGTAGTGGCGGGTGGCTGCAGCAACATTTGTGTGTCCAGAGCGATGGAGGAGCCCGATCATGGCAGA